>Ga0209172_10000199_pt1 | contig 181022 bp, 153 predicted proteins | sample LarsenN4metaG_FD_184113 | JGI IMG/M metagenome (GOLD analysis project Ga0209172, IMG submission 184113) | Hot spring sediment bacterial and archeal communities from British Columbia, Canada, to study Microbial Dark Matter (Phase II) - Larsen... ... | reverse complement strand
CAGAAAAGTTTTCGCCACCGAAACAGGTAGCAAGTAGCAGGGTAGCAGGTAACAAATTGCTACTTTGTTACCTTGCTACCTTGATTGTTGGGAAAGAATTTTTCTGGACACCTATACTTCAGAACGTGTACCTTTAGCTCACCAAAAAACCAGGCTTTATGGAATCTATCACCGGTTTATTTAATACTGTTTTTGATGTGCATCCCTGGCACGTGCCTACGGTGCATTTTCCCATTGCCCTGACCGGTATTGGCTTGCTTTTTTTGCTGTTGGCTTTGTGGCAGCGCAACGAAGCCCTGGAACGGGCCGCCTTTTATAACGTTACCCTGGCTGCCCTTAGTACCCTGGTCGCCGGGTTAACCGGCTACCGTGATTACATCGTTCGCTTTGAGGGCGATGCGCCCTACATCAATCTAAAAATATTTTTGGCGATTACCCTGTTTGTTTTGACGGCTGTCATCGCCCTGGTGCGCTGGCGGCAGTCCGAAGTATTCTGGCGGCCCACGACCATGGTGCTGTACATCGCCGGCTTTGCCGCCAGTTTTATTCTAGCCTCAGCCCTGGGCTTTATCGGCGGCGTTATTTTGTATGGATTTTAGTGCCTTAGCAATTGAGTCCTTGTGCATTGAGCAAGAAAATCTCACGCAAAGTCGCCAAGAACGCCAAGAAAAACTTATAAAAAACCTTTGCGTCTTTGCGCCTTTGCGAGAGAACCCTTTTTGGTTCCGGTTTGTCCAGGTTAGGAGGGACGAGTAAGAATATGAACCGTAAACCTCCCTGGAAAACCGGCTCTGCCCCGCAGCGCCGGAGCAAAGTTGTCTGGCCCAGCCTGACCCAATTGTTGGGCCAGGTGCTTATCATTATTTTAATTGTCGGTCTGTGGAGCGCGCTGTTGTTTGGCTTTTTGCGCTGGACGGAAGCCCAGCAAACCGCAGCCCTGGCAGCCGCAGAACCGTCACCTGCGCCAACTACCGCGCCCACCAACACCCCCACTCAGCCGCCGCCTACATTTACCCCGGCAGCCACGCCCCCCCCTGTGAGCGCAGAATCAAGCTCGCCCCCTCCCACCGACCCGGTTGAGACCCCAGCGGCTGAGCCTACCGAACCTCCTTCGCCAACCCCGCCCCCCACCGATACCCCCGCCCCTGCTCCAACCGAGGAGCCGGCCCCGGAAGACGGCGGGGATACAGGTCAGGTCAGCTTTCAAAAAGATGTCCTGCCTATTTTTGAACGGCGCTGCATCAAGTGTCACGGCGGCATCAACGATGGCGAAGAAAGAGTCGAGGAAGGGCTAAAATTGCTCACCTATGAGGATGTTTTAAAAGGCTCCTATAACGGCCCGGTGATCGAGCCGGGGGATGTGGAAAACAGTTTTCTGATTGAGCAAATTGTCAAAGGTGAAATGCCTAAAAAAGAGCCGCGGCTCCTGCCCGCCCAAATCCGCACCATCACCGCCTGGGTTGAGCAGGGTGCGCCGGATAATTAAAAATCACCATAAATTACAGTTGAATTGTCCCGTCGGGCATGGTGGCCCCACGCAGGTTCGCCCCGCGCAAATCAGCGCCGCGCAGGTCGGCTTTGGCTAAATTGGCATAACCCAGATCGGCGTCGCGCAGGTCGGCCTCCCGCAGGTCGGCATGGCCCAGGTTGGCTTCGCTCAAAATAGCGCCGCGCAGATTAGCCCCTTGCAAGTCGGTCAGAATGAGGTTGGCCCGGTGCAGATTGGCCCCACTCAGGTTGGCTTGACGCAGGTCAGACTCACCCAGGTCGGCTTCGCCCAAATTAGCCCCGCTCAGGTTGGCCTCACGCAAGTCGGCCTCGCTTAGATCGGCGCCATACAGGTCGCTTTTGTTTAAATCAATCCCCTGTAAGCCGGCCCCGCGCAAACTGGGTGTTTCGCCCCGGCTGCGCGCAGCTTGAATAAGTTGAATTGCTTCTTCGTGTTCCATTTTTTGCTCATTCGCTCCCCCCCCCGGCGAAGGATGGCGGCCCGAATCTCATAATCCGGTTATTGTCGGCATCGGCGACCAGCAGGTTGCCTTGCGCGTCTACGGCCAAACCGTTGGGCAGGGCAAACGAGGCCGGGTCCTGGCCGTACTGCCCCCATGTGCCCAAAACCTTACCGCTTTGGTCGTAGGCGATAATCCGAAAGCCTTCCGGGTCGCTGATAAAGACGCGGCCCTGGGCGTCAACCACCAGAGAGGGCTTATTAATCACACTTTCGCTGTCCCAGCCGACCACCTCCCACTGAGCCAGCGGGTTGAAGTCGGCGTCAAATTTTTGGATGCGGCGGTTCCAGGTGTCGGCCACGTAAATGTTGCCGTCACGGTCAATGTCAATCCCAACCGGCTCTTCAAACGCGCCGGGGATGATGCCCGCGCCGCCCCAGGCGGCGATAAATTCGCCGGTGGGGCTAAATTTCTGGACCCGCTTGTTGCCGGTATCGGTCACGTAGACATTGCCTTCGGCGTCAACCGCCAGGTCACGCGGCCCCCAGAATTTGCCCGGTTCAGACTGCGGGTCGCCCTGCTGAACATTGGCAAAGGCCCCAAACTCGCCCTGATACTGGCCCACTGAGCTAAAACGCTGCACCCGATGGTTCCAGGTATCGGCCACGTAAACGGTCCCGTCGGGGGCGACGGCAATGCCCCAGGGTTCGTTGAACTGGCCCTGCCCCGTGCCCTGGCTGCCCCATTTGAGAATAAATTTGCCGTCGCTGCCCAACGCCTGGATGCGATGGTTGCCGGTATCGGCTACGTAAATCGAACCATCCGGCCCGACTGCAACATTGCGCGGGGTGACAAACTGGCCATCGCCGCTACCATTGCTGCCCCACAAATCAACCGCCTGGAGGTCAAACCGTTTGCCCTCGTAAGGGTCGGTCAAGGCGGCCTGGGTTAACTGGACCGGGCCGCTCTGATAATCCCAGACTTCGTTGAGCGTATCTTTGCGGATATAAACATAAAAACGGTGCAGGTAGGGCCACTCGTTAAGGGTGTAATCCTGGTAGTGGCGATAAAAAAGGATATTCCACAGGTTTTTCCAGTTTTGCCGGACCGTTTCCCGGCGGGCTTGCTGGGCCTCGGCGGTATCAGCTTGCCCGTCGGCGGGGGGCGGGCCGGTGACATAGGTTTGCCAGAGACGGCTCAGAGTTTGATTTTTGTAATCCTCCATCGGCCACCAGACCAGGCGATAACTATAGCGGGTATACTTGTCGCCCAAAAAAGGCTTAACCTTGCTCTCGTTGGCCGAGCCGACAATCACCACCGGCGCATCCAGGGCTTCCCGGTTGGGATTCTCGCCGTAATAGGCCCGGTTGGGATACTCGCGCAGATACCATTCCAGCGGCCAGGTCGAGTCGTTATCATAGGCCACTTTAATCATTTTATCGCCCACAGTGCGGCGCGAAATATTGTCAATCTGGTTCAACGCCAGCTTGACATCCGGCCCGCCGTGGGCATAGACCAAAATCTCGTTGACGTAATCATAGTTGATATACGAAAGCATCCAGCTAAAGCGAATGGTTAGCAAGACAAGGAGGGTCAGCAGCGTCACCAGGCCGGTTCGCACGGCCAGGCTGCGGCCCATGCGCCGGCCATACTGCCAGATGACCCAGCCCAAAACCCCCAGAATGACCAACCCAGTGATAAATTGCAGAGTCTCATTGATAGATTGGAGCGATTGGCTCTGGAACGGTTCGGTGGTGAAGATGGCGACCAGCGCCGGGATGACCAGCAGCAGCGTTCCGCCCAGGATAAAGCCACCCTTCTGCCAGGCGGCGGCCCAATCGAATCTGCCCAGCGTGGTTTGGATGACATGGGCGCTCAGGAAAATCAGCGGCAAGGTCATGTGGACGGTCAGCCAGGGCATTTTTTCGCCGGCCCAACTGTAGATGACAAAAGCCAGAATGGTCCAGTAGATGGTGAAGATGGCAAAGAGGCCGGAGTCGGAGGGTTGGAAGGTTGGAGGGTTGGAAGGTTGGAGGTTGGAGGTTGGCTGAGATGGAGACTCGGGGGAGAGGGTTGGCAAGCTGGCGTCGGCGTAAGCAGGGATGGACTGACCAAAGAGCAGGCGGCGGAGCAGGTAGGCCAGGCCGCCGATGAGTCCGACCAGCAGCGGCAGAAATTCGTACATGGGTACCAGGAAGAGATAGTAATACCAGGGTTGGCTGCCTCGCTGCACGTCGCTTTGACCAATCCAGTAAGTAACTGCGCCGATACTGCCGGTGTAGAGGCCGCGAATGTTGGAGAAAAAGGTGGTATGCAGCAGCACAAAAATGATCACGGCTAACAAGGCCGCTTTGCCCACCTCCATCAGGCGTGGCCGCACGCTCAAAAGGGCCTGGGTAACGGGCCGGTTGGTCCGATCTACGCCCAATTGAATCAGCACCGCCGCGCCGAGGATTTGCAGGATCAGGATAAGCAGGCCGATCACTTCCTGGGTGTCGAGGCCGGGGTCGCCGGCGGAGCCTTCGGCGGGGGTTTGGCTCATCAGGTAGGCCTCCACGCCGATGCCTACGACCATCAGGCCCAACAGGATAAAGGTCGCCAGGCGGCGGTTAGCCGGGGAAAGGGTCTCCCAGATGTAGGCCATCACAATAAACGTTACCCCGATGAAGCCGTGAATGTACGCCGCTTCCATGGTGGAGAGCATCAACGAGACCGCCGCCGCGCCGATGTAGAGCCAGCGCGTGGCCCGCGTGCGCATATACTGGAAGAAGGAGAGGAACATCAGCAGGGTGAAGAAATCCAAAAAGGTATCGTGGCGAATGTAGCGGCTGTAATACAGCAAGCCCGGCGAAATCAGGATCATAAATGAAGCCGCCAGCGCCCCCACTCGCCCCAGCCAGGGCCGGAACCAGTATGGCAAAATGACCATAGCAATGCCAAACACCGCCGGGCCAATGCGGGCAGTAAAGTCGTTGTCGCCAAAGAGAAAGTACATCAGCGCCGTCAGGTGGAACAGCGACGGCCCGTGCATCAGCGGGTCGTGCTGGTAGCCTTTCCCGGCGTACAAATTCCAGGAGTAAAGGGTGTGCAAACTCTCGTCGTGGCTCATCACCCGCGTCCCCAAATCGTAAAAGCGGGTGATGACGGCGATGATAAAGAAGATGATGTACAGGGTCAATTCCCAGTTCAGGGTGAACAGAGAGAGAAAGGGGGTGTCGAGATTAAGTTTTTTTTGGAGAGAGTCGGTTTTGATGGTCATTACATTTCCTCAGTGGTGAAAAATCAATAATCATGATATGATCCAAATTATTAGACATTATATCGCTTTAATTGGGGTGCGTTTTGTAGCCCCGTTTAGAGCAAGATTTCCAGAATTAAAGGATTTTGATCCTATCATTCAGATAATCCTGCTCTTTCCGGGTGACATAAATCTAATCGGGATAATGTCTATTACAATCGAATTAAAACCCCTTACAGGTTTCAATTCCCCTCCGGGCTGAGCCACAAAATAACCCGGCTGCCGTCGGGGCGGAGGGTGGGGATGTGGCGATAAATCAGCCAGTTGAGCAACTGCTGCGGGGTCAGGCCCACCGGAGACCAAACCGCATTGACCGTAAATTCCTGCCCCAAATAGGGCTGGCCGATGCCCAATTCAACCCCGGCCGGAGTTATAATCGCCATGGTTGGCTGGGCTTCGGCGGCGGAGTTGACCAGGGTCAAATTCTCCAGATCCCGCAGCCGCCACAGCAGGGCCGGTTCGCTGACGCCGGCCAGGGTAGTGTCTATAGCGGTGATTTGCCCGCCGGTGCGCTCCGCCGATTGGCGGGTCAGGGTTTCGGTCAAATCAAGCAGGCCGGTCGAGGCCGGGATGCCGGCCAGAGGTTGGTAGGCCAAATCCATGAGCGGCCCAAAATTCAAGCGCCAGCCGATGCTGATGACAACAAATAGACCCAACGCCACCCCTACCAGGGCCGCCCCGCGTCCGGCCACGCCCGGCTGGGTCATAAAGCCAAAAAAGATAGCAATAATGAGGAACAGCCCCAGGGCCGCAATCGGCTGCAGCCAGGCATACTGGCAAATCGTATCTTCAGGGGTACAGGTGCGCACCAGCCAGCCGGTCAGGCCGATGTAGCTAAAGACGGCAATAACCAATCCGGCGGCCAGCAGCAATCCTTCGTTGCCCCAACTCCCTTCCTGCTCCAACCCCTGCCACAATTCGGCCAGGGCCAGAGCGGCCAGAAACGCCAGGGGCACTAAGGGCAAAATAACGCTCCCGCTAGACCGGCCAATCATCGCCACATCTAAAATGACCAAGCCGATAAACCAGGCGGCCAGGGTTTGTTTCAATACATCCTTATCCAGCAGGCTGTAGGCCAGGCCGGCCAGGCCGGCCAGCACCAGCAGCGGTTCGTAGATGGTCAACAAAAAGACGGCATTAAAGCCGGCGTCGGGCCGGCCCTGGAGACCGAACCGGCTCAGCCAATCCGGTAGAAAGCTGCTTATCATCCCCAGCCCGCCGATGTTGAACAAACCTGCTGTCGCCAGGAGGGCCAGGCAGGCCAGAAAAAAGAGGCCGGCGCGGCGGAAGGAAGGAAGATAGAAGATGGAGGATGGAAGATGGAGGGTGGAAGATGGAGGGGTGGAAGGAGCAAGTTGAGAGGAAGTTTGGCCGTCGTCGGAGTCAATTTCGGGGGTTACGGTTGGCGGCGGGCTGTCAGTTTGAGGTTCGGGCGCAGTTGATGGCATTGGGGTTGAACGAGTTAAGCCCTGCTGCCACAAGGTTTTGAAGGTGGAAAATTTAACCAGAATAACCAATCCAAAGACAATCAAGATTGAGACAAGCATCGGCCCGGCGGTGAACAGCAGGGCCAATCCGGCGGCGAGCAGCAGCAGCCAGCGCTGCTGCCCATCTTCGGCCCAGTTGAAAAAGCCGGCGACGACCAGCAGCGCCCCGGCGGCCAGGGCGACTTCGCTGTTGAGCGTGCGCGACAGGAACAGGGCCGTCGGCGAGAGGGCCAGCAACACGGCGGCCAACAGCGAGACCCGTACTCCCAATTGTCGGCGCAAAGTCAGCGGCAGCAGGGTGAGCAACATTCCCAACAGCGCCGGGGCCAGCCGGGCCGTAGCATCGCTCACCCCGAACAGCCAGAAGGCCAGAGCGTTCAACGACAGCAGCAACGGGCTGTAGCTCTCGGCGGTAGGCAACTCGCCCCGGTACAATTGCAGGGCCGGCCAGCTTTGGGCCGCTTCGGCGGCGGAGAGGGGATACCAATCCAAATAGCCCAGCCGCAGGGCCAGGGTCAGACCAATCAGGAGGGTATAAAGCACCACTTCCAGGGTGAGCCAGGGCAGCGGGACTGGACCGGCTTCAATCTCACGCGCTTCTTCCACCGGGGGGATGGGTTCGACAATGGGGCTGTCTTCTTTAAAGACAGGCGCTCGTTTTCCTCTAATTCTTGTGGTCAAGATTTGATCCTATCTAAAGACTTTTTGCGTCTTGCGTCTTGCGTCACTTTACCTCACGCAAGACGCAAGACGTTTCGCCTTATTTAAATCCTGGACTGTCTGAATCCTGAATTTTACTCAATTGACTCGGCCATCGCCACCAACTCGTCCAACGAAACAACCTCACTGTAAGCCAGGAGTCTATACCGAATATCATTGACTGTCCAGAACAGGGTTATCAACCCGGCCTGGCCGCTCCAGATCCGGCTTTGCCTGTCCCAGCCGCCGCGCACCAAGAGAGCCTCCTGCCCATTGATCTGAACGGTTTCGCTGCTTTCCGGACCGACCAGCGCCTGGATATTTTCCGGGCCGGCGGCATAAACACTCAGTTGGACAAAGCCGTTCTCGGCATCGCGCCAGACCATTTTTACCATAGCCACCGGCGACCGCGCCACCTGTACATGCTCTGTGTCCCCGGTCAGGCCGACAGGGAGATACGCGGGCAGGGCAAAGTCGAAAGGCATAGCCGCCTGCGCCTGGGCCAGCGACATTGGTTCGGTTTCCAAAACCACCACCGTTTCGACCGGCTGCGGCCAGACCGTCCGCACAATGACCGGAATCTGTCCCATCATTTTTTGAACCTCGTCAAGGGTGGCCTGTACCGGCGGCGAAATAAACAACAGGGCGGCCACCAACAAGGCGGCCAGTCCACCCAGCAAGGGACGCGGCGTCACCCCAGCCGGACGCGCCGGCGGCTGGGGAATCGCTTCAATCCGGCGTTGGAGTTCAACCCCGGGCGACTGGCGCAAGCTGAAAAGCTGGCGGGCTATTTCAGCCTCTTCCGGCGAAAATTCCGGCGACAATAAGGGCTTCTCCTGATCGTTCATACAGTTTTGTCAATCCAATGGGCGCGTAATTTTTGCATAATCCGGTACACTGCTGAGCCGATGGCGGTTTCACTTTTGTTCATCACCCCGGCGATGCGGCGGTTGGTCATACCTGCGCCAAATTTAAGGGCAATTAGCTCCTGTTCATCCGGCTCTAACATCTGAACCAACTGCCGCAGTTCATTTTCCTCAAACTGAGCCTCCGGCGAAGGCGTCTGGCTGGGCTGCTGCGGGTGCAGGCTTAGCAACGGGCGCCGGGCGCGGCGGCGCTGCCAATCCGTTACCGCGTTGCGGGCGATGGCAAACAACCAGGTGGTAAAAGCCGCCTGGTCGGGCCGGTAGCGGCGGCGGGCGCGCCAGGCCCGCTCAAAGGTGTCAGCCGTCAAATCCTCGGCCGCCACCCGGTCGCCGCCAACGCGAAAGAGGCAGTAGTTGAAAATGGCATAGGTATGGGTGCGGTACAGGTCGGTAAAGGCGGCAGCATCGAGCTGAGTGGGTGCTGTGGTTATTAAGGGTTGGTCCAGCCAAACAATCTTTTTATTCATGAAGCCAACGGGCATAGCTCAGACAGTTCCAGGTTGCAAGCGTCTTGCGTGTTGCGTCTTGCGTGAAATAAAAGAAACGGAACACGCAAAACGCAATACGAATAATTATTTTCCTGGGCCTGCCTTATAATAATATACGCCGAATAAGCCAAAGTATCACCATCCATTACCGCCGATAAATAGTGGCGCCATCCTGTTGGAAGGCGACCTCCAACAACTGCTCAAATTTACGCAGGCCGGGGGGCGCATAGCGCTCCCGCTCAAAATCGCCGACAATAACGTAGCTGATGCCATATTTGTCCAGTAGGGCCTGAGCCTGGCGCGGGTCGGTGGTATTGTAAAGCCGGTCAATGTCCTCGGCCCGCCGATAGGCTTCATCATAATCACCACGCCATTGGCCCTGGTGTCCTCCCCACCCCAGCAAAGTGGGTAAACCCGTCATAGCTGAGATACGGCCCGCATATTGATAGGCTTCAGGGGGTGGAGCAGGCGTTTCTAAAATAACTGCCCCCTCTGGCGCATTAGCCCGCAGCCATTCGATGGCAGCATAGTCGCCAGGACGGTAATTGGCAATCCAGGCGATGGCATTGAGGGTTGGCTCGTTCTGAAAGAAGTCGGCTTTGTTCGGCGTCGCCAGAACCGGGTAGACCAGTCCCGCTGCTACCAGCAGAGCCATGCCAGCCTGCCAGGCCACTCTCGTCAGGCCACGCAGATGGACTGAACCATAATAGACCGCAAAAGCCGAAGCCAGCGCCAGCAGCACCCAGGCTTGAAAATAGAATTTAAAGATGGTATTCATGCGAATACCAAAGTTATCGCGCAAATAGATAAACTCGACGCTTAACGGCAGGGCCAGGCCGACGAGGACAAGGATGAGGACGAATTGGACCGGAATGGCGTGACCGAAGACCGAAGACGGGGGACCGGCAGAAGTTTCTAATGCCAGCCTGTCCACCTCCTCGCCTCCTCGCCTCCTCACCTCCTCGCTTCTTTCCAATCCTCCAACCCACACCGCCAGCGCCCAGCCCAGCAAGCCGCCCACAAAAATAAAAGTCCAGGGATTGAGCAGCCGCCGCCACAACGCAGCCTGAACCAAGGCGCTGATGGTGGAAGCGCCTAACACTTGCTGTACCCCCGGATCGTTGAGAATCCCCTGCACATAGTCGCGGCCGGCAGGGCTGAGCAGCAGGCCGGTCAGGGCCAGCAGCATGACCAGGACCGGGCCGAGGATGGTCAACAGGAGGGTTGAACCGATGTAATTTCGCCAGGTCCGCCCCTGCCTTGATAAAACCAACAGCAGCACGATGACCGCCGCCAAAAACGGGCCGAAGAACACAAAAAATTGCGGCAGCCGGGTAGGATTCCACAGGTTGGGCAGCATCCCCCGCGCCTGGGATTGAAAGGTGGCGTAGAAGGGTAAAAATAGCAGCACGGCGGCGATAGCCAGGATACCTGTCCCGATGAGCGCAGGAAGGATGAAAAATTCCGCCTTCATCCTTCCGCCTTCATCCTTTTTACAGCCCCAGGCAAAGAAACTCAGACCAAGCACACCCAGGTAGATGGGGAAATCCCAGGCGTTCAAAAAGAACAGGCTGCCTACCGCCAGCGCATACAGCCCAAAAGCCAGCCGCCCGCCGGTTGCTTCTAGCAACTGCGACCAGCTATAGTGAAAAAGCTGGCTGATTTTGTCAAAGATGACCGAGGACCGGGGACCGGAGACCGTTGGTAGGAAACCGACCACCGCAGCCCGATCCACCACTGTTTCCTCAGCCTCATCAACAGGTTTTATCTTCTGACCCCTGACCCCTGACCCCTGACCCCTAACCCCCAACCCCCGGCTATTGAGCAAATTGAGCCCCAACGCGACTACCAGCAGCACAAAGGGTAGGGCCAACACATGCGGGTGAACATCACCCAGGAGAAAGCTAAAAAAGGGAAATTCGTCAATTACTTCTTGCTCGCGGCCGGTCAGGGTGTAATCGGTCAGCACCCGCGAACCGCGCCACCACCAGATGAAGCGGTCGGGAATCCAGCTATCACTGGGGCCGGTGGGGGGGATTTTTAAATCGCGGATGTCGAGCCAGGTCCAGAAACCGGCGGGCAGCAAGGCTGCCTTGTGCAGCACTTCGAGCAAGCCTTCCAGATTGCCCAATATCGCCACAAACAGGGCAGCGATGAGGCCGGTGGAGATGGCGGGGAATTGGAGGGTTGGAAGGTTGGAGGGTTGGAAGGTTGGAGGGTTGGAAGGAGAGGGAGTTTGGTTGGATTGGGTTGCGGACTGGTAGAGGCTGACAAGATTGGCAAGAATGCCGAGGGCGGCGGTGAGGGTCAGCGCCAGGAGGGTGGGGATATAAAGGTTGAACGCTATGGTCGAGACGAGGCCGCTTAAACGGGTAGCCATGGCCATGAGAACGTAGCCAAAATAATAATAGCTGATGGCAAAGCCAGACAGCCAGGGATCCTGGGGCGGGAAATAGGGACTGCGGAGAACGCCGTTGATGAAGGTAATTTCCATCCACTTTTCACCGCCGGCCGTTTCGATGTTGGGATTGTAGGCTTTGAAGATAGTCCAGCCGATAAAGGCCAGACTGAAGAGCAGTTCAATACTGAGGGCATAGCGCCATTCGCGCCGGAACCAGGCCAGCGGCGAAATATCACCCGCACGGACCTGCTGCCGCTGCCAGAGCAGCCCCACTGCCAGCACCACCCCCAGCGCTACTACTATCCCACCGACATTGTTTTGCAGCAGCCGAAAGGTGCCGCCCAACCACAAAATGTAGCCAACGAAGAGCAACCCCACCGGCCGGGCGAAGGCAAAACCCCGGTCGGGCAGATGGCGGAACAGGCTAAACGCCAGCGGCCAGCCAACCAGGCCAAAGATTAAAATAATAAACCACCAGATGAAGATGGGGTATAACTGCAATTTAAATTAATCCTTGAAACGGGATACGTCTTGCGTCTTGCGTATTCCATTTTTTACGCAAGACGCAAGACGAGTTATTTCACAATCCGCGTAATCTCTTTGAATTGCGGCCCTTCGGCCACGCGCAGGAGTTCAAACAAGGCCATTTCGACGCTGGTCAGGGTAGCCCCGGCTTGCTGCATGCGGGCCAAGCCCAACTGCCGATTGTCCGGGGTGCGGGAGGAGACCGCATCGCTAACCACCTGGACTTCGTAGCCAAGATTGAGCAAGTCCACACAGGTTTGGTAAACGCAGACATGCGACTCGATGCCGGCCAGCAGCACCTGTTTTCGCCCGGTGGCCCTGAGCGCCTCCATAAAGGGAGGATTGCCGCAGCAGCTAAAACTGGCTTTGGCAATCGGCTGGGTGGAGCGGCTCAGGAGTTCGGCTATTTCCGGGCTGGTCGGCCCCAGTTTTTCCGGCAGTTGTTCGTTCCAGATAATCGGCAGGTCCAACACCTGCACCCCTTTGATGAGTTTTTGCAAATTTTCAAACAACGTCTCTTTTTGACTCATCACCTGGGCCAGCCGGCCCTGCACATCAATGATAACCAAAGCAGTCTTGTCGAGGGTTAACATGACTAAGTTCTCTCCTGAAAATAATCCACAGATTACGCAGATTTCGCAGATAAAAAATTAATGGTTACATATTGCGTTATTCTTACGGAAGACGCAACACGCAACACGAATTCTTATTTTTGAACAACTCGATAAATCTTCGTCTGCTCGTTTTCAAAAACCAGTTCCAACGCTCCCTGCGCCCGGAGCTGCTCAAATTTATCACTAATGAACGCGCCGTGCGTAATTCGCTCGATCTGGCCGTCATAAATGTAGCTGATGTCCAACTGGTGAATCAACTCCAACGTCCGGGCGGGGTCGGGGCTGGCCCAAAACTCGCTGACGACAAAATCCCGGTCGCCAACCTGCCAGGCGTAGCGCTGCTCGTTTTGGTGCAGGCCACCCAAAATAGAGGGCAGGCCGGTGTAAGCCGCCACCCGCATGCCGCCCTCGCGATAGTAGCCAATTTTGGCTTCGGCCAGGATGGGTGTGCCGGGCACATTGTCTTGCAGCCAGCGAATAGCCTCGTAATCGTACTTGAGGTAAATCGGGCTGCCAGCAGGCCACTCGAAGACGCCGACGGTCATATAGGCCAGGCCGTCGAGGGCGCCAAACGGCGGACGGTTGTCGTCGCCGGGAAAGCGGTCATCCACGCGGGTGCGCGTACCGAGGATGGGATAAACCAGGCAGGCCATCAGCAGAATGACCACCACAGCTCGCCACAAGATCAGGACAGGCAGCGGCCAGTGATCGCTCCAGCGCCACAGCCGGGGCAGCGCCACCGCGGCGGCAATCCCAAAAATGGCCCAGACCTGGATGTAAAATTTAAAAAGGGTGTTCATGCGGAAATATTCGCCGCCGCCCAGAAAGTCGCGCAAAAAGAAAAATTCCACACCCAGCAGGATAAGCAGGCCGGTGAAGATAATAATACCGAGATAGGCCGCCTCCGCGCTGATTTCGCGGCGAAAGAGGAGCAGCAGGGCCAGCAGCACCAGGGGTAAAAGATAAGCCGGGACCGAGTAACCCAACAGCGCCAGGGCGACCGCCCCCAGCAAAACCAAGCCAATTCCCCACAAGGCGGGCCGAACAGCGCCATCAATGGGTGTCTTGACCACCGCCCGGTAGATTTCGCTCAGGTGCGGCCCGACATTCCAGCGACGCAGGCCCAAACTGAGACCGCGCAGGAGGCTATTCCGGCTGGCCGGGTAGAGCAGCGAAACCCACAACCAGGAGGCCAGAATGACCAGGAAAAAACCCCAGATTTTGAGATGCTGGTCCAGCGCGGTTTGGGTGTGGACCAGGCCCAGGCCGGTTTCGGCCGGAGCTTGATAATTGGCAAAGAAGGGCGCATAGAGCAGAAATGTCAGCGCCAGGAGCAGTCCACCAAAGGCTATGCCGCTGCCCAAAAGCAACAAGGCCCGGTTAAGGGTCAGCGGCTCACGCTCTTGCAGGTAACACCCCAACAAAAAGGTGGCGACCATCAAGCCCAAATAAGTGGGCAAATCCCAGGTATTGATAGCCGCGATAGCTCCCAATACAAAGGGTAAAGCCAGCCAGCGGGCCAAGACGCCGGGAAACGAGGAGGCGAGGAGGCGAGGGAACGAATCGGCAAAAGAACGGGTCAGAGAGTCAGTAAATGATAAATTAGGCGTAAAAATAGAAAGCGGCTTTTCTGCGGCTGCACTTTCATCTTCCGGCTGCTTCGCCTCTCCGCCTCTTCGCCTCTCCGCCTCTTCGCCTCTTCGCCTCTTCACCTCTTCGCGCAGCCAATTGTAAGCCAGACTCAGAAACAGGACAGTGAAAGGCAACCCGATCATGTGCGGGTGCAAATCGGCAAAGAGAAAACTGAAGTAGGGAAATTCGTTGATGGTGGCCGGAATAACGCGAGTGGGGTCCCAATAATTATAAATGGCCAACGCCGCGCCGCCAAGCGCCTCAACCAGCCCGCTCAAGGCCAGCACAAAGGTTTGCAAGCCGGGAATGGCGCTTTGGAAGTCACTCTGGCTCAACTTGCCCAGTTCGCGCATAAATTGCGCCGCCCCTTCCAGGTTGCCGATGAAGACGACAAAGAGGATGCCGAGGAGACCGGAGAGGATGAATTGTCCCAAAGGGATACCCTTGCGGTATGAATTGTGAATTGTGAATTGTAAATGGTGAATGGGTTGAGGGAAAGCTACCCTACCCCCTAACCCCTGACCCCTGACCCCTGACCATTGGCTCAGATTGCCGGCCAAACTGAAGACATTGACAGCGGTCAGGGCAGCCAGGGTAGGCACAGCCAGATTGAAAGCAATGGTCGGCTGTATGCCGGTCAATTTGATCAATACGCCGACAATGAACAGGCCGTAGTAGTAATAATTCATGATGCCCCCGGCAAAAAAGGGATCGTAGGGGGGCATATGGGCGCTTTTGACCACGGCGTGCAAAAAGCCGATTTCGAGCATTTTTTCGCCGCCGAGCCAGGGCTGCCACAAGTCGGGGTTGAGCAGCCGCAACAAGATAAAAAAGAGATAGACCAGGCCAAAAATAAGCTCGGCGCTGACAATGAGCGGGCGCTGCTGCCGCCAGAATTGTTTGAGCAAGTTCCAGCGGAGGCGAGCGACAACAAAGCTGCTACCGCCGAGAAAAATCAGGCCCAGGATGGCCGCCGGCAGGGAATTGCTCAACCAGCCCAGGCTGCTGTTCAGCCAGACAAAGTAACTGACCAACAGCAAGCCCAGACTTTTACTCAGAACATAACCTCGATCTGGCAGGCCGTTAAACAGCAAAAAGGTCAGGGGTAGGGCCAGCAATCCAATCAAGGTGACGGTTAGCCACCAAAAAAGTACGGCTACCAGGCTGGAATTATTGGCCAGGCCGTTCCAGCGAAAATCGTTGACCACCGGCAACTGGTCCACCGGCGTATCAAGCAGCAGCGACTTGCCCTCGCCGGCGGCGCTGCCAGCTGGAACCGCCTGAGGTGTATTGCTGGCGCCGCGCAGCCGCATGAGCAGGGTCGGCGGGCCAACGTAGCCAAAAACAGCATCCTGCCAGGTGTTGCCCAAAATGGCGTCCCACTCCTGTGGGGTAAGCTGGCGGGTCTTTTTGAACATGATCGGCTTGGGATGGTCATATACGGTGAAGCTTTCGTCGGCAGACTGGTCATCAATTTGAAAAGGCCCCAGGCGCGGCGGCGTTTCCACCGAATAGACCTGCTCAAACCCCAATTCGCCGGAGAAGAGGGCCTGATAGTAGCGTGTACTCATAGGGTAGCGTTCCGGCAGGCGGGGGATAGTCCGCCACAAGCGGTTGCTGGCCAGGGCGATATAGTCGCAGTTCATCAAGGTGCTGCGCAGGTTCTCGTACTTTTCCGGGGTGTCCTCTTCGTACATCGGCAGTTCGGGCTGTACGTAGCCGTGCGCACCCGGATTGCCGCCCGGCTCGTCAATAGCCGCCGGGATGCCTTCATCCCAATGCTCGCGGGCGATGCAAGCGCCGTCGGGCACGTTGGCATAGGTCCAGCGAGCAAACGTGACCCAGGGATGCTCCGTACCGTAGACCCCGTTGACAAAGGCCAACGCCCAGAAAGCCGAGCCGAGGAGAGCGATGAGGGCCAGGGCAATGGCTGCCGGCTTCGCTCCTTTTTGTAGCAGGGGAGCGGAGGAGCGGGGGAGCAGGGGAGATGGAAGGTTGGAGGATTGGAAGGTTGGAGGGTTGGAAGGTTGGGGAGAGTTATCTTCTGTCGAACTGGCTGGTTGATTAATTGCTTCAGGAGGCATCTCACTCTCTACAATCTTCGCCTCCTCGTTTCTTCGCCTCTTCGCCTCTTCGCCTCTTCGCCACAGCGCCGCCACCAGACCCGCCCCAAACAGGGTAAACAACGGTACTACCGGGATCATGTAGCGCATAAATTTAGCCAGAAAGAGACCGGTGGGGCCAAAATAGAGGACAATCCAGGCGAGGATGATCCATTCGCCGGGCAAAGCTCTGCCGCGCAGCGCTTTGAAGATGACCCAGAGCGTGCCGGCGAAGGCCAGCAGGCCCAGCGGCCAGCCCATACCCCAGCGGAGCTGCTGCTCGATAAAGTACCAGTAGGCCGGCGTGTTACGATACTGCCGGGTAAAAGGAAAATCGGCAATGCCGCTGACCATGTTACCCTGCTCGTCAATAACGGCCCGCTTGAAGTTTTCAAAATCCAGCAGCACAAACGGCGAAGTCACGGCAAAGAGGATGAAGGCAATGATGAGGGCCAGGATAACCAAGCCAAAGGATGAAGGATGAAGGATGAAGGATGAAGGCGGAAGGGTTTCTTTTTCATCCTTCATCCTTCCGCCTTCATCCTTATGTGTTGCGGCTAGATACGCTGCTACCAGCGGCGCAACCGCCACCGGCAGGGCGCTGAATTTGGAGGCAACGGCCAGGCCAATGCCGATGCCGGTAATGATCGCAGCCCCTCTGGTTTGGCGGTCAACCATGAGGACAGCGCCATAGAGCGCCAGGAGGGTAAAGGTAGTCGAGATGGGGTCAACGGCGAAGAAGTGGGCCAGTTGAATTTGCAGTACGGTAAAGGTTGAGAGGGCCGCCGCCAGCAGTCCAGCCCAGACCCCATAGAGACGCCGGCCCACCAAAAAGAGCAGATAAACGGAGCAAAGATCGGCCAGGGCCATGAGCGCCCGTCCAATTTGGGCATAGCCCTGCCCGGACAGGCTCATGGCCAGCCACTGTGTCCAGTCAGGCGGCAGAATGTTGGCGGTCAGCGGGGCCAGTTTATTCAAGCCGTGAGCGATCAGAACCAGGCTATACAGGGGAAAATGGCCGTAGGTATAGCTGCGGCGCTCCTGCCGGCCCACCTCCCAAAACGGATTCAAAGTCGAGGCACGCGGGTCGAACAGGGTTGAGGGGTCGTCGGGCCAGCGAATGGTGGGGGCATAAAATACCACCGTGGAGCGCTCGTCGGGGTGAGCAAAGGTGCCGTTGTCCCAGTTGAGATTGTAAAAGCGCAGCCCGGCGGCGACGGCCAAAATCAAAACCAACAGGACAGCCAGCAGGCGGCGGTTTGAAGCGATGGTCTGAAACATGCCGATTATTGTAATCATCAGGGGAAGGTTGGGCAAGTGTTAGCCAAAGTGCTGATTGCTAAAGCAGCACAATTTGATTAAAATCTATGCCTCAAGCTCAGGAGCCAATTATGAAGTAATTGGTCGGAAAAATAAACGAGGGTAAAACCGATGACTCTGGAAACATTCATTCAAGCGATGCCCAAAGTGGAACTGCACGTTCACCTGGAAGGCTCCATTCGACCCGAAACGCTGCTGAAGCTGGCCCAGCGTCACGGGGTTGAGCTGCCGGCCAAAACGGTCGAAGGGCTGCGCGAGTGGTACACCTTTACCGATTTCCCTCACTTTATCGAAGTATACCTGGCAGTCTCTTCCTGTCTACGCACCCCGGACGACATCGAACTGATTGCCCGAGAGTTTCTGGCGGGCCAGGCCGCCCAGAATATTCGCTACAGCGAAGTGACCTATACCCCTTACACCCACTATAAACATCGGGGGCTGCCTTTCTCGGAGCAGTTAGCCGCGCTGAACCGGGCGCGGGCCTGGGCTGAGGCTGAGTATGGGATAGGGATGGGGCTGGTTCTGGATATTTCGCGGGACGTCTCGCCGGAAGAAGGCTTACTCACCGCCGATTGGGCTATCAGCGCGATGGGCGAGGGCGTGGTGGCTCTGGGCCTGGGCGGGCCGGAAGTGGGCCATCCGCCGGAGAAGTTCAAAGAGGCGTTTGACCGGGCATATGCCGCCGGCCTGCCAAGCGTGCCTCACGCCGGCGAAACAGTGGGACCGGCAAGTATTTGGGGGGCGCTGAACGCGCTTCACGCGGTGCGTATCGGGCACGGGGTGCGCTGCCTGGAAGACCCGACCCTGGTGGACGAACTGCGCGCCCGCCAGGTTCCGCTCGAAGTCTCTCCCACCAGTAACATTTGTTTAAAGGTCTTCCCCAACCTGGCCAGTCACGCCCTGCCTGTTTTGCTGCAGGAAGGACTGTATGTCACCGTCAATTCCGATGATCCGCCGATGTTCAATACCACCTTAACCCAGGAATACCTGGCGGTGGCCCGCACCTTCCACTTTGGCGCAGATACGTTCGAACAGTTAACGCTCAACGCCGTGCGCGCTGCGCTGCTGCCGGCCTCTGCCCGGTCAAAAATGGAAAGCGAGTTTCAGGCCGAATTTACTCGACTGCGGGCAGGGGAAGTTTGATCAAACAGGCGCTTGAGGCAGGGTAAAACTAAAAATACTGCCCTGGCCGGGCGCCCCTTCACTTTCAACACCGACCTCCCCGCCCAGCTTTTCGACAATGCGCCGCACAATAGATAGGCCCAAGCCCTGTCCTTCGACCCGAACCTGTCCTAATTGGGTGAAGGGTATGAACAATTGTTGTTGCGCGGCCAGGCTCAAGCCAGGACCATTATCATGCACCCAGAAGCGGACCATCGGCGGTGAATCGGGCTGTGCTTCCCCGTCGGGCAAACTGGCAGCTTGCCCGACCACCGTTGCCCCCAGTTCCAGGCGAGGGGGCCGGCCGCCATATTTGATGGCATTGCTAAGGTAATTAGCCCAGACTTCTTCAATCCAGGGGGCGTAGCCCAGCGCCACCGGCCAGACCTGCGGCAAAATAATCTCGGCTTGATGTTCCTCAATCAGATGGGCCAACCGTTGTTGCGCCTCAGCCACGATGCCGGCCATATTCAGGGGGGTGGGTTCTACCTCCTTTTTGCGCACACTGGCTAAAAGGAGTAATTCACCAATAATGCTGTTCATTTTACGCCCGCTTCGAGCAATAATCTGGAGATATTTTTGTCTCTCCTTAGCCGTAAAAACGGCATCATCTTCGATAAGTATGTCGGCGTAACCGGTAATCGGCCCCAAAGGGACTTTCAGGTCGTGAGCAACGGTGTGGGCAAAGGCATCCAACTCCTCATTGCGTAACTGTAGCTCAGCCGTCTGTTGGCGTAGCATCTCCTCAGCCTGCTTGCGCTCGGTAATTTCTCGCAAGGCGGCATTATATAGATTGGCATTGTCCAGCACCAGGGCCGCCAATTGGGATAGCAGAACGCCTTTTTGAATTTGTTCCGGTTTGAAAGGATAATCCGGCTCATCTCGCCCTAAGGCCAGCACCCCCAAACACGCTTGACCGATCATAATGGGAAAATCTGCTACGGCGCGCAAATGAATGCTATTGTAAATAGCACGATGATCCGCCCAGGCCGAATAGTTGTCCAGGATAGCCGGTTGCCCGGTATCGTGAGCTTGCCACGAAAGGAGGGCCTCGTTCCGGGCAATACGGTCGCCCAATAGAAACGGCTGGTTCTGGGTAAAAGCCCGGACAACCAATTCGTCGCCCTCTTTGAGCATGAGTTCGCCATAGGGCGCATCCAATAAAGTGGCCGCGCTGTCAACCAGAGCTTGTAATAAATCGTCCATCTCCCGGCGGTTGAGCAAATCGAGGGTAATTTGGTGCAGCGCCTCCAGAAATTCATTCTGGCGGAGCAAGGTCTCCTCGGCCTGCTTGCGCTCGGTAATGTCAAGTTCAACACCGTCCCAGACAGTTGCGCCGTTGGTCAAACGGCGCGGCGCGGAGCGGTAATGAGACCAGCGAATTTCTCCCGTAGGCAGGCGACGACGGGCTTCTATATCAAAGAGGGTCAAATTCGCCGCCGACTCCAGGGTAGCCTGTTGTATTCGCTTCCGGTCTTCCTCTAAGAATAGGCTGTGCAGTTTGTCGGCGTCGGGTATGGCTTCTTGAGCAGGGATACCTGATAGCCGCTCGATGCCGCTACTTAAATAAGTAAAATAATGACGGCCTTCAGGCTCCAACACATACTGATAAATTACACCACCGGGCAGGTTGTCGCCAATAGTGCGCAGCCGGGCTTCGCTGGTGCGCAATGCTTCTTCGGTTCGTTTGCGCTCGGTGATATCGCGTATAGCCGCCACCCTGACCATCCGCCCCTGGTAAGGGATGATTTTGGCCCAAATTTCAGCCGGGAAAATCGAGCCATCTTTTTTGAGGCCCATCACCTCGTAAGGTTTTTCGTAATCCGATTGGACATGCTGCATAATCAAATCTCGGTATTCTGGTGTAGCAAAGCCCAAAACATTCTTGCCCTTCACCTCTGCCGGTTCATAGCCCACCATCAGGGCAAAAGATTGATTTGCATCTAAAATTTGCCCCTGGTCGTGAATAACGATGCCCTCAAAAGTAGCGTCGGAGAGACGGTGGAACCGCTCTTCACTCTCGCGCAGCGATTCTTCGGCTTGCCGGCGCTCGGTGATTTCCCGTTCTAACTGTTTAACCGCTTCTGTCAATTCAAGGGTGCGTTCTTTAACCAATTCTTCCAGGTATTCTTTGTATCTTTGTAACTCCTCCTGCGCCTGCCTGTGGGCGGTAATGTCGGTGGCTACGCCGAGAACTTGATAAGCCCCGCCATTGTTGTCCAGGATAGGACGTTTAATGGTTTGCAGCCAGCGAATCCGGCCGGCGGCATCGGTGATATATTCCTCGGTAATAAATTTTTCCTGGAGGGTATTCATCACGTCCAGGTCGTCGCGCCGAAAATGCTCATTTTGGGCCGTCTCCGGATTAAAGTCGGCGTCGGTTTTGCCCAGTATCTCTTCAATGGTTGTCCCAAAAACATCGGCGACGGCCTGGTTGGCCAGGGTAAAACGCCCGGCCCGATCCTTGGCAAAGATCAGGTGAGGATTGATGTCAATCACTTGCCGCAAAAAGGCCCGTTGTTCTTTCAGGGCTTCTTCCGCCTGGTTGCGCTCGGCCAGGGCTGCCGCCAGCAGCATGGCTGTTATCGCCATTGTGCTGACGAAACCGTGAAAGAGTAGTAAGCTGGCCTCAATCGTCCCCTGGACAAAAGGGCCAACCCCCTGCGCCGTTCCCCAAACCGCCAGGCTGGCGACCACCAGGGTTGCCGTCACTGCCCCGCGTTGGCCGAACCGAAACGCCGCCCAAATCACAAAAGGGAATATAATATAGGCCAGCGGATAGTTGGCTACTTGACTTATATAAAACCCGCCAAAAACAAACTCGCCGGCGATGACCAGGGCCGCTAATAAACCTACGGCCTCGACAACCTGCCGCAGCGGCAGGGCCAGGCGAGGTTGGCGGCTCCAAGTTAGCAAAACCGGCGCGACCACCAGGGCGCCCATGGCATCGCCCAGCCACCAGACCCACCACACTGAACCATAATTAGCCCAGGCCATAGCCCCGGTCAAGCCCAAACTGGCTGCACCGATGGCAGCGCTGATCGTTGGGCTGACCATCGCTCCCAAAAAGACCATACTGAGCGCATCACGGAGCCGCTCCAAGGTATAGCGCAACCCGACGCGGTTTAACAGGAAAGCGCCCACTACGGCTTCCAGGGTATTTCCGAGCGCTATCCCTACCGCTGCCAAGGACGCCCCGGCTGAAAGGTTCACCAACAACGCGCCCAGAGCAATGCCGGGCCAGAGGCGATAACCAAACAAGAGCAAAACGGCCAGAGCTACACCCGTTGGCGGCCACACCAGGGTTACAATTCCCCGGAAGGACGCCAGCGACAGGCCCATTTTAGCTACAGCAAAATAAACTGCCGCCAGGATTACTAGCTGAGCGAGATAAAGCAAATAAGGGGATTTTATCTTTACCTTACTCATGTTCATTTTTGCCTCAAAAAATTAAAAAACCGCAGTCTCTACTACCCTCAGTTTAGCAGTGACTGCGGCTCTCCGTGTAACAAAATATTGAAGACCGGGGGGGTCAGTGGATAGACCAATGTCCTTCAGATTTCTCTAATAAACTAATCCCATAGAACCATTTTATCACCGTAAGCATGTCCCGTCAAAATAAAAAAGTGAAGGCAGGTCTGCGCCTACCTTCACTTTTTTGTTGGAGAGAATAGCCTTAAACGTCGAAGTACAGATAAAATTCGTGGGGATGCGGGCGCAGCCGGACAGGATCAACCTCTTCGGCCCGTTTGTAGTTGATGTAAGCTTCGATCAAGTCGGGGGTGAAGACATCGCCTTTCAGCAGAAATTCGTGGTCGGCTTCCAGCGCGTCCAGCACATCCGAGAGGGAGCCAGGCGTGTTGGTGATTTTGGCCGCTTCTTCCGCTGGCAGGTCGTACAGGTCTTTGTCAATAGGTGCGCCGGGGTCAATCTGGTTTTGCACCCCATCCAGGCCGGCCATGAGCAGGGCGGCAAAACAGAGGTAGGGATTGCAGCTTGGGTCGGGGGCGCGGAACTCGACCCGTTTGGCCTTGGGGCTGGCGAAGTACATGGGGATGCGGCAGATGGCCGAGCGGTTGCGCTGCGAGTAAACCAGGTTGATGGGCGCTTCGTAGCCGGGCACCAGGCGGCGGTAGGAGTTGGTGGTGGGGGCGGCAAAGGCCAGCAGCGCCGGGGCGTGCTTCAACAAACCGCCGATATAATACAGGGCCGTTTGCGACAGTTGGGCATAGCCGGCCTCGTCGAACATGATGGTCTGGCCGTTCTTCCACAAGCTCTGGTGGGTGTGCATGCCGCTGCCGTTATCGCCAAAAAGCGGTTTAGGCATAAAGGTGGCGGTCATGCCATGCTGGCGGGCCACACTTTTGACGATGTACTTGTACATCATCAGGCTGTCGGCCATATGGGTCAGCGGCGAAAAGCGCAGGTCAATTTCGCACTGCCCGGCGGTGCCGACTTCGTGGTGATGCACTTCCACTTCGATACCGGCGGCTTCCATGGCCAAAACCATTTTACTGCGCAGGTCTTGCAAGGTATCGGTGGGCGGCACGGGGAAGTAGCCGCGCTTGGGCGGAATCTGGCCGCCCAGATTGGGGCCAAGCTTGCCCAATTCCGCACCGCTGTTCCACCAACCTTCGGCGCTGTCTAAAAAGTAAAAGCCGGAGTTGGTGCCGCCGCCGTAGCGCACGCTGTCAAACACAAAAAATTCGGCTTCCGGGCCAAAAAAGCTGGTATCGGCTATGCCGGTCTGCTTGAGATAAGCTTCGGCTTTTTTGGCCACGTTGCGCGGGTCGCGCGAGTAAGCCTGCCGGGTAATGGGGTCATATACGTCGCAGATGACCACCAGGGTCGGCACTTCAAAAATGGGATCAAGAAAAGCGGTGCTGGCATCGGGGATGAGCAGCATATCAGATTCATCAATGGTCTGAAAGCCACGGATGGAAGAGCCGTCAAAGCCAATGCCATCCTCAAACAAATCCGGCCCAACTTCTTTGGCGGAGACGCTAAAGTGCTGCCACACGCCAAACAAGTCAACAAAGCGCAGGTCCACCATTTTGACATCATTTTTGCTGATGAACTCCAGCGCTTCTTTGGGAGTGCCAATTGAACTCATTTTTTTGATCCTCCTACGATAAAATAATGATTTTTGATTTGAAATGTGATACGTGATGCGTAAAAAGTCACGCATCACGTATCACTTATATCCAATTACTATCTCGTTCCCAAACTGACGCGAAGCGTGGGAACGAGATAGTAAAAGACTCTTACTTGATAAACAACATCTCCTGGTAGGTCGGCAAGGCCCACAAATCGTCGGCGACCATGCCTTCCAGGGCATCGGCGTATTGGCGCACGGCGGCCATGGCCGGCAGCACCTCATCGCGGAAATGGGTGGCTTCGGCCAGCAGGCTGTCGGCCCCATTATGGGCCATCGCTTTTTCCAGATCGGCGATGCTGTCTTGCAGACATTTGACCAGGTCGGTTATTTTATCCAGGGTATCGGTATCAAAGCTGTAGCCGACCGCTTTCAGGTTGGCGCAGGTGGCCGCCAGTTCGCCCTGATAGCGGATGGCCGCCGGGAAGATCTTGGTTTTGGCAATCTCGACGGTCAGCAGACTTTCGACATTGATGGTTTTACAATACTGCTCCAGGTAGATGTCGCGGCGGCTTTCCAACTCGCGGCGGGAGAGAACATTGTATTTTTCAAACAGGGCCACAATCTCGTCGGCGCCGAAGATGGGCAAGGCATCCACCGAGGTTTTGAGATTGGGCAACCCACGCGCTTCGGCTTCCTGGTGCCACTCTTCGGAGTAACCATTGCCATTAAAGATGATGGCGCTGTGATCTTTGGCAATCTGGGTGAGAATTTCCTGGACCGCCTCATTGAATTTTTCAGGGGCGTCTTTGATAGCGTTTTCCAGGTAGGTGGCAATGTAATCCAGCGACTCGGCTACGATAGTATTAAGCGCCACCAGCGGTCCGGCCAGGGATTGGCTGGAAGCGACGGCCCGATACTCAAACTTATTGCCGGTAAAGGCAAAGGGGCTGGTGCGGTTGCGATCGCCGGCGTCTTTGGGCAGCGGCGGCAGAGTGTCTACGCCAATGGTCAACGTCCCTTTAGCTTTGGAACTTTTGGCCCCACCGTTGGCTTTGATCTGCTCAAATACATCGGTCAACTGGTCGCCCAGGAAGACGGAGATGATGGCCGGCGGCGCTTCGTTAGCGCCCAGGCGATGGTCGTTGCTGGCCGAGGCCACCACCGCCCGCAGCAAACCGGCATATTTATGGACCGCCCGGATGACGGCGGCGCAGAAGACCAGGAACTGGGCGTTATCGTGGGGATTGTCGCCCGGATCGAGCAGATTGCCCTGGGTGCTGTTGCCCAGCGACCAATTGAGGTGCTTGCCTGAGCCGTTGACCCCGGCAAAGGGTTTCTCGTGCAGCAGACACTCCATGCCGTATTTTTGAGCCACCCGCTTGAGCGTAATCATAATCAACTGCTGATGGTCGGTGGCCACGTTAGCATTCTCAAACACCGGGGCGATTTCATACTGCGCCGGGGCGACTTCATTGTGACGGGTTTTGACCGGCACACCCAACTTGTACAATTCCCGCTCGGTTTCGAGCATGCAGGCCAGTACCCGCTCCGGGATAGCCCCAAAATAATGATCTTCCAACTCTTGGCCGCGAGGCGGCTTGGCCCCAAAGAGGGTCCGGCCGGCGTTGATCAAATCGGGCCGGGCAAAAAAGAAATTGCGGTCAATCAGGAAATATTCCTGCTCCGGGCCGGCGGTTGCCGACACTTTGGCAATATCGGTATGGCCGAAAAGCTTGAGAATCCGCTGCGCTTGAACATCTAAAGCTTGCATAGAGCGCAGCACCGGGGTTTTCTTGTCCAGCGCCTCGCCGGTCCAGGACACAAAGGCAGTGGGAATGCACAGGGTTGTACCGTTGGGATTTTCCAGGATGTAGGCCGGGCTGGTCACATCCCAAGCGGTATAGCCGCGCGCCTCAAAGGTGTTGCGGATGCCGCCGGAAGGGAAGCTGGAAGCGTCGGGTTCGCCCTGGATAAGCTGCTTGCCGCTAAATTCGGCCAGCGCGCCGCCGTGGCCATCGGGTTCCAAAAAGCTGTCGTGTTTTTCGGCGGTCAGGCCGGTGAGGGGATAGAAAACGTGGGCGTAGTGGGTGGCCCCTTTGGCAATGGCCCAATCCTTCATAGCCGCAGCCACCACATCGGCTACCGAAACATCCAGCTTTTCGCCGCTTTCAATGGTCTTTTTGAGGGATTTGAAGACGTTTTTGGGCAGCCGGTCTTTCATCACCGCCATGCTAAACACATTCGAGCCAAAAATCTCACCGGCAGGGGTTTCGGCAAAGTTGAGCGAGGGGGTATTGGATTTGTAGTTGGTTACAGCGGCAATAGCTTGTAACCGGGTTGCATTTCCACTCATAAGAAAATAGATACTCCTAGATTTTTCATAAATTTAAAGATAGGTTGATTTGAATAAAAAGACAATTTGTTTCTTTGATCTATGCTCCTTATTTTCTAAATCCCATTAGCAAGCGTAGGCTAATATAAGAATTAATTAACCGGCTCCGTCCTCCGGGTGTCAATGTCGCCTTCGTAAGTCAAGGCTTCGCGGCCACGTTCGCCGGTGCGGATACGGATGACATCTTCGACTGGATAGACAAAAATGATGCCATCACCTTGTTTTCCGGTAAAAGCTGCCTGGCGGATTGTCTCGATAGTTTTCTCGACATTATGATCGCTCAGGACAATATTGAGTTGAATCCTGGGCAGCATATCTACCCGATAAGTACCGGTTCGCCCCGATAGGACGATTCCTCCTTGACGACCGTGCCCACGCACGTCTATCACATTCATCCCGACGATGCCAATTTTATAGAGGGCTTCTTTCACCGTATTTAACTTCTCTTCACGGAGAATGACTTCAATCTTTTTCGTCATGATCGTATCTCCTTCGATACTATTTTTGTTACTCACAACTTGGCCGTACTCTCTTAAGGCTGAGGCTGAGTCTACGCCCTTCGGCGCACCCGAAGGGGTGAGGCTAAGAAGGACAAAACAAGTGTAACCTTCGTTCTTAGCCTCAGCCTTAGCCTCACAGGGAAGCATCGGTTTGGGGGTGAGTAGATATAATTTTTTTGATGGCTGCCTCAGATTTGCTAAGCGTAAGCTCGTTCCCCGTGTTCACTGATGTCGAGACCAACTTCCTCTTCATCCGGCGAGACACTGAGGCCCATAATTACATCCAGCCCTTTGGCAATGCCGTAGGTCAAAACAAAGGCAAACACCGCCGCCGCTACGACACCCACCAGTTGAATGACAAATTGGCCGGGGTTGCCGTAGAACAAGCCATCAGCGCCGGCCGGATTGATCGTTTTGGTCGCAAATAATCCGGTCAGCAGCGCGCCGGTCAAACCGCCCATGCCGTGACAAGCCCACACGTCCAGCGACTCGTCCAGGCCCCGGTTTTGGCGGAATTTGATGGCATAGTAGCTGACCGGCGCGGCTATCGCGCCGATAACCAGCGAGGCCAGCGGGGTAACAAAGCCCGCCGCCGGGGTAATGGCGACCAGGCCCACGACCACACCCGTAGCAAAGCCCAAAACACTGGGTTTATTATCCAGCCACGCTAACGTGATCCAGACCAAACCCGCCATCGCTGCGGCGGTGTTGGTATTGACCAGGGCCGTAACCGCCAGACCGTTGGCGGCCAGGGCACTGCCGCCGTTAAACCCGAACCAACCGACCCACAACAGCCCGGCCCCCAGCACAGTAAAGGGAATGTTGTGAGGCTCAATAGAACCGTTGCCAAACCAGCGCCGGGGCCTAATGACCATGGCAAAAGCCAGGGCCGAAAATCCGGCCGTGATATGCACCACTGTACCGCCAGCAAAATCCAGCGCGCCCAGCCCGCGTAACCAACCGAGGATGAGTTCACCGTTGCCAGGGTCAGTGGCAGCCCAGACCCAATGGGCCACCGGATCATAAACCAGCGTGGCCCATAGTAAACTGAAGAGCAAGAAAGTTTTGAAGCGAACTCGCTCGACAAAGGCTCCGGTAATCAGGGCCGGGGTGATCACCGCAAACATCATCTGGTAAGCGGCAAAGGCCAGATGAGGGATGGTGGCCGCATAAGTGGCATTGGGACTTTCGCCCACTCCCATCAATCCCAGATAATTCAAACCGCCAATCAGCCCATTGATACTGGAGCCGAAGGCCAGGGTATATCCCCACAGCACCCACTGAACGCTAATCAGCCCCATGATAATGAAACTAAGGTTAAGCGTTGAAAGGATATTCTTTTTGCGGACCATACCGCCGTAAAAGAAGCCCAGCGCCGGGGTCATCATTAAAACCAGGGCGGTGGCAACAATTACCCAGGCTGTGTCTCCTGTATTGATGGTACTTTCCATTTTGTTCCTCCCTCATTGCAGAAAATAATTTGTAAAAATAACAAAGCCCTCGCAGCAGATACTTAAAGGAGATGCTAAAAAACAACTTTGTCTCTTTAGGAAGAGGGCAAAGTCGTTAAAAAACAAATCCCGAAAGGATCGCTTCTGAGGGCTTCGCGGCCGCCAAGTTATTTACTTTGGATAACAGCCGCGAAATATACCACACCTGAAGGGAGTTGTCAAAACATACTATCTAGCGGATGTATCTTAAATTTTTGTTGGTGGGGCGGACGGTCATCCCGCCCCACCTAATTCACCCAATTGATAAATCAGCTAGGCTTTAACCGGAGCAGCGCGACGGGTGTCAATATCGCCCTCGTAGGTCAAAGCTTCGCGCCCGCGCTCGCCGGTGCGGATGCGGATGACATCCTCGACTGGGTAGACAAAGATCAACCCATCGCCCACCTGGCCGGTGCGAGCTGCTTTACAGATGGTGTCAACGGTTTTGTCCACATTGTGGTCGCTGAGCACGATGTTGAGCTGGTAGCGCGGCAGCATGTCCACCTTATAGGTGCTGGTGCGCCAGGCCAGGGTAACGCCCCCCTGCCGGCCGTGTCCATGCACTTCAACCACATTCATCCCGACAATCCCGATGTCGTACAACGCTTTTTTGACATCTTCAAGTTTTTCTTCGCGAATAAAAGCTTCGATTTTTTTAGTCATGGTTTATCTCCTCGTAAATAAAGACGCGATGACGAGTGAGGCGAGGAGGCGATGAAACTTTTCGCCGGCGCGCCTCATCATTTCCCGCTGCCTGCTTACTTGCCGCCTGGCGAATACATGCTGCGCAGGTTGGGGTGCGCGCCTTCCCAATAGCCCTTCGCTCCCATTTCGGGGATGTCCAGACCAATAACTTCGGCGGAAGCTTCGCTGCGAAGAAGCCCAAAACCGTTGAGTACCTTGAAAAAGACATAGGAGGCGACAAAGACAACCCCGGCAATAGCGACTGCCTCAAAAAGTTGGGCGATCAACTGCCCCACCCCGCCGCCGTAAAACAGCCCGGTTACCGCCTGGTCCATGCCGTTCCAGGCAGCGGTATCAGGATTGCCGGCGGCAAACAGGCCGACGGCGATCACGCCCCAGATACCGTTAAAAAAGTGGACCGGCACCGCGCCCACCGGATCGTCAATTTTGGCTTTTTCCAAGGCAAAGGCGGCCAGACAAACAATTACACCACCGATCAACCCAATGAGGACCGCCGCCCACGGCTCGACAAAAGCGCACGGCGCGGTGATAGCCACCAACCCGGCCAAAATGCCGTTAACTGACATCGAAGGATCGGGCTTTTTGCCGGGACCCACCAACCACATATAAACCATCGCGCTCATGCCGCCAGCCGCCCCTGCCAGCAGGGTATTGATGGCCGCCAGGGAAACCAGATTGATAAACGCGCCCTGAATCCCCAGCGCCGAGCCGGGATTGAAGCCAAACCAGCCAAAGAACAGGATAATCGTGCCCAGCACCCCCATGGGGATGTTGTGGCCGGGGATTGCGTTGGGGCTACCATCGTCGTTAAAGCGGCCCAGACGCGGCCCCAACACCATTGCTATGGCCAAACCGACCGCCCCGCCGGTGGTATGGACAACCCCAGAACCGGCAAAGTCAACCGCGCCGTTGCCCAGACCCAGGGTGCGGCCCAGGTTAGCCAGCCAGCCGCCGCCCCAAACCCAGTTGCCGACGAGCGGGTAAATGAACATACTGACCCAGAAGCCCATCAGCACAAAGCCCATAAACTTGAGGCGTTCAGCCCCGGAGCCGGTGGGAATGGTGGCCGCGGTATCCATAAAAACCATCTGGAACAGGAAAAAGGCGAAAATACCGGCGGCGCTCAATTGCAGGCCCTGCAAAAAGAAGCCGGACAGGCCAATAATGCCCCATTGTTCGGCAAAGCGCAGGCCGGTGGTCAGGCTGTCGCCCCAGGCCCCCATGGTAATGGGCGAGAAGGCCCAGGTGGGGGAGCCTTGCGTGGCGCTGATGGCGGTTTCAGCATAAGTGTAATTGACCGCCCCAAATTGAAAGGCAAAGCCGCAAATCCAATAACCGATGGCCCCAATGCAGAAGACCATCATATTCATCATCATGGTATGGGCCACATTTTTGGCCCGCGTAAAACCACATTCAACCAAGGCGAAGCCGGCCTGCATAAAAAACACCAGAAAACCGGCAATGAGCACCCACAAAATATTAGCCGAGACGGTTAGGCTATCAACATTTGCTTGTAATTCTTCCATTTTTAAACCAAGTCCTTTCTTGACTAGAAAGAAATTTAGCACTTCGGTGATACAGTTTTTGCTTTGAACTTACCCGTAGCTCAATGAAGGTTATTTTAACTTATAAGTTGATCGAACCTGCATTGAACTGCAAGGTGACTCCCGTGTCACCAGAACCGCCCCATCAATCCTGGATGGTGCTTAAGAAATTTTTGGTGCTGCTTTTGGCTGTATCTTTAAAACGAACTTCCCTTGAGCGAGGCCAATGGACCGATGCTCAAGTTTTTCAGTATTTCCCACATAGCGTGGGTAAGCTCGGCCTGGATTGACAAATCCAGGCCCAAAGCCGTTGGATTTGTCAATCCGACGGGAGCAATCCACGTCAAGTGGGAAATACTCAAGTTTTTTCTAAACCTCCTCATCCCTCCTTTCAACCCATTCAATAATTTGTGGCATGACTTTATTTTTGTTCGGGCGTACAAAAAAGCCCCCAGTTACAAACCCACGGGTTGGATTTGTAGCTGAGGGCTTCGCGGCCACTCAAAAAAGTATGCAGTTAAACAAACGGAGCGAATAATAACAGGAATCTTTCAGCCTGTCAAGGGTTTGTGAAGAACTGTCCAGTCTTTTTGGGAAATTTTAAGGTTGAGAACAACAAATTCAATCAGCAGCGGCTGATTTTCCGCCCACCATAATCACCGCCTCGGCCACCTCGCGCATGGTACAGCGCTTTTCTCGCGCGGTCATTTGCAGCCGGCTGTAGGCTTCGGCTTCGGACAGGCCAGTTGCCATCAGGATTTTTTTGGCGGCGTCAATCAGTTCGCGGGTTTCCAATTGATGCCGTAATTTGTAAGCTTCCCTGGCAGTTGTCTGCATGGCTTCAAAGCGGGCCATCGCAATTTCGATCATCGGCCCCAATTTGCCTTCGTGGATGGGTTTGACCAGATAACCCATAACCGAGGCGTTAGCCGCCCGCTCGATCAGCTCTTTATCGGAAAAGGCTGTCAGCATCACAATCGGTAGGGGCGCTTCGGCAGCCAGGGTTTCAGCCACAGTCAGACCATCCAGGCCCGGCATTTTGATATCCAGCAGCAACAAATCGGGTTTGAGCCGCCGGGTTTTTTCCAGAGCGTCAGGACCATTGGCAGCGGTCTCTAGCACCTGGTGGCCCAGCGAACTCACCAGCGCCTTCAAACCCATACGGATTACCGCCTCATCATCGGCAATAACTATTCGTAATACTTTCTTGTCGGCCATCTTTTAGATTTTGGATTTCGCTCTGCGCGCCTACGGCGGATTTTGGATTTTGGATTAGGATAGTGCTAAATCCAGAATTTGGCTAATTTTGGGTTCATTGTAGAGAGTAGCAAGAATCGGGTGGCATTTACTATAAAAATGGAATAAAATATGCCTCACATAAGTGAAAGGAAGGAACCGATGTTCGCCAATGATTATAGCCAATTGACCAAAGATTACACTCGCTTCGAGCAGACCGTTTTGTTTCTGGAGCAGTTGCCGCGCAGCCAACAACAAGAGTTTATGTTAGCCCATAATTATCATCAATTAGCTGAGGATTACGCCCGCATCGAGAAAGCCATTCTGTTTATGGAGCAGAACTTTCGCCATCAGCCTGATTTGAAAGAAGTGGCCAATAGTGTGGGCCTGAGCGAGTTTCATTTTCAGCGCCTTTTTAGCCGCTGGGCCGGCATCAGCCCCAAGCGGTTCTTGCAGTTTTTAACCGTTGAATACGCTAAACAGTTGTTGGATGAGTCCAGAAGCGTGCTGGAAGTGACCTATGAGTCCGGCCTATCCAGTCCGGGGCGGCTGCACGATTTGTTTGTCACCTGCGAAGCCATGACCCCCGGTGAATTTAAAGAGCAGGCCGAGGGCTTGACGATTACCTACGGCTTTCACCCCAGCCCCTTTGGTGAGTCCGTCCTGGCGATCACCGAGCGGGGCATTTGCAACCTGCTTTTTATTTCGGGCGGAAACCGGGAGGAAACGCTGCAGGAGCTCAAAGATACCTGGCCTAAGGCCACCTTTCGCCAGGACCCCACCCAAACCCAGCCTTTCATGGAGCGCATCTTCAACCCGGTTAAGCACCAACAAGCTCTGCCGGTCATTTTGAAAGGCACAAATTTTCAAATCAAAGTCTGGCAGGCGCTGCTAAAAATCCCCCCCGGTACAGTGGTTTCTTACGAAGATATTGCGACTCAAATCGGCCAGCCGGGGGCAGCGCAGGCGGTTGGCATGGCGGCAGCCCACAACCCGATTGGTTACGTGATTCCCTGCCATCGGGTTATCCGCAAAATGGGCGTCTTTGGGAATTATCATTGGGGTACGGCCCGCAAGAAAGCTATTCTGGGGTGGGAAGTGGCCCAAAAAGAGGGGGATCAGTAGAGCATGCTCGAATTGCTGGGGACCTTCTTCTTGATCAGCCTGTCCGGGGCCTTGTCGCCCGGCCCGCTGACCACCGTGGCCATTGCCGAAGGCCCGCGGCGGGGCAAGTGGTCAGGCTGGTGGCTTTCTTTGGGCCACGGCCTGGCAGAAGGAATCTATGTGGCGGTGATTGCCCTCATCTTGTGGCTGGGGCGAGACTCGCTGCTCCAGCAGCCGTTGGTGGCCGGGATGATTGCCCTGGTCGGCGGTGGCTTTCTGGCCTGGATGGGTTGGGGGCTGGCTGTTGCCGCCTGGCAGCACAAATTAACCCTGGCGGGCGAAACCGCCAAAGAAGCCCGTTTTGGCCTGGTGCCAACAGGCATCTTATTCAGTCTCAGCAACCCCTACTGGTGGGTCTGGTGGGCGCTGATTACCCCTTTGTATATTCGCCAGTCCTTGGTCTGGGGCCTGGTCGGGGTGGCGCTGCTCTTTATTGTCCATTGGGCTACCGATGTGGGCTGGCTCACCGGCCTGGCCTGGCTGACCGGCTCCGGGCATGCGCTGGTAAACCCTGCGGTTTACCGCTGGGTCATGCTGGTCTGTGGAGCAGCTTTGCTCTTCTTTGGGGTGTCGTTTATGGGGGCCGGCCTGAGTTTTTTGTATACGGGTGAGGTTAGCCTGAGCCTGGGCACAGGCCGGTATGGAGGGGACTATGTTTGATGCTCAAGTTTGGGCTTTCACCGGCGTGGCTTTTATTCTGACCATCACCCCCGGAGCGGACACCATGCTGGTTTTGCGCAGCGTGCTTGCCCGCGGCCAGCGGGCCGGGCTGTGGACTATGCTTGGCATCTGTTCGGGGTTGTTTGTCCACGCGACGCTCTCGGCGTTGGGTCTGTCTTTCGTCCTGGTGCAATCGGCAACAGCGTTTGAGATGGTTAAGTGGCTGGGCGCAGCCTATCTCATTTTTTTGGGCAGCCAATCCGTCTGGCAAACGCTGGGCCCATCCGCCACCGATACAGCAGCGCAACCTCAAATGAAGATGTCGCCCTCGCCCAAAAGCTACCGGCACTCTCTTCTCGAAGGCTTGTTGAGCAACGTGCTCAACCCAAAAGTTTCGGTGTTCTATCTGGCCTTCCTGCCGCAGTTCATCCAGCCTTACGACCCGGTGCTGGCCAAATCGTTGCTGTTGGCAGGGATTCATTTTGTGATGGGGATTATCTGGCTAACGCTTATCGCCGTTCTGGCCGGACGAGTCCGCACCCTGTTGACCCGCCCCCAAATTCAGCGCAGCCTGGAAGCTGTTACCGGCACTGTGCTCATTCTGTTTGGGGCGCGTCTGGCTTTAGAGCGGCGTTAAGCCAAGTATAGCTTGGCCTTAGTTCGTAATGAAATCATAGCAAGGTATGTCATTCCGACCGCAGGGAGGAATCTTCGTTACCACCGCCCAAGATGTTGCAGAGAGCAAGAGGATTTCTCGCTGACGCTCGAAATGACAGGCCAGGAATCGGGCACATTAAATCGTGATGAATTTACGCAATCCTGTACTCAGTCAACTCTATCCCGCATCACCAAATCCTCAAATGTCTCGCGGCGCTGCACCAGCCTGACCTCTTCCCCCTCAATAAAAACTACCGCCGGCCGCAAGGCTGCATTGTAATTGCTGCCCATAGATAACTGATATGCCCCGGCCACTGGCACAGCCAAAATATCCCCTGGTGCGGCCAGCGGCAAATCAACCGCCTGAATGAGCACATCCCCCGATTCGCAGAACGGCCCGGCAATGGCGACCGTTTCGGTTTCGGCCTCGCTGGCGCGGTTGGCTAACAGGGCCGTGTATTTGGCCTGGTACAAAGCCGGGCGCGGATTGTCGGCCAGGCCGCCGTCAATGCTGACGTAAGTCCGCACCCCCGGAATGACTTTCCGCCCGCCAACAGTGTACAGTGCCACCCCCGCCTGCGCCACCAACGAGCGGCCCGGCTCCAACACCAACTCAGGCAGTGGCAAACTGCGGCGGCGGCAGCCCTCGACGATAGCTGCTACCAAACTTTTGGCAAATGGCTCGATAGGCATGGGCGGGTCGTTGGGGTGATAGGGCACGCCCCAGCCGCCGCCGGGACATAACTCCTGCATGTCCCAACCATACCGCTCCCGCAGCCGCACCGCCACATCGAGCAGCCGTTCTACACCTTCGGCCACCGGCTCGACATCGTGGAAGTGTGAGCCGAGGTGGAGGTGAAGCCCCCGGAGGTGCAGGGGTGCAGGGGTGCGGGGGTGTGGGGGAGAATTTTCTTCTCGCCCCTGCCCCTCTGCCCCCCTGCTCCCCTGCTGTTTTATCAAAAGTTCTCCAGCTACAAGTTCGGCTTCCTTCAACGGAAAGCCAAACTTGCTGTCTGCCGTGCCGGTGACGGTGTAGCGGTGATGGGTCTCTACGGTGATGTCGGGGGTGACGCGCAGCCAGATATTAACCGGCTGCTGCCTTTCGGCGGCCAGGGTGGCTAATAATTGGAGTTCGGTAGCATTGTCCACCACCATCCGGCCGACGCCGGCTTGCAGGGCTTCGCTCAAATCCAGCCGGGATTTGTTGTTGCCGTGCATGTGCATCTGGGCCGGGTCAGCGCCGCCCTGCCGGGCAATAAACAACTCCCCGGCAGAGGCCACGTCCAGCCCCACCCCCTCGGCGGCCATCAGCCGAGCCAGGGCCACACTGAGATAGGCTTTGCTGGCGTAGGTCAGGCGGGAAGGGCCGGGGTAGGTCGCCAGGGCTTCGCGGTAGCGCCGGATATTGGTCCGGATAGTCTCGACATCATAGACATACAGCGGCGTGCCGAACTGTCCGGCCAGGTCGGTGACGCGGTGATTGTGTAGGGTGAGATGGCCCTCGCCGTCAAGGATGGTATTGTGCGGAAAAAGAGAAAGTTTATTCAACATAAAAGTTCTTGCCTCACCTTTCCATCTCAACACTAGCCATGATAAATGGTCCAACACCCTTGTAATCATTGGTCGCAATTTCTTCGCTAATGTAATATTCAAAGGAGCCGTCTCGATACGGCTCGCCGCCCAACCCGGCGACAGCGCAAATGCCATTGAGGTTGACCAGGCCCTGCGCGTCAATTTCAACAAAGCGTTCCAGGATACCCTGGTATCCCTGTGTCGCCACCGCCTGATATTTTTCGTCAAGATACCCCTGGCGAATACCTTTGGCCAAGGCATAAACAAACATAGAAGAAGCTGAAGCCTCCAGGTAGTTGCCGGCCCTGCCGCCCTGATCGAGCACTTGATACCACAAGCCGGTCGCTTTATCCTGCACGGCGGCCAGGGCCGAGGCCGTGCGCTCGAAAATTGTCAGCAGGCTCTCTCGACCAGTGTGGTTCTGAGGCAAAAAGTCTAATACATCCACGATAGCCATCATATACCAGCCCACCGCCCGCCCCCAAAAACAGGATGAACAGCCGGTTTCAGGATTGGCCCAACGCTGGCGCTTGCTCTCGTCCCAACCATGATAAAGCAGCCCGGTTTGGGGGTCGCGGGTATGGCGCTCGATAAGCGTGAATTGCCGGACCACTTCATCAAACCCTTCCGGCTCGCCAAAGGTTTGGGCAAACTCAGCCAAAAAGGGAGCGGCCATGTAAAGGCCATCCAGCCACATTTGGTGGGGGTAAATCTGTTTATGCCAGAAACCGCCTTCAGCCGTGCGCGGGTGGGTTTGCAACTGTTTTCGGAGCAGATAAGCGGCTTGCCGGTAACGCTCGTCGCCGGTTTGGTTGTATAACACAAACAACAGCTTGCCTTCGTTAATTTGGTCAAGGTTATATTCTTCAAGACGGTAGGTTTGAATATCGCCGTCGGGGCCGATAAATTGGTCAATATTGCTTTTGATGTAATCGTAATATTTCTGCTCCTGGGTTTTCAACCAGACCTGGTGGATCGCGCTGAGGACTACACCCGCTTCGTACCGCCATTTATCTGCCAATAGGGGCTGACGTTTCAGCACCGAGTCGACCATTTGCACCGACCAGTCCTGCGGCTCGCTGGAACTGCAAGCGGCGATTAAACCGGCTGCGGTGGCTAATTTGACGAAGTGTCGCCTGGAAAATTGATTTAAATTTTGGTTCATGGTTCTCCTGTGAAATAGCTACGCCCGAGTCAAAGCATAGCTTTTGGACTCCATTTTCATCGTCGGTGTCGTCCCATTGAGACTGTTCGACTCCTTTGAAAGCGGTTTCTCTATTTTACTCGATTTTCTGAGAATCGCAGCTAATCGGCGCTTAATCGCTGGACAGAATTTAACCCCCTGGGCAATCGTAGCCCTGGACGGAAAAAAAGAGACATTAAATTTGACTCAATAGCACATTTGTTCTAATATTATCTTGTTCTGCCACTTCTTTATCCCCTGGCAAAGTCTTATTCAAATTATCAAAATATTTTTGAAATAGGAGAGGAAATTATGACCGAAATGACGGCTTATACCCCTGGCACCTTCTGCTGGATTGACCTGGGCGCCAGCGATGCGGTGGCGGCCAAGAAGTTCTATACCGACCTGTTTGGCTGGCAGGCGGTAGATATGCCCGCCGGGCCGGACATGACTTATACTATGTTTCAAATTGACGGCAAAGATGTGGCCGGGATGTACCAGCAGGGCCAGGATGAACAGGACATCCCACCCCATTGGAACTCATACGTTTCCGTTGCCAGTGTTGAGGAGATTGCAGCCAAAGCCAAATCGCTGGGCGGCACGGTGATGGTTGAGCCGCTCGATGTGTTTGAGTCGGGCCGGATGACCATACTGCAAGACCCCACCGGGGGCGTGGTAGCAGCCTGGCAGCCGCAGCGGCATATCGGCGCTCAGTTGGTTAACCAGCCGGGGACACTGTGCTGGAATGAATTAGCCACCAGAGACTGGCAAAAAGCCGCTGAATTTTATACCCAACTTTTTGGCTGGACAGCTCAGACTCAGCCAATGGCAGGAACGGAGTACACGGTCTTTTCTAACGGCGACCGGATGGCCGCCGGAATGATCCAGATGACCCCTGAGTGGGGCGACATCCCACCCCATTGGATGGTTTACCTGACCGTAACCGACTGCGACGCCTCTGCCGAAAAAGTTACGGCGCTCGGCGGCAAAGTCCTGGTGCCGCCCACCGACATTCCCGACATGGGCCGCTTTGCCGTCGCGCAAGACCCGCAAGGCGCGGCCTTCTCCTTCATCAAGCTGGACAATCCGCCCGTATAACCTCTCTTTAGAGATTGGAGATTAGAGATTCAGCCATTTTCAATCTCCAATCTCTAATCTCCAATCTCCATCCTCATGGCAATCGTATAACTTCATGCTATAATCACTGCATTGCCATGACCAAACGGATTGCGCTCATCATTCATAATCAGGTCTACGCTGAGCCAGAACTGGCCCAACTCAAGCTGCCGGCTGCCGATACGGCTGCCCTGGCCGAGCTGCTGCGCGACCCCATGGTTGGCAATTTTGATGAGGTTGAACTAGCCGTCAATTCACCGGCGGCTGAGCTTCGCCAACAGGTGGCCGGTTTGTTTCAGCGCAAGCACCGTCACGATGAACTGCTGCTTTACATCGTGGGTTATTTGATAGTGGATGAAGCGGGGCAACTGCATCTCACAACGGTTGACACTCACCTGGATACTTTAGCCGAAACCGCCCTCTCTGCCGCCTATCTAACCGACTGTATGGACCGCAGCTTTTCCCGCCGGCAGATGCTCCTGCTCGATGGCGGCTGCTTTCGCCTCAATTCTATTGAGTGGGCTGCCGATATGCACCCCACTACTGTATTTAAGGGCAGAGGCTACGGGCGGGTAGTGTTGACCAGCGTCACCGGAAACGACTCGACGGGTGAGGAAGAGGAAACCAGCTTGACTCATCACCTCGTCCAGGCGCTGCAAACCGGCGCTGCCGACGCCGACGGCGATGGGCAGGTTGAGATAAAAGAGCTGTATGAGTATCTCCGCCAGCAGACTCGCCAGACCAGCCTGCGGGTTTATGGCAAGCATGAGCACTTCATCCTGGCCCGCAACCCGTATCACTTTATCCCGGCCCAGCCCATCAAGTGGGACCTCATCTCCGGGGCTATCCTGGCCCCGGTCACCATCATTATCATTGGCGGGCGGGCCGATTTACGCACGGCCATCGGCATGGCGGGACTTTTACTGCTCATGTACGCCCTGCTTTACCTGGCTCCCGATTAAGCAATCTCGTAACTGCTCAGCCATGTCATTTCGACCGCAGGGAGAAATCCCTGATACCTTAATCTCTAATCTCCAATCTCCGAAATGAATATCCTAACGGGAATACCAGCCCCACCACTTGGACTCCCACCCTATTTTAGCTATAATACGCCCCGACATGACCACACGGACAGATAAGCGGGCAGGTGAGCTGTTTCTGAGCCAGTGGCGTCACCCTGATGTGCCCACATGGTTAGCCTCGCCGGAGTTTGAGCATAATCCGGCGGCGCAGCGTGCCCTGGAGCGTTTGGCCCAGGACCCCGATTTTGCGGCTGCTTTACCCTACCTGTTGACCGCTCTGGACAGCGCCGCCGCCCCCGACCGCGCCCTGATTAATTTTGACCGTTTTGTCCGCCACAGCCCCAACCCACCGGCTTTGTTGCGACAACTGGCCCGCCATCCGCGCGCCCTTGAAATACTGATCACCCTCTTTGCCGGCAGCCAGTTCCTCACCGAAATTTTACTGCGCCACCCCGACTATTTTGACCAGTTAAAAAATTACAAACACCTGGCTCGGCCCAAAAGCGCCGAGCAGTTTCTGCAAGAGGCTCAAACCGTGCTAGATGAGGCAAGGACGCGAGGACACGAGGATGCGGAAGAAACCTCATCGCCTCATCGCCTCATCGCCTCATCGCCTCTCCCCCTCGACGCCCTGCGGCGATTTCAGCGCCGGGAACTGCTGCGCATTGGCGTGAGTGACCTGCTGGGGCTGAGCGATGTCCCCACCATCACCGGACAGCTTTCTTATCTGGCCGACAGCCTGGTTCAGGCCTGCCTGGTGGCTGCCGCCGAGTCCTTAAACCTGTCTCCTGAAAATTTTACCATCGTGGCCATGGGCAAGTTGGGCGGCGAAGAACTCAACTATAGTTCCGATATTGACCTGCTCTTTCTGGCCACGGAAAACGCCGCCGTCTACCGGACGCTGGGGCAAAAGCTGATTGATTTTTTAGTCCGCGTTACCGGCGAAGGCTTTCTGTATCGGGTGGATATGCGGCTGCGGCCCTGGGGACGGGATGGCTCGTTGGTGTCATCGCTGGAAGGCTATCTGGCCTACCTGGCTCGACACGCCGCACTGTGGGAGAAACAAGCGTTGCTCAAGGCGCGGGTTATTGCAGGCGACCGGCTCCTGGGCCAGGAGTTTTTGCGCCGGGCGCAACCGCTCATTTTTGAAACCAACGGCGCAGCGGTGCGAGCCGAAGTCCACGCCCTCAAGCAGCGCATCGAGGCCCGGCTGCGCCAGCGCGGCCAGGAGTGGGGCGAAGTCAAACTGGGCCAGGGGTCCATCCGCGACATCGAATTTGTGGTTCAATATTTGCAGCTTGAACACGGCAACGAACACCCTCACTTGCGCAGCCACAACACCTTCGACGCCCTGGGCCGGCTGGCCGCCCACCAGTTTCTCACCGCCGACGAATATCGCGCCCTGGTGGATGGCTATGTTTTTCTGCGCACGGTCGAGCACCATCTGCAACTGATGCACTACCAGCAAACCCACCTGCTGCCCACCAACGACGAAGCGCTGGGTCATTTAGCCCGCCGGCTCGGTTTTCAAGGCCGGGCGGCAGGGAGTCACTTTGTGGCCCGCTACCAACAGCACAGCGCCGTCATTCGCGCTGTTTATCAACGCCATTTTGAAGAGGAAAGGAGGTCAACGATGACCAACCCTCCCCTACCCGATGTTGTCCCGCACCTGATTCGCATGCACCCTTCCTACGCCGCCACCTTTACCGATGCGGACATTCAACGCCATACCCGTCTGACCGAGCAGTTGGATGACCAGCACCTGGTCAAAGTTGAGGCGGTTCCGCTCGACGCCCGGCACTGGCGGGTTACCATTGTCGGCTACGATTACCTGGGCGAGCTCTCCCTCATTTGCGGCTTGCTCTTTGTCTATGGTTTTGATATTGTGGAAGGGCACGTTTTTACCTACGACCCCCCAACCGGCCCGGCCCCAGCCTTGACCCGGCCACGGCGGCGCTCAGGACGGCGGCAGTCCTACTCGGTCAAGCCGGCCAAAGGGGCCGACAATCGCAAAAAAATTGTGGACGAATTTACCGTGCATGCCGTAGCCGCAGAGCGAGTGGCCGCCTCGGAGTTCTGGTCAAGCTACACGGCCGAACTGGAAAGCCTGGTCCGCCGTCTGGCCGAGGGAGCCCAGCGCGAAGCCCAGGGCGAATTGGCCCGACGCATAGGCGATGCCCTGCGCGAAACCGTCCCGGTCCCCCACATGCTCTACCCCATTGACATCGAATTTGACAATGAAAGCTCAGACCATTACACCGTGCTGCGCATTGACGCGCCGGACACCATCGGCTTTTTGTACGAGCTAACCAACGCCCTGGCCCTGTACGGCATCAACATCAGCCGGATGACCGTTGAAACCGTCGGCCAGCAGGTGCGCGATACTCTGTACGTGGCCGACGCGCACGGCCAAAAAATTATCGCCCCGGCCAAACAGCATGAACTGCGGGTGGCGACTGTTTTAACCAAACACTTCACCCATCTTCTGCCGCGCTCGCCCAGCCCAGAGTTGGCCCTGCTCCATTTTCGTGAATTTTTGGGCCAGCTCTTCATGCGGGCCGATTGGCCCGACGAACTGGCCTCGCTGGAACGGCCGGAAGTGCTGGACACCCTGGCCCGGCTGCTGGGCGTAAGCGACTTTTTATGGAACGACTTTTTACGTATGCAGCATGCCAACCTTTTTCCGGTGGTGCGGGATGTGGGCGCGCTGGCCGCCGCCAAAACCAGAGATCAGCTCCAGGTCGAGTTGGATCTGGCCCTGCAAGCCGCCGGAGACGGTCAGGCCAAACGCGCCGCCCTGAACGCCTTCAAAGACCGCGAGATGTTTCGTATTGACATGCGCCAGATTCAGGGCCACATTGCCAAATTTGGACAGTTTTCTCAAGAGTTGACCGACCTGGCCGAAGTGACTGTCGAGGCGGCCTGTCGCCTGGGCGAAGCCGAACTGCGCGCCCAATTTGGCGCGCCCTGCCGGGAAGACGGCCAGCCCTCCACCCTGAGTATCTGCGCCCTGGGTAAAGCCGGCGGGCGAGAGCTGGGCTTCGCCTCCGACATCGAGCTGATGTTCATCTACGCCGGCAACGGCCAGACCAGCGGCCCGCGCCGCCTGACCACCGCCGAGTTTTACGATAAATTGGTGCAGGAGGTGAGCGGGACCGTGCGAGCCAGGCAGGAGGGCGTTTTTGAGCTTGACCTGCGGCTGCGGCCTTACGGCAAAGCCGGCAGCATGGCCGTCTCGCTCGACGCCTTCCGGCGCTACTTTGGGCCGGAGGGCGATGCCTGGCCCTACGAGCGGCAGGCATTGGTCAAGCTGCGGCCCATCGGCGGCAGCGCCGATTTGGGGGCGCAGATTGTCCGCCTGCGGGATGAGCTGATTTACAGCGGCCAGCCTTTTGATGTGGCGGCGATGCGGGCCATGCGCGAGCGGCAGGTGCGGCATCTGGTCACAGCCGGAACCATCAATGCCAAATTTAGCCCCGGCGGCTTGGTGGATGTCGAGTATCTGGTGCAGGGGCTGCAAATTACGCACGGGCACGCCAATCCGAGCCTGCGGCTCACCAACACCCGCGAAGCCATGCGCGCCCTGGCTGCCGCCGGCATTATCCCCCCGGACGATTACGACCATCTGCGCGAGGCCCACATCTTTTTGCGCCGTCTGATCAACGCCCTGCGTATGGTGCGCGGTCACGCTAAAGATTTGACGGTTTCTCCCCCCGGCAGCGAAGAGTTTGCTTTTCTGGCTCGCCGCCTGGATTACGGCCGCCGGATAGAACAATTGCGCGATGACCTGACCCGCCACATGGCCTGCGTCCAGGAACTCAGCACCCGGTTGTTGGGGTAACTTTTTTTGGAGTTGCCCGTTTTATGTTATTATAGGCTCTTCTGGGAACATTTTTACTCTTTGCTCAAAGAAGGAAGTAGCGGTGAACAAACGCGAGCGAGTTTATGCTGCTTTTGAAGGTGAAGCGGTTGACCGAGTACCCTTGAGCTTGTGGCGGCACTTTCACAAGCAGGATCAAACGCCCACCGGCCTGGCTTCGGCAACCCTGGCTTTTTACAAGAAGTACGATTTTGATTTGATCAAGCTGACCCCGAGCGGCTTTTATGCCATCGAAGATTGGGGGGCGCAGGTAATCTTATCCAAGGATGACGACCAGCCGCCGATGCTAAAAAAGCCGGTCATTCGCAAACCGGAGGATTGGCGCAACCTCACCACCCTCAGTTCGACCGCCGGGAGTTATGGCCGCACCCTGGAAGCCATCAAACTGCTGACCAGCCAACTGGATAAAGAAGATGCGCCGGTTTTGATGACCGTTTTCAGCCCGCTGACCATCGCCTACAAACTGGCCGGCGACGCCCTGCTTGACCATCTGCAAAACCACGCCACCGATGTCCATATTGGCCTGGCGACCATTGCTGAAACCACCTCTCGTTTTGCCGATGTAGTTTTGGAAGCCGGAGCCGACGGCATCTTTTTTGCCAGCCAACTTTCCCGCGCCGATATCCTGACCGAGGAGATGTGCCAGGCCTTTGTCATTCGTTATGATTTGATTGCGCTGGAGCGGGTCAAGCTTCAACCCGCGCCGCTGGTGCTGCACCTGCACGGGGCTAATCCCCACTTTACGACCGTCAATCAATACCCGGCCCACGCCGTCAGTTGGCACAACCACGAAACCGGCCCCACCATCGAGGAGGCTTTAAGCTTGACCAACAAGACCTTGTTCACCGGTCTTGACTTAAATAACTTGGAGAACGGGGGGCCGGCTGAGGTTGTGGCCCAGGCCAGAGAAGCCATTGAGCAAACCGGCGGGAAGCGGTTGATTCTGGCCCCCGCCTGTGTTATCCCCACCAAAACACCCCCTGAAAACCTGCAAGCCCTGGTCGAAGTAGACCGGTCTGTGCCGGGTTAAACGTTCTAACGTTTAACGTGATAATGTGCTACTGTCTCTTCAAATACCTCTAAAAGTTCCTCGGCGATAGTGGGCCAACTATAGCGCTGCACCCAAGCCCGCGCTTGCTCGCCAAGCTGGTCGCGCAGTACGCGATGTTTTAGCAGGAGCATAATTTTCTCAGCCATGGCCTGTGGGTTCCGGTGGGGGACGCGATAGCCATTGTAGCCATCTTCGATACTAAAGGACAGGCCGCCGACATCGGAGGCAATGACCGGCGTGCCGCAGGCCATCGCTTCGAGGGCGACCATACCAAAAGACTCGTAGTGCGAAGGCATGACCACTATTTCGGCGGCAGTGTAATAATAAACCAGGGTGTCCTGATCTTTGGCCCCCAGAAACGTGACCATATCGCCAATGCCCAACTCGGCCCGCAGCGTTTCCAGCCGGGCAAATTCGGCCAGTTCAAGCTCCGAGTCAGGGTTGGGGTCGCCGCCGATGATCGAGACACAAATATTTTGGGCCAGCACCGGCTCTCGTTTTTTGACCAAGGCCAGGGCGCGGATCAGGGTGTCAATGCCTTTGAGTGGTTGGATGCGGCCCACAAAGAGGATCATGTGATCTCCGGGCGGCACACCCAGGTGCTGGCGAGCCTGGCGCGGGTCCAACGGTTTAAACCGCTCCAGATCAACTCCGGGCGGCACCACTGAGATTTTGGCCGGATCAGCCCCGTAGAGCCAAGTCATTTGATTCTTTTCCAGGGGAGTGGCAGCAATCAGCCGGTCGGCAAAGCGCATAATTTCGCCTTCGCAGTTGACCCGCCGGTCGGGGTCGCGCTCGGCTGGGGTTTGGGCGACCCGGTTTTTCATCTCGGCCAGGGTGTGGAACATCTGGACCATCGGCACATGCCAGACCCGCCGCAGCGAGTTTGCCGCCAGGCCGGAGAGCCAATAGTGGCCGTAGATAAGATCGTAGTTGATCTTATCAGCCCTGACCTGAGCCTCGACCCCGGCCTCAAATTCGGCCAGGTGATTGAAAATGAGGTTTTTGTTGTAGGGCGCTTCGGGGCCCGCTTTGATTTGAATGACCCGGCCATGCTCGCCCAGCGGTTGAATCCGGGGCGTCGCCGGGTCCTGGGAGCGGGTGTACACGTCCACGGCAACGCCTTTGCGGCTCAACGCCTGGGTCAAATCGCGGACGTAGACATTCATTCCGCCGGTTTCCTTTCCCCCCAGAGTCGCCAAGGGTGAGGTATGGACGCTGAGCATGGCTAGATGATTAATCATTTTCTACAAATTTGTCCTCAGGTTTAAACCTTATTCACCTGGCCCATTCACAATCTGTTTAATCAAAGCTTCAACTTCTTGAATAAGCACAGGAAGATTTGGTTGAGTAAAACTCATCTGAGGAGCAGGAACACGATTTCGTTTGATATTGGGAGGGATATGCTTATGATGAGGATGGCTACTGGCCAGGCTCGGTTCGTTGGGATGAGGTTGAGAGTCATACCAGGCTAACTTTTCGGCGTTGTGCCATAATTCGTACCCGTAATCCTCAATCACTACCGCATCATCGTAGGAAAGACGTTCTCTGATAACAATACGATGTCCGTAGGCAAAGCTTAACTCTCCCTGGAGGATGGCTACCCGTTTGCCCCGTTGAATAACCACAAGACTCGAACTTTGGATAAGAGGAAAACTCTGCTGAAGGGTGTAAACAAATTCTTCATAATCACGAAGCGACTGGAATGGGTTCACGGCGGCTGGTTCTCTCTATGACATCGGCCAAAGATAAGGTTTGCTCCCGTAGAGCTTCAATAGTACGGCGATATTGCTCCTGGCGACGCAACAGAATTTTATAGGCCCCAGCCCAATCAGCCCAGTCGAGAACCCAGGTCTCCTCTTCAGGTTCTTCGCCGCTCAAGTATAACTCATAAAAAGTTTCGGAAAGCACCCCATACTTACGCTCATAAACTTCCAAATCCTCATTGAGCGCATGAATATCAGCGATAATCTCTTGCAGCGTCATATCATCACCTCTGAGTTGATTGTACCAGTTCGGCGACTGCTCAACAAATAGGGGAGGGATGAGGCAAGCCACAAATGAAACAATTCCTCATAGCGTTATGACCAAATCATAAACCGGCTCAGCCACCGCGCCAAAGCGGAACTTATAAACTTCATCGCCGCGCAGAAAATCGTAGCGGCGGCGGCCCAGGCGGATGGCATCCTGAATGGTGTAGGCAGTCAGCACATTGCCGGGGCTGAGATGAGCAAACTGTTCGGGGTCAAAGCCGGAGTTGTAGAGCAAAAACTCGTTGTTATAATCAAACCCAAGCATCGCCGCCGCTTTGATGCCATTGACTTCGATAAAGTAAAGTTTCAGCCAACCCAGTTGGGCCAGTTCAACGGCCAGCGCTTTAAAGAATTGAACCAGGGCCTCGTTCCAAAATCCCTCTTTATCGCGGGTGGATTTTTGATGCAGCTCGATAAAAGTATCCATTGCCTCCGTCAAACCCTCGGTAGAGTCAACCACGTACCAGCGGGTATCGGCTTCGGTTTCAATTTTGCGGATTTTGCGCCGGATCTCGTGACGCTGCTTTTTGTCAATGCCGGCCAGATACGCCTCCCAATCGCCGGGCAGCGTAATCACCGGGCAGACATCCTGCTGGCCGACTTCGGCCTGCCAGCCGCGCGCCCGCACCGCTTCGGCCAGGCGGGTGTGGGTTATCGAGTTATGGGGCAGGCTGCACAAGTAGAGCTTATCCCAACCCATCGCCGGGTCGCTTAAACAATCCAGCAGAGTCCGGTAGACCGGCTCGACGTAATCCCTATCCACCAGCAAATCAAGATAATCAGACACGTCCACACAACCAACAAAGCTCAATTGGCGCTGGCGTGCGGCGTTAATTCCACCATACAACGGAGCCAACCCAACCAGACGGCCTTCATCGGTGCGGATCGCAATCAACATCAAATCATCATTGCCCAGGTATTTCCACCAGGTTCGCTGGTAAATGTAACGCATAAAAAAGGGCGCGTTGACGGATCGCTCCAGCAAATCATCCCATTCCTGGGCTAACAGATCAAAACCGGACATATTGGTATAGATGGTGGTTTGCATAAAACTCCTTACAAGGTAGCAGGTAACAGAGCAGCAGGGTTGCAAGAGATAGTTCGTAATCTGCAATCTTTTTGCTACCTGTAACTTGCTACCTGCTACTCTTCCTTCGCCCGCCAATTGATTTGATAAACCTGGAAGCCCTGGCGGCAGTCGGCCTGAGTTTCCACCGAGAGCGGTTCGGATGACGGCACATCATTTTGGTAAACTTGAACCCAGAATTTCCTCTCGGCCGGCTGATCTTTTAGTTCGATCTGGTAACGTCCTTCGACATCGGTGGTGTCTACGGCTACCAAACCCACCCCTTCTTCCCACACTGTAATTTGCAGACCCTCCAGACGATCCCCATTGCTGGCCGCCACCACTCCTTTGAAACCGGAAGCGTCACAATCGGCCAGGCCCTTGATCGGTTTTTGGGCTGTAAAAACCGCGTCCTCCACTGCCGGAGGCGGACCGGGAGTCGCTGTCGGCAGAGGCGCGGTGGGCAAGCTCAGGGCCGGACGGGTGGCGGTAGGGGTGACGGGAGCCGCCGGAGTGGGCAGACTGAGCAAGAGGTAAGCTAACACCGCCATCACCCCGATTACGGCCACACTCAACAGGCCAAGAAATATTAACCAATAGGTGGTTTTTGCAGTCGGCCGAGCCATACAGGTTCTATTAAAAAAAGTAGGGCAAGAGGCTATCTTGCCCTACAGAACTTTTTGACTGGGGAGCAGGGATTCGAACCCCAACAGGCAGATCCAGAATCTGCAGTCCTACCATTAGACGACTCCCCATTGGTGAAAGATATTTTAGCATTTTCGGGCAGGATGGGCAAATTGACTTTCCAGCGCATCAGACCGCCTTATGAGTTTTGATCTTCAAAATCGGTAATCGCGATAGTACAGGAAGATTGGAAGGCTGGAAGATTGCTCTGTATTTACCAGCCTTCCAATCTTCCAACCTTCCAGGCTTTACCGAATTGATTGTCAAAAACTATAAGAGCGCAAGAATTGGGTGGTTTTTGAGGTCAATCGGGTTTATGATTTGAGTATGTCTCAAACATCGAATTTGGAGTCCAAATCAAGCTTTGGACTCCCTAAATTGGCTTGATCAAATTGGCTTGATTGGTCTATTGACAAAATAAGGATTTTCTCGTAATATTTCCTGTATAATTAACTATTATACGTAAATTTTACGGTTATATAAGGTTTATGCCGAATGATTGACGATATTGACCGCCAGATTATCTTGCTTCTTCAGGAAGATGCTCACCTTTCCAACGCGGCCCTGGCCGAAAAAGTGGGCCTGACTGTATCAACGGTCCACGAGCGGGTCAGAAAGCTGGAGAAAAAGGGTGTCATCAAAGGCTATGTGGCCGTGGTAAATGCCGAGGCGGTGGGTAAACCGATTATGGCCTTTATCCGGCTGACGGTAGGCACTACGCCTGAGGGTTATGTAGAAACCAAACGGAGCATACGGGAAGTCTGCCGGGCCGAGCCGGATGTGTTGGAGTGTCATGGGGTGGCGGGTGAGGATTGTTATATTTTAAAGGTTCGTACCGCCAGCCCCAAAGAGTTGGAAAGGTTGCTTGAAAAGATTCGCTCCAAAGCCACCGTTTCCAGTTCAGTCACCAGCATTGTGCTGTCAACCATTAAAGAAAGTTCACCCATTGTGCCTTGCAGCCATGATAGACCTGAAGACACTAACCTATATTCAAAGTGAAACCGAGTTTAATCGCGCCAGAAGCAAAGGTTTCTGGGAGATTATGCTCAGCCTGGTCACGCGCCGCCGGCCCCATTTATTGCCTCTCGACGAACTGGCCCGGAATATTCAACCGGATCAGGTGGCTTATCTGGGGTTGCAGGATGTCCCACTTAAAAATATTGTCGGCAGCGCCGGGCGGCACCGCGATTACACCCAGCGGTTTTCTCCGTGCGTTAGCGACGAGCGCAGCAAAGAGCGCTGGCGTTTGATTTATACCCTGGCGGTTTCCGGGGCCGGCTTCCCGCCCATCGAGGTCTATCAATGGGGGGATGATTACTTTGTGCAAAATGGACACCACCGGGTTTCGGTGGCAGCCCATCTGGGCTGGTCTGTCATTCAGGCGCATGTCACTCTTTTACCAGCGCCTTTTCCGGCAAACGTTCTCTTTACTCAGCAATTGCATTAATCGAAAGGGGTGATTCGATGAGCTTGGCAACAAAAAACGGGGCTAAACCGGCTGGGGTGATAGTCCGGCTGATGCTGCGCCATGATGAAGTCTTTCGCTTGCCAGCGATCAGTCGGGCAGTCCAGGTGGTTTCCGGGTTGGCCTGGTTAACGGTAGATGGAGAGGACATTTTCTTGGGAAACGGCCAGCGGTTGTGGCTGGTCAGTGCTAAGGGCACGGCCCTAGTTTCGGCCCTGGGCCAGACGCCTTTGATTTTGGAAATTCTGGGCGACAGCGCCTCCGCCTCGCCGGGTATGGAGAGCATGCTTAAAAATTTAGCGCCAACACAAGGCGCTTGTTAGCAAACTCACTCCCAAACTCAGTTTGGGAAATCAGGCAGCCTCTGCTGAAGGGGGAATTTTTTGTGACCAACCAAACGAGAGCGCACAAGATTGAGTCTTATGGGCAGGCTTATAACCTGCTCACCGAGGGGTTGAAGCAGTTTCCGGTGGAGATGTGGCATTTTAGACCCGCGCCCCATTTCTGGACCATCCACGAAATCATTGTCCACATTGCCGACAGTGAAGCCAACAGCTTTATTCGCTGCCGCCGTTTCATCGCCGAACCGGGCCAGGCTGTGTTAGGATATGATGAACAGGGCTGGGCTACCTCGCTGAATTATCATCAACAGAGTACTGCCGACGCTCTGGAACTGTTCAAATGGCTGCGCCATAACACCTACCAGTTGATTCGCTCTCTGCCGGAGAGTGTTTGGGCCAACACCGTCACCCATTCCGAAAACGGCCTGATGACAATGGACGATTGGCTGGATGTCTACGAGCGGCACATCCCGGAGCACCTGACCCAAATGCAAACCAACTATGAGATTTGGTTAAAACAGGAGTAATTTTGTGAAACTACGAAACTTTTTGTGGCTGCTGTTTCTAGCCGCCTTGTGGGGGCCATCCTTTTTATTCATCAAAGTAGCCGTGGAGCAGATTCCGCCATTGACCCTGGCCATGAGCCGAGTAGGAGTGGCCGGCATACTGCTGTACCTGATTTTGCGCGCCCAGGGACGCAATTTGCCTCCGCTGGGGCGGGTGTGGCTGCACTTTGCCTTTGCCGGGCTAGTTCAAAATGCCATCCCGTTTGTGCTGTTTGGCTGGGGCGAACAATACATTGACAGCGCCCTGGCTGCTATTCTCAATGGCAGTACACCGCTATTCACCCTGCTCCTGGCCCACTTCTTTACCAGCGATGACCGCCTGACCCCCACCAAAGCGATAGGAACGCTGATCGGGTTTACCGGCTTGTCGGTGTTGATTGGGCCTTCATTGTTGGATGGGGTAAAAGCAACGGCCTGGGGATTAATTGCCGTAGCTCTGGCCTCAACTTGTTACGGAGTGGCGATCGTTTACGGCCGCCATTACCTGCGCGGACTGCCGCCGATGGTCGCTCCAACCGCGCAAATGCTCCTGGCGACGTTATTCCTGATACCCGTCTCGCTGGGGCTGGAGCAGCCTTTCCGCCTGCCGGTTCCTTCGTGGCCGGCTATCGGGTCGCTACTGGCGTTGGGTATTTTTGGTACGGGCGTCGCCTTTATCGTTTATTACCGAATAATGGAAAGAACCAGCGCTACCTACGTTTCGATGGTGACGTATCTGGTGCCTGTTTTCGGCGTGATTTTAGGCGTGGTAGTGCTGGGTGAGACGTTGAGTTGGAACGCCTACCTCGGCTGCGCTTTGATTTTACTGGGGGTGATGATTGTCAATGGCGTTGTCAGAGCCATCAGTTGGCAGCGTCCCACTGATGTTGCCGTCAGACCGTAGTTCCTGATAAACAGTTAGCTAGATTTTTATCTTGAAACGTGATGCGTGAAAATTCATGCATCACGTTTCATCTTTTCTCCAAAGTACTCCTTTTCAAACTATTGCCACTCAACCTTAAATAGAGTATAATTTAACTAATCAAGCCTATCTAGACACATTGAAACCGTGGCAGTAAATGGGGGGCGGAACGTGTCATCACGACTGGCAGATCGCCTGAGTTTAGCGCGCCATCGCCGGTTTGCCGGTCGAGAGGTTGAGCGGGCTTTGTTTCAAGCCACTCTCACCACTCCTGAACTGCCCTTTTATATCCTCTACATCTTTGGTCCCGGCGGCGTTGGCAAGACTTCGCTGATGGGCGAGTTCGCTTATATTTGCGACGAGCAAAATATCCCCGCTGCTCAACTCGACGCCCGCAACATCGAGCCTGCCCCTGAGTCATTTTTAATGGCCCTGCAAACTGCATTGGGTCTTGCTCCCCCCGCCTTAGCCCTGCAACATATGGCCGCCTGGTCACAGCGCCACGTTATTCTGATTGACACTTACGAAAAGCTGGCCCCGCTAGATGCCTGGCTGCGAGAAGTTTTTTTACCGCAGTTGCCTGAAGATGTGCTGGTAGTGATGGCCAGTCAATACCCGCCCTCATCCGCCTGGGCCGCCGACGCCGGCTGGCAAAGCCTCATTCGCACCATCCCCCTGCGCAATTTTAGCCCCGAAGAGAGCCGCACCTATCTGAACAAGCGCGAAATTCCAGTGGAGCACCATCAAGCCATTTTGGATTTCACTTACGGCCATCCCTTGGCCCTATCACTGGTGGCCGACGTTTTTGCCCAACGCGGCGACAGCCTGCGCATCTTTAAACCGGAAGTTGCCCCTGATGTCATCAAAGTGCTGTTGGAACAGTTGGTCCAAAAAGTGCCTGGTCCGGCTCATCGCGCCGCCCTGGAAGCCTGCGCCCTAGTCCATCTGACTACCGAAGCACTGTTGACAGCAATGCTGGGCATACCCGACGTTCACGAATTATTTGAATGGCTGCGCAGCCTATCGTGTATTGAGTCTGGCCCGACCGGGCTTTTTCCCCACGATTTGGCCCGCGAGACCCTGGCCGCCGACGTGCGCTGGCGTAATCCCGACTGGTACGCCGAACTGCACCACCGCGCCCGCACCTATTATATGGGCCGTCTCCAATCGGCTAACAGTCAAGAGCAACAGGCGGTATTGGTGGAATACCTCTATCTGCATCGCTATAATCCGGTGGTGCGGCCTTTTTTCATGCAATTACAGGCGCAGTGGTCGGAAGAAGTCGGCTTGATTAGCGATATTGCCCGCCCGCCCGACTGGCCGATTCTGCTGGAGATGGTGCGGCAGCATGAAGGGGAAGAGTCGGCCCAATTAGCCGCCCATTGGTTCTCGCGCCAGCCTGAAAATGTGCTTGTTTTGCGCGATGTCAAACAGCAAGCCGTTGGGTTTGTTATGCTGCTGGCCTTACAGCGCGCCAGCGCCGAAGATTTGAATCTCGACCCGGCCGCGCAGGCAGCCTGGCAATATTTGCAAAGCCACGCCCCGTTACGGCCCGGAGAAATCGCCACCCTGTTCCGTTTTTGGCTGGCCCGCGACAGTTACCAGGCGGTTTCCACCGCCCAGAGCCATATTTTTATTGCTATGGTCCAGCATTACTTAACCACGCCAGGCCTGGCCTATACCTTTTTGCCCTGCCGCAACCCCGATTTTTGGCTGCCCGTTTTTACCTATGCCGACCTGACCCGTTTGCCGGAAGCAGATTTTGAAGTAGGCGGGCAGTGCTATGGCGTCTACGGCCACGATTGGCGGGCTGTACCGCCCATTGCCTGGCTGGATTTGCTGGCCGGTCGAGAAATTGCCACCACCCCCCAACCTCCGTCTCCCCCGTCGGCAAAACCCGCGCTGGTGGTGCTAAGCCAGCCCGAATTTGAAACGGCAGTGCGCGACCTACTGCGCGATTTTAGAGCGACGCGGCCCGACACCTTGAAGTATAACCCCCTCCTCTGGTCGCGGCTGGTGGCTGAGCAAACCGGCCCCACTGCCGACGAAGCCAAACGTATCACCATCCTGCAAACCATTGTCAAAGAAGCCGCCGACAAATTGCAAACCTCCCCCCGCCAGCGAAAATTTTACCAGGCGCTGCACCACACCTATTTTCACCCGGCCCCTACCCAGGAACAGGCCGCCGAATTATTAGATTTGCCTTTCAGTACCTTTCGCCGCCACTTAAAAACCGGCATGGAACAATTGACCCAGATACTGTGGCAGCGAGAAATCGGCGGCTAGAAAATAGACTAAGGCTGAGGCTGAGTGTTAATCTTAGCCTTAGCCTTTCCTACAAAAATGAGCAAAAAGTGAGCACTTTTTGGTCTGGAAAGTGAGCACTAGATTCAATAAACTACAGTTATCAGCTTTGATGATTGTAGTTTTTTATTTCTGGTAACGCTGTAGGCCAACAACTCCCTTACCACAAGCAAGTCCGCATCCGTTACCTCATTGCCGGAGTTTCCTTATGTCTGAACAAACCACTCAACTGGTCAACGATTTAGTCGCCGCCTGGAACGCCCACGACCTCGACCGGATTGCCGCTTTTTATGCTCCCGATTATGAAGGAGAGGACGTAGCCTACTCAACTCCCCGCCGTGGCCGGGAGGATATCCGCCAAACGATGAGTTTTTACCTGCAAGCCTTCCCGGATCTGCACATTACGATGGACTCGCTGATTGTCCAGGATAACCGGGCTGCTCTGGCCTGGGTTGGCCAGGGCACTCACAAAGGCAAGCTGTTGAATATTCCGCCAACCGGCCGGGTGATAAAGATTCGCGGGACGACCTTCTTCACCATCCACAACTGCCAGATTGTCCGCGGCCTGCACGTCTGGGATTTGGCCGGCGCGCTGCGCGCCATCGGCTTGCTGCCGGAACTATAGTGCAAAAGCTAAGCTTTTGCGCTCCAGATCTTTTCATCCTCTCCGCTGCTGCACTTGCTCCCGGATGAAGTTAAAGTAACTTTTTTAATCGCTATACACCTCAAAGGAGAGAGGCGATGGTTAATCCTCCTTTCAAAAGCGACCTCTTTTACTCAGTTCAGAATGAAGATTACCAGACCGAGTTGGCCGTGCTCAACCACATTTACCAGGGCACACCGCTCCGCGTTCTGCTGGTGACCTCATCCGGCGAGAACGCCCTGAGCCTGCTCACCCAGGCGACAGTAACCAGTGTGGTGGCGGCATACCTGAACGCGGCCCCTGGTTTAGAACCATTGCGGTCGGTTTCCGCAATTTATAATCAAAACATTTTTTGTTAGCACGGAGGTATTCATCATGTTGGTTGTACGCGATATATTTCAAGCCAAATATGGCCGGGGTGATGAACTGGTCGCATTGTTCAAAGAAACTTTTCCAGGGATGGGACCAGAGCGCACCTATCGTATTCTGACCGATGTCAGCGGCCCTTTCTTTACAGTTGTGACCGAAGTTGAAGTATCGAGCCTGGCCGACTGGGAGCAACTGACGGTCCAAATTTTTGGCATGCCAGAATTTGGCGAGTGGTTCAACCGTATGCTGCCGCTGGTCGAATCGGGGCGGCGCGAGTTTTACCACCTGGAAAGTTAACTATGAAGTCAGCGTTCAGCCCTAAAGAGGAGGATAATTTTATGTCAATCGAAAACAAAGCCGTTGTCCGAAGATTCTTTGAATTATTTAGCCAGGGCGACCTGGAGACCATTGGCCGGGAGCTGCTATCCCCGGAGTTTGTAGCTCATTTCCCCGGTATGCCCGGGCCGTTAAACCCGGAAAGCTATCGGCAAGTGGGGCTTATGTTTCGCTCGGCCTTTCCCGATATCCAGGATACAGTTGAAGATCAAATTGCCGATGGCGATAAGGTGGCGACCCGGATTACGTCTCGCGGCACACATCAGGGTGAGTTCATGGGGATACCCGCCACGGGCAAGCAATACACCATCACCGCTATCGTCGTTGATCGGATTGCCAGTGGCCGAATTGTGGAACGATGGGCGGAATTTGACCAATTGGGCATGCTGCAACAATTGGGTATTGTTCCTACACCGGAGCAAACATAACTCTTATTAATTTACTGAAAGCGAGGATAAGCTCATGACCGACAATAAAGCCATTGCCCATCGTTTTTTGGAGGGCTTCAATAGCGACAACCTGGCCGCAGCCGACGAATTTATCGCGGCTAACTTCACCAATTATGACCCCGGCACACCGCCGCTGCCAAACGGCCCCCAGGGCTACAGACAGCTCGTCAATACCTATCGCACCATTTATCCTGATCTGCGCATGACTCTTGACGATCTGATCGTTGAAGGTGATAAGGTGGCCTGCCGTTGGACGGCGCAGGGCACGAATACCGGCCCGTTGATGGGCATGCCTCCCACCGGCAAACAAGCCACCGTGACCGGCATCAGCATCCTGACCATTACCAATAGCCAGGTAACAGAACAGCGGGTCAATTGGGACACCTTAGGCATGTTGCAGCAACTGGGCGTCGTTCCTACGCCAGGACAAGGTTAGCAAGGAAACGTAAAAAGGAGTTTCATCAATGTCAACCGAACAAAACAAAGCCCTCGTCCGCCGTGGGTTTGAAGAGGGGATAAACCAGGGTAAACTTGACTACTTTGATCAAGCCCTCGCTCCCACCTATGTTAACTACAATATGCCTGCGCCGGGTCCTGGCCCCCAAGCATTCAAACAAGTGCTCGCTATGTTTCTCAATGCCTTCCCGGATATGCAGATCACGGTTGAAGATGTGATCGCCGAAGAGGATAAAGTAGCAACCCGAGGTACATGGCGCGGCACTCACAAGGGCGATTTCATGGGTATCCCGGCCACTGAGAAATCGGTCAGCGTCACCTACAGCGACATCTGGCGCATCGAAAATGGTCAAGCAGTGGAAAATTGGGTCCAAATGGACATGCTGGGCTTGATGCAGCAGCTCGGAGTCGCGCCCGCACCCGGATCATAAATGTTACCATTCAATTAATCTTTGGAAGTTTAAAAAATGAAAGCGTCAGATGAATTGAGACAACTTACCTTGCGTGGTCTTCAAGCCTTTGCCGATGAGGGTCTTGGGTTTTTTACCCGCCGCATTGCCCAGCAGGAGGGGGTGCTGGCTATTGGCACGGACCCCAGTGAATGGTGGGAAGGTTATAAGGGCATTACTGACGTCTTCAAGGCCCAATCAGAAGCGATGCAGGGGTTGTCTATCGTTAGGGCCAATCCCCAGGCCTACGTGGAGGGTAGCGTGGGTTGGGCTGCCACTCAGGCTGCGATTCGCATGCCCGACGGCAGCGAATTTCCTATCCGCTTGACCATTGTCTACCATCAAGAGGATGGAGAATGGAAAGTGGTGCAGTGGCACGGCTCGGTTGGGGTCTCCAATGAGGAAAACTTTGGCGAGGATATACCCACCTAATACGGTTACTGAGGCGCTGTCCGAGTTGGAGATTGGAGATTAGAAAATGGAAACCGAAAATATCCTCATTAACCCCTCTGAGGCCGAGCTGGTCGCAGCGGTCGAAGAGAACCTATTTAACCTGTTCCGGGCCATGATGGCCTTGCCCAGCAGCGAGATTGATGAAGGCGACAAGTTGAGCCGTCACCTGGCCTTCCCTCACAACCCGATGTTCAAAGGCGTCTGGCGTACCCGGCTGGCCGCCGCTGAAGCGGATGAGGCCATTGACGAAACCCTGGCCTGGTTCAAAAGCCGTAACGCCCCCTTTCTGTTCTGGTGGACTGGGCCGGGCACAACCCCGGAGGATTTGGGAGAGCGGCTCATGGCTCGTGGGCTACTCTCGATGGAAGGGCAGATGGAGACGCTGGCTAAGGGCATCAAGCAGACTGCCCTGGGCGCGCCGGGTATGGTCGCCGATTTGCGGGACATGAACGAAGCTACCCTCAAACAGGTTCCCCCTGGCTTCACGATTGAAGTCGTGCAGGATGAAACTGCCTTGGGGGATTTCAAACGGATCTTTGTGGAAAGTTACGAAATCCCGGAATGGGCTGGGCAGGCCTGGGTGGATGCGACCCGGCAGTTGGGGATTGGCCGCACTCCCTGGCAGATGTATGTGGGCTACTTAAACGGCCAGCCGGTCGCCACAAACATGCTCTTCAACGGCGGCGGGGTGGCCAGCGTCTACGCGGTAGCGACCGTACCTTCGGCCCGCGGGCAAGGTATCGGCGGAGCGATTACCCTCAAGCCGCTACTCGAAGCCCGTGAGATGGGCTATCGCTATGCAGTGCTGTTTGCCACCGAGATGGGCGTTCACGCCTATCAGCGTATCGGATTTCGCCTGACCGAGGCCAGAATCAACCGCTATTTGTGGCGAAGCGAATAACAAAAATGTTATAAAAGGAGATCTATCTATGTTCGCCATAGTTAATCACTTACACTTGAATGTACCAGTTGAGCAAATACGCTTGGGCGCAGAGCAGGACGGAGTGTCCCTTCTTAAAGAGATGCCAGGTTTTCAGGGGATCAATTTGGTTAAGGTGGCCGACGACCGGATGATTGTCATTTTATACTGGGACAGCACCGCAAATGCGGACAGCGGAGCCAAGATATTTGGGCCAAGCTGGTTTGCCAAAAATATCGCGCCCTTTTTAGCCAGTGAACAACAGCGGAGCGCGGGTGAAGTTATCCTTCACTACTCCAAGTGACTATTGCCTAATGCGCCAGGGTTTCGAGCCGGCGTTTTTATAACTCAGGAGAAATAAATGGCTCAAGTGGTCAACACCATTCAAATCAACGGTTCGCTCGAAGCTATCTTTGATCTCGTAACAACCACCCGCTTCTGGCCGCAGTGGCGCCCGGCTACGACCGGCGTCGGCGGCGTAACCGAGCGGCCCATGCTGCCAGGCGACAAAATCCGCGAGCGGGCCGTTATCGGTGGAAAGACCTACGAAGGCAACTGGACAGTAGTGGACCACACTCGCCCGGCGCGAGTAGTCCTGCTGATGGAAAGCGGGCGCATCAAAATCAGTTATTCATTTCAAGTCAGCGGCTCGACCACCGAATTTAAACGCGAATTGGAATTTCACCCCGAAGATTTCGGCGCCGCCGACCCAGCCGCCCTGGAAAAGTTCATGCATGCGCAATCGGAACAAGCCCTGCAAAAACTCAAAGCGTTGGTTGAGGCTATTCTCCAAGCAGAAACGAGATTAGAGATTGGAGATTAAAGACATCAACGAAAATTTGCATGGAAAGAAGAACTTACATGTCGCAAAAGTTGTATCCCAATTTGGTTGAGCTACCCGGATATCCTGTTACCGTATTTTTTAGTCCGAACACCGAACAGCGAGCGCGGGATTTGGCAGAGCGTTGCCAAAGAGCTTATCGCTTTCTCGGCGCGACTCTCAATTTTGAGGCGAAAATTTGTGTCCTGGTACTTGCTTCCGAACACTGGCAAGAATGTACCGGCTCGCCTATGTATGGGGTCCCGCAAACAATTGATCAGCAAACGCTCGTCGTGGCCGGCCAAAACAGTGAGCTTTGGACCATGATCACGCCGCCGCTGGCAGTTCTTGCACCGGCCATGGCCCAAGCGATGCGAGTTGTTTATGGTCAGTCGGATGGGTGTATTGACCTAGTGGCCTACATGAATTTGCTGGCAGTGCATGAAATGGGCCATCTCTATCTCGATCAAGTCACTGGCACATTTGACTATAACCTGCCGCGCCGCTGGCTGGTAGAACTGTTCTGCCAGCTTTGCCTGCACGCCTATGCTGCCATTGAAGAGCCTGAGCAACTACCAAGCCTGGAAACCTTCCCCAAAACTATTGTAGCCGGAGGTGTAGCTCACCTCTCGTATAAAACCCTGGACGATTTTGAACGCTTGTATGCGGATATGGAACCGCCGAATTTCGTTTGGTATCTTAGTCAGCTTCATCTGATGGCTGGGCGTATTTATGAGGTTGGCGGGGTGGAAATGCTACAACGCCTCTGGCAAATGCTGATCCAGTCGAGGGAGAAGCTGCCGGACGAACAATTAGCATCGTGTCTGCGAGCCGAGGTGCATCCTGTAGTGGAACATGTTCTAACCCACTGGCCGGACTAACACTTGGAGTGTAAATCTATGGAATCTCTCTCAACGTTTTTTGGCGATTTTTTAGCCACTTACGGCCTATTCGCCATTCTAACGGTGATGCTGCTCAAAGAGATTGGCGTGCCCGTTCCAATACCGTCTGACTTGATTATGATTACTGCCGGAGTTCAGGCGGCCACCGGCGATTATGGCCTGCTGACCCTGGCGCTGGGCATTATCGGGGTCATTCTGGTGGGCGGTTCCATCCAGTTTCAGATTGCCCGCAGCGCCGGGCGGGAGGTGATTTATCGCCTGGGCCGTTTTATCGGCTTGACCCGTGAGCGGTTGGATCGGGCTATGGCCTTGCTGCAACGGCGCGGCGCGACGGCGGTCTTCTTTGGCTTGAATATTCCGGGGGCGCGGGCAGGTATTACCCCGGCCGCAGGTCTGGCTCGACTGGCTTATCCTGTGTTTGCCCCGGCCATGTTGGGCGGCAGCGGTATTTTTTATGCCTGGCACATTGCCCTGGGCTACCTGGTTGGTCCCTCAGCCACAGAACTGCTGGAAGAGGTCAATCTGCCGCTGCTGCCGGTGCTGGTGGGATTGGCCCTCCTGGGGCTGCTGGGTTGGTTATTTTTACGCCGCCGCAAGTCGGGCCAGCAGCCGGAAGAGTCAACCCTGGACCGGCTGCACTCCTGGACCGAAGCCGCCTGCCCGGCCTGCCTGGCCCTGGCCGCGCTGGCCAACAGGGGCGAAAATGAGCAAAAAGTGAGCACTTTTTGGGCTGGAAAGTGAGCAGCAGATACGGCTAGAATGGGCACAAATCTTTTCAGTGGAGAACATCTCATGTCACGAACCCTCTTTAGCCTCATTGGTCTGATTATACTTGTCCTCGCATTGACCGGCTGCGGCGCAGCCTCGGCGGTGGCGGAAACCATTCAATGCAGCGGCGACTTTGAGGCCACGATTTATCAAGGGCCAAGCGCCGGCCTGTCGCTGGTTGGCCCTTTGTCTTTACAGGTAGACGCCGCCGGCAACCTGACCGGGGAATTAACCGCCAACGACGGCGCATTGATCGAAGTCACCGGGCAGGCCATTGGCCGCTCAATCAACCTGGTCTTTAACCTGGGCGAAGATAAACGCATCTTTGGCGTCGGCTCGCTGGAAAATGACATCCGTGATTGCAAAGGTCTGAGCGGCGGCCCTTTCACCGGTCCTGAACCCGGCGACAGCGGCGATTGGGGCTACGGTATCGGCGGCAGAAGTTAGAGGCCATCTAAAAAATCGAATTTTGAGACTCGTAGTGACGACTTTACTCGTTTACGGCCCCATTAATATACAGAGCTGACGGCTAAAGTCGTCACTACAACCCGGTTACTTAAGGAGAAAATAAAAATGTCAGATCACAAAACCTTAGTTCAAAACTTTGTCGAGGAAGTGTGGAACAAAGGCAACTTTGAGGCCACCGAAACCTACTGGGCCGCCGATTATATTGAGCACAATCTGGCTTTGCCCAATCAGGCGGCGGGGGCGGCAGGAGCCAGGCAGGTTTTTATGGCTTTCAAGTCAGCCTTTCCCGACCTGCACTTTAACATCGAAGATATCTTGGTTGAAGGCGATAAGGTCGTCTGGCGTTGGAATTCGACCGGGACCAATACCGGCTCGCTGATGGGCATGCCCCCGACCCATAAAAAGGCGACCATTAGCGGCATCGAAATTTACCGCATCGCCGGGGGCAAAATTGCTGAACGCTGGGGCAACTTTGACCAGTTGGGCCTGCTGCAACAACTGGGCGTGGTTCCTGCACCGGGGCAATGAGCATCTTATAGGGTCATTGCTTAGCCATGTCATTTCGACCGAAGGGAGAAATCTCCGAGGCCGATGTAGCGCTGTAGGGATTTCTCGGCCTATGGCCTCGAAATGACATGAAGGCTGAGCAGTTACCTTATAGGAATATAACTTTAGTTAACTTACCATTCCTTCCCTCTTTCGGGGGTAAAACCTGTCTTTCGACTGATAGGTTCAAGGAGCAATTTGGGGTATGCTGAGTTGAAAGTTGAATGTATTTTTTACTCACCGAAGGAGGCGCCGATGCATGTGATAACCAAAGAAGAAATTGACCAGCCGTTTTTGGCCCCGCTGGGCGAATTGATTTACGAACTCATCGGCAGCACCCCTGAAACCGGCGGCGCAACCAAACACAGCCTGGCCCATGTGGTGGTGCCGCAAGGCAAGTTATCGCCCCGCCATTACCACAAGGTCTTCGAGGAAACGTACTACATTCTCAAAGGCCAGGCCCGGATGCAGATTGACGGCCAGGAATTTACCCTTTCGCCGGGGCAATCCTGCCTGATCCTGCCGGGAGAAGTGCATCAGGTCTTCAACGACCGGCCCGAAGAGCTGGAATTTCTAGTAATTTGCGCCCCACCCTGGACGCCGGATGACTTTTTTGAGGTTTGAGCGTTTCAAAAAATTGGAGTCCAAAGCTTGCTTTGGCTTTTCCAAAGCAAGCTTTGGACTCCAATGCCAACTGAATTGAATACCGTTTGCTACAGAAAGGGGGCTAATCATGTTAAACGTAACACTGGTGCGAGAGGCAGAGCGGGCGCTGGCCGCCGCCCAAACCGCCGGGATGGTCCGCGAGGAAGCCATCAACACGGATTATTTATGGGCCGGGATTGCCAAAACCGAACCGGGTATGCGCTCTGGCTGGCATCATCACGGGGAGTGGGAAACCGTTGCCTACGTCATAAAAGGAGCCTGCCGGCTGGAGTGCGGCCCCGGCGGCCGGGATGTGTATGTGGCCGAACCCGGTGATTACTTGTATATCCCCAAAGGAGCTATCCACCGCGAGTCCAATCCGACCGAGGGCGAACAAGCCCTGGTGATTGTGCGCTTTGGCGGCGGGCCGGTGCTTTTTAACGTAGATGGGCCGATGCCCGAATAAAGACCGCCGACCGCTGACCGCTGACGGCCGTCGGCGGTCGGTTGTCAGCGGTCAAACAGAGAGGTTAGCTATGCTCGACATCGAAATCTTGAAAAAAGCCCCTATTTTGTGTGGACTCTCAAGCGAACAACTGGAGGCCATGTTGGTCTCCAACCCCATCGCTACCTACCAGGCAGGGCAGGTGGTATTTGAAGAGAACAGCATAGGGCGAGAAATATACATTGTGTTGCAAGGCCAGGTGGCCGTTCAAGTTGACCCGGCCAAACTGGGCACGGTTGAAAAAGGCTCTACTCAAACCCGGATTATCCGCACCTTTGGGCCGGGCGAGTCTTTTGGCGAGGTGGCGGTGATTGATAAGCAGCCGCGCGAAGCCGCTATTGTCGCCACTGAAGACAACACCAGGCTGTTAGTGCTGCCGCCCCACCTGTTTGATAACGTCCTGCAAGCCCAGGTAATTATGAACAATATCACCCGCGACCTGTCGGACAAGCTGCGGGGCAGCAATACCCGCCTCATCGAGAGCATGCTGTCCAGCTATTTTCTGACCGCGCTGGTCGAGCAGCTCACCGCCCAAACGCAAGAGTGTAACCCGATTATTCCCTTGCAAAAATTGATCGTCATTCGCAGCCCGGAGAACTTTATCCTCTCCGGCCCTAACTGCTTGTTGCCTCACCTCCCCGAAAAAGAAACGATAGAAATCTCCTTTTTCAGCGAACCGGCCATTATGCAGCGACTGCTTGGCCCCGGCGAGCCTTCGGGCGCAGTTGCCTTCAACGCCCTCTTTTCCATCATCCGCTCCGGCCAAATCTCGGAGCGCATCGCCGAGCGGAGCTGCCGCTATGAACTACAGCCCGCCACCGACCGCCGTTCCGGCAAACTCATGGTCTGGAAAACCATTGACGACTACACCCGGCCCTACACCCTGGAATGGCAAATCAAAGGCGCAACCTACAACCCCGAAACCCGCGCCAGCAGCGCTGCCCTATTTCTATACATTTATGACGACGAAGCCGCCTCGACCCGCAGCCGGGCCGGGCAAATTATTGCCAACATCGCCATGCCGGTGCAAAAGTACATCTACGATACCTTGCCCTGCAACCCAACAGCTGCTTCCAAATTTCGGGTCATCATCATTCACCATCGCTCCCACGAAACCGCCCGCACCTTGCGCACCATCCAGGATTTGGGCTACCAGATTGACACCTTTATCGGCATTCCCTATGGCGATGTCAACTGGGATTACATCACCATGCTCGACCACGCCTCCAACCACAACTACATGTCGCTCAAGCTCATCACCCACCCCACCCAACCGACCCGCTACCAGTTTGACTTCCGCCAATCCTCCTTTTTGGAAACGCGAACCGAAAAAGAGATTGCCGCCCTGTATAATAACCCCGCCATCAGCGGCGACTATCTGGCCGCCATGCAAGCCCTGGCCGAGTATCGCTTGGCCGGGGCGCTGCAAAAGTGCCGCGAGCGGGGAGAACGGTTGATTATCTACGAGGATGGCGGCTACATTGTGGCCAAAATCTACGAGATTTACAAAAACAGCCAGCATCCGCGCCATGCGCTGGTCAAGGCCGCCGTGGATGAAGGTTTGATTGCCGGGGTGGTCGAGGTGACGGTAGCCGGGGAGCGCAAAAATTTACAGGTCATCGAAGAAAACAACGGCCAGGCCCTTTTGCCGGTGCTGTCCAACGCCCGCAGCGACATCAAAGCCGTCTTCGAGGCCATGGGCGTGGGCGAAGCGGTCATTCACGCCTCGGCCACTTCGTTTGGGCGGCTGGGACTGCCCACCTTTCAGACCCGCCGGGTGGCGGTGATTGGCGGCAACGGGGCCATCGGCACCCGCGTGGTCGAGCAACTGGCCGCCCTGCACAACAGCACAGCCAACGTTTTTGCCGTAGATATTTCGGATCGTTCCTTCTCGCTGGAGATTGACCCCCAGACGCTGCCTTATGCGGCCACGCGGCTCAAGTACCGCCGCCTGCCGCGCTATCAGGTAGCCGAAAGCTGCCTGCCGGTTATTTTAGACCAGCCCTACAGCGAGCGAGTTTTTCAGCCCAACCTGCCGGCTATCGGCCAGGCCATCCAGGGTTTCCTGGCCGACTCGTCAGGCTACGCCGAACTGGCCTTGACCAGCAGCTACCCCTTGCCGGAGGCTGACCTGCAAAAGTTGTGGCATGTCGTCACCCAGGAATCAGGCTACCAACAGATCGAGACTATGCCTCTGCCTGATGACGGCGGTATGCGCTACTTGTTGCAAAAAGGAGACACCCAAAAAACGGTAACGCTGCTGGCTGCTTTCACCGTGCTGACCTTCAAAAATGTCTCGCGGCCACTCCGCAACGGCATTGACACGGTGATCGGCAGCACCGGCTACCCCATTTTCAGCGCCAAAAACCTGGATGATTTTCTGGATCGGCCCAATCCCTCCGCCCGCACCGACGAATTGACCCTCATCAGCGCCTCGTCAAAAGATTACGAGTTTCGGCAGGCGATTGACTTTTTGAACGCGCTGCTCAGGCTTGAGGTAGACGCCGCCATCCCCGCCGAGACGCGGCTGGGTTGGTTTGCCAATTTTTACCGGGATGCCCTCAGTTTTCTGGCCGGGGAGGATTTTGCCGCGCTGAAAACTCTGCTGGCCGGGCCGGTTACGGGGGAGAGCTTGCAAAACTGGGTCAAAGTTGAACCGGCCCTGGCTCAAGCAATAGGGTTAGCCGCCGAACAGGGGGCTCGTTGGCCCACTCAGGTGGCTGACTATATCACCCAAAAAATCCGGCAAAAAGTGAGTATCCGCAAAGAAATCCGGCCCGACATCGGTTCAATTTATCACCTGACCGTCAATGGGCAGGCCAAGCGGGTGGTCTTGCTGGCCGATGGCCTGGTGGTCAACTTTTTTGCCCGCCACGAAAAAGGCGTCAAAACCGAATATATTGACCCGATTGTAACGATGCAGTTATTGAGTCTGGTCAAGTTAGCCAACACCACTATCGAGCCGGGCCTGTACAAGATGGATTTGGAACTGCGCCCGGAAGATTTAGCCGTTTTCTGGGCGGCCATTGACGACTACTGCCGTCCGCTAAAGTTTGAATGAGGCGATGAGGCGAGGAAAGGTGAGGCGAAGCGATTCGCTTCCCGCCTCCTCGCCTCACGCCTCCTCGCCTCTTTATTTTCTTAAATATAGAAAGGGTCTATCTTATGTCTGCTGAACAAAACAAAGCTGTTATCCACCGTGTCTATGATGAAATGCTCAACCAGGATAAGCGGAGCATTATTGACGAGATTTATGCCGCCGATGTCATCACCCACGACCCGTTTATGGGGACCGTTACCGGCGTAGATGCCTTCAAGCAACTGCTGGCAACTTTTGATACGGCCTTTCCCGGCCATCGAGTCAAAGTCCATCACATCCTGGCCGAAGGTGATTTGGTTTCGGTAGTGCATACCCATACAGCCAAGCACACCGGCCAATTTATGCACCTGGCCCCAACGGGCCGAGAAATTGCTGTCAACGGCATCGAGGTCTTTCGGATGAAAGATGGCAAAATTGCCGAATTTTGGCGGCACGACGACGACATTGGCATGATGATGCAACTGGGGGCTATCCCCGCGCCGGCACAATAAATTTTAGGCTAAGGCTGAGGCTAAGGCTAAGTCAATTTTTTTGACTCAGCCTCAGCCTCTAACTGCAATGGAGGAATCTATGTCATCAATGACGGCTTCGACAAGCGTAAAACAAGGGATTTCGTTTGAAAAATTGGCCGGGGTTTGCGCTATTCTGGCCGGGGTGGTTCATTTTCTGTACGCGGTGGCTTTTGTGGTTATCAGCCGCAGCGCGCCGGAAACGGGCGTATTTTTGAGCGCGTTGTTTCTGCTGTTGGCCGGGCTGCTCTCGCTGACCGCCATGAACGGGATCTATCAACGCCTGAAATACACCGAGGCAGCTTTTGCTATGTACGCTCTCCTTCTGACCAGCATGGGCGCTCTCGGCGCGGCCATTCACGGCGGTTACGACCTGGCCAATATCCTCAATCCGCCTGCCCAGGCCAATGCCGACTTGCCCAGCCAGATTGACCCGCGAGGCTTGCTCACTTTTGGGGTCATGGGGTTGGGGCTGTTGGTCATCGCCTGGCTGATGAGCAAAAATGAGCAGTTTCCAAAGGGCCTCAGCTATGTGGGTTATGCCCTGGCTGCGCTGTTCATCATCATTTACCTGGCCCGTCTAATCATTCTTGATCCAGGCAACCCCATTTTGCTCTGGCCGGTGCTGCTGGCCGGTTTTGTGGTTCAGCCGGCCTGGTATATCTGGCTGGGGTTGTCGCTGCAACGGGAGAAATAGGATTTAGGGCCAATACTTTTCAAATAACGTAGTTTAGCCCCTTGTGGGCGGGCACAAGGCCCTATGCTACGGCCTTATTTGAAATGTATTGGATTTAGGGCAAAGAGCGGACGCTATTCATAAAAGTCTGGATAAATTTTCAATAAACAATCAGGGCATAAGCCGTGGGTAAAATCGGCCTCAGAGTGATCACGGATATAAACTTCTACCTGCTGCCAGTAGCCCTCGTCATCACGAATTTTTTTACAAGAAGCGCAGATAGGCAGCAACCCGCGCAAGGTTTTTACATTATCCAACGCCGCTTGAAGTTCTTCATTGAACCGGCGCAGAGCTATCATATCATTAAAGCGAGCCATTGTCACTGTAATAGCCCGTTCTAACTCTCGCGCCCGAGGCGGTTTGATGAGATAGGCCCCAACGCCGGCAAGAGTGGCCTGTTCGACCAGGGCGGGAGTTTCATAGGCCGTTAACATCACTACCGGGGTGGGGCAAATCTGGTAAATCTGTCGGGCGGCCTCGATACCGTTGACCGCCGGCATTTCGATATCCATCAAGACAATGTCGGGGCGCAAGAGCCGGGTAAGCTCAACGGCTTCTCCGCCATTGGTCGCTTCACCCGCAATGCGATACCCCAAATCTTCCAAGGTCCCCCGGATCATTTCGCTAACCAAGGGATCATCATCGGCAATCAGGACTCCGGATTTTTGGATCGAGTTCATCTTTTTCCTTTCAATGGAGGCGAAACCGGAAAACAAATGGTAGTTACAGCCCCCCCCTCATTACGCAGGTTTATCTGGCCCTTCAATCCTTTATGCACCAGGTTTTGTATCAGATAAATCCCCACATTATAACGTTCCAGGGCCAAAACTTCCCGTGGATAACCGGCCCCACTGTTTCTAAATTCAAACAGAATTATATCACCTTCTTGGCTAATATTGATTGTAATCCGCAGCGGTTGGTGATTGGTCAAACCATACTTCATGGCATTGGTCGTCAATTCGTTAATGATTAAGGCCAGGTTGTTGGCCTGCTGCGGAGTGACCTGTACCGGCGCGGGTAAAACTTCAATCCCAACCTGTTTATCTAAAGCTAAACTTTGCAATGTTGAGGTAACAACCTGATGAGCCAGTTCACTCAGCGATAGAGGCGCCCATTCGCTGGCAGAAAGCAAGCTATGTACCGTAGACAGGCCATGGATGCGGCTGATCAAATCCCGGATAATTTCATCCAGGATTGGCTGGCTTTCGGCGTTAACCTTATGGCGTCGTTCGGCATAAAGCAGCCCAATAATGCTGGTTAGATTATTTTTAACCCGATGGTTAACCTCTTTGAGCAAAATGGCTTTGGTTTCAGCATCCTGGCGGGCCTGCTCCAACAGGCGCGCATTCTGGATGGCAATCGCCGCTTGTTGGGCAATCCCTTGACACAGGGCAATCTCATCAGCCGTAAATTCCCGCCGCTGCCGGCTTTCCCATAAAGCGGCATAGCCTAGCGACTGGTTACTAATCTGTAAGCGAATCAGCATCGTCGTCCATGCTCCGAACTGTTGCAGATGATCTTTTTCGGCTTTGGGCATATTCGGATCATCAACATGCTGGATTTGAGCTGCTTTATCGGATTGCATAAAGGCAAAAACAACGGGTAAATCACCGGGCAGGCGGTAAACCACACCTAAGTCCGACACCCGTTCCGCCGCCGATGCATACGGGCTAAGATATTCAGCCAGTACCTGGCTAGTTTTTGTCTCTGCGTCATAACTACAGATATAGGCGCTGCTGGCATCTACGGCTAAGCCCATCTGCTCGGCGATGGATTTCAAGACTGTTGGCAAATCCAGGGTAGAGGAGATGACGGTTATGGCGCGGAGCAGGGCCGCTTGCTCGATGAGGCGTTTCTGGCTTTCGGCATAAAGCGCGGCATTTTGCTGAGCCAATTCACGATACCGCCGCTCGCTTTCCTTGAGCGCTTCTTCGGCGCGTTTACGGTTGGTAATATCAAGCGTAGCTATCAGAACCCTGGCATAGTTTTCTTCATACCCCGAAACCACAGACCAGGTTACTATCACATGGATCTCATTATCCCCTATAATTTGTGTAAGATGCTCGCTTTCAAGCTTTGTTTTGCCTGTGGCAATTGCAAGCAGTTCTTGCTTAAATGACTCAGGTGCTTCTTGAATAATCTCTTGACCCAGGATTAAAACTTGCTCTTTATCATCGCTCTGGCAAAGTTTAAGACCCGCTTGATTGACATCAAGAAACTTGACCAGGGTGGCGCAGTACAAGACCTCCTCCGGGTGCTGGTCGAAATGGGTCTCAAAATCCGTCACCCCTCCGGCGCGCAACTGATCCAAATGGGCTTTGACGGCCGAGAAATCTTCGACCCACAGCGGAATGGGCGAACCTTCAAATAAGCTGCGAAAACTTTGCTCACTCTGGCGCAGCGCCTCCTCGGTCTGCCGGCGTTGGGTAATATCTTCAATAATCCCGGCCACCCGATAAACTTCACCCGCCTCGTTCAAAACCGGAAAACTGCGCTCCCGCACCCAACTCACCACGCCATCGGGTCGCCTGATCCGGTATTCGTTAAACGCGGGTTTGCTTCTATCCCGCCGCTCAAATTCATCACTGACTCTGGCTCGATCCTCTGGATGAACGGCTTCGAGCCAGGACCTGGGCTGCTCATAAATATCTCGGAGCGGCCGCCCCCCCAAAGCTTCGTAAGCCGGGCTGATATAAATAGTTTCAGTGTCGTCAAGGTTGGTTATCCAGAAAACATCGTGAATATTTTCGGCCAATTGGCGAAACCGCGCGGCGTTCTCTCTGGCTTCGGTGTAAAGCCGGGCGCGGCTAATGGCCAGGTTGATCTGTTCGCTCAAAGCAATCATCAAGCGCAGGTCGGCCTCGTCCAGCGTCATGCCCTCGCTACTCTCGATATTAAAAAAACCCACCACCTGCCCCTGGTCAAACAGCGGCACACAAATTTCGGAGACAAGCCCTTCGATGGCGCCAAAAAAATCGGGGTCGGTTCTGACATCTTTGATAAGCAGCGGCTGGCCGGAGCGCACAGCCCGCCCGGAAACGCCCTGGCTTATGGGAATCCGCGCGATAGCTTGATGATAGCCTACCTGATATTGCAGTACCGCTACTTCCCCTTCAAGCAGGTAGATGCTCACCTGGGTGTAACCAAAAGTCTCGGCCACTGCTTCGACTACAATGCGTAAAACAGTGGGCATGTCCAACTCGCCGGCCAGGGCCACCCGCACCTGTTCTAACAGATAGATTTCCTGAGCCTGCCGGCGCTCAATGGCAAAGAGGGTTTTATAGCTCTGTTCACTCTGCTGCAAGGAGTCTAACAGCCGAGCATTTCGGATGGCGATGGCTGCTTGCGTGGCAAATAGGCTCAATAGCTCAATGTCAGTTGTAGAAAAAGGTGTAGGCCGATTGGCAATGTGCAGCGTGCCAAGAAATTCCTGCCCCAACTGAATGGGTACAGCGATGGCGGTATTAAAAGGATAATTTTTGAAAAAGTTTGCCGCCTCTGACCATGCTTGATAATTATCTATTACCAACGGTTCGTGGGTTTCCAAAATTCTGCCGCCCATGCCTTCGCCCCGCCGCAAGATTATTCCCGGCGGCACCAGCGGATCCCCCACTGCCAGAATTAACTCTAAAGCATCAAGCTCAGGACGATAAAGGTAAATGCTGCCCGTGGTTCCTTCCAATAGCTTGATACCATGGAGAACAATAGATTTGAGCAGAGTATCGAGGTCAAGTTCGGCAGTTAACTCCAGGCTAACCTGGCGTAGGGCTTCCAGTTGGGCCAGGCGTCGTTGACTTTCCTCTTCAGCCTGTTTACGCTCGGTAACATCTACCATTGAAACCAGAACTTTGGCATAAGAGTCTTCGTAGCCGGGGGCCACCGACCAGCTAAGATTGACAAATTTTTTTACCGGAGCCAAAAAAATATTGGTGATATTTTCACCTTTAAACCGCACCTCCCCCCTAACAATTGCCATGAGTTCTGCCTTAAAGAATTTTAATTCATTGGTACTAAATACCCGCCCCAGGTCACTCAGTTCTTTTTTATCCGAGACTTCACACAACTTAAGGGTAGCTTGATTAACGTCTATCACCTTGACCATTTGGGCGCAGCGCTCTAACTCGGCGGGGTGTTGCTCAAAGTAAGCTCCAAAATCTGTAATCCCCTGGCTGCGTAATCCATCCAGGTAGATTTTTACCGCCGAAAAATCCTCCTCCCACAGCGAAATAGGCGACTCCTCAAATAAACTCCGGTAGCGCGCTTCGCTCTGTTGGAGCGAGTTTATCCACTGGGTGTTGCCGACGGCTGCGGCAGTCGCTTCCAACTCGGCTACTCGCGCTCGTAAGGCGGCTACTTCGGCCAGAAGTTGCGTTTTGGTTTTGGCTTCGTCTTTCATACCGGCTTCTATCTAGCAGGTCAAACTTAAGTTTGACCTACTCAACCAATCTCAAGCCGCTTTTCATTGCCGCATCAAAATCGCCGATAAATGTCCACCAGTTAGTCAAAGGACGGCCCCGGAAAGTTAAACCGTTGTTGGCTCCCGGCAAATTTTGCATCCAATAAATAAACCAGGTCAAACTATCACTTCCCCAGCGATTACAATTTAGACGCTGTTTAGCGCCGGTTCCTTCCGGCGTCCAATCTTCAATATCTGTCCAGACGTAGTTGGGATTGGCCCAGTCATAATCCCGTGCGCCGTTGGGGGGATAATGCGCCCAGCCGCAGCGCCCCTCGCCCACCCGGCCCACAAATTTATCCCAGAAGAGATGGCGGTCTATATGCCGCAAGACCGCCTCGATTTGATGCATGTGATCCTCGACGGCTTCCGAGGGGCCGCGCCCGTAATTGTAATGATACACGGTATAGGTTTGGCCAAACACCGGCAAATCGTGCGGGTCGCGGTCGCTGTTGCTGATGTCGCCATACGGCCCGGCCATGTTCGACTCCCACAAATCAATCACCCCGCCGTGATAGCCCCACAGCCAGACCTCTTTGATGCCTCGCTCCTCAACCCACTGGCGCAGGTCAACCCGGCCCATAATGGCGTTGTAATCCGTCATCGGAACGCGGTGGCCGGGCTTAACCCAGGTGGGCAGAGGTTCCAAAAACTCCAACGTTTCGACCAGTTCATAGCGCAAGCTGGGTTGGGCGGTGGGGTCTTTGTAGCCATGATAAATACTGCCCGTTTCCAACGCCTCGACCACCCGCCGGGTGGTTTGCTCGGTATGGCGGCGAATTTTATCGAGGGGCGCGTCCACATCACCGGTGATGGCCCGGTCAATGCGCCCATTTTTGACCGGAAAATAACTAATCACCAGGGTGGGTATGGTGTAAACATCGGGGGGATAAGTGAGCGAGCGGGGTGAGTAATCAAGCGGCTGGATTACCGGCGGCAGCGCCGAAGACTCAAATAAACTTTTGAAGCGATTGAATAAATTCATAGCGGTCCAATCGTAGCGTCGGCGTCCAAAGTGTAGACTGAACGCCGGGTTTTCTTCAATTTACTCTCGCGTGAGAAAATCAAGCGGGGTTGCCGGCATTAGCATACTGCGGGCCACGCTCAGGCGTTTGGGGTGGATTGAGGAGGTTTGGACAATAATCTTGGTGTAATCTTCCGAGGCGCGTTCTTCATCGCCAATGGCAGCATAAACATCCCCCCGATTCTCATAAACATAACGATGTTCCGGGTTTAGCTCAACCACTTTGCTGTAATCAGCAATCGCTTGTTGGTGGTTATTCAGTTCCCGGTGTAGATTGGCTCGATTATAATAGGCGTAGACGTAATCGGGGTTCAATTCAATGGCCTCAGTATAGTCGGCCAGCGCTTGCTGATACTGCTTCAGCTCCCCTTGCACCAACCCTCGATTAACGTAGGCCGCCACAAATTCCGGCTTGAGAGCAATCGTTTGGTTGTAATCTGCGAGGGCTTCTTTATACTTGTCCATCCACAGGTAGGTGTTGCCCCGGTTGTAGTAAGCGTAGACATTCTGCGGGGCCAACTCCACGGCTTTGCCGTAATCGGCCAGGGCTTGCTGATATTCGCGCAGGCCGGTGTAGGCAATGCCTCGATTGACATAAGCCGCCACAAAGTTGGGGGCCAACTCCAGGGCGCGGGTGCAATCCACCACAGCCTGGCCATAATTGTCCATCAGCAGATGAGCCGTGCTGCGGTTGTTGTAGGCTTCGGCGTACTCCGTGTCGAGTGCAATGGCCCGGCTAAAATCCACAATGGCTTGCTCGTAATTGCGCGTGCTCACATAAGCCAGGCCGCGCTTGTTGTAAGCCCGCGAGTCTTGAATGACCAATTCGCCGGCCTCGGCGGTGACAGGGGTGGTATTAATGCTGAGGGTTTTGAGGGTGGCGGCAAATTCGCCGGCATCCTGAAAGCGGTCGCCCTTATTTTTGAGCAAGGCCGTTTCGACCACCTCGGCCAGCGCCCCTACTTCGCGCCACAGTTGAGCCAGGCCGGCCGGCATCTCCTCGCAAATGGCCCGTTCTAACAGCTCATACAATTTGGCTTGCGAGCGAAATTGATTGGTCCCGCCGACCGTAATGGCCTGCGCTTCGAGCGCCCCTATATCAATATAGTGCTGCCCGGCCAGCATCATATAAAGCAGTTCGCCAATCTGGTAAACATCGCTGCGGGCATCAACCGGCTCGCCCCGCACCTGTTCCGGTGAACTGTAAAGCAGTGTGCTGGGTTGAAAGCCAACCTGGGTCAGACCCAGCCCGCCAGCCGCTTCGGGCACGTGGGCAATCCCAAAATCGGCCACTTTGGGCCGGCCATCGGCGGTCAACAAAATATTCTCGGCTTTAATATCGCGGTGAACAATCCCTTTGGCGTGGAACTTCGCCAGCCCTTCGCAAATACCGATGGCCAGGTGAACGGCCTGCTCAAGCGGCAGTTTACCTTGCTGGTTGAGCAAATCGCGCAGGCTGCCGCCGGGCAGATACTCCATGATGATGTAAAAAAGTTTGGCTTCGACCCGCATGGCGTAGATGGAGACGACATTGGGGTGTTCGAGGGCAGCGGCGATCCGCGCTTCCTGGAGAAACCGTTTGACCGCCCTTTCGTCGGTGGCTTTGTCCAGCAGCAGTTGTTTGATAGCCACCCGGCGATCCAGCATCCGGTCCTGAGCCTCGAACACGGCGGCAAATCCGCCCTGGCCCAGCAGGCGCACAATTTCATACTCAAACAACTTTTGACCGGGAGCCAGCAAGCTATGCCTCCGCGACGGGTGGTGTAAATGATGAGGTTATTTGATTGTAAGTTGGGTTGGGGGGAATGTCAAGCGTATTTTGAGTTTTACCTACTTTAACGACTGATTACTGATTACTCTCTGCCAGAGGCTCTTTGCGGATATGAAAAACACAAAACTCGTCGCCGGCGGCGTGGCACTTGACTTCTTCGACGGCGAAACTTTTACCATCACTCAGCCAGCGCAGCCCTTCTTCGATCACGCCGACGGCGTTGAAACAGATAGGCCGGCTGCTGCTGCGACCCCAGCAGCCGGGGCAGCGGCGGATGGTGTAGATGAAGTGCTCGTCGGTGTCAGAGATATCGGCCACAACATCGCTGAATTTGGAGAAGGTTTCGGCCAGGGCTTTCAACCCGATTTTTAATTTGGCTTTGACCGGAATGGCCTTGAAAGAAAGCTCGCTGACCCCAATGACTGCACCAAACTCGGCCAGCCCACCGGCAAAAGAGGCTCGACCGGCGTGCAGGGCCAGCCCGCGTTCGCCGCGCAGCCCGTACAGCTTTTCCAGGGCTGCGCCGATGCCGCTGTAGTAGGCAAAGTCAAAGGCTTTGGCAAAATTGTTGGGCGGCGGATACAACTCCGGCGGCACCTCGGCCAGCTCATACACCTTTTGCATCGCCGCCGAGCCGATAGACTCCTCGATGGAGAGCACATAAAGCCGGGCCATTTTGTTGGGGTAATAAAAGCCGCTGAGTTCCAAGGCCATGCTGCCTGTTGTAAGGTGTTCCAATTCAATTCGTGTTGCGTGTTGCGTGTTCCGTCTTGCGTGTTGCGTCACTTGTTTTTTACGCAAGACGCAACACGCAATACGTTTTGATTGATTCAAATCTTGAAACAGCCTAATGATAAATAACCGCTCAATTTATCGGCATTGTACCATTTGTTTTTATGACAATCAATAGCAGCTTGGTACAGGATTGCATAAATTCGTCACGATTTAACGTGTCCAGCTTTTGCATGTCATTTCGAGCGCCAGCGACGCGTAGGCGTCTTGGTCCTTGCCTAAAAATCTAGGTGGTGGCGAAGAAGATTCCTCCCTCCGGTCGGAATGACATGACTTTTTCAGAGGTATCTGCTCGCTATCAATTCGTTACAAACTAATGCAGGGCTGTACTTGGTACGCACCTTACGGCAATCGCACCGTCTCCAACGGCACAGCCTGATTGGCAAAGGTGTAGCCGTTGGGAGCGATGGCCCGCAGCCGGTCGCCGAAGCTGTTGTAGAGGCCGGTCATCAGGGTATATTCGCCGGGGGGCAGGTCGGGCGGCAGTTCGATGCGGTGGGGGTCGGCCCGCACGGCGTTGACGGGCCAACCAGTAGTGGGGTCAGACTCGTTGGCCGGGGCGCTGTCGTGGCTGGCCACAAGCTGGCCCTGGGCGTCGAGGAGTTGGGTGAACACTTTGTAATCCTGGGTTTGGGCATTGAGCGCTCGCCAATAGAGCGTCACCTTTACTGCGCCGCGCTCTTTGGCTACCTCGTGGGTCAGCAGTTCGATGCCACTGCTAAAGCGGGCCGGAGCAATAAAGGGCGGGATATTGGCCTGGAAGCCATACAGCGAGGCCGTCCCCAGCCCGGCAAACTCAAAAGTCGCCAAAGCCTGGCCGCGCCCGGAGACCGCGCTGCTCAACACCCGCTCCTGGGGGCCGGTCGGCAGCACCCAGATGGTGTCCAGCCCTTGCAGCAGTTCCACCACTCGCGGCGCGCCGGGATACTTTTTGGCCGCGCCGTCGGTCAACTGCAAATCAAAATCGCGGCTCAGGTAGGGGTAAAGCTGGCGGTAGGTGGCCTGATCGCTCAGCAGCAGGCGCGGTTTGCCCGCCGGGCCGGGCTGGATATTCTCGATGTTACGGGTCTGCACCCGGATAAAGTTGACAAAAGTCGCCAGCGGACTGTCGGCCAGCTGCTCGGTGTGATAGCTCCACAGCAGCAGCGGGATGAGGACGGCTAACACCACAGCAGCCAATCCGCCCAGGTATTGAGGCGTTTTGGCTTGCAGCTTGATCAGGCCGGGCCAGCGACTTTCCAGCGGCCAGATGACGGCAGCAAACTCCAACGCCAGCAGCGTGGTCAGCGCAAAGCGGGCGACCACAATAAAAATCAGCAGCCAGCTTGCCTGGGGTAATAACACAAAATAGACCGGCTGTTCCAGGATATTGAGGCCCGTTAAAATGAGGGCATAGGTCAGGCCGCGGGCGTTGGGGAAAAGCAGAACAATAAACGGCAGCAAATAAACCAAAAACTGGGGGCTGTAACCTTTGGTATAGAGTAGAAAAAGGGCGACTGTCAGCCCGGCGAAAGCAAGCAGCGGGCGCGGCTGGCTGTAATCGGCGGGGCGGGTGAAGAGGTAAGCGTACAGGCCGGCAAAGCCGAGAGTGATCACTCCCCAGGCCCACCAGGGCAGGCGGCCCTCATGGATGGCAAAACTCTCGCCGGCGGCGGCCATCTGGTCGAGGGTTTTGAGCCGGTCGCCGCCCACTTGACCAAAGCCGTAGTAGCCATCGGCCACCGCCCAGACGGTTTCCCAGGAGGAGCGCCCGGCCATAGATTGGACGGAGGCCCGCACCCACTGCGGCCCGCCGAACAGGAAGGGCCCCAGCAGCACGGCGACCGTCAAGCCAAAGACAACGGCGTACAGGCCAAGCTCCACCCGCGCCTCGGCCTCGTTCTGGCGGTATTGGTGCCACAAACGGCGCAGGGCGACGGGCAGCATCAAAATCGGGATGATTTTAACCATAAAGCCGACGCCGACGCTGATAGCCGAGGAAATACGCTGCTCGGACAGCAGCAGTTCCAGGGCTAATAACATAAAAAAGAGGGCTATCCCATCGAAAAAGCCGAGCATGGCGTACAGCGGTGGAAACAGCCCGGCGTAAAGCCACAGCACCCGGTTGACCGCCTCGGTGGAGGTGAACAGCCGCCGGGCCAGCCGGTGAATCAGCAGAAAATTGCCGATTTCAAACAGCACAAAAACCGTGCCCAGAATCAGGATAAACCACAGCCGGGGGTCGTCGGGCCAGGGCGGCAAAAACAGCGACAATTTGTAAGCCCCGGCGGCCAGCCAGGGGACCAGCGGCGGCCACTCCAGCCAGAAATCCAAAAAAGGCCACAGCCCGTAATCCGACAGGCTGGCAATGCCAAAAAAGGTATCGAAATCGGACCAATCGCGCAGATAGCCGCCAGGCCGCAGCAAAAACAGGCTGAGCAGGCGAAAAGCGACAAACAGGGCCAGGGCCAGGCCAAAATCGGCGCTCTGGCGGGCCGGGCCGGGTTCGGGGAAGTAGGTCAGCGGCAGGGGTTCGGGCGGGGGGGAGAGGCGGGGCGTGGGCCGGGTGGCGGTATCACGCTGTTTGAAGTGGATGACTTTTTGCGGCGGGTCGGGCATGCCCGGCGGCGGCAGTTCGTCCAGGTCCACTTCGGTGCGCACTCCCGCCTGGGCGGCCTGAATCAAGGCGCCCTGGATGTCGTCTACCGGACCGGGCCGGGGGCCTTCGTCCAATTCAGGCAAGGGTTCGGGCAGGTCGTCAAAATCCACCCCTCCCTCATCCCTCTCTCTTTCAGGGGGGGTCGGCTTCGGCAGGTCGTCAAGGGCTAATTCGGTGGGAACGCCTTTTTGGGCAGCCTCAATCAAAGCATCCTGAATGTCATCTACGGGGCGGGGTTCGGGGCCTTCGTCCAGTTCGGGCAAAGGTTCGGGCAAGTCGTCAAAATCCACCCCCCCCTCATCCCCCCCCTTAAAGGGGGGGGTATGGGGGGGGTGGGCTGAAGCCGACAGCGCCGCTTGAATTTTATCCGCCTCCCTTTCGGGGGGGGGTAGGGGGGGGGTATTTTGTTCCTGGCTCATCGCATCCTGCCTGTCCACAATTTTAAGCGCAAGGCCAGCAGCGCCCGGCTGTATTGGCTGAAGATGGACAGAAATTGAGTTTTGCTGTGGCCGTGCATACGCAGCCGGTAAAAAACCGGGATTTCAAGCATGTTGTAACCGCGTTTGTGGGCCACCATCAACAGCCGGATAAAATAATCGCCATAGCCATAATAAATCTGGTCAAGGTCCAGCGCCTCCAGCTTTTCCCGGCGGATGGAGAAGAAGCCGCTCAGGTTATCATGAACGGGCGTGCCAAAGAGGAGGCGGATGACATAATTATAAACCAGGCTGGAAAATTGTCGAAACCGGTCTTCCATCCCGCCGGCCATCACAAAACGCGAGCCGATGATGATGTCGTAGTGATCTAAAAACTGGATCATCTGCGGCAGGATTTTAGGGTCGTGGTTGAAGTCGGTGTCCATCGAGACCACAATCTCGCCGTCGGAGTGGTCAATGCCGTAGCGAATGGCCGTCGCCAGACCGCGCTCGCCGGTGCGAACAAACAGCTTGACCCGCGCATCCTCGCCAAAGTTCTGCCGCACGGCCTCCGCAGTGCCGTCGGGGCTGTTGTCGTCCACCACCACCACTTCGTAAGCCAGGGCACACGGCTCCAGCGCGGCAAAGATGGCTTGGATGAGTTCGACAATGTTATCTTTTTCTTTGTAGGTGGGTAGGATGATGGATGCTTTCATGGGTAGGTAGTAGGGAGTAGGCAGTAGGCAGTAGGTAGTAAGGATGTCAGCCCCTACTCCCTACTCCTTCCTACCTACTTCACATATACTTCCATAACTCAAAAATCGTGCCGTACCGCCCCCCCTGCTGGCGGAAGCGGCTCTGGTCGGCGGGTCGAGGCCAGGTGTGATAGCTGGCCTGGCTGTCATTCTGGGGCAGGCGGGGCGGGTTGCCGGCGGCAATCAAATTGACCGCTTTGACCAGCATTTCCGCCCCCACCACTGAGCTTTTGTAGGACAGGGAGAGGATGGTGTCATCGGGGTTCACGGTGATCCGTTCTTGCAGCAGCAGTTGGCCGGTATCGAACTTTTCGTCCACCCAGTGAATGGTAACGCCGGTCTCCTTTTCCTGATTGGCAATAACCCAAAAATAGGGAAACAACCCGCGATGGCGCGGCAGCAAAGCCGGGTGAATATTGATCACCCCGCAGCGCGGCAGGTCAATTAAAGGCTTTTTGATGAGTTGGTTGAGGTAAATCGAAATAACCAGGTCGGGCTGCCAGGCTTGAATCTGGTCAAACGTTTCCTTCTGGTTGACATCGGTCGAGCCGATGACCGGCACGGCGTACAACCGGCGCATATCGCGCAGCGAGTTAACTTTGGGCGTCCGGCCCAGCAGCCGGAAGGCAATCGCCGTGGCCCGGCTCTGGAACAACTCTAACGCTTTGCGACCCACAAAGCGCAGCCCGCTGCGCCGCAGCAGATACCACAAGCCGCCCGGCAGACTTTTGCCGTAGATCAGGCAGTCGGAGCGAACAATGCCGACCACCTGCCCCGGGAACTCCTTGAGCAGCCGCTCGGTCATAAGGTTAGAAAATAGACTTTCGTAGGTCAGGATGACAATGCGCATGGTGATTTACGATTTACGATTTACGATTTACGATTGGTGCATTGTTAAACAATCGTAAATCGTAAATCTAAAATCTAAAATTGATGATGCTATCGCAAATATAATCAACCTGTTCTGGCGTCAGGGTTGCGCCGGAGGGCAGGTTGAGGCCGCGGCGAGAGAGTTCCTCGGCGATGGGCAGGGATTGGCCGGTTTGGTACATGGGTAGGGTGTGGACGGGGTAAAAGAAGGGGCGGGTTTCGATGCCGCGCTCGCGCAGACGGGCGCGCAGTTCATCTCGGCTCAGGCCAAAGCCATCCTCGACAATCACCGAATACATCCAGAAGACATTTTCGGCCCAGGGAAGCTGCGGCGGCAGGGTTAAGCCGGGAAGCTCGGCCAGGCGGCGGCTGTAGTGGGCGGCGTTGCGGCAGCGGATCGCCAGAAGTTCCTCGATCCGTTCCAGTTGGGCCAGGCCGATGGCCGCCTGGATATTGGTCATGCGGTAATTAAAGGCCACTTCCGGGTGAAAGTAAGGATTATCCGGGTAGCGGCCCTGGTTTTCCAGGAAAAAAGCCCGCTCAGCCCAAGCCTGGTTGTTGGTGACGATGATGCCGCCCTCGCCGGTGGTGATGATCTTGTTGCCGTAAAAGCTAAAAATCGCCGCGTCGCCCAGGCTGCCGACCCGCCGGCCTTTGTACCTGGCCCCGTGCGCCTCGGCGGCGTCTTCGAGCAGCCACAAACCGTGACTGTCGGCAATAGCTCGCAGCGGGTCCATATCCGCCGGGTGGCCGTATAAATGCACCGCCATAATCGCTTTGGTGCGCGGGGTGATGGCCGCCTCGACGGTTGTGGGATCAATATTCCAGGTCTCGCGCTCAGAATCCACAAAAACGGGGGTGGCCCCGGTGTAGCGGATAGCATTGGCCGTGGCCACGTAGGTCAGGCTGGGCATAATCACTTCGTCGCCGGGGCCGAGGTTGAGCGTGGCCGCCAGCAGATGCAGGGCCACCGTGCCGTTGAAGGCGGCTACTCCATAGTGCGCATCACAGTAGGCCGCAAAACGGCTCTCAAAATCGCGCACATACTTACCCAGCGACGAGACCCAGCCGCTCTTGACGCAGTCGGTCACATAGGCCAGTTCTTTGTCGCCCAGCAGCGGTTCGGCGACGGGGATGAAGGGTTGATGGTTGGACAAGGCTGCTCCTAAAAATCAGGGAACTGAGGGAACTGAAAGAACTTAAAACCCTCTGAGTTCCCTTAGTTCCCTCAGTTCCTTTCTTCAAACAAAAGGGAGACGTTTGGCGGCGTCTCCCCACCTCTATAAAACAAGACCAAATCATAACCCTAACCAGGGCAAAAGTCAAAGTTATTCGATACGTTGACAATCCCCCCTGCTCCCATTATCATATGATGGTATGAACTCACCTACCCGCATCCTCCTCATCGAAGATGACCCCGCCGTTGCTCGCAGCCTGCAAGCGGGGCTGGAACGAGAAGGCTATAGCGTGGTCTGGAAAAATACCGGCGCGACAGGGGTCGAGCAAGCTAAACAGCCTAGCACTGCGCCTCACCTGATTATCCTCGACGTGCGGCTGCCCGACGGCTCCGGCTTTGATGTCTGCCGCCAGCTCCGCCAGCAGGGGCTGCGCCAGCCGATCCTGATGCTGACGGTGCAGGGGGATGAATTGGATAAAGTATTGGGGCTGGAGATGGGGGCCGATGATTATGTGACCAAGCCCTACAGCCTGCGCGAACTACTCTCGCGCATCCGGGCGCTGCTGCGGCGGGCTTACGGTGAACTGTCTGCGGCCAATGCTGACGTACTTTACGTGGGGGATTTGGTTATTGATTGGAGCCGCGGCCAGGCGTTGCGCGGCGACCAATCCCTCAATCTGACTCCAACCGAGTTCCGGCTGCTGGCCTTTCTGGCCCAACATCCCGGCCAGGCCCTCAGCCGCAGCCAAATTCTGGAAGCCGTGTGGGGCTACGAAGCCGATCTGGACAGCGAGCGCACGGTCAACGTTCACGTGCGCCGCCTGCGCGAAAAAGTCGAACTCGACCCCAGCCGGCCTATGCTTATTTTGACCGTACCGGGGATTGGCTATCGTCTGGTAAGGTCAGGATAGAGATTGGAGATTGGAGATTAATAATCTCCAATCTCCAATCTCCTCCACCAAGCTGCCCCTGCGACAACCAACCCTATCCCCAATAGTACCAGGATATACACCCGCGCCAGGTCGTCGGCCCTGGTTCCGCCGGTGGCCGGCAGTTGAGCCGCCGGGGCCGGTTCTTGAGCGGGAGCGGCTGTGGCTTCAGCCGGGGACGCAGCGGCCGGGGTGGCGGAGGCCGCGTCCAGCCGAGCCTGGGAGTCGTCGGTGAGAACCGAGGAGAAGGTCTTGATCTTGCCGGCTTCAATGGTCGCTTCGGCGTTAGCCTCTAGCGGCGCATCCTTTAAAGCGGGCAAATCGGCCCGGAAGAACTTGTTTTGCCAGGTTATTTTGTCGCCGGCGGCTTGGCGGCCAAAGACCTCGATCCGTTCGTTTTGCGTAACCAGCCGTTCCAGCCAGGCGCGGATTTCTTCCTTGCCGACAAATTGGCCCTGCCGGGTGGTCAACACCGCGTCATCAGCAAACAGCGCCAGCGCCCCCTCGACATCTTTGGCTTCCAGGGCCAGATCATACGCTTCCATCACCGTCAGCGGGTCCGGCTCCTGGGCCAGAGCCGTTCCCGTCAGGGCGAGCAGCAGCAAGGCTGTAGCAATGATGAGTAGAGTTTTATTCATAACGGATCTCCTAAGATAATAGGTTGGTGGAGTCAACAGCTTAAGCTGTTGACTCCAGAATTTTTATTATCGGTAGTTCACCACAGATTGGTGTGTGACTTCTGACAAGATTTTACCATAGAAAAAGAGGTTGGAAAACCCAACAAAAGTTAGAAACTCGCGATTAAGAAACTGTAATCTCCTCGCAACCTCGCCGCAATCCCCCCGAATTATACTGGCGTTTGTGATACGTGATGGGTAAGAAATGGTATATAGGTCCAGAGAAGTTCTTTCCCTCAAAGCCGTGTTGCGTGTTGCGTATTCCGTTCAATTTATGCAACACGCAATACGCAACACGTATATTCTCGGAGAGGAATTTTTTTCCGGATGACTTTATCACCCATCATTCTGCCCAGGATATTTGATGAAAAAATGGATTATCGGATTTAGCGCCACCGTGCTCGCCCTGGCCGTTATCGGCGGAGCGGGCTACATGGGCGCGCAGAGCGGGCAGGCGACGGCCAATGAGACACCCCAGGCCCCCATCACTGTAGCCGTGACGCGCGGCGATGTCCAACAGACCGTGACCGCACCGGGGCAGGTGGTCAATACCCAGGAAGCGCTGCTCGGTTTCGAGACCAGCGGCCAGGTGGCCGAAATCACCGTGCGCCCCGGCGAATGGGTCGCAGCCGGGCAGGTGCTGGCGCGTTTGAATGAACGGCCCTTGAGAGAAAAACTAGAAACGGCCCGGCTCGAACTGGCCGAGGCTGAAAGGAAGCATCAGCGCGACTTGGCCGAAGCCAAATTAGAAGTTCAAATTGCCGAAGCCGAACTCAACCAGGCGCAATTGAAAGTACCCAGCCTGACCGCCGCTGCCGCTGCCTTAACCGCTACCCAGGCCGAACTACAAGACCTGCTGGCCGGACCCGATGAGAACGAGATGACCGCTGCCGCCGCCGACCTGCGCCAGGCCGAAGTGACGCTCAAGCAGGCCCAGTGGGCCTACGATCAGGTAGCCTATCGCGGCGACGTTGGTTCCAGTCCAGAGGCGGCCCGCTTGCAGGAAGCCACCCTGGATTACGAAGCCAAGCTGGCCCGCTATAACTTGGCGGTCGAACCGGCTACTCCTGCCGACATTGCGGCGGCCAAAGCTAAGGTCCAGCAGGCCCAGGCCGACTATGACCAGGCCCAGGCAGGACAGGAGACCAACCAGCAGGAGATCGTGATCCTGGAGGCCAGGGTAGAAAAAGCGCGGCTCAGCTTAAAGTCACTGCAAGCAGGCGTTGACCCGGCCCTGGTGCGAGCAGTCAAAACCGCCGAGGAAGCTTTAGAGGCGGCTACCCTGACTGCGCCTTTCGCCGGCATTGTCCTGGAGGTCGAGGCCCGGCCGGGTGAAACGGTGATTGACCGGGCCGGAGTTATCCTGATGACCGCCACCAACGCGGTCGAGGTCTGGAGCAAGGTTATCGAGGAAGATTTGCCGCTGGTGCAGGCCGGTCAACAGGTTGAACTTTTCTTTGACGCCGTACCGGAGGCCACCATACAGGGGCGAGTCGCCCGGATTGTGCCCCAGCGCATTGAGGGCGAAGACCGCCCCCTGTATCCGGTCTACATTGCCCTGGACAAACTGCCGGACAAGCTCATGGCCGGCATGACCGCCGATGCCTCGATCATCATTGCCGAAAAGCAGAACGTGCTGCGCCTGCCGCGGGCGCTGGTCCAGGCCGGCGCCGCTGACACCGCCATTGTCGAAGTGTGGGCCAATGGGCAGATCGAGCGGCGTGAGATCCAGCTTGGTCTGCGCGGCGATGTCTATGTTGAGATTGTGGCGGGGCTGGCTGAAGGGGAACAGGTGGTAGGGCAGTGAGCGTGAGGTATGATACGTGGTGCGTAGGGCGTGGTACGTGGATATTTTACGGACCACGCACCACGAATTACGAACTACGATGATGACTATCTTCGACGTTATTTTATCCGCCTTCTACGGCCTGACCGGCAACAAGCTGCGGGCGGCGCTGACGGCGCTGGGCATTATCATCGGCGTGGCTTCGGTGATTGCGATGCTGGCCCTGGGCAACGGGGCGCGGGCGGCGGTGGAAGCCAACTTTCGCTTTCTCGGCTCTGACCAGATTCAGATCAGCGCCAAACAGGAGTTGGAAGATGGGGAGTGGGTCGAGGTAGGCCGGATACTGTCGTATGAGGACGGGCTGCGTCTGCCCGGCGCAGCAGACCTGATTGAACGGGTCGAGATGACCATCAACGGGCTGGCCAAGATTCGCTATGGGCGCATGGCCCTGGATGTGAGCCTGACCGGCGCCACCGCCGAGGCCCTGGAAGCGCTGCTGGCGGGCGAGCAGGTTCAACCGGTCAACTGGCCGGAAGGCGAGCCTTTGACGGCAACGGCTTTTATCGGCCAGGGGCGTTTCTTTACCCCGGCCGAGGTCCTCGGCGAGGCCAGTGTGTGCGTCTTAGGTTACGAAACAGCCCAGGATTTGTTCCAGGGGGACAATCCGCTCGATCAGACGGTTTGGGTCAACCGCCAGCGCTGTTTGGTGATCGGCGTGCTGGCCGAACTGGAAACCATTGACCCGGCTCAGCGCACGCAAATAAAACCCAATGAAGTTTTTTACCTGCCCATCAGCACGGCTATTCGCAACCTGTACGAAGAAGAACCGTCGGTGCGAATTACGGCAAGAGTCAGCGACGAGAGCCGCATGGACGAGGCCAAGGCCCAGGTAACAGCTTATCTGCGCCAGCGGCATGCCATCGAATCGGATGGGGAGGGCAATTACGCTGATGACTTTGAGCTGACCACCCGCCGCGATGTACTGGGGGCGCAGCAGCAGGCGGCGCAGACCTTTGCCTTGCTGTTGGCGGCGATGGCCGCTGTTTCGCTGCTGGTGGGCGGGATTGGCATTATGAACGTGATGCTGGTCAGCGTGACCGAGCGAACCCGCGAAATCGGCATCCGCCGGGCCGTGGGGGCGCGGCGGCGTGAGATTGTGGCCCAATTCTTGTTGGAGGCGGTGCTGATCAGCGCCGGGGGCGGGCTGCTGGGCATCGCCGTCGGCATCCTGGCTATTCCGGCTGCGGCGGCGCTCAATCAAGGCATCGCTTTGCTGGCCCCGGCCAGCATTCCCCTGGCCTTTGCCGTCGCCCTGCTGACCGGGATTGTTTTTGGTCTCTACCCCGCCCTGCGAGCGGCGCAGCTCAGTCCTATTGATGCGCTGCGGTACGAGTAATCGTGGTGTGTGGTAGACAAACCAGACCTTACAGGTTTTGAAAACCTGTAAGGTCTTTATACCGAAATGGAGGTACAAAATGAACCGTTTAATTTTAATCACTGTCGGCGTTGTTTCAGTTTTATTGCTGGCCGGAGCGGTCTACCTGGGGGCGCGGCTGATGAATGAACCGGAGGAAGGAGCGGGCGGCGGGGGTGAGATCATGGTCATTGGCCAGAAGGGTGGTGGGGGGCCGGTCTCTTTTAGCCTTGACATCCAACCGGCCCCAGAACTGCCCCCAACTCCGCCCGAAGTGAACGGCCTGTTTGTCCGGCGCGAAGACAACAGCATCTTTGTCGGCACCGGCGAAATCGAGATGGCGATCACGATGGATCAGGCCACCGGAGAGCGGCAGAGCAGCAGCAGTTACAGCGGGCCGGTACTGGAAGTCGTCGTCACCCGCGAGACTACCATCTACCGCGATGAAACTGGGTTTCCTGAGCCTGGCCAGGTCAGCGGCGGCAAGCAAACGATCCAGCAGGTAGTTAAGCCGGTCGAATCGCTTGAAGCGTTGGGTGAGGATACAAAAAACACCGAAATCCAGGCCTGGGGCACGCGCAGCGGCGACCGGGTGGTGGCAGAGGTGTTGGTGTACCGCCTGTTAAAGGGAGGATAAATGGGAAGGTTGGAGGATTGGAAGGCTGGAAGGTGAATTAACCAACCTTCCAACCTTCCATTTTGACACACCTGCTTCTTGAGGTAGTTTATTAAAAGGTCACAACAGAGAGGTATCCTATGCTCAAATCTATTCGCTGGCAGTTGCCGTTGAGTTATGCCGCCATTGCCTTGCTGACGGTGCTGGCGCTGGGGGTGGTCCTGCTGACTACGCTTCGCAGTTTTTACACCCAGCAGGAACTTAATTATCTGACCCTTAATGCCCAACAGATCAGCCCGGAAATGGCCCGCATGGTCCAAAGCGGCCTGCCGCCCGACGGGATACAGGCGCAGCTCAAAAACTTTTCATTCTTATCCCAAGCCAGGGTCCGCCTGTTGGACGCCCAGGGCCAGCCGCTGGCCGATTCCGGCGAGCCGTTAGCCCAGCCCGAGGTCGCCGCGCTGTCGGTCAAGGTAAAGGCGCTGGCTGCTGCGCCCGGCGATGTGCTGGTGCAGCCCTTCACCGCAGCCGTAACGGGGCCGCATCCGGCTGATGATTATGCCTCGTTTATCTACATTCAACGGCCTGATGCTGAGATTGCGCCCGCCGATATGCTCCTGACCCGCACCCTGATCATCACCCGGAGCGGCGGCGAGGATGAGGAAATTTTCCACTGGGAATTTAGCCAGCCGGTGACCGGAACCCAGATGATAACCGCCGCAGCCGGCGAAGATATCTTCGCCATAGTGGGCGAGCCGGGCGAACTCTCCCCGCCGCCCGACTTTATTTCCGTAGTCCCGGCCATCCGGCCCCTTTTTGGGGCGAGTCCGGCCGTGGATATCACCCTGGCCGGTCCCCGGTCTGACCAAGCCATCAGCCAGCCTTTTTATGGGCCTGCCGGGGAACTGCTGGGGTATGCTGAACTGTCGCAGGGACCGGCTTATGGCCGTGAAATTCTGACCAGCGTGGCCTGGGGCTGGGCCATTGCCGGAGGGGTTGCGGTAGCCCTGGCTGCCGGGGTGGGCTGGCTGATTAGCCGCCGCCTCAGCACACCGCTGCTGGCCCTGGCCGATGTGACCGGGCGCATGGCCCAGGGCAATCTCTCGGTTCGGGCCGAGGTAGTCCGGCCTGCCCCCGCGGAAGTGGGCCTGCTGGCTCGCTCGTTTAATGAAATGGCCGACCAGGTGGAAGAAACGGTGCTAACTCTGCGCCGCTTTGTGGCCGACGCCGCCCACGAACTGCACACCCCGCTGACCGCCCTGCGAACCAACCTGGAACTGGTCAACGGCGGGGAAGCGAACACGGCCCCTTACATCCAGCAGGCCCAGGTCCAGGTGGAGCGGCTGGAACGGTTGACCCGTGACCTGCTGGACCTTTCTAAGCTGGAAACCGGGAGCAGCGAGGCCCATTTTGCCCCGTTGAGTTTGAACAGCCTGGTCCAGGAGACCGGCGAACTGTACGCCTCGCGGGCCGAGCAGTCCGGGCTGGCCTTCTCGCTGGTTGTGCCGGAGCAGTTGGTAGCGGTAAAAGGCAATGAGGCCCACTTGCGCCGGGCGCTGGGCAACCTGCTGGACAACGCCCTTAAATTTACCCCTGCCGGGGGCGCGATCCGGCTGGGCTTGCAGGTGATTGACGCCCCCGGCGAAGACCCGAACAGACAGTGGGCCGAGATATATGTAGAAGATAACGGCATCGGCGTCTCTCCGGGCGACGGGCCGCAGTTGTTCAGCCGCTTCTACCGCGGGCGCAACGCTGCCGCCTACCCCGGCAGTGGGTTGGGCCTAGCCATCGTTAAGGCCATCACCGAGGGGCATCACGGCCAGGTCTTGGTCGAGGACCGCCTACCCGGTGCGTGTTTCCGGCTGCGTCTGCCGCTGGAATAGGTAGCAAAGTAGCAAGTAGCAAGGTCGCAAGTAATTGTCTGCTACCCTGCGACTCTGCTACCTGCTACCTTGCTACTTTTTCTGGACATCTATACAACTTCCCCCAAGACCCCCAAAATTTAGGGGTGTCAAAAGTTAAATTCAATGGTATAGTAGATGAGTAAGTGGGTGAGGGTTTTCGACCAAACAGCCTCTAACCGTAAGGTTAGGGGCTGTTTTCATTATCTCAATCTCAGCAATTCCAATAAAATAAAACATCAATTCTTGTGGTGCGTAGTGCGTGGTACATTTACGGTATGCACTACGCACCACGTCCTTATAACCCTGGATTTTATGAGAGAAGTGTGGTATTATCGGGGTACCTGTGTATTCTAAGAGCAGGATACCCGCTACTAAGCGTTAAATAAATACTCATAAAGAAGCAGGTCAACGATGAAATTTGCCACAGTGGGGAAAGTCACTTTACACTACAGCCGGGAGGGGTTGACAGCAGGCGTCCCGCTGGTTTTCATTAATTCGCTCGGCACGGATCAGCGCATTTGGGATCATGTAATTCCCTATTTTGCTGAACATTTCCCCATTATCCGTTACGACAAACGCGGCCACGGTTTATCCGACTGCCCGCCGGGACCCTATACCATTGGCGATCACGCCGCCGATTTGGCCGGTTTGCTTGACTATTTGGGGGTTGAACAGGCCATCCTGATCGGGATTTCTGTAGGTGGGCTGATTGCGCTGCATCAGGCTATTCACCACCCGCAGCGAGTGACCGCGCTGGTGTTGTGTGATACTGCCGCCAAAATCGGTACTGCCGAATCCTGGCACGAACGGATCACGGCTATTCAACAAAGTGGATTGGACGGGATGGCGGCCACGATTCTGGCCCGCTGGTTTACCCCGGACTTTTTGACCCGGCATCCGGCTGATTATCAAGGCTATGCCAATCTGCTCACTCGTATGCCGGTGGCCGGCTATCTGGCCACCTGCGCCGCCATTCGGGAGGCCGATTTGCGGGAAGCGGCCAGGCAGGTCAGGGCCAAAACCCTGGTTTTGTGCGGCTCAGAAGATTTAGCCACGCCGCCCCAGTTAGGGCGCGAACTGGCCGAAACTTTGAACAACGCTCGCTTTGAGCTAATCGAGCAGGCGGCGCACCTGCCCTGTATCGAACAACCGGAAACTATGGCCCAGAAAATCGGCCGGTTTTTGCGGGAGAATGGTTATGGCTGACCCAAAATTTGAACAAGGGATGCGGATTCGACGCGAAGTGCTGGGCGACCGGCATGTGGACCAGGCTGAAGCCAACCAGACCGAATTTGATGCCGATTTTCAACGCTTCATCACCGAAACCGCCTGGGGATCGGTTTGGTCACGCCCGACCCTTGACCGCAAAACGCGCCATCTGTTAACGCTGGCCCTCCTGGCGGCACTGGGCAAAGAAAGTGAGTTAGCCATGCACGTTCGGGCCACCGAAAATACCGGCGTCACCCCCGAAGAATTAAAAGAGGTCTTTTTGCAAGTGGCCGTTTACGCCGGCATCCCGGCCGCCAACTCGGCCTTTGCCGTCGCCAAGAAGGTTTATGCCGAAATGGTAAAAAATAATTCAGAGAAAGGAAGCGTACCATGACCAAGCCGAACCAACCGGGTGTCCTTGATTGGAGCATCCAGCCGCCTTATCTGCATCCACCCTATGCCTCAACCGTCAAACGGGCGCCGCATGAACCGCTCATTCCCCTCCCTCAGACCCTCTCCGAATTGACCGGGCCGGTGTATGGGACGGGTGACATCAGGCCGTTGGATAACGACTTGACCCGCAATGCGGTCAGAAATGGTCAACCCATCGGAGAGCGCATTATTGTAGTGGGGCGGGTGCTCGATGAAACGGGCCGGCCCGTCCCCAACGCGCTCATCGAGGTCTGGCAGGCTAATGCGTGCGGCCGCTATATTCACAAAAATGACCAGCACGACGCCCCCCTTGACCCCAATTTTACCGGCGCCGGGCGGGTGCTGACCGACCAAAATGGCGAATATCGCTTTACCACCATCAAACCGGGCGCCTACCCCTGGCGAAACCATTTGAATGCCTGGCGTCCGCCGCACATTCATTTTTCGCTGTTCGGCGTCAATTTTTTATCGCGGCTGGTCACGCAGATGTACTTTCCGGGCGACCCGCTGCTGGCGCTGGACCCCATTTACAACGGTATCCCCGATGAAAAGGCCCGCCAGCGGCTCATCTCCAGCTACGCTCACGACATCACCACCCCCGAATGGGCTTTGGGGTATCGCTTTGATATCGTGCTGGCCGGCAGCCGCCAGACGCCTTTTGAATAGGGAGGCCAGCCATGATGTTACCACAAAGTCCAAGCCAGACGGTTGGCCCATTTTTTCACGATGCGCTCATACACGGCGGCGAAAATGTGCTGGTTGGCGAGGGCGCGGCCGGCCAGCGCATCTACCTTGAAGGGCGGGTGCTGGACGGCGACGGTCAGCCTGTGCCGGATGCTATGCTCGAAATCTGGCAAGCCGACGCGTTTGGCTATTTCAACCATCCCGCCGACCCCAACCAGGCCAAAGCAGACCCGTTCTTTCGCGGCTTTGGCCGCTCCGATACTGCGCAAGAGGGCCGCTTCTGGTTTAAAACGGTCAAACCCGGCCCGGTGCCCTGGGATGATACGCAAAAGCAAGCGCCACATGTGAATGTCCGGGTCTTTGCGCGGGGCATGTTAATCCACGCTGTGACCAGGCTTTACTTTTCCGACGAAAGCGCCAACCAGAGCGACCCGGTGCTGAACAGCGTGCCCCCGGAACGGCGGCCAACCCTGATCGCCCAGCTTAAAGAGTCTGACGATTTGCCCACCTACTGCTTTGATATTCGGCTTCAAGGTGAGGGCGAGACGGTATTTTTTAATCCATAATTTTATGGCCTTTTCACCAACCGACTCCAAAATCTATGCTCCTCTCTTCAGCGACCCGGACATGGCCGCCATCTTTTCTGATGAGCAGTTTGTCCGCACCTTGCTGGAAGTTGAAGCTACTTTAGCCAGGGCGCAGAGCCGGTTGGGGGTGATTCCGGCGGCAGCGGCGCAGCAAATCACTTCGGCAGCAACCAAGCTGCAAGTGGATTTTGAGCGATTGCAAGTCGGGGTGGAAAAAGCCGGCTTGCCCATCATCGAGCTGGTCAGGCAGCTTCGGGTGCAGGTGGGGGCAGAAGCCGCGTCTTATGTTCACTGGGGGGCGACCACTCAAGACATCATGGACACGGCCCTGGTGCTGCAAATCCGGGCGGCTCTGAGTCTCAACGAGGCCAAGCTGCTGCGTTTGATTAAAAATCTGGCGGAAATGGCGGCGCGACATCGTGACACGCTGATGGCCGGGCGCACGCATGCCCAGCAAGCCTTGCCCATCTCCTTTGGCCTGAAAGTGGCTACCTGGTTAGCCCCTTTGCTGCGGCACCGGCAGCGGTTAGTCGAAATGAGGCCCCGGCTGCTGGTGGTTCAGTTTGGCGGCGCGGCAGGAACCCTGGCTTCCCTGGGTGATCGGGGGATAGCGGTGGAACAGGCTCTCGCGGATGAGTTGGATCTGGCTGTGCCCTTATTACCCTGGCACACCCAGCGCGATACCCTGGCCGAACTGGCCGGCTGGTTGTCGCTGCTCAGCGGCAGCCTGGCTAAGATGGGGCAGGACATTATTCTACTGGCCCAAACCGAAGTGGGCGAAGTGAACGAGTCCGCCGATTTTTCGCGCGGCGGGTCGAGCACCATGCCCCAAAAAAGCAATCCGATTATCAGCGAGTTGATCATTGCCGCCTCCCGAACCAATGCCAGCTTGTTGGCCTCGCTGCATCAGGCATTGGTGCAGGAACACGAACGGGCCACGCACGGCTGGCAGCTTGAATGGTTGAATTTGCCCCAGATGTTCGCTTTGACCGCCGCCGCCCTACGCCACGCCCTCTTCTTGAGCGAAAATCTGGTGGTCAACGCAGCCCGTATGCGGCAAAATGTGGCTGCTTCCAACGGCTTGATGCTGGCTGAGGCCCTCAATTTCGCCCTGGCCGAGCATATGGACCGGGTCGAAGCGAAACAACTCATCGCTGAGGCCGTCCAGGAGGCGCTGGCTCAAAATCGCCATCTGGTGGACGTGGTACAAGAGAAGGTGACTGCCCCGCTTGATTGGGCGGCCCTCAAGGATGAGACGAATTATTTGGGTTCAGCGCAATCCTTTATTGACCGAGTGCTGCGGCAGGCTCAAGAATACACGGGGGACTGAACCACAGATGATACAAAAGCACTATCTTTGACTCTTTGAAAAGTAGATAGAACGCAGATGAACGCTGATAAGCGCAGATTTGCGCAGAGAAACTTATAAGGCACTGGGTTCACTTAATGGGAAGAAGGGGAATGGAACACAGAGCACACGGAGAAGACACAAAGTTCACCGAGAAACTCTGCGGTCTCTGTGCCTTCTTTGTGCCCTTTGTGTTAAAATCCCGTCTTGTAGACCCAGGGCCAACTTATAAAAAATCAGCGGAAATCAGTCGAATCTGCGTCATCTGCGTACAAATAGGAGTAAAATAGCGTGAGAACACAGGTGGGCATTATTGGCTCAGGGCCGGCGGGGCTGCTGCTGGCGCAACTGCTTCATCAGCACGGCATTGAGACGGTCATTCTGGAACGGCAGAGCCGCGAGCACGTGGAAGCCCGCATCCGGGCCGGGGTGCTTGAGCAGGGCACGGTGCACCTGCTGCGAGAAGCAGGCGTGGGAGAAAGAATGGACCGGGAAGGCATCATCCACCAGGGTCTATCGCTGGCCTTTAGCGGCCGCCGGGAACGGATCGATCTGCGCCACTTCAGCGGCGGCAGCACGGTGATGATTTACGGGCAAACGGAAGTGACCCGCGATTTGATCGAGGCTCGCTTAAAGGCCGGCGGCGTGCTGGAATATGAAGCGCCAGCCATTGCCGTCGAAAATTTTTTAGAGGGCCAGCCGCGCATCATTTACGAGAAAAACGGCCAGCGTTATGAACTGCTCTGTGATTTTGTGGCCGGGTGTGATGGCTATCACGGCGTCTCGCGCCAGAGTGTGCCCCTCGACAAGCTCCGGCTTTTTGAAAAAATCTATCCTTTTGGCTGGTTGGGGATTCTATCGGACACGCCGCCGGTAAATGAGGAGCTGATTTACGCCAACCATGCCCGCGGCTTCGCCCTGTGCAGTATGCGCTCCCATACCCGCAGCCGCTACTACGTGCAGTGCAGCCTTGACGATAAAGTTGAAAATTGGACCGACGACGCCTTTTGGGCCGAACTGCGCCGCCGCCTGCCGGAAGAAACGGCGGCTAACCTGATTACCGGCCCGCGCCTGGAGATGAGCATTGCCCCCCTGCGGAGTTTTGTGGCTGAACCCATGCGTTTTGGCAATTTATTTCTGGCCGGCGACGCCGCCCACATTATGCCGCCGACGGGGGCCAAGGGCCTGAACCTGGCCGCTTCCGATGTATTTTATCTATCACGGGCCTTGATAGCCTATTACGGTGAAAAACGAACAGATTTATTAGATCGTTACTCCGAGGCCTGTCTGCGCCGAGTCTGGAAGGCCATCCGTTTCTCCTGGTGGTTTACCACGACCATGCACAAATTTGACGATGACCCGATCAATCATCGCCTCCAACTGGCTGAACTGGATTACCTGACCGGCTCGAATGCCGCCCGTATGAGTTTTGCCGAAAACTATGTCGGGCTTCCGTTTGAGAGATTTGAGTAGCATGGCCGACTACGATTTAGTGGTCATCGGCTCTGGGCCGGCAGGAGAGAAAGGGGCGGCGCAGGCAGCTTATTTTGGCAAACGAGTAGCCCTGGTAGAGCGGGCGGCCAACCTGGGCGGGTCGGCGCTGAATACGGGGACCATCCCCTCCAAAACCCTGCGGGAGACGGCGCTTTACTTTTCGGGGCTGCGCCAGCGCGGCCTGTACGGGATTGACTATTCGCTCAAAGAGGGGCTGACGGTGCATGACTTTATGCACCGCGAGCATGTGGTGGTGGCCCAAGAACGGCAGATCATCGAGCACAATTTGGCCCGCCACCAGGTTGAAGTGGTCTGGGGCAGCGGCGCGATCATTGACCCGCACACCGTTCGAGTGCAGACCCGCAGCGGCGGCACCCGCAACCTGAGCGCCGAGGTTATCCTCATCGCCACCGGCTCCTCCCCTTTCCATCCGCCCGACGTGCCCTTTGACCACGAATACATTTACGATTCCGACTCGATTTTGAATATGAAATTTATCCCCAAGACGATGGCAGTAGTTGGCGGAGGCATCATCGGCTGCGAGTACGCCTCTATTTTTACCGCGCTGGGGGTGCAGGTGACGCTGGTCGAGTCAAGGGATCGCTTATTGCCCCCGGTTGACGACGAGATTGCCGACAAGCTGCAAACCCAACTAACCCAATTAGGGTTGCGCTTTGTCTTCAACGAACGGGTCAGCCAGACCGAAGTGCGCGGGGGACGGGTCAGTTTGCAATTGCAAAGCGGCGGCCGGCTTGAGTGCGACATCGCCCTGTTTGCCGCCGGGCGGCAGAGCAATATTCAGGGCCTCGGCCTGGAGGCGCTGGGGGTGGAATTGGGACCGCGCGGGCTGATCCGGGTCAACGAACATTACCAGACCAATATATCCAACATCTACGCCGCTGGTGATGTCATCGGCTTTCCGGCCCTGGCCTCCACTTCGATGGAGCAGGCGCGGGTGGCCATGGTCCATGCCTTTAACCTACAGTACAAGGAGCAAATCTCGCCGGTGCTGCCTTATGCCATCTACACCGTGCCGGAGATTGCCATGGTCGGCCTGACTGAAGAAGAGTGTGTGGCCCAAAATATCCCCCACTTGATCGGGCGGGCCTATTATGCCAACAATCCACGCGGACAGATCATCGGCGAGCTGCACGGCATGGTCAAGCTGGTTTTTGCCCCCGCCGACAAAAAACTGCTCGGCGTCCACCTCATTGGCGAACTGTCGGCTGAACTGATCCACATCGGAGCGCAGGTTATGGCTAGTGGCCACACTATTGACGCTTTTATCATGGCTGTTTATAACTACCCTACCCTATCGGACGCTTACAAGTACGCGGCGTATGATGGGCTGGGGCAGTGGGAAGAATGGCGAAAAACAACAAAGGGGGAATTTGTTTGATGGATAACTTGTTAGCGTCAGTGCAGACAGTTCTGGCAACTACACCGGCCCGCTGGCTGAGTTTGACCGAGACGCTGCCGGTGGAGCTACTAACTCGTCCCGCCGCACCCGGCGAATGGTCGGCGTTGGAATGTTTGCAGCATTTACTCGATACGGAGCAGATGGTTTTTCCGGTGCGGCTCAAGGCGCTGCTGGCCGGACAGGATTTTCAAGCGTTTAATCCTGATGCTCAAGGGACTAAGCCGCTCGCCACACAAACCGCCGCCGAAACCGCGCAGCAGTTTGCCGAACTGCGCGCCGCCAATTTAGTCCTGCTGGGCCAAGTGACGCCCGCCGATTTTGATCGTACCGCTCGCCACAGCGAGTTGGGCCTGGTTACGCTCTCCGAACTGCTGCACGAGTGGGCCGGCCATGATCTGATGCACACCGTTCAGGCCGAACGTGCCCTGATGCAGCCCTTTATCGCCGGCTGTGGCCCTTGGCGTCCTTACTTTGTGGACCATGAGATTGTGCGGAAGAAATAGGAAACGTGGTACGTGGTGCGTAGTGCGTGGTTTAAATACCACGCACCACGAATTTACGGGACGACTTCAATTCGGCCAATCTCCACGAAGTCCCCGCCAGTCGCTACGGGCAAACGCGGTCCCGTAGGGGGCAGGTACAAACCAATCCGCAGGGTGTACTGGCCGGGCGGCAGGTCGGGCGGCAGGATCAGGTCAATCGGGTCGGCGATGACTTCGCCGGGCAGCCAACTGGTGGTGGGTTCTTTGCCGCGGAGACCGGGTCCCTTATCCTGCTGGGCCAGGAGCCGGCCCTGCGCATCCACCAGGTGCAGAAAGACAAAGTAAAGCTGGTCCATCTCGCTCAACCCCTGCCAATAAACCTCAAAATGGATAGGACAGGTGGCGGCATCGGACGCGCAGGCCGCCCGACTCCATTGCAGGCCAGTCTCCCCTGCCAGTGAGGTTTTGTAGCCCAACAGTTTCACTTTGTCATCAAAATTAGCTTCTGCCGGAAACGGTATCGGCGGCGGCTCGAAGCGCCGTCCTTCCTTCTCGGTTACTTCCAGCCAGTTCAAATCGAGACTCTCCCCCAGCGGCAGCAGCCACCAGCGGACTTGCAAGCGGGAGCCATCAGGCCGCAGCCAGATCAGGCGCACCCGCACCTGGTCGCGTCCAACCGGGGCGCTGGCCGGGAGCACAAAATCCACCTGGTCGCGCACAAATTGGCCAGGCTGCCAGCTTGCCGTAGCCGTGCGCCCGGTCACCGGCTGGTGCTCTACCGAGCGCAGGACACTGCCGGCGGCATCCACCAGTTCGGCCAGGAGGGTGTAATTATCTGCCGGTTGAGTTTGCGCCCGCCACAAGAGTTTGACCCCAAAGCCTTTTCCCTGGCCCACCCGCGTGACCGTATATTCGTAATCGGTCAGTTCAATCTCGCCGTTAAAATCATAGCCCGGCGACGGGTTGAGAGGAGCATTGTCAGGCTGCGTGCCAGCCGGGGGCAGAGTCAGTTCCACCTCACCCAGGTCGAGCAGAGTTGCGCCATCAGCCAGCGGCCAGGGGTGTTTGTAGCTGGTGTAGGCCACCAGTTGCAGCCGGTATTTGCCCGGCAGTGTCCCCAGCGGAATAGGAATCGGAACATAACTCAAAAGATACTGACCGGCAGACAAGTCAGGGTGCGGAAACCAACCGCTCACCAGGGCGTCATCCAACTGCGCGGCGATGACATCGCCCTGACTGAGCCGGAGCGAAAGAGTAGTCTCCGGCGGCAGGTCGGCCAGGGCCTGCCAGGTAAGGGTGACGCCGTAGGGGCGGCCATCTACGGCTTGAGGCGGAAAATCGGCCCCCAACAGGCGTAATTTTTGGTCGAAAACTGCCGTTTGCGGGTAAGGCAGCGTTGGCAGTAGAGTCTGCGGGTCGGCCTCCAGAGAGGCCAGACGGACCAGCCGCCCCCAGGGAAGCAATTGGGTTTGGCCCTCGATACCGGCGATCCAGGCTTTGGAGGCCGGCCCGGCCATGTAAAGCTCGCCGCCGTTTGCCAAATAAGTCGTTGCTGTTTCCGCTGTCGGCGGGTAGAGGCCGCGCAGGTCGGGCCGGCGCTTTTCGACGTGCTGCATGTACCAGAAGGAAGTCAAGTCGCCCCACTGGGCCAGCAGGGATGCCCCCGGCTCTAGTGGGTGAGCCAGGGCGTCGGCCCAATAATTGTAGTTGGAGCGGTCCCACTTGGCCTGGAGCCAGTTGAGATTGTAGCGAGTCTGGGGCAGAAAGAGGAAGAGACAGAGCAGGAGGAAGAGGAGAAGAGGCGTGAGGCGTGAGGCGTGAGGTATAAAACGTAAAACGTAAGACGCAAGACGATTAACGAAGATTAAACAACATCCAAGAAAGATAGAGAAAATGAGTAGGGAGGGTAATAAGAAGGCTGACTGTTCGCCCTGGCCGTAGGTGAGGACAAAGGGGATGGGGGCGGCGTAGCAGAGAAACAGCGGCCAGAACAGGCGAGGGCGAGTAATCGCCAGGGTCAGGCCGCCAATCAAGCCCAGACTGATACCCAGCAGAGTCACCTCATCTTTGAGGATAGGAATATAGGTAACGATGAACTGTTGAGGAACTTGTCCCCAGTTGGTCACGACCCCACCGGTGAAGTCGGCGGCGGTGAAGTAGCGTATCCAGCCAGCCAGGCCGGAGTGGTAGAAATCGGCCAGGAGACCGTGGGCGATGGCTTCGCTGCGGCCGTACTGGGCGATCAACATTTCGGCGCGGAGGGGGATATAGAGGTAGAGCAGGCCAGAAGAAATAAGAAATAAGAAATAAGAAATAAGAAATTTTTTATTGAGGAGTTGCGGGCGAAAGTGAAGCCAGGCAAAGAGCAGCAGGCCGGGCAGGAGCAGAACGGTGGTGCTGTGAACAGCGATTTGCAGGCCGAGGAGGAGGGCGGGGAGCGTGAGGCATGAGGCGTGAGGCGAGGAGTCCAGAGCTTGCTCTGAGGAGTCCAAAGCTTGCTTTGGCTGCCGCTGTTGGCATTCCCAGGCTGAGGCCAGAGTGTAGAGCACGCCGCTGAAAAGCAGGATGTTCAGGCTGTAGATTTTGGCCTCGGTGGACCAGCGCCAGAAGGTCGGCAGGGTGGCGAAGGTGAGGACGGCGGCAAGAGCGGCGATTCTGGGGAGTAGGGAGTAGGGAGTAGGGAGTAGGGAGTAGGAGGAAGAACCCAACAAGCGCCAGGTAGCTCCATAAATCAAGGGGAGGGCGGCGGCGGAACAGAGGGCGGAAAAGAGGTTCATCCGCCAAGCGACTTCGCCGAAGGGGAAGAGGGTGAGCCAAAGCTTGCCGAGCAGAATATAAAAAGGGTAGCCGGTAGGATAAGTCACACCCAGCACATAAGGGGTGTATTGGTACAGGGCTGCATCGCCTTCCAAAACGGTGGGGGCCAGAGTAGAGGTGTAAGCATAAAGGCCGGTCAGAAAAAGGGTCAGACCGATGAGCGAGTCGAGGTAACGTAATACGTGATACGTGATGCGTGAGGCGTGAGGCGTTTGGTTTGTGAGCGGCAATTTACTGTCAGCTACCTGCGCCATGCTACCTGCTACCTTGCTACTTGCAGCCCTGCTACTTTGTTACTTGCTACCTGCTACCTGGGCGCTGTTGCCGCTGAGGATGGGTAAAAGGGTCAGTGGTTTGGGATAGGGCAGACCGGCGAAGCGCTCGAAGGCGACCAGGGTGAGTAAAGTTCCGTTATCAAGAAGTTGCACCCCGGATGGGTTGTTGGCGTCGCTCAGGGTGATAGGCAGACGGGCAGAGACATCCCAGGGATCGTCACGGCGGCTCAGGCCAACAGCATAAGCAAAAGCATTTTTATCGCCGGTCCACCAAGGGATGGTATTGACCCGCACCTGGCGCTGATCCCCAGCTTGCCAGCGCGAGGTAGGCCACCAGAAGAGGGCCGGCTGCGGGTAATCGGTTGCGCCAACCAGGTGGCCGGTCTCGTCGAGCAGATAGAGAAACAGGAAATAATCTTCGGCCGGTTTCTGCGGAATCTGAAAATAAAGGATTACCTGCGGCTCCGTTTCCGAAGTCGCCAGGCGGCGGATTTCCGGCTTGACGCCGACCAGCTTCAAACTGTCGCCAAACACAGCATCGAAGGGTTGGGCAGCAACGGGCAGTTCGGTAAATTCGGTGAAGGTAAAGAGGTCGTCGGAGATAGGAATGCGCGGCCCGCCTTTTTGCAGTAATAAGTAACCATCTTTGGTGGCGGCAAAGCCAAACTCCGGCTCGATGGTCAGGCCGGTCAGCAAATCGCCGTGGGCGTTGAAACGGTTAGGGAATTTGGGGTGGCTCAGGTCGAGCCAGATAGTGTCGTAATCGGTCAGCAAGGGACCGCTCCAGATGCCCAGTTTGTAGCGATGAGCCACGTAGGGAACCAACTGGGCCTGGGCCAGTACAGCAGCCTCGGCGGGAATGGTCGCTGCTAACTGCCGGCCCAGGTCGTGATGCGGCGTCACTTCCGGCCACTCCTGCAATTGGGCCAGGGGAGAGTAACCGCGCAGGTTGTGGTAAATGAGAGAGGTGGCGAGAAGGGTTAGGACTGTAGCTAAGGTTATAAAACGTGGTGCGTAGTGCGTGGTGCGTGACACGTGACACGTGACACGTGATACATAATACGTGAGACGCGCCAGGCCGTCAATCGTGCCGAGCATAATAAAAGGCAGCATCGGGGCGGCGTAGTGCCAGGTTTCGAGTTGCCGGAGGGTGGGGTTTTGGCTCAGTAGAGAGAAGGCCAGCGAGGGCGCGGCCAGGGCAAACAGGGGCAGGCCCAGCCAGGGCAGCAGCGCCAGGGGAATGGTAATCATCCCCAGAGCGGGAATACTGCCCGGTCGAAAAACCAGGGCCAGAACCTGATCGGGCTTGGTGAAAGGGGACAGAGCGATTTCAAGAGGGGTATGGCCTAACGTTTCAAACCAGGCGGCATAGATAGATTGGCCACCCGCCGTGCGAAAGGCTGGAATAATCACCTGAAAGGTCACATAAAACCAGACCAGCCCCACCAGAATCAGGCTGACGCCTTCCCCCCAGCGCCGGCGCAGGAATAACAGGTACAACCCAATCATCAAGACATGCAGCGAGATGTCTTCTTTGGTCGAAAGAGCAAGGAGGAAGAAGACGGAGGATAGAACGTTGAACGTTGAACGTTGAACGTTGAACGTTGAACGTTGAACGTTGGCTGGCTCTTCCGGCCAGAGCCAGAAACTGACGCCTTGCGCGGCCAGGGCGCGATCCAGAAAGTAAATGGCCGAAAGTAGAAAGAGGGGGGCGAAGGTGACGGCGTGAAAATCGAACAGGGTCACGGCTTCGGTGGCGGGCAATAAAAAAAAGGCCAGCACGACGGCCAGGGCAGCCCACTCGCTGCGCAAGCGACGGTTGGCCAGAGCGTATAGGGGCAGCGCGGTGAGACTCAGCCCGGCCACTTGCAGCCACAGCAGGGTACGCGGGTCGGGCCAGAGGGCGTACAAGGGCACAATAAGAAACAGAATTGGCTCGACGTGAGTGGCCCAACGAATGGGGCCGTTATCTTCGATGATCGAGACAGCAAAATCACGACCCTGGATAAAATTCCACAAGGGCTGGATATACACGCCAACATCGAAAGCACCGGTCTCGAAGGCCAGATGGCGCTGGTTGGCGTAGAGGCCGAAGTAAATGAAGTTAACCAACATCAGGGCGATGAGCAGGAGGCGGGGCGGTGACGCGAAGCGGGTCAGCAAGGTAGGCGCGTTAGATTGTGAATGTATCGCCATTACTCCACCGTTAAGCCCGGTAGTAAAACTTTATCATCCTGAGGGCAGGAATCAGCAGCGCAGTCTGAACTCATGACCGGCAGACGCTGGCCGGTATTGGAATTATACAGTCCAATTTCAATTTGGTAATTTCCGGGCGGCGCGTTGGGAGCGATAGGTATGGTGTAGGCGTCGGTAATGTACTCGCCGGGCAGCCAGCCGGTGGTGGGGAAAGCGCCCGCGCCGGGGGGTTGATCAACCTGACCGTACAGCAGGCCGTCCGGGCCAATCAGGTGAATAAAAGCCGTATAATTTTGGTCAAACTCGGCCTCAGCCCGCCAGTAGAGTTGAGCGGCCAGGGTATCGCCCGCTTTTAGTTTTAGCAGCGCCTGCCCTGAGGCTGTTTCCGACTGCCCCTCTGCCGGGCGTGGATTTAAGACATCAAGGCCGACCAGGGCAGCCTGTCCATTAAAATCAACGCCAAGCTTGACGTGCGGCTGGGGCGGGTCGAAGATGCGCGGCCAGCCCTCAATTTTAAAATCGCCGATGGGCAGAGTGGCAACTTCAGCCTTAGCGCCTTCGGTCAGCCGCAGCCGGAGTTTGTACAAACCCGGTTCAAGAGTCGGCGGGATGCGGGCCGACAACCAGCCGCGCAGCAGTTCGCCGGGCTGCCAGCGTCCGGTGGGATAGTCGCCGGCCAGGCCCACCGGCTCAGACAGAGGCCATTCGTCATCACCTTCGCCTGACTTGACGACCAGGGTCATGGCCAGATTGTCGGGCAGCGGCTTGTCGCCTGCCTGCCAAAGCAGCGAAGCCCCCACCGGCTCGCCGGAGCGAACCGTTTGGCCGGGCAGCGTTTCAAACCCGACCAGGGTCAGGCCGGGTAATAATTCCTGTTTGACCGGCAGCGCCACTTCCAGCGCGGCGGAATCAACCGGCTTTTGGGCCGGGGCGACGGTAAAATCAGCCAAAGTTACCAGCCCGGCCTGCGCCGGGGTGTCGCTGCTCACCGGCAGCCGGGATTGGGCCTCCTCGCCGTAAACGGCCAGACGGAGGGTGTAGCTTCCGGGCGGGGTGGCCGGAGGGATAGGGATGAGGAAATAACTGCTTTCGGCGGCCTCGAGAGGCCATTGGGCGCTGCCGACCTGCAAAATGTTGCTTTGCAGCAGCTTATCAATTTGGGTGACAAGCTGGCCGGCCTTGGTGTAAACCTGGGCGGAAACTTTGAGGTTTTCGGCGTGGTCGGCTGTTTTTTGCCAGGCCAGGCGCAGCCAGAGCAAATCATTGCTGTGGGCCTGCGGATCGGCCACGTGAGCTACCTCCCCGGCGTCGCCGAGGGCATAGCCGGTCAGGCGAAGCTGGCCGCCAAAATCAATAGCGGTTGGGGTTAAGTTTTCGGCGGCCTCAAAATCGGGAGCAGAGGCTTCCAGCACATAAGTTGAAATATCAAAGTATTCAAAGGTATCGGTGCGCTCGTAGCGGCCATATTTTTCCAGGTAGTAGGGCAAAACCTGCTTGGGGTCGGCCCCGGTGTGCTTCGACGTTTTCCACTTGACCAGCCGCAGCGTGGTGTGTTCGGCGGCGGCGCGGGTCAAATCGGCGGGCAAGGTGGTTTCGTCGTCAACCACCCAATAGTGGGCGGCAGGCGGTTGGGCCAGTTCGGTCAGAAAGTCGGTGGTAAAGTTGCGGGCAATATCGCCGGCGGCAGTGTTGCGCGGCAAGATAAAAGCTACGGCGTCGCTCGGCTCGCGGTTGATCTCCTCGGCCATCTTAACCGCGTAAACATGATAGGCGGCCTGGGCATCGTTGGTTTGCGGGAAAATATAAAAATAGCGGTAGAGGCTTTGAGTGGTGGCTTGCCAGAAGGTCCAGGCTAAGGCTAAGGCTAAGGCTAAGGCAACGCCGCGAGTCAACCAGTTGAAATTACCCGGTCGCAGTCGAGGACGCAGCCAGCGTTGACTCATAAACCACAGGGTTTCAAACAGCCAGATGACAAAAATAGCCGCCAAAATGTAAACAGGGGTGGTGGCGCCAATGGTGCGGAGATTGTGCGGAATGATATCCGGCGAGAGGATACTGGGCAGTAACATCACCGCCAGCCAGAGCACCGCAAAAAGATAAACTGCCTGTCCCCGCAGACCGCGCCACAAGGCAATGAGAAAGCCCAAAAAGACAGCCAGCCCTACCGGCGCGGGAATAGCAAGCTGCGGCGGCTGGCCAATGAGCCAGGATAAGGAGATACCATACGCGCCAAAATTGCCCACAATGCTGCGCCAGAGCAAGCCCCAGGGGTCGCCGCGATTGATTTGGGGATTGAGAAAAATGGCCTGGCTGACCCGTGTTGTGCCTGGCTCGAGTTCGGGCCGGGTGAGCAGCACAAAAACGAGGGGCAGCAGCAGCAGCGCCGCCGTTAAGCCGGCGGCAAAAAGCTGCCGGAAGTGGCTGGTCAAATAGGCTTGCGGCGGAACCAGCGATTTTAGATTTTCGATTTTAGATTTTGGATTTTTTTGCGATAACTGCTGCCAGAAGGCGACAATCAGCCATTGGGCGATAAAAAACGCGGCATAAAATGGCGGGGCAAAGACGCCGGAGAGATAAATATACATCAACGCGCCCAGAAAAATACCACTGACCACAAAAGGCCACAATCGGGTTAGCTGGAAGTCAGTATCAGTCGTCGGCGGTCGGCGGTCGGCGGCCTGCCCTGAGCCTGTCGAATGGGTCGGCGGTCGCCCATTCAGCCCCAACCACAGAAAATAAACCGAGGGTAATAACAGAAAGGGCACCCCGATGCCGGCAAAAACCACCCGGCTGGCCTGGATGTGCCACAGTGACACTGCCAGCCCCAGCGTGGACAGTCCGGCCAGCAGCCGGGCGCGGGTCAACCCTTCTGAACGAAACAGTTCGCGCACGGCCCAATAATTGACCAGCACACTGACTACCCCGGCCCAAGCGGCGATACCACGAGCGGCGGCAATCGAAGGGCCGAATAAATAGAAAGAGGCGGCCACAAAATAAAAACCGAGCGAGCCGGCGCCGCCCTGGCCTTCATAAGAGTATTTAAAACCCTCGCGTAGGGTGGTCAGCCCACCCATGGCCCCCACCGCCTCATCGGAATTGAAGCCGGGGGGAACCGTTTCTAATTGCCAATAGCGCAAAAAAGCGGCCAGAGCAACAAGGGCCAGCAACACGGCCCATTCCAGCCAGAGCATCCAGCGCCGTTCAAAATGTTTTTCCGCTAACAAAGATACTGCTCCATCAACAACTAGCCCGCCCCAAGATGGGCGGGCTGTGGCTAAAGTATAATAGTCTATCTAGGTAGAGTTGGCAAAAATGAACAAAAAGGCATGAGCCAGTTATTCCCGGCCTCTGATCTGCCGGAACACATTAATTATTTTGAATCTTCCGGTAAAGAAATTTGCCAAAGCTAAAGCCTTCGATTATATTGATTTCGTTAATAACCATTCAAAGCGTCAGTGCCTTAGAATCAACGGCGATGTGCAGGATGACGTTGCAGCATAAGGAGAACCAATGTTAAACAAAAAATTTATCAAATCCAAAAAGACTTGCCAGGTCACCTTCTTTTTACCGGAAGAGGTCGCTGCTCAGCGCGCCAGTGTGGTCGGCGAATTTAACGGCTGGGACGCCACCAAGAATCCCATGAGCAAGGTCAAAGGGGTTTGGAAAGCTACGGTTGAAGTAGATCAGGGCCGCGAGTACCAGTATCGCTATTTTGTCAACGATGGCGAGTGGTACAACGACCCCCAGGCCGATAAGTATGTCCCCAACAACGTTGACGGCGACAATTCCGTTGTGGTCACTTATAACAACTAAGCCAAAAGCAATTTATTTTTACCAGGAAGCGTCCCATTTCGATGGGACGTTTCTTTTTTAGCCAGCAGAGGTTGAACGATGCGCATCGGCATTGACATCGGTGGGACTTTCACCGATTTTGTCTTATTTGACGAAACTACGGGAACATTCCAGACTCAAAAAGCCCTCTCTACCCCCCACGACCCCGCCGAAGCCGTGCTGCATCAATTGTCAATAATCAATAATCAATTGTCAATTGTCAATGATAATTCTCCAACTTCCAACCAATCTTCTGCCCTCCACATTGTGCATGGTTCTACCGTAGCCACCAATGCCCTGCTGGAACGAAAGGGGGCTGTCACCGCGCTGGTCACTACCGAGGGATTCCGCGATGTGCTGGAAATTGGCCGCCAGAACCGGCCCGAGCTGTACGACCTGTTCAGCCGCCGCTCCCCGGCTCTGGTTCCGCCGGAGCTACGTTTTGAAGTGACGGAACGGGTCAACTATCGCGGCCAGGTCATTCAGCCGCTTGACCCGGCCGCGCTGGAGCCGCTGATCGGGGAATTGCGGGCCGCCGGAGTCACGTCGGTGGCGGTCAGCCTACTTTTCTCTTTTCTCGCCCCTGAGCACGAAAAAGTGATTGCCAACCGGCTGCGGCAGGCCGGCTTTTTTGTCTCCCCCTCGCACGAAGTGCTGCCCGAGTTCCGCGAGTACGAACGAACCAGCACCACCGTGGTCAACGCTTATGTCTCGCCGGTGATGGATCGCTATCTGGGCCGGCTGGAACGAGAGAGCGGCGCCGCCGATTTTCGGGTCATGCAATCCAACGGCGGCAGTATTTCGGCAGCTCAGGCCAGGCGCGAGGCCGTGCGCTGCGTCTTGTCCGGCCCGGCCGGAGGAGTGGTTGGAGCGCGTTACGTGGCCGAGGCAGCCGGTTTTAGCCAATTGCTCACCTTTGATATGGGCGGCACCTCAACCGATGTTTCACTCTGCGCCGGCCGCGCCCAGGTAACCACCGAAGCAGAAATCGGCGGCCTGCCCATCCGCATCCCGATCATTGATATTCACACCGTCGGCTCCGGCGGTGGTTCCATTGCCTACGTGGATGCCGGCGGCGCGCTGCGCGTGGGGCCGCAGAGCGCGGGCGCCGACCCCGGCCCGGTCTGCTATGGGCGCGGCGGCCGGCAGCCTACTGTTACCGATGCTAACCTGATTTTGGGCCGCCTGGCCGCCGATCACTTTCTGGGTGGACGGATGGCCCTGGATCTGTCCACTACAGAAGCAACATTGGACCAACTGGCCCAGGAAGCAGGTTTACCCCTCAAGCCGGGTCTGACTCCGGCCCAGACTGCCGCATTGGGTGTGATTGCTGTCGTCAATGCTCACATGGAGCGCGCCTTGCGGGTCATCTCGGTGCAGCGCGGTTATGATCCCCGCGACTTTACCCTGGTGTCCTTTGGCGGCGCAGGCGGTCTGCATGCCGCCGACCTGGCCCGCAGCCTGGGTATCCCTCGTGTGCTGATTCCGCCCAATGCCGCCACCCTATCGGCCTTTGGTATGCTCGCCGCCGACGTAGTCAAAGATTACGCCCAAACCATCATGCGTTCCGGCGACACGCCCTCCGCCGAATTAGAGGCGCTCATGGCCCTGCTGGTCGAACACGGGCTGGCCGACATCGCCGCCGAAGGCGTGCCGCCAGAGCAAATCAGCCTTGAGCCGCTGCTGGACATGCGTTATCGCGGCCAATCCTATGAACTAACCGTGCCCTTCACCCCTACCTTTACGGCTGACTTTCACACCGTCCATGCCCGCGCCTACGGCTACAGCGAACCGAGCGTTCCGGTCGAGGTGGTCAATGTGCGGCTGCGGGCCACCGGTCATCTGCCCCGCCCGCCCCTGACCCCGCTTCCTGTTCAGGCCCAGCCGACGCCTGCGCCGTTTGAGACTCGTCAAGTCATTTTGGCCGATGGCCCGGCAGAGACTCCTTTTTACGAAGGCAAGGCCTTGCAGCCTAGCCACCATCTGGTTGGCCCGGCGGTGATTGTTCACCCTGATACGACAGTATTTCTTGGGCCGGGGGATGGGTTGAGGGTGGATGAATACCGCAATTTGATAGTGGAAGTGGGTCGCGTTGGTTTGTCTCGTTGAGGTTAGACAATTTGAGTCTCAGTGGATCCAAATTTGAGGAGCCAGCACGCCCACGTGCGGCGGTGTTCGGCACGTGGGCGTGCCTCACTCCTCGAAAATTGGATCTACTGAGTCTTAAACGTTTGGTGAATGAATGAATGAATGAATGAATGAATGAATAAAAAGGCAAACTCTGGTGTCGTTCAGAAAAATGAATTACTGAAAGCGCTGAAGGGTCAGTTGTTAGCTTAAATGTTGAACAATCATATCCAGTACCGCAAAAAAATCAACCGGCTGGCCCGGCTCCACCTTGTCTGTTGAGCCAAGGTGAATATGATGGGGAAAATTGGGCAGGTTGGGAAAGTGGGGTGTATTATCCCAACGTCGAATCAAATTATCCTCAGCGTCAGCCCAATGATAGCTGTAGGTAACCACCTCAATCTTGCCGCTGATAGCGCGCTGCGCATACTCGCTAAATTCAAGGCGGCTCGCGTCGGTCAGTGTTAACCGAACCCGCAAATGGGCATCGGTCAGGGTCAGTCGCTCCCTCACGATGCGAAAATCGAGAATCGCCGGATCACTCAACAGCCGGGCCTTGATTGAGGCCAGATATTGGTCAACTGTCACGCTTTAATGGCCTCAGTGAGCAATTTTAATCTCTGTTTGAGGTTGTGGGCCATCTGGACCAAGGAGGCCCACTCCACAAAATCCATAGAATCGTCAGTTTGCCCGGCTTGAAAACGGCGATAAAATTCATCCGAGGAAAGCTGATATTGTTGTTCAAAGGCCGCCAGGTCTGTTTCCAATTGGCTGAGTTGGGCCTGGCAAAGCTCGGCTTCATAAGCCAGCAACTTCTCTAAAGTGCGATCCATCACTTCACTCACCTGGCCTAGCCGGTAAAGTTCAGCCAGGGCTCGCAAACGTTGGGCGGTAACTTCGGCAAAAGATGTCTGGGCGCTATCCACTACCTGACCTCCTGAAAGAGAATTTCAAGCTAAATTGTACCACAATTTTGGACGAAGTTGGAGAATAATGATGAATTACGATCCTATCCTTCTCGAACTGTTTAAAAACCGCTTTGCCTCCATTGCCGAAGAGATGGGCATGGCCCTGCGGCGGACGGCCTACTCGCCCAACATCAAGGAACGGCTGGATTTTTCTTGCGCCCTCTTCGACGCTGCCGGGCGAATGATTGCCCAGGCCGCTCATATCCCGGTTCATCTGGGCGCGATGCCAATTTCGGTGGCGACAGCCATCGAGCAAATCAATTTTGCCCCCGGCGATGTCGTCATCCTCAACGACCCTTTCCGCGGGGGGAGCCATTTGCCGGACATCACAATGATTAGTCCCATTTTCTTACCTACAGCAGGGGGGCAGGGGAGCAGCCCTTCGACAAGCTCAGGACAAGAGGCAGGGGAGAAATTCAACCTTCCAACCTTCGAGCCGAAGGCCCCCTATGGGCAACCTTCCAACCTTCCAACCCTCCTCGGTTTTGTCGCCAACCGCGCTCACCACGCCGATGTCGGCGGGATGACGCCCGGCTCGATGCCGCTGTCGCAGGAGATTTTTCAGGAAGGAGTGATCATTCCGCCGCTCAAGCTGGTCGAGGCCGGGCAGATGAACCAGGGCGTGCTGAATCTGCTCCTGGCTAACGTGCGCACCCCCGAAGAACGGGCGGGCGATTTGCGGGCGCAACTGGCAGCCAACGCCAAAGGGGTCGAGCGGATGCTGGAGTTGGTTGCCCGGCACGGCCAGATGGAGGTGAGCCAATATATGGCCGGCCTGCTGGCCTACGCCGAGCGTATGACCCGCGCCCTCATCGCGGAGTTGCCCGACGGCCAGTACGATTTTGAAGATTTTCTGGATGATGACGGCCTCGGTTCCGGGCCGGTCAAACTTGCCGTCACTGTGGTCATTCGAGGCGACCAGGCAATAATAGATTTCAGCGGCAGCGCCGCCCAGGTTCGAGGCAGCGTCAATACCGTTTATGCCGTCAACCTCTCGGCGGTGCTGTACGTGTTCCGTGCCTTGATTGGGCTGGATATTCCGGCCAACAGCGGCTGTCTGGCCCCGCTGACCGTCGTCGCCCCGGCAGGCACGGTGGTCAATGCTCGACCGCCGGCGGCGGTAGCCGGCGGCAATGTCGAAACCTCGCAGCGGATTGTGGATGTGCTGCTGGGCGCGCTGGCCCAGGCCAGCCCGGAGCGCGTTCCGGCGGCGGCCCAGGGAACAATGAACAATCTGGTCATTGGCGGCTGGGACCCCGAACGGCATAAATTTTACACCTATTACGAAACCATCGGCGGGGGGATGGGAGCGGGACCGCACACCCCCGGCGGGTCGGCCTTGCAGTGCCACATGACCAACACCCTCAATACCCCCATCGAGGCCCTGGAATATGCCTACCCTTTTCTGATGCGCCGCTACGAAATTCGGCGCGGTTCGGGCGGGGTGGGGCTTCATCGCGGCGGCGACGGTATTCGCCGGGAAGTCGAGCTGCTGCACGAGGCGCAAGTGACCCTGCTGACCGAGCGGCGGCGTTTTCCGCCTTTTGGCCTGGCCGGCGGTGAGCCGGGGCAGACCGGTCGCAATATTTTGGTCCGGGCGGGTCAGGCAGTTGAGCTGCCCGGCAAAACAAATTTGACCGCGCAAGCGGAAGATATCCTACGGATTGAGACGCCGGGAGGAGGAGGATGGGGAAGGTAGGAAAATTTTACATAAAAATTGACCGTTGAGGATAGTACGGTACAATTGTGTTAGACAAACTTTAAACCAACTTTTGAAAACACTATCCCAAGGCAGAATCTATTCGGTCATTTGGTAGAGTGGATTTCGTGTTAGCTCAACGGGATAAGATTGGAAAAACTATTGAGGATTTTGTAATTTTGGAAGTGATGGCGGTCAGCACGACCGGAACAGGGCAAATCATCCGCTCAATGCTGGATGTATTGAACAACACCAACAACGCCAGCAAAAAGTATGGCATAAATTTTCGTCAAGTTATAAGCCGGTTGATTGTACAGGGTCTTGTTAAAGCTGAGGCTTGCGAGGCGTGGCAAAAAAGTATGATTTGGGCCGTACAAGATGTTTTCTTTAATTATGTCGTGAAAACGACAAAATTGAACCTTGAAAAGCTATCCGACATACCAGACGAAAGTTATAAAAAGTACCCGGTTATATTCCACGTTTACCAACACATTTTCAATGAGGCAACCAAAATGTACAATCTAAAGCTGTCAGCAGCCTATGGGGGTACAATTCAGGACGTAATGGGGATGTTGCAAGGTTCGAGCATACCCAAACTTGAAACTGTGCAAAAAGCTATTGAAATGCAAGTAATCAAAAACAATCTCATCATCCTATAACCTTTGCAAAACTACGGAACATTCTTTCAGTTGGTAATCATGGGAGGACGTTTTTCGGGTACGGTGAACGATGATCTCTTCGAGGGCAAAACCGGCCCTTTGGCCTAACTCGGCCGTTATATCTGGAACCGGCACTAAAACACCGCTGTGAGCGGATTCGCCGGTAACAATAACGTATCTTGCGCCGGGCTTAAGCATATCCTTGACATTTTGCAACATTCTCAGGATACCCCCAAAATATTGGGCGGTCATGAAAGGGTAATCCCACCCCCAAACTTTGTCTTTATGAACTTCTCGCAGCGCCAAAATAATTTTTTGGATACTGTCTATTTGTTCGACTAACTTATGATCTTTGACATCTTTGTACATTGCTTTAGCATCACAAATAACCATAGCCTTGCGGAGCGAGCGGAGATCGAGCATATTTTCAACAAAATCCAGAAAAAAAAGTTCCATCCCGGTTTGCATGGTGTAATCTAAATTATTCAGATAAGGGGGTGAGGTTATGGCTAAATCTGCGGGTAGCAGTGAGTGATCAGAAATGTCTACCGAGCGATTATCCCCTTCTATAATCTCAACGGTTCCCCACTTCTCATGGTTGTTTTGGATTTTGGCCAAATCCGCTAACATTTTCTCCAACTTCTTCTGGAATAGTTCAAAAACAGGCGCATCCTCTTTGTATTTGCTGGAGCCAAAGGCGTGCGGAGATAACTTCATATTTGAAACTTCGCGCAGATTAGCCGCCAAAGCTAACAAACAAAAATCTCGATGGTCAGGATTGACTATAGGCGTCCAGAAAAGTTCTTTCCCTACAATCAAGGTAGCAGGGTAGCAAAGTAGCAATTTGTTACCTGCTACCCTGCTACTTGCTACCTGTTTCAGTGACGAAAACTTTTCTGGAGAACTATATTTCGTTAATGAGCAATTTAATGGTCAATACCTTATTAGCTACTTTTGGGCTAATCCATTTGTCTATTCGGGGCATATCCGGTTTGAGGTGGCTCAGGTCAGCACTCTCGTTAAAGATTTTTGCTTTGACTCGCGGCAAGAGTTGAGCTATATCTTGTTGGAGCTTAGCAAGATCGTAATTCCACTTAACCTTTATCCGGCTGGCAAAACAGAGAAATGGATTGATTTCGATGCCGACCCCATTTATTCCGTGCAACTTCGCCGCCAGCACGGTAGTGCCCGTTCCCGAAAATGGATCCAAAACCACTTGACCCGGTTGTATTCCATATTTTTGAATCGCTTCGCCAACCAGAGGGGCAGAAAAGGCTTCCGGCATTAAATACCAATCAAAAAAAGCCAGGTTAGAGTTTGGCGTGGCAGTAGTCGCCATTTTATGCTCTTTTGAGACACTTGTAGCCGAAGGAATTAATTCTAATTGAGTTACCCTGGCTGGGTACATTTCCACACATCCTTATAAGTGGGGTTTCTTGGGTAACTCAATTTAGCACACTTGTTCAGGATTGTCAATGCCTTTTCTCCAGGTCAATCAAGTCTCCAAATCGTATGATCGCACTCCGGCTCTGACCGATGTCAGCCTGACACTGGATGAAGGGCAAATTTTGTGCCTCTTGGGACCATCCGGCTGCGGCAAGACCACCCTGCTGCGACTCATTGCCGGATTGGAAACGCCCGACAGCGGCACGGTTCTCTTTGAAGGTCGGGAGATAAACAACGTTCCGCCCCACCAGCGCGGATTTGGCTTGATGTTTCAGGAGTTCGCCCTTTTTCCTCATAAAAACGTCGGTCAGAATATCGCTTTTGGCTTGCAGCACTGGCCGCGCGTCGAGGAAAGACAGGCCAGAGTACAGGAAATGCTGGCTCTGGTCGGTCTGACCGGTTTCGGCGGGCGGGATGTGAACAGCCTGTCCGGCGGCGAGCGCCAGCGGGTGGCCCTGGCCCGCAGCCTGGCCCCCGGCCCGCGCCTGCTGATGCTGGATGAACCGCTGGGGGCGTTGGATCGCGCCCTGCGCGAACGGCTGATGCTGGAAATCCGCCAGATTCTCAAGGGGCTGGGTCTGACCGCCATCTATGTCACCCACGACCAAACCGAAGCCTTTGCCGTGGCCGACCGGGTGGTGGTGATGAATCGCGGCCAAATCGAGCAGGACGCCTCACCAGAGACAGTCTATTATCAGCCCGCCACACCGTTTGTGGCCCAATTTTTGGGCTTCACCAACCTGCTTCCCGGACAAGTTAGGGCAGACGGCCTGGTTGAAACGCTATGGGGCGACTGGTCCATCCCCCAGGCTCAGCACTATCCCGCCGGAACAAGCGTGACCGTGCTTATTCGCCCAGAGGCAGCTTTGACGGAGGCTGTGGGTGAGGTTGTTATCGAGGGGGAGTTAACGGCTTCGCTCTTTCGAGGCCGGTTTTATCAAATCACCCTGTCGGCGGCAGGTCAATTGCTGACATTCGAGATGCTGCCGAATGGCTTGCCGGCTGTCGGCAGCAGGGTGAAATTGTGGCTTGACCCAGGCAAGGTTTCGCTCTTTGCGGAAACTTATAAACAGGGAGATTAGAGATTAGAGATTGGAGATTCCGGGTCAATAATCTCCAATCTCCCCCTACGAAGTCAGCGAGAACGGGTTAAAGTTGGTCTCTCGGTCATAGTAATCTTCCTGTTCGGCCCTTTTCAAGAAGCCGACAAAGGCATAGGTGATCGGGGTAAAAAGCGCCTCGATGCTCACCTTGAAAATATAATTGGCCGTAATCAAACTGAGCGCAATCTCCCAGGGAAAAACGCCAAACACGGTGGCGATGAGCACAAAAGCGACGGTGTCAATCCCCTCGCCCACCAGGGTGCTGCCGATCGTGCGCGCCCACAGCCAGCGTCCCCCGGTTGCCACCTTCATTTTAGCCAGCACAAAGCTGTTGCTAAACTCCCCGGCGAAATAAGCGGCCAGACTGGCGATGACAATCCCGCCGGAGGCCACGCCACCCAAAATAGCCTCGTAAGCGGCCTGTCCCGCATACTCCTGCCAGGCGCGTTCGCCCGGCATCAAGCCGACCAGCCACAATGTCAGCGACATCAACCCGGCCGCCCCAAAACCGGCCCAGATGACTCGGCGCGATTTTTTATAACCATAGACCTCCGTTAAAATGTCGCCAAAAATATAGCTGACCGGGAAAAGGAGCGTCCCGGCATCAAAGGCCAGCGGCAGCCCGCCCAAACTGACGCCCCAATCTACAATTTTGGCCGCCGAAGCAATATTGCTAATCAACAGCACGGCCACAAAAAAGGCCATGATGAAATCGTAATATTTGTAAGTGCGGTTCATTGGTTACGTTTAGATTTTATCTTTCTATGGTTGGTGTTGCGTATTGTGTGTTCCGTTTATACTACGGAACACACAATACGCAACACGTTTGAAGGCACAACAATAATTGAAGGAGTCCGATTATGCAACTTTTTGCCATCCGCCTGCGCCCCGGCCAGGATGTAGGACTTGAACTGAGCCGCTTTGTGCGCGAGAACGGCTTGCGGGCCGGCTTTATCCTGACCTGCGTGGGCAGTTTGCGCCAGGCAGCTTTGCGGCTGGCCAACAAAGCAGAGACAACGCTGTACGAAGACAAATTTGAAATTGTCTCGCTGGTCGGCACGCTCGACGCCGAGGGCTATCACCTGCATCTGTCGCTCTCAGATGGAGAGGGGCGGACCATCGGCGGCCATTTGATGGAGGGCTGCCTGGTCTACACCACCGCCGAAATCGTCATCGGTGAGGCCGATGCGTTGGTTTTTTCTCGTCCTTTCGATCCTGAGACCGGTTATCCCGAACTCGAAGTGAGCCAAAGGTGAGGAGGAGGGTTGGAAGGTTGGAAGGCTGAAGGCTGGTAAATTTAACCAATCTTCCAGCCTTCCAACCTTCCCTTCAGAATTGCTGGACATCCGGGCCAATTAGTGTTAAAATGCGCTCCTTCATTTTGACAGAATTAATTTAGATGGGGAGCAGGTATGGCGAACAACGTCAAACGCATTATCCTTGATACCGATCCGGGCATTGACGATGCTTTGGCCATTCTGCTGGCGTTGGCTTCACCTGAGCTAAACCTGGAAGCGCTGACGGTGACGATGGGCAACTGCGCCACGCCACAAGGGGTTAGCAATGCCCTGAGTGTGCTGGAATTGGCCGGCGCGACGCATATCCCAGTTGCGCCGGGGCTGGATAGACCGCTCATCCAACCCCTGTTGACCGCCCCCGAAACGCACGGCAACACCGGCCTGGGTTATGCCCAGCTTCCAGCGCCCCGTCAACATGCCACCCACCAGCACGCCGTAGACCTGCTCATCGAGCGAATCATGGCCGCCCCCGGTGAGATCACCCTGGTAGCAGTTGCTCCGCTGACCAACCTGGCCCTGGCAATTCGCCGCGAGCCGGCGATTGTGGAGGCCGTGCATGAGGTCATCATTATGGGCGGGGCTATCCGGCATGAGGGCAATACCACTCCGCTGGCCGAGTTCAATGTATATGTGGACCCCCACGCCGCGCATATCGTCTATCATTCCGGCCTGCCCATCACCCTCGTTCCGCTCGATGTGACTTATCAATGCATCTTGACCCAGGCCGATGTAGAGCGATTGCTGCTCATTGACTCGCCTATCACCCGCTTTGTGGCCGACTCGACCCGTTTTTATATGGAATTTCACGACGAGTATCAGGGCATCGAGGGCTGCGTTATCAATGACCCGCTGGCCCTGGCTTTAACCTTTGCCCCAGACCTGGTGGAAACCCGTCCGCTGCACGTGACGGTAGATATCCACAGTCCCCTCTCCCTGGGCAAAACGATGGCCGATTTTTATGGGATGTGGGCCAAGCCGCCTAATATGCAAGTTGCGCTCAAAGTGCAGCCGCGCCGATTCATTGAGTTATTTTTGGAGCGGATTGAGAATTTGGCCCGCCGGCTACGTTAAAAGTAAAAATTGGCGTTATTTGTTCATTGGGTGTATTCTTTCGACAAGAAAGTGTCAATTTAACACTATCAAATCAAATTATTGAAAGGGGATAAACTATGAGCGTTGCAGCACAACTAAAAAGAGATTTCAGTACCATGACTTTGGTTCTGATTCCGGTGGCGATTGCGATTAATATCGTCATTGGTCAAATTGTGGTTTTGCTCAAATTGCCGGTCTATCTGGACTCCATTGGCACTGTTCTGGTGGCAGTGCTGGCCGGGCCGTGGGCCGGGGCGCTCACCGGCACGCTGTCGAACATTATTTGGGGCCTTTTAATTGACCCCGGCGCTTTTCCCTGGTTTCCGGTGGCGGCGGCCATTGGCCTGGTGGCCGGTATCTGCGCCAACTTTGGCTTGTTTAAGAGTTGGTGGAAAGTTATCATTACCGGCTTCCTGGTCGCCCTGGCCGCAGTCATTGTCGGTACGCCGATTGGAGTTTATTTGTTTGGCGGTATCACCAGCAGTGGCACTACTTTTCTTACCGCGTATCTGCTTGCCACCGGTCAGGGTTTGGTCGAATCAGTCTTGACCACCAACTTTCTGTTCGAGCCGCTGGACAAAATCATCACCTGTCTGCTGGCCTGGCTAATTATTCGGGGTTTATCGGTACGTTATATCTCTCGCTTTTCCCGCTCCGATAACGTCAACGCTTGAACCAAAATAGGAACCAGGGGAACCAAGTAAACATCTAAAATTTACTTCCCGTTTAAGTTCCTACGAGTTCCCAGGGAACTCGTAGGAACTTGGAGGAACTTATTTTGGACAATCACTCAGTTCCTTCTTGTTTGGAGATTCCCTGTTGCAAGATAAACTCAGTTTTTACATTCACCGCGACAGCCCGCTCCACCGGCTCAACCCGCTGACCAAGCTGACCCTCACCTTCAGCCTGATTCTGATGGGCTTTCTGGCCCCCGGCTATTGGACGGCGACCTTTATTTTCCTGGTAGTCTTGCTGCCGTTCAGCGTGTGGGGCAAAATTAGCCCCGAATTTACCCGCACCACCTTTCGCCTGATTCTGCCGCTGACCCTTTTTTTGTTTGGCATGCAAAGCTTATTCTATCCTGGCGGCAAAACGGTGCTGTTTAGTTTCTGGATTTTCTCGGTCAAGCTGGAAGGAGTGCAGTTTGCCTACCTCACCGCCAGCCGAATTATGAACATGGTTGGCTCATTTCTGCTCTTGTTGCTCAGCACCCACCCCAGCACGCTGATGACTGCCCTGACCCAGCGCGGCCTGCCGCCCTCGCTCACCTACATCATTGTCAGCACCCTGCAAATTTTGCCGCAAATGCGTAACAAGGCCAATACCATTATTGACGCCCAACGCTCGCGTGGTCTGGAAACTCAGGGCAGTTTGCGCCGGCGCTTTGGCGCGCTCCTGCCGCTGGTCGGGCCGCTGGTGTTTGGCTCGCTGGTGGATGTGGAAGAACGAGCTATCGCCCTGGAAGCGCGCGCCTTCAAAGCCAAACGCATCAAAACCAGTCTCCTTTTAATTCCCGACTCGCCCGCCCAGAGCGGCTTCCGCCTGGGCCTGATCGCTCTGACCATGCTGGCGATTGGATCAAGACTATGGTTCTAATGGCCTGGATACTAATGGGGGAAGGTTGGAAGGTTGGAAATTTACCAGCCTTCCAGCCTTCCATTCCTCCATTCTTCCTCTTGAGGTTTCATGGCTATCATCGAAATCGAAAATTTAACCTACCGCTACCCGCACACCTCGCAGCCGGCCCTGCGTGACCTGTCGCTCCAGATTGAACCGGGGGAATTTGTGGCTATCGTCGGCGCGAATGGGGCAGGCAAGTCTACCCTGTGCTATACTCTGACCGGTTTTGTGCCCCACTTTTTTCAGGGAGAACTGAGCGGGCGGGTTCATGTGGCCGGTTTGGAAACAAAAGAGCACCCTCTGGAAGATATTGTACTGGTCAGCGGGCTGGTTTTTCAGAACCCGTTCAACCAGATTTCGGGGGCCAAGTTTACGGTATACGACGAGATTGCCTTTGGCCTGGAAAATCTGGGCGTGCCGCGTGAGGATATGCCCGCCCGCATCGAGCGGGCGATGGCTCTGACGGGCATCACCGCAATGGCCGAGCGCTCACCCTACGCTCTATCGGGCGGGCAGCAGCAGCGGGTCGCCCTGGCCTCGATGCTGGTGATGGAGCCACAGGTGCTGGTGCTGGACGAGCCAACTTCCCAACTCGACCCGCTGGGCAGCCGCGAAGTTTTTGCTGTTATCCGCGAGTTGAGCCGGGAAGGAATGACCGTGGTGATGGCCGAACATAAGCTCGAATGGGTGGCCCAATTTGCCGACCGGGTACTCGTCCTGGCCGACGGCCAACTTGTCTTGAGCGGCCCACCCGCCGAGGTACTGACCTCGCCGCTGCTGGAAACCTATCACATCGGCCAGACCCGCTACACCACCGTCGCTCGCCGCCTGCAAGCCGAAAATGGCTGGCCTGCCGGTCAGCCCTTGCCGGTGACGCTTGAGGAAGCCGAAGCCGGTTTTAAGGCCGCTCTGATCAAATAGACTCAGTAGATCCAATTTTCGAGGAGTGAGGCACGCCTACGTGCCGAACGCCGCCGCACGTGGGCGTGCTGGCTCCTCAAATCTGGATCCACTGAGTCTACAGATGGACACGGATGCACACAGGCAGAAGATAGTGGATAGAAATCTATCCACCATCTTCTATCTACCATCCACTATCTTTTTATCTGTGTCCATCTATGGACTTTATCTCTGGCTCAGGAAGAATTGTATGCGGATTCACATTGACAATTTACACTTCACCTACCCCTCTGGCGTCCGGGCCTTGCAAGGAGTCTCGCTAACCATTGAGCCGGGCGAACAGGTGGCGATTGTCGGGCAGAATGGGGCCGGCAAAACCACGCTGGTGCGCCACCTCAACGGCCTGTTGCTGCCCAGCAGCGGCACGGTGCACATCGGCGATTGGCTGACCCGCGACAGCTCGGTGGCTAAATTAGCTGCACGGGTAGGCTATGTTTTTCAAAACCCCGATGACCAGCTATTCAAAGGGAACGTGCGCGACGAGGTCAAATTCGGTCCGGCCAATTTGGGCTTCACCCCGGAGCAAATTGAAACGCAGGTGGATGAGGCGTTGGCCCGGCTGGAACTATCGGAAAAAGCAGCGGTCAATCCTTATGATTTGACCCCCACCTGGCGCAAGCGGGTCGCCATTGCCGCCATTCTGGCTATGGACACACCCATCATCATTCTGGATGAACCAACCACCGGCCAGGATTACTACAGCGTCCAGCATTTGGCCGGTCTGATTCAACACCTGCGCCAACAGGGCAAAACGGTGATTGCCATCAGCCACGATATTGATTTTGTGGCCGAAAATTTTGACCGGATTGTGGTCATGGGCCAGGGCCGGGTGCTGCTCGACGGGCCGGCTGAGGCTATCTTTGCCGAGGAAGAAATTCTGAACAGCACCTATGTCCAGCCACCGCAACTGGCTCGACTGGCCGGCCGGTTGGACTTGGGGCAGGTAGTTTACACGGTGGATGGATTTTTGGCCGCCTACCGGCAGCGAAACCCTGCTGTTTCGCCCGTTAAACCCCCAATTTCTGGGGGTTGACAATTTTTAACTTTTCAGTTACTATGTAATTCAAATAGAACATTTATTCTCACTATTCTTATAAAGGAGCTTAAAAATGTATCAAAAACTGATAATAGTGGGCAACTTGGGGGGTGACCCCGAAATGCGGTATACGCCCTCTGGCCAGGCGGTAACCAACTTCAGTGTCGCCACCAGCCGCAAGTGGACCGACAACGGCGGTCAGCAGCACGAAGAAACCGTGTGGTTTCGAGTATCGGTCTGGGGTGCTCAAGCCGAAACTTGCAATCAATATCTGAGCAAAGGCCGGCAGGTTTTGTGTGAAGGCCGGCTGACTGTTGATAAGGAAACCGGCGGGCCGCGCGTCTGGACCGACCAAAATGGCAAGCCCAGAGCCAGCTACGAAATGACTGCTTACGAAGTCAGGTTTTTGGGAACGCGCGGTGAGGGCGGTGGGAATTTTAGCAGCAACGGCGCCCCCGTGGCGGCAGGCACTGACCCCGGCTTGACCGAAGACGAAATCCCGTTTTAATTTGACAATAAAATAACCCTGTAGCACCATGAAGCCGTCCTTCAACCCATTTTGGGGCAGGGCGGCTTTTTGATTTGCCAAAAGTATAGTATCCTATGGTACTACCCCTAAAAATCTGGCGGCGGTCGGCAGTCAGCGGTCGGCAGTCGTATTTACGAGGAGACCCCCCTTGCAACAATTACAAACCATCATTGACCGCATCAATCAAACCTTTGAGGCTAAAAGCACCGTCCGCAACGATACGCTGACCCGCTCGCGCGAACTGATTCGGCACTGCGCCAACTCGATTCGGGCCACGCAGCGCGGCGACGACCCCGAAGCCCAGGTGCTGCTGCAAACAGCCCGCGACGTTGCCGCAACGATGGTAGCCGATGCGCAAAGCTACCCCGACGTTTATTACGCCGGTTATACTCAAGACGCCTTGAAAGAACTGGCCGAAGCCCATATTACCCGCGCCGTGATTCTGGAAGAGCCGCTGCCTACCCCGGAGGCGCTTAAAGTTGAGTATGCGGCTTATCTTAACGGCCTGGCTGAGGCGGCCGGCGAGCTGCGCCGGTTTGCCCTCGACGCCCTACGCCGGGGCAACGTCTCGCTGGCCGAACGAATCCTGGGCCACATGGATGAGATTTACAGCGTGCTGGTCACAGTTGATTTTTCAGACGCCATCACCGGCGGTTTACGCCGCAATACCGATATGGTACGCGGTGTGCTCGAGCGGACTCGGGGCGATGTGACCACCGCCGTGCGCCAGGAGGCGATGCGGGCCGCTTTGCAGCAGTTTGAACAGCGGGTTGGGATCGGTGACGGTAAGAGTCCGCTTCAGCCGGAGGGCGAGTGGGCCGGCGAGCAGGATAATTGACATGCCCACCAGCCACCCGCTCCCTGAACCGGATGATGCCCTGCCCCTCATTCGGGCCAGCGAGTTAGCCCAATTTAGCTTTTGCCAGCGAGCCTGGTGGTTGAACACCATCAAACAAATCCCCCCCAATAATCAAGCCGTTCTTAAGCACGGTACGCAAATCCATCACCTCCATACCCGGCAAGTTCATAGTGCGCTCCGCTGGCGTCAGGCCAGCTTTTTTTTATTGGCCGGGGGAGGATTACTCTTGAGTGTGACTCTGTTTTTATATTTTCTACGATAAACACAAAAGCGAACTTTAATTGTGAATTGTGAACTGTAAATTATTAATTGTTAATGAGAGAACATCTATACTGTCCGCAGGCACAAACTGAGCTTTTTGCCAGTGTAGAAAAACGCAGTTTGTATCCGTGCAAAGTATATCAAAGCATTAATCGTTCACAATTCACTATTCGCTATTCACAATTATTCTCTTCTTATGCTCTGGCTATTGGCCCTGTCACTACTGTTACTTATTTTTGGAGGGTTGGCGCTGGCTCGCTCAACCCGGCTGCGCCAGGAGAGCGGCCTGCCGGCAGGCCGGTTGATTTACGCCGACAGCACCGATTGGCGTCTCCTCCAACAGCCGCTTTATTCCAAAACCTATCAGCTTATTGGCAAGCCGGATTATCTGGTTGAAACCGCAGCCGGAGTGATCCCGGTTGAGGTAAAATCTTCGGCGGCGCCCAAAATTCCTTATTTGGGTCATCTGTTGCAACTGGCCGCCTACTGTTTGCTCATCGAAGAGACTACCGGCCAGGCCCCCCCAAACGGTCTGCTCAAATATGCCAACGCTCTCTACGAGGTTGATTTTACCCCCGAACTGCGCCGTGAACTGCTCGAAACGATGGCGCGCATGCGGCAGGCTCGGCTGGCTAAATCGGTAGCGCGCAGTCACCAGCAGCCCGGAAAATGCGCCGCTTGTGGTTTTTATGACCGATGTGAGGAAGCTTTGGGGAAACACTCTTAAGAGGGAGATGGAGTTGCCTGGTTCAATAGTTGAGCCAGGGCGACGGCTGCCTGTTTGGTATAAAACCAAACAGAGCCAGGTTTTTGCTTGGCATCAAAAACCAGCGCCAGGAGCAATTTTTTATTAACATCATGGGCATAAATATTGTAGTTTTCGCCCTCGTGGTAGCTTGATTTAAAGATGGCCTGGTTGCCCAGTAACTTGGCCAATTCAGCGGCGGCTAAAAAGTTAGCCGCTACCAGGGCGCTGACGCCGGCCACCTCAAAACCGGCCGTCTGGCCGACCACCTGTACCGGCCGGCCGTCGGCGGTGATGAGCAGCACACAGCGCACCCCGGCGCTGTTTTGGAGCGTTCGTAGCTGCTCGTAAACCGCTTGCGACAGGCGTGGTTTTTCCTGGGGCAAGGGTTTTTCTTCACTGCGGGTTTGGGCTGCCGCCCGCTTGACCACTTCCTGAACCCGCTCCAATGGAAAGGGCTTATCCAAATAGCCGTCAAGCCCCAGAAATTTGCTTGTATCACGCAGGTTGTTGGTGCCATAAGCGGTCATCAGCACCACCTGGGTTTCCGGCGCAATCCGCCGCACCGCCATCGCCAGGTCTACCCCGGTCATGACCGGCATCATGTAATCGGTAATAACTACGGCAAATGTCTCTTTCTCAATCAAACTGATTGCCGTGACCGCATCCGCCACCGTCACAATCTCATACTCTGGCCCCAACATCTTTAGACTGTGTTGTAGCATAAGGCTGATGTCTTTATCATTGTCAACAATCAGAACCCGTTTTTTGCTCATGCAGCGTCACTATCTTTCTGAGAACCAAACATGTCAGCAAAATCGCTGGCCAGGGTGGGGTCCTCGGCCTCTTTGGCGGGGGTTTTAGGGGAGATGGTGGCTAATAGCTCGGCCAGTTCTGCTCCGGCTTGTTTGGTATAAAACCAGATCGTACCCGGTTTACCCTGTGTACCAAAAACCACGGCCAGCAAAAATTCGCCATTGATGTCGTAGGCGTAAATATTATATTTATTCCCTTCATGATAGCTGGATTTAAAGATTGACTCATTATCGCCCAGCAGACTGGCCAATTCTGTGACGGCCAGAAAATTAGCCGCCACAAAAGCAGCCAGACGCGAAGTTTTGGCTCGATTGGTTTCCCCAACCACCCGGACGGGATGTCCGCTGGCGCTGACCAATAACACAAAATGAGCACCGGTTTTGCTGCGCAGCACCTCCAGGCGTTCCTGGACGGCTCGGTCCAGGCTTAGTGCTGGGGCAGCGGGATGAACCGTATCCGCCGCCTGACTGGTATGAGCAATAGCCCGCTGCACCACTTCCAAAATTTCGGGCACGGTAAAAGGCTTGCCTACGTAGCCGCCAAGCTGCAACGTTTCGACAGTGTTGCGCATACCTCGTGTATCGTGAGCGGTCATTAAGACCACCTGGGTGTCGGGTGAAACTTTGCGGGCCGCCTGGGCTAAATCTACGCCGGTCATGCCGGGCATCATATAATCGGTGATAATCAAATCAAACTTCTGTTTTTGTATCAATTCCAGGGCAGTGGTCGCATCGCTGGCTGTGGTCACTTCGTACTCCGGCCCCAGTCTTTTGATACTGTGCATGATAAGGAAAAGGATATCTTTGGCATCATCTACAATGAGAACATGTTTTTTGCTCATAAAAGTGCTCCTGGCCCTCCCCAACGCTCATCTTCCGGTCCTCTCTGATTATATCCTATAATTGATAGAGTTTAAATGTCTGCCTGCCTGAATAAGCGAAACTTAACATTAGCCCACTTGACCGACTCGCCAGGAGCGATATAATAACAGCCTCAAAATTGAAACGGGGTTCTCTTACCCAAGAGGACTCTCAACAAAATTTATGGAGGGTCAAGATGGCAGTCCGAAGTGCTGAAGCTGTTTGGGAAGGCAACTTACAACAGGGCCGCGGCACATTTAAAGTGGGCAGCGGCGCATTTGAGGGGGCGTACACGTTCAAAACGCGGTTTGAAGAAGAGCCGGGCACGAACCCGGAAGAGTTGATTGGCGCAGCCCATGCCGGCTGTTTCTCCATGTATCTTAGCGCGGTGTTGAGTGGGGCCGGCCATACGGTCAAACGGGTTCACACCACCGCCAAGGTACACCTGGGCCGGGTAGATAATGCGCCGACCATCACCAAAATTGAACTCAACACCGAAGCCGAGGTACCGGGGCTGGATGAAACCAGCTTTATGGAGCACGCGGAGGCATCCAAAAAAGGTTGTCCCGTTTCCAAGGCGCTGGCGGCCACCGAAATTGTGCTAAACGCCAAATTGATCAGTTAATAAATAAAGATTTGTAGCTTTATAGGCGCTTTCTCCCCGAAAGCGCCTTTTTATTTCCGACAGATAAACTACTCAGCCATGTCATTTCGACCGTAGGGAGAAATCCTCGACACCTTGTTTTGACGTGTTGCGCCCTAAGGGTTTCTCGACCTTCAGTCTCGAAATGACATGGGCCAGCAGTGACCAGAAAAGTTTAAATTCAACCTCAAGAGGCCGGCGGAGCATAGAGCGGCAGCACGTCATCGAGTCGCCGGCCCTCAATCATAGCTTTCACAATCGGGTCAATCACAGTTTGAATCAGCCGGCCTTCCTGTTCTTCATTAAGGTAAGGCAAGTTGACTCTTTTGTTGACCGCCTCGGCCAGCCGTTGGGAAAAGTCGCGGGCGTGGTCTTTGTCAATCCCCTTACCGTTATCCCGCAAAAGGCCGGCAAACACTTCGGGCAGGATGTCGTCGAGCGCCGCGTCAATGATAGCGACGGCGTGCTCAAAAATGGTCTGCTCCAATTCCTCGGACACCAGGGGAATATCAATAATGGCATTGATGAGGGAAGCTATCTTTTTTTGTTCTTCGACAATTAACACGGTACGGTCTCCTTTCAGATTTAGCTGATTTAATGGGGGTCTGGCGCGGCAGTCAGCCTACTGCCTTAAGATTAGAATTCGATTATACCATACAAGCCTTCGGCCTGATAATTGCCGTGCCTCCGCGCAAATGGTACAATCGGCTCGAATTTAGATTTCGCCCCGGAACTTCTGGCGGATTTGGATTTTTGACCATTAATAACCTGCCTGGAAAACCCAAATTTAATTCCTGGCTTCGTTATCACCTGCTCTTGCTGCTGGCCTACTTTTTGTTGGCGGCAGTCTTAACCTGGCCCACCCTCCCCCATTTGACCACCCACCTGCCCGGCGATGGCGGCGATGATCCCGCTATTGCCTGGAATTTTTGGTGGCTCAAATACGCGCTGCTCAACCTGAGGCAAAATCCCTTTCAGAGCAACTTTCTTTTTTACCCCATCGGCATTAACCTGGCCTTTTACACCCTGACGGTACTTAACGCCGTCACGGCCCTCCCCTTGACCCTGAATTTTGGTGTTGTTGCCGCCAGTAACCTCCATCTGCTTTTTACCTTTGTCAGCGGCGGCTATGGCGCATTTTTGCTGGCCCGGCATGTCTTGACGACTGCTGACCCATTAAAGAGCAGGGGAGCGGGGGAGCGGGGGAGCGGGGGAGATATTCCCCCCTGCCCCCCTGCCCCCCTGCCCCCCTGCTCTTCTTTAGCGCGGCCCTCGCCGGAGGCTTCTACGCCTTTGCCAGCAGCAAGCTCTTCTACGTGGCTTTGGGCCAATTCAACATTGCCAGCAGTCATTGGATTCCCTGGACGGTGTTATATTTGTTGCGGATGCAACGCAATCCGCACCGGCTCAAGAACACGGTCATGGCCGGCCTTTTTTTTACCCTCCAGGCCTGGACCGAACTAACCTACGCCTCATTCCTGGCAGTTTTCATGGCCCTCTACTGGATTTACGATTTACGATTTACGATTTACGATTTACGATTTAAAGCGATAACTAACGACATATCAAGTAATAAAAGCCCTCTGGCTGCTATCTACTATCAACTATCTACTATCCTCATCTTACTCCTCATCGTCATCCTCGGCCTCAGCCCGATACTGGCCCACATGCTGCCTGATATGCAGGCTGAAGGTGATTTTCTGGTGGAGGGCAGCGGCTTTGCCCAAGATTTTAGCGCCGACGTGCTGGGTTTTGTCATCCCAACGCTTCACCATCCCCTGCTTGGAAAGCTGATTGGTCAAACCAACATCCAAAACTTCACCCTGGGCCAACATATTTATCCGGGTTTTGTGCTGCTAGGGCTTTTCTTGCTTGCCCTGTTGACCGGCTACCGCCGCCCCGAATTACGCTTCTGGTTGATGGCCGCTGTTGTTTTTGGTCTGCTCTGCCTCGGCCCGATGATCATGGTTGATGGCTATGTGACCGGTCTGCCCGGTCCTTTCAGTCTGCTCCAGCAGCTCCCCTTTTTCAAAGGCAATCGTTATCCCAGCCGCTACAGCGTTATGCTGCTTTTGAGTTTGAGCATCATTGCCGCGTTTGCCCTGGCCCAAATCGGCCAGTGGGCCAGCCGCCACTGGTCAACAACCAAAAATCCATCTTCTATCTACTATCCTCTATTCACGCTAATTTTCTCCCTCTTCCTCTTCGAACATCTCTCCATCCCTCTGCCCCAATCCGATATGCGGGTTCCGGCAGCCTATCAAACCATCGCCGCCGAGCCGGGCGATTTTGCCGTGCTGGATATTCCCTTTGCCTGGCGCAACGGTTTTCGCATCACCGGGGCGCTGACCACGCAGTTTATGTTCGGCCAATTCTACCAGACCACCCACCAAAAACGGCTGCTGCAAGGCAACACCAGCCGCAATCCCGCCTTTAAATTTCAATATTTCACCGCTGCGCCCGTCATTAATTCCCTGCTGGCCCTGGAAACGGGCCACCCTTTGCCCCCAGAACAATGGGAGGCTGATCGAGCTATCGCCGCCGAGGTTCTGGCCTTTTTCAACATCAACTATATCGTCGTCCGGCCTTATCAGTACGATAAATTCGACGGACAGCAGAATATTCATATGACCGAACAGGCGGTCATTCCCTACATCGAAGAGGTGCTGCCGGTCGAAAAGATACACGACGAGACGGTCATCAAAATCTATCGCGTGATCCCCACCGAAGAGTCCAGACTGAAGTCTGGACTCCAAATTGACTCCGCTGCGCCCCTGGCCCCACTTTACTTTGGCGAGGGCTGGGGATGGCTGCCCCCCGGCCAACCGGTTGCCGCCCAGCGTCAGGCAGTCCGATTGCTGCTTCCCCTCACCGGCGACTCGCAGCGCGTCACTCTGCGGCTACGTTTGCCGGAGTTGGCCGGAACCTTTACCCAGTCGCTTTCTCTGGAACTGAACGGCTGGCAGTCGCCCAGCCAAGTTGTGAGCGCAGACTGGCAAGACCTTACTTTTGAGTTGCCGGCGGGCGTCGCTAAACCCGGTTTGAACACCCTTTGGCTACGCTTCACCAGAGTAGCGCCGACACCCCTGCCCGACCAGACAGAAGATTGGCCGCCAGAGATAACCGTTTTGAGCGCCGGTGAAGAAGTGGGTGACTTTGGTCATATCTTTATCAATGGGCGCGATGTTTCCCCCAATCAACGCGGCTACAACGTGGCTATCATCCCGCCCAACGCCCCCGTCCAAACAGCCAATTTCGACACTCATCTCGACCCGGCCGCTTCCGCCGCTCTCGCTCGCCTCCTCGCGTCTTCGCCTCCCGCCTCCCTCATCGCCCTCGCCGCCGCCGACGAAGCCAGCGCCAACCTGAGCGAAGAAGCCGTCCGGGCGCTGCAAGCCCTCGGCGCAGCGGGTGATCTGCGCGGCTGTTTTCGGTGCAGCCACGCCTTTATCCGCACCCCCTCCGGCCAAACTTTCGAAGCGCTGGATGCGCTGCGGCCTGTCGGTGTGACCATCGGGCTGGGCTTGACGGAGCCGCAAGTAGCGGCTGAGGTGGAGTGGATTCGGATCGAGGCGGTTGAGAGGTAGGGGGAAGTATGGTATGATAGAAAAGCAAACGGGAAGGACGTGAAGATGGACCCCAAGCTTATCAATTACCTGGAAAGGCTGCCGCTCTTCAAGGGCGCACCGCAGCCGGTTCTGGCCAAACTGGCTAACCGTGTAAAAATCTTGAATTTGACCAGGGGCGACTTTCTGGTGCGCAAAGGCGACGCCAGCGACTCGCTTTTTGTGATCCGCACCGGCTGGGTCAAAATTGTAGCCGAAGGTCCCCAGGGCGAAGAGGTGATTCTCAACCAGTGCGGGCCGGGTCAACTGGTCGGCGAGATGTCGCTGATAGATCAAAAAAACCGCTCCAATTCCATGATTGCCATCAGCCCCACCGAAGTTCTGGAAATAAAGTATGATGCCGTGCTGGACTTGTTGAATGAATACCCGCTCCTGGCCCTGTCGTTTCTGCGAGATATGTCCGACCGGCTCCGTTTCGCCAATGCCTACATCGAAGAAACTATTGTCTGGTCGCAGCATATCGCCGCCGGCAATTACGATTTTGTCCAGCAGCGGGTCGAAGAGAGCCAATCCACCATTGTCAACACCGACCTGACCTACCAGGCCCGCGCCAGCGCCTTTTTATCCTCCTTTTTCAAAATGGTTGAAGGGGTCAAAAAGCGCGAAGAGAACCTCAAGCAGCAAGTCCAGCAGCTCATCATTGAAATTGACGAGGTCAAACGCCAGCGAGCGGTCAAAGAGTTGACCGAAACTGAATTCTTTGAGCATCTGCAAACCACAGCACGGAGGTTACGTGAGGGGCGGGCCGCCAAAGATAGAAAACCCCCGGAATAAAACCGGGGAACTTTTTTCTGGATAAAGTTTCATGTCCAATTCACGCATCACGCATCACGCATCACGGCTCCCCGGCCTCCTCCTCATCCTCCTCATCTTGACCTACATCCTCTACTTCTCCTGGTACAGCCTCCACCGCCACAACACCCTTCACTCCTACGCCGCCGATTTATCGCTAATTGACCAGCCCATGTGGAACACCGTTATCGGTCCCGGCGGTTTTATGGAACTCACCTGGGGCAACCAGCAGCAGCCCCGCCTGGCCGAACACTTTGAACCCATCCTCATCCCCCTGGCCCTGCTCTTCTTCCTGTGGGACGACGTGCGGATTCTGCTCATTGCCCAGTCCATCGCCCTGGCCCTCGGCGCGCTGCCGGTTTTCTGGATAGCGGAACGAGAAGTGTCACGTGTCACGTGTCACGTGTCAGAGGCTAACAAGAATTACCAAAAATCTCCAATCTCCAATCTCTCCTCTTGGTCCGCCCTGGCCTTCGCCGCCGCCTACCTCCTTTTCCCCCACCTGCAAGCCGCCAACATAGCCGATTTTCATGCCGATCCTTTTGTTGTCGCGCCCCTGCTGTTCACCTTTTGGTATGCCACTCAACGCCGCTGGGGCTGGATGTGGGTGTGGGCCATCATCGCCATGGCCACTAAAGAAACCCTGCCCACACTGACCGGCATGTTGGGGCTGTGGCTAATCGTGACCGGGGACCGAGGACCGGGGACCGGAGATACTTCCAACAGCACAAGCCCGGTCTCCCGTCTCCCGTCTCCGATCAAACTAAAAACAAAAACGTTGCACGGCATATTCCTCATCCTCATTAGCACCCTCTGGTTCTTCATCGCCACTTTCCTTATCGTTGCGCCGCTGGCCCGGCAGTATTTCGAGACTGAAGGCCCAATTTATCTATCCAGCCGCTACAGCGGGGGTAATCTGCTGGCCCTGTTGCAAGAGTCACCTCGCTGGGGGTATTTGCTGGGTCTGTTGACTGCCGCCGGTTTTTTGCCCCTGCTGGCCCCCGACCTGCTCCTCATCGGTTTGCCGGTTCTGGCGGCCAATATGCTCAGCAGCTTCGCCGGCCAATACTCCGGCGAGCAGCATTACTCCGCGCCGCTGGTCGCCGTTTTTATGGTGGCAGCGATTTACGGGGCCGGCCGTTTGATTAATAAATCGTCCCTATACGAAAATAACGGCCAAGTCCTCAAAATAACGACGCTGATCTATGTGACGCTGTGGCTGCTGGCCTGGTCGCTGGGCTATCACGCTGGACACGGCTGGACGCCCTTTTCCGGCCGCATGGAAAGCTACTCGATGCGTCCGGCCGCCGCTCAACTGCCCCAATTTATCCGTCAAATTCCGGCCGAGGCGGTCGTTTCGGCCAGCGCCGCCCTTCATCCCCATCTGGCGCACCGGCGGATCATTTATGTCTTTCCCACGGTTCAGGAAGCTGATTACCTGCTAGTAGATGTGACCGACATTCCGGGCGTTCACCCCAACGACGCCCATACCAAAATGATGGACCTGTTAGCCGCCGATTGGCAGCTTCTTCAAGCCGATCAAGGGCTGCTGCTGGCTCAGAAATCCCCACACGCCTCGACCCCATCCGCCTCAGCCGTCCCCCCCATGCCCGACTCTTTTTTTGACTTTGCCCGTTCCACCACCCTGCCGGCCTATCCCACTCAACTTACCTTTGGCAGCGACCAACTGCGCTTGTTGGGCTATGATGTCCACGACGACCCCGACAACGGCGTTTCTTTCCGTTTCTACTGGCAAAGCGATGGTTCCCTGCCCGACGATACCCGCCTCTGGCCGCTCATCTACGATGATACTGGCCGCCTGTTGAGCGACCCCACCCAGGTTCCCATGATTGCGGCTGTCTGGTATCCTCCGGCCAAGTGGCAGCGCGGCGAAATTGTAGTCACTGAAACCCTGCCGCAGCTTCTACCCGACATCTTTCATCTGGGTCTGGCTGCCGGCCCGGAGAGAGGTTTTGCCGCCCCAGGCCAGCGTTTGCCCATCACTGCTGCCCCGGCTGACGCAATCCGGTTCGATTCCGGCCGGTGGGTTCAATTAGCAACCTTTAAACGGTACGGGCTAAGCTTAACCCGGCAAGCAGCCAAGCTCAAGATAAACCCGCTTGCTTTAACCGAGGTTCGCTTTGGCCCGGCGATTCGCTTAACCGGCTTCGACCTTGACCCGGCCAACCTCCAACCGGGGGCAACGCTGCCTGTTTTGCTCCGCTGGACAACCGACCAGCCGCTCCCCACCGATTACACCGTTTTTCTCCATCTTCTGGCCGCCGACGGTCGCCTGGTAGCCCAACATGACGCTTTTCCTACCTGGCTCACCCCGCAGCCAACCTCGCACTGGTTGCCTCGCCAGCCGGTGCTCGACCGCCACGAACTCAAGCTGCCCGCCGATTTAGCGCCCGGCAGCTACACCTTGCAAATGGGCCTCTACAATGTTCAGACGCTCCAACGGCTGCCGCTACCCGATGGGAGTGACGTTTTTATGCTCGGCCAACTTCAAATACCATAGATGCTCGCCGCCCATCTTGTCACTGTACCGGCTCTGTGGTAGCATGGCCCGCTATGAGCCAACATCGTTTGGGGCTGCTGGTCATAATTTTAATCGCCCTGGCCCTGCGCTTGACCCTGCTGGGCGGGCAAAGCTTGTGGTATGATGAGGGCGTCACCTGGCTGCTCTCGCAAAAGCCGCCGGGCGAACTGCTGCAATGGACTGCCGCCGATATTCAACCCCCGCTCTACTATCTGCTCATCTGGGAAACCGACGCCCTGTTTGGTTCCCGCGAGTGGGCGCTGCGCTTTCCTTCCGTTATTTTCGGCGTACTAACGGTTCCTCTCATCTATATTTTGGCCCACCGTCTTTTTCCCGCTGCCTCGTCTTCCCGTCGCCTCGCCTCCCCGCCGCTGCTGGCCGCCGGACTCTTCGCCATCTCTCCGGTCATGGTCTATTACGCCCAGGAAGCCCGCATGTACACCCTCCTGGTCTTTGAAGCAACCCTGGCCGGCTATTTATTACTCAAACTCCTCCACCCCAAACTCTCAGCTTTTGATAACTCTTCTTCAGCCTTCCGTCTTCCGCCTTCCGCCTTTCTTTATGTTTTGACTGCCACCGCCGCCCTCTACACCCACTATTTTGCCGCTTTTTTGTTGATCGCTCATGGCCTCTATGGCCTGTTCATTTTATGGCAGCGCGGCTGGCCGGCCCGGCTTGCGCTGCAACTGCTCCAAATTTTCGGCGCGATTGCCCTGCTTTTTGCGCCCTGGCTGTGGATTTTGCTGGCCCGCCTGGGCGACGACCCCAGCTACTGGCCCGGCGCGCTCAAACTCCACGAGGCGCTGCGCCAAGTTTTAATCACCTTTACCGCCGGCGAAACCGTGCTGGAGCAAACCGGCCTCTGGATTGCCGTAGGCTATCTCTTGTTACTTATCCTCTGCACTCTGTACGGACGCCTCTACACCTCAATGCCTCACGTATCACGTATCACGCCTCACGTTTCATCCTTCATCCTTCATCCTTCATCCTTTCTACTGCTCTGGCTCTGCCTGCCCATCCTTCTCATCCTCCTGCTGTCCTTCCAATCGCCCAAATTCAACCCGCGCTACACCCTGCTGGCCTGGCCTGCCTTTGCCCTGCTGGTCGCCGCCGCCCTGGCTCAGTTCAACGTTGAACGTTCAACGTTGAACGTTCAACAGGTCATCTTCTCTTTTTTTTATGCTTTGATCCTGGCTACTTCCGGCTTCAGCCTGTACAACTGGTTCACCGACCCCCGCTTTGCCAAAGATGACTTTCAAGCCCTGGCTCAATTTGTGCGGGAACGCAGCGCCCCCGATGAAACCGTCCTGCTCAGTTCCGGCCACATGTACCCGGTCTGGGCCTACTATTATGGCTGGCAGGGCTGGACGCCCCTGCCCCGGCTGGAGCGCCTCGACATCAATCGCGTGACCGATTTGAGCATTTCCGCCGAAATGGCCCAGAGTTTGGCCGGCAAAGGCGGGGTCTGGCTGGTCAGTTGGCAAGATGAAGTGATTGACCCTAACGGCGTCATCCCTTTCTGGCTCGACCGCATTGGCCAACGCCCCGATGACGCCGGCGATTTTCAGGGGGTGCGGTTGGAACATTGGCGGCTCGACCCCGACAAAATCACCCTGCTTGACGAAAGTCCCATTGAGCGACCAGCCCTTATCACGACAGACTCAAGGGAGGCTCCGGCTGAAAATTTGACAAGCTCAAGCGGCTACAACTTTGCCGGTCAGGTTGAGCTGGTCGGGGTTACGCCGTTGAGCGACAACGACCTGGCCCTTTTCTGGCGGCCCCGCCGCCCCCTGCCCGCCGATTTGCTGCTCACCCTCCGTTTGACCGACCGCGATGGCTTCCATTGGGATCGCGCGCCGTTTGTGGGGCGACCCGGCGCTTATCTCTACCCCCCGTCGCGCTGGCCGGTCGGCCAACTGGTGATGACGCGCCAGCAGCTTGACTGGCAAATCGGCACACCGCCGGGCCTGTATTGGGTTGAAGTGGGTCTGGGCCAGCCGGATACCGCCAACGCAGCCGCCGGTTTCACCGGTTGGGACATTCTGGACGAGCAGGGCCGGCCTCAACGGCGCACCGGCCTGATTGATGCCATCAACGTCAGCCAGCTTGTCCGTCCCGGCCCAGGCGACTCGTTGCCCGCGCTGGCCGAAAAGCCCCTGGTTGACTTTTCGCCGATTATCCTGCTGCGCCAGAGCGACCTGTCCTCCAGGCAGGCCGAGCCGGGCGACCGCCTGCTGCTGAAACTGCTGTGGCAGGCCGGCCAATTCAATTTTGATGATATTTCGGTCGGCTTTGATCTGATTGACGCCGAGGGCCAAAGCCACCGGGTCGGCTCCTCGCTGACCCCCAGCCGCAAATTCAACTTGCCGAGATGGGAAGCGAATGATCTGGTTTTGGGCCAATATTGGCTTGCTATTCCTCCCCAAGCCGCGCCTGGCCCGGCCAAACTACAAGTGCGCCTGGTCAACGTTCACGGCTTTTTTTACGACGAAGTGTTTCCCTTTGACCGGCTGGAGATTTTGCCCACCACCCGCAATTTCAACCCGCCGGACTCAACCGATATGCCGCTCGAAGCCGACTTTTCCGGCCAGGTCTCGCTTATCGGCGTGGATTGCCCCTCTTCGACAAGCTCAGAACAGGCAATTTGTCGCGCCGCGCCCGGCGAGGAAGTCACGCTGACTCTCTACTGGCGGGCCGGAACCGCTATCGAAACGAATTACACCGTTTTCACCCACCTGCTTGGCCCGGAGGAAACTGTAATTGTCAATGCCGACCACGCCCCGCCCAAGCCCACGCAAGGCTGGGTCAGCGGCGAAATCATTACTGATTCTGTCAGCTTCACCCTGCCGGAGACTCTGCCGCCGGGGGATTATCCTATCGAGGTAGGCTTATATAATGCCGCCGACCCGGACTTTACCCGTCTCTCCCTCACCACCGGCGAACTGCGGGTCATTTTGCCGCAGCCGCTTCAAGTAGAGTGATGGATTACTCTATACTTTAATTACCGGCCATCATGAACAAGTACCGCTTCTGGCTATTGCTCATCTGTTTCATCACGCTGGCGCTGCGTTTATATAACCTCACCTACCACAGTTTTTGGTTCGATGAGGCTATCAGCGTCCACTGGGCCAGGCAGTCAGTTCCCCGCATTTTGGAAGTTGGCCTGACCCTGGAGGAAGATCGCCTGCCGCCGCTGTATTATTTGCTGCTCAAAGGGTGGACCGGCCTGGTCGGCTTTAGCGAAACCGGTGTGCGCAGCCTCTCTGTCTTGCAGGGGACGCTGCTGGTAGCGGTCATTGCTGCTGTTGCTAAAACGCTCTTCAACCGGCGGGTTGCCCTGCTGACGGCGCTGCTGGTGGCCCTCAACCCTTTTCTCATTTGGTACGCCCAGGAAGCCCGCATGTACGCCCAGGCCGCCCTTTTCAGCGCCCTCACCGTTTGGGCCTTCCTGCAAATGGCCAGTAGCCAGAAATCAGTAGTCAGTAATCAGAAGTCAGAAATTACAGGCCAGATTGATACACCTCACGCACCACGCACTACGCACCACGCACTACGCACCACGCTTCACGCCTCACGCCTCACGCACCACGCCTCCCTCTTCACCCTTTTTGCCCTGGCCGGCCTCTACACCCATCTCTACACCGGCTTTATCTTGCCGGCGCTGGGGCTGTGGCTACTGCTAAGCTACCCTCGCCGCTGGCGGTTGTGGCTGGTGTTTGCCCTGTGCGGGCTGGTGATCGCCCTGGCTTTTGCTCCTCTGGCCCTGGCAACCTGGCGCTTTTCCGGCGAAGCCGCCCCCGGCGACCCCCTCACCGGCTTACCCCAACGAGCCTGGGGACTGCTGCAAGCCTTCACCCTCTGGAAAGCCCCGCTCCCGATGTGGCTCCAAATCATCATTCCCGCCGCTGTCAGCCTCTTCGCCCTGACAGCCTACGCACCCCGCACCACGCACCACGTACTAAGCCTTGCCTCTCACTTCTCCCCCACCCTCGCCTCCTCGCCTCCTCGCCTCCCTGCTCCCCGCCTCCTCGCCTCCCTGCTCCTCGCCTCCCCCTTCGTCATTGCCAGCCTGCTGCTCCTACGCAACCACCTGGCCTTTTTCGGCGAGCGCTATTTTATAGTGATGGTTCCCTGGCTGCTGCTGCTGGCCGCCGTCGGTGCAGAACGAATCAGCGAATGGGCAAATGGGCAAATGGGCAAATGGCGAATAAAAAATTCTTGCTCCACGCTTCACCTCTATCTTCGATCTTCTATCTTCTATCCTCTATCTTCTATCCTCTATCTTCCATCTTCCATCCTCCTTCTCCTGCTCACCTTCCTGCCCCTGCCCGGTCAGTGGACTATTCCAGCGGCCAAAGAAGCCTGGCGGCAGAGCGTCGCTTACCTGGCCGAACACGCCGCCGCTGATCACGGCATCCTCATCCACCCCGATTGGGTGCGCTATCCTTTTCAGTATTATTTCCGCGGCCCCGGCCAAACCTACGCCGCTTTTAGCAACGTCTCCCCAGCCACTGCGCTCGATGGCCCCTTGCAAGGTGTGGTGGGGACTCATCCGGTTATCTGGCTCATCCAATCGCATCTCGATGGCCCAGACCCGAACCGGTTGGTCGAACAGTGGTTTGCTGCTCGTTACCCGCTGGTGACAGAACTTTATCCGCCCGGCATTTCGCTCAAAGGTTTTGCCCCCGGCTACCAGCTTGACTCCCTCCCCCCCGAAGTAACGCCAGCCGCGATTGAGTTTTCCAACGGGCTGAAACTGGCCGGCTACCAGGCTGATGCCGTTGTTACCGCCACCGACGACCTGTTTCATCCGCCATCAGGTTGGGTACACGTCGCCCTCTACTGGACGGCGGCCAGACCTATTACCCAGAATGTGACCCCAGGAGTCAATCTGGTTGGACCGGAAGGGGTGTGGGGGGCCAGTCTCGACCGAACAAGCGATGCCTTGAAGCTTTTTCCGCCGTCGCGTTGGGTGGCAGACCAAATTATTCGCCACGATCTGGATGTCAATCTGAACCCGATTACGCCGCCCGGTCATTATCAGTTGGTGGTTAGCCTGCCTGGCTCACCGGCGGAACAGCACCCCCTGACCAAAATCGAGGTGCGCCGGTAGTTTGACGGTCTTGGGCCTTTGTGGTAGGCTTATCAATCTGGTGAAAATAAGAAATGGCCTTTGAAGTTGAGCTTGGTCCAGATGCCTGGGAACATCTTCAAGCTTTTCCAGCACATGCTCAATCCCTGTTACTTGATACCATCGAACAGCAACTACGTTATCAGCCAGACAACGAAACCCGCAATCGAAAACCTCTTAGGTCCAATACCCTGGCAAGTTGGGAATTGCGTGTGGGCGATTTTCGAATTTTTTATGATATTATATCCGATGAGGCTACTGTCTCTGTGGTTGCTATTGGCCTCAAGAAACACAATCGGCTAACAATTGGTGGAAAAGAGTTTAAACTATGAATACAAAAAAGATAGCCTTAGAGACTTGTGATATACCTATTCGTGACCTGGTTAGATTGATAGTTCAAGGAGAAGCTATTGTTTTGACTGAAAATGATGAGCCACGCTACGTTCTGGGAGCAGTAGATGAATTCGAGTGGGAAGTATTCAATCTATCACATAATCAAGAGTTTATGAGCTATCTCGATCAAGCCCGAGAGCGAGCGCGCCGCGAAGGCGCCTTATCTATAGCCGAGGTACGTCAGCGTTTAAAAATATCACCCGGTTCCCACTCAAACACCTCCCAAAGCCCCGAGCCTGATAACAAAGACTAAACGTATTATTTATGGCTCAAAATTATCATAGACCCACTTTGGTTTACTTTTTTTCTATCTTTTTTCTCATCCTTCTTTTTTTGACCGCCTGCGCCTCCGGCCCGTTACTGTCGGGGGTCAGCGTCAATCCGCAAACTATTTCGCCCAATGCCGACGGCTTGACCGATGTTACCCGCATCAGCTATCGCCTGAACCGCTCGGCAGATTTGTCCATTTATCTGCTGGATGAGACCGGGCAGCGCCATTATTTCAGAGAAGGGCGGCGGCGCTCCGCCGGCGAGTATCAAGTAGATTTTGGCGGGGTGGTCAATGGGGTCATGCTGCCCGACGGCAGTTATACCTGGGTGGTCGAAGCCACTGACGATGCCGGCCAGACGGCTAACCAGCAGGGCCAACTGCTCATCGAAAACGCCGACACGGTCAAGCCGGAACTCCAGGGCTTTAGCGTTTACCCGCAAGTGTTTACCCCCAATCAAGACGGCATAGATGACCGCGTGACCATCAACTATTCGCTCACCAAAGAGGCCGAAGTGAGCGTTTATCTAATAGCCCCCGACGGCGAGACGCGCTATCCCATTGCCGAGAAGGAGCGCGAGGTAAAACCGGGCCAACCCGGCTTTCACACCTATGATTACGAAGGCGGGGTGGACCAGGGCGCCGACCCGCCCCCCGACGGTCTGTACATCGTTCAGGCCGAGGCCGTGGACCGGGTGGGCAATCGCACCCTTGTCACCAGCACGCTAACCATTAAAGAGGGCGGCGTGCCCCGCGCCGACATTGTTGCTTCGGATGTGGATTATTACAACCCCGCAACCGGCGATCAAATTGTCCCACTGGGCGCGACCCTGGCCTTTACCCTGACCGTCGAAAATTTTGGCAGCGTCCCTATCCGCACCCACGGCCCCTCTTCCGGCGAGCCTTACCGCAGTGACGAAAATTTCAACACCAAAGATTTTTTCGAGTCCTCCGGCGCGTGGCGGGTGGGCATTGATTACGAGGGCAACCCCAGCTATGCCTATCCTTATCGCTGGGCCGTCGGCAACCTGGATGAGTTGGAACAGCGGGTCATCAACGGCAACACCGAATATTACTTATTGCCCGGCCAGCGCGCCCTCGTCGTTGGCTCCATTCAAATTGTAGATGTGCCCGCCGAGAAGGATACCGTCAACTTTTGGGCCGGCCTGATCCACGAGCAGGTGCGTATTGATACCTTCAACGACCATGTTGACCCCCAACCTATCCGCATCGGGTTTTAAAAGGATGAGGGATGAAGGATGAAGGATGAAGATTTTAGCTTTTATCCTTCTATTTTACCATGGACTTAGCTGTTATTATCGTCAACTGGAATGTGCGGGACCTACTGGCGGCCTGCCTGCGCTCCGTCGAGGCTGACCTGGCGGCAAGCGGCCTGGCCGGGCAGATTTGGGTGGTTGATAACGCCTCCAGCGATGACTCGGTCAGCATGCTGCGCCGTGACTTCCCCCAAGTGAAACTCATTGCCTGCGACCAGAATCTCGGTTTTGCCGGGGGCAACAATGCCGCCCTGCGAGCCATCGGTTTTGCCCCCTCCCCTGCGAGGGGAGGGGAACATGTACCGGAAGCCGTTTTATTGCTCAACCCCGATACCGAAGTCCATCACGGCGCGTTGAAGGCGTTATCCGACTTTCTCAAAAACAATCCTCAAGTGGGTATCGCCGGGGCGCAACTGGTGTACGGCGATGGTTCGTTCCAACACAGCGGTTTTGCCTTTCCGGGGGTGTGGCAGTTGGCCATTGAATTATTACCCCTGCCGGGCCGGCTGGTCGAATCCCGGCTGAATGGGCGCTATCCGCGCTCCGCCTATGAAGGCGGGCGACCTTTCCGGGTGGACCACCCTTTGGGCGCAGCGATGTGCGTCCGGCGCGAGGCCATTCAGTCGGTAGGGCTGCTCGACGAGCGGTATCAGATGTATGTGGAGGAAATTGATTGGAGCAAACGAATGGCGGCGGCAGGCTGGCCGGCCTACTGCGTGCCGGCAGCGCGGATCACCCATTTTGGCGGTCAAAGCACGGGCCAGGTGAAAATGAGCAGTTTTATCAAACTGTGGACCAGCCGCGCCCAGTTTTATCGTAAATACTACAGTCCCCTGAAAGTGGGGCTGGCTGCTCAAATTGTGCGATTGGGATTGCAACGGCGAGCCAGGCAAGATGCTCAGGCCGCCAGCCGCGGCGAGTTGAGCCAGGCTGAACTGGTCGAGCGGCTGGACGGCTACCGGCAAATAATTAATCTCTGGCAGGGAAAAGCAGGATGACCAAAATTATCGTCGCCATTCTGACTAAAAATGAGGCGCGACACATCGGTGATTGTATCAGGAGCGTCCAGTGGGCCGATGCCGTTATCCTGGAAGACTCTTTCAGCACCGACGGCACCGTTGAGATAGCCCAAAATTTGGGGGCGCACATTTTTCAGAATAAGTTTGTCAATTTTGCCGTCGCCCGAGATACAGCCCTTAACAATGCCCGCAGCTTGCAGGGCGAGTGGATTCTCTTTGTGGACGCGGACGAGCGGGTTACACCGGAACTGGCCCAGGAAATTCGCCGGGTAGTTCAAAACAGCCAGGCCGCAGGCTGGTGGACGCCGCGTTATAACATTATGTGGGGCCATATCATGCGCGGCGGCGGCTGGTACCCCGATTATCAGTTACGGCTGATGCGGCTCGACGCGGCGCATTATGACCCGGAGCGACAGGTGCATGAGATTGTCATCCTGGATGGGCCGGCTGATTATTTGAAGGAGCATCTGATCCATTATAACTATGACTCGCTGGCCCAATTCAAGTTCAAACAGGATCGCTATATTGATTTTGAAGCCAAAATCTTAAAAGAAAAAGGCATCCGGGCCAAACCCTGGACTTACCTGTCTATGCCCCTGCGCGAGTTTCGCCGGCGCTATGTTTCATTGCAGGGCTACAAAGATGGCTGGGTGGGCTTGCAGGTGTGCGGCTTGATGAGCTGGTATATGTTTATCACTTACCTGCGGTTAAATAAACTGTACCATGCGGAAGAACGTTTAACGTTAAACGTTCAACGTTAAAGCAACACAGAGCGATTGAGCTACTATACTGCATAAATCAAACATATAATTGGCCGCCGGACAGGCCAAAGCCGGGTCAAAAACATAATAAACCTCATCGGCTACGGCCACTTTTAACCCCACTCGACCATAGGCATTATAAACTATCTGAATTTGGTAAGTGACATCCTGGTGCAGATAGGAATGACGAGTAGACGAAACGCGGGCTGAAGCATCCAGCCAGTTTTGATAGAGGGTTGAAAAATCAAACTGATTTTTGATTTGGGCGGGATCGTGGCGATAGGTGTGGCTCAATTGGATCAGGTTGTAGGCGACGCTCTGCATCACATCGGCAAAACCGGCTACGGCAAACTCCACTTCCACCTCGCGCAGCCCGATTTGCCGATTGATTGCCGCCAGCTCACGATGGAAGCAATCGGTCAGGGCCTGAACTTGAGGGATAAGCTCCGTCAGATGCACCGTTTGGGGAACCGCTGCCAACACCCGTTGCCGGACTATGGGCAGCGCCTCGCGGGAACCATCCAGACTGCCCAGCCCTTGCCATTCTTTTGGCTCAAAATAGGCCAGGGCAAATTCGAGCGGCAAATCTCGCTGGCTGCGAAAGGTGGCCAGAGGAATAAATTTTTGGGGCTGCCCGTCTAAAGTTAACTGCATCAATAAAATAAAGGGGGCGGGCACGTTAATGCCTCGCCCCCACTCCTGCTTCAGAGTTGAGTTTTCAGGTTAATTCAGGGTCCAGTAAACCGTAATCGTTATCCGTGCGGCGATACAGCACGTTGATCCGGCCCAGATTAACATTATAAAAAACAAAAAAATCGTGCCCCAGCAGTTCCATCTGTTCTACTGCTTCATCTTCGGTCATAGGGACTACCTGAAACTTTTTGGTGCGAACAATCTTGCGCTCCCCTTCTTCGGCCAGCGCGGTCAGCATTTCCTGATCAAGTACGGGCAGTTCATCTTCTGGCCGCTTGTTGCCCAGGTGGCCCTGGTAGCGGTCAACCCGCTTGCCTTTGTAGCGCACAATTTGACGGTAGATTTTATCCACAACGGCATCAATCGAAGCGTAAATAGCCTCAGAGCGTTCTTCGGCGCGCAGGATAGTGCCGTTGGTTCGCAAGGTTACCTGAACCACATTTCTATCCTTGGCGCTTTTTGTTTTTTCCTGGGTAATCTCCACCCGGGCTTCATCAACTTCCGGGAGATACCGGTCCAGCTTCTCCATTTTCTTTTCCACATAGGTGCGGACTCGATCAGAAATAACAAAATTTTTACCCTTGAGAAGCAATTGCATTTTCGTTTCCTTTCTATGAAATTTAGATTTGAGAACTAACGCGCCTTCGCTAAAGTTAGTCCCCAGACAGCGGCAGCGCCCCTTTTTTTGAGGGCGTCGGCGCAGGCATCTAAGGTTGAGCCGGTAGTACAAACGTCATCAATCAAGAGTACAGTTTGCCCTGCCCCGGTGAAACCATCGCAAGCAAAAGCCTCGGCTACATTTTGATGTCGTTCCTCGAAGCCGAGGGTCATTTGGGATTTGGTGTGGCGGATGCGCCGGAGCGCCCTTGAATTTACGGGCAAATCCAGCAGATAACTCAGCGCTTTGGCTAACAATTCGCTCTGATTGTACCCTCGTTCACGCAGCCGCGCTGGGTGAAGCGGCACAGGCATCAGAACATCTACCGCTAATTCGAAGCGGCGGTAGGCTTGGGCTAAAATGGTCGCCAGGGTAGCCGCCGCCGCTTTATGATTGCGGTATTTGAGCAAGTGAATCGCCGGCCGAATGGGATTATCTTCAAAGTAACAAGCCGACCTGATACCGTCAAGATATTGTAAAGGATTATGTTGGCACTGGTTACAGCTAGAAGCGCCAGAAGCCGGCGGCGTACCGCAACGCTGGCAAATGGGGGGAGTAATAAAAACGATTTGACTCAAGCAGTTCTGGCACAACCAACCAGCGGTAGCTTGGCAGTTGACACATCTGGGGGGGAATAATAAATCAAGCAGAGATTGGCCGGATTTTTGGATGTGGGTTAGCACGGATTATCTCACCACCTAGCTAACAGTTTTTAGCAAGGTATGACGCCAATTCTTACCTAAGCTTCAATTTTTAGCTGATCACCCACCTCAGTAGCTGTACTAACAATCGTGCCCACCGGCATTTCGACCACGTAAGCCGATTGAAGAACCAAAGGACCTAGCCGATACGGAACCATATTGACATCGGTACGGATCACCTTCAGGTGTTTATCGGCGTACACCACATCAATAGGAAATTTCATAAACAGGGTGTGGATACTTTTTTCGCCCACTAAAATTAACCCTTCCCCTGATTGCAGAGCGGTAACGCCCAACAAGCCGCGCAGCCTGAGCCAAAAATTATTAGCCTCCCGCCCCTGGCTAAGCAGCAAGGCATTGCGAGTCTGGTTAAAGACGCGCATCAGATTTTGACTATTGACCTACCCAGAAGGTTTCCATCAGAATGATAACGGCTGGACCGAGAAGAACCACAAAAAGCGCCGGGAAGATCAAAAATACCATCGGGAAAAGCATTTTGATCGGGGCTTTGTTGGCTTGTTCTTCAGCGCGTTGGCGGCGTTTGATGCGCATTTGCTCAGATTGAACCCGCAGAATTTTAGCAATACTCACGCCCAACTGATCCGCCTGAATGATGGCCGCCACAAAGCTGGTCACATCGGGCACATCCATATTGTTGCTCATATTGCGCAAGGCTTCCCGCCGGATCACCCCCAAACGCATTTCCTGGACCACCTTGGCAAAACCTCGACTCAGTTCGTTGTCCCACTTTTCGGCCACTTTCTGCAAGGCCCCATCAAAACCCATGCCGGCTTCAACGGCAATGGTGAGCAAGTCCATGGCGTCGGGCAGGCTTTTGACGATCTCTTTTTTCCGCCGGTTGATTTTTGACCTGATCCAAAGAATAGGCAAGATGAAACCAATGAGCGCCGCAACCAACGGAGTTAGAATTTTAACCAAAGGGCCAACTGAAGGCGAGATGACAGTAATCAAGAAAGCCAGAACCCCAAAGATCAAGGCCACAAAGATACGCAAGCCAAAAAATTCGGTAGCGCCCCAGCCGTAAGGCCGACCGGCCCGTTCTAACATTAGCTCAGCCGCAGCGCGTGATTTTGAAGGCGACAATTTACCCAGCGCATTACCCAACCTGATCAAATTGGGGCGGATAACCCGCTGAGCAAAAGGCTGCGACAGCTCAATTTCTTCAAGGGTTAAAGGTGTGGTTCGACCGGCAAACTCTTCCAGACGGACTTGAATATCACCACCCCCGCCCCCCGCCGCAGAGGATGAAGCCCGCAGGCCAAAAAATACCAGGGCGCCGGTAAGTCCCAAGCCTACAACAACGATAAGGATAATGATTATTGGATCCATAATCAACCTCCGTCAGATTAAACCCCACAACGCTTTAAAAATCTACACTTCAATGGCAATAATTTTTTGAATGGCAAAAAAGCCGCTGGCAATCATCAACACCCCCGCCCCAATCATAATCCAACCACAAGGTTGGGTACACTTTTCCGGGGTAATTCCCAACGAATCGCACGAAAAAACCATTTTACCAATATAATTTTGATTCATGGCATAAAGCAGTAACCCCAACGCCACCGGCAAACCCGAAATGATATAACCCGACAGTTGTCCCTGGGCGGTTAGAACGGCAATTTCACCTTTAATCCGAACTCTTTCTCTGATGACAAAACCGATGATTTCCAGAATTTCGGCCAGGTTACCCCCGATCTCGTGCTGCACATTGATCGCCGTAATCATCAAATCCAGATCATCGCTGGGCACCCGGCGCAGCAAGTTGACAAAGGCCCGGTCATTGCTAACCCCCAGGCCCACTTCGCGCACGACCCGTTTAAACTCTACGGCCATGGGGTCTGGCATTTCTCGGCCTACGGCATCCATGGCTTGTAACAAAGAATACCCTGAACGCAAGCCATTAGCCATGAGAGTGATGCCATCGCCAAGTTGATTATTAAACTTTTTCAAGCGCGCTCTCTGGCGCATCTTTAGCCAGAATTTGGGCAAAAAGAAACCCACTATAGCGCCAATAAGGGGCATGACAAAACCGCCATAAATAAGCCAGGCCAGGGCAGTCACGGCAACGATGGAAATCAGGTTCAAAGCCCAAAACTCAGCGACCGTAAGCTTTAGGTCAGCCCTGGCCAGTTCAGTCGCCAAATTTTTGCCCAATCCCCGCTCTTCAATCACCTGATCCAGGTTCTGGGTGAGCAGCGACGGCCCGCTTGATTTCTTTTTGTCCTCCTGGTCCTCAGCACTTTCTAGGTTACCCCCGCCCACAAACTGTCCCAAACGGGCTTGAGTGGCATCACTGCCCCTTCTCGACAATATAACACCACCGATAAGGGTTGCCAGGGTGAGCACCACCAAGACAATGACTATGATTGTTAACATTCTAATCCTCCAAAAAACCCAGCCCTATCTGCTACCCAGTTTTCTCGTGTACCTTTAAAATCTAGTGCTGGCCCCAAAGATATTGGGCGGTAAAACAATACCGGCCGCCTCAATTCTCTCATAAAACTTGGGACGGATACCGGTCGGTTTGAGCCGCCCCACAATTTTGCCGTTTTCAATTCCTTGCTGTTCAAAGGCAAAAATATCAGACATGACAATAACATCACCTTCCATCCCCTGCACTTCAGTCACATTAACAATCTTGCGGCTGCCGTCTCGCAAACGGGATTGCTGGATAATCAGGTCAACCGCCGAGGCCACCTGCTCTCGAATGGCGCGCACGGGCAAGTCCATCCCGGCCATCAGGCACATGGTTTCCAAACGAGAGAGCATATCGCGGGGGGTGTTGGCGTGGGCAGTGGTCAGGCTGCCATCATGACCGGTGTTCATAGCCTGAAGCATGTCAAGGGTTTCACCGCCGCGGCACTCTCCTACCACAACCCGGTCGGGGCGCATGCGGAGGGTGTTGATAACCAAATCCCGAATGGTAACTTCACCTTTACCTTCAATATTGGGTGGGCGAGATTCTAGCGTCACCACATGTTCCTGGCGAAGCTGCAATTCGGCCGCATTTTCTACAGTGATAATCCGCTCATCATTGGGAATAAATGAGGAGAGCACGTTGAGCAGCGTTGTTTTACCCGAACCGGTCCCGCCGGAAACCACAATGTTCAACCGAGCTTTCACACAAGCCTTCAAAAATTCTGCCGTTTCAGACGACATAGAGCCAAAACGGATCAAATCATCAATCGTTAATGGATCTTTTTCAAACTTGCGAATGGTCAACGTTGGCCCGTTAAGCGCCAAAGGGGGAATAATAGCGTTGACGCGAGAACCATCGGGCAAACGCGCATCTACATAAGGCGAGCTTTCGTCAATGCGCCGGCCCAACGGTGACACAATCCGGTCAATCACCTTCATCACATGTTCATTGCTTTCAAAAACGATATTGGTTTTGGTCAACTTGCCTTTACGTTCTACAAAAACCTTTTCCGGGCCGTTGACCATAATTTCACTGACATTTTCATCGGCCAGCAGCACTTCGAGCGGGCCAAACCCCAAAATCTCAGCCACGATGCCCTCAAATAACCGTTCCCGTTCCGAGCGGCTGAGAATAATATTCTCCTGGGCCAATATCTGCTCAAACATATCCTGAATGGTTCGCCGCACCTCGTCGGTGCGAGAAACGTCCATGGCCGGGTCCAATTCGGCTACCAACTTATCCTGAATACGCTCCTTTAAATCCTTAAAAGCATCACGGACAGTGGACGCCACCGGAGCGCGTCGAGCCTGTTGTTCTATACCTCTGGGCCTGAGGGGGCTGGCTGAACCTCCGCCTGATCTCGCTTCACCGCTATCGCCAGGTTGTTGACTTTTCTCAATTCGCTTTAATAAAGACATATCCTATTTCCTTAAAGGCCATCGTAAGGTTGAACTTTTAGAGTTATCAGCATTTATCGGCCAAAGATACCGGAGCGAACAGGCGCCTCTACTTTTTCACTGCTGGGGTTCAGTGATTTTACCAGGTGGTTGCTAAAAGCAACCGTAGCCTGGGTAAGCAGACTATTTTTATCCCCCAAAACATAGGGAACGCCCTGGTTAACCGCTGTTGTCACCGATCTTTCATCAAGAGGTAACTGGGCCTCAATTTTATATTTAATATTGGCCTCGATATCTTCAGCCCGAATATTGATTCGTTTATCCACTTTATTCAGGATAAACATCGTGCGTTCACGTTCATACTCCAGCGCCTCGGTTACTTCAAACAAAAGTTTGGCGTTTTTGATAGCCGGAATTTCAGGCGTAGTTACGACTATTATTTTATCAGAGATATCCAGAACACTCAAAACCAAATCATCAAGCACGCTGCTGGTGTCAACAATGATGATATCAAACATAGTGCGCAGCCGTTCCAGAACGTCTACCACCAAAGCGGGTGTAACCGTATCAGCTACCTCCGGCCGAGGAGGGGCGAGCAGCGCTTTGATCCCCGAACTGTGAGCAATAAAAATGTCATTAATTAGTTCATTATCCAATTCGTCAATGTGAGAGGCCAGATCAGCAATTGTCCGGCTGGCATACAGATTTAATAACACGCCCACATCGCCAAATTGTAGGCTGGTATCAACCAGGGCTACTTTACTGGCGGCATTTTGCTGCAAAGCAATAGCTACATTGACCGCAATAGTGCTACAACCGACGCCGCCCTTGGCGCTATACACAGTTACGATCTTCCCCTTTTCCTGGGGCATGGCCGAGGTTGAGGCTACTGTACCTGCAGGAATCTGGGTCATTGCCGGCATGGCCTGGCGCCGGGTGGCCCCCAATTGGTACACCCGGCGAATACTGCTGACCAATTCATCGCTGGAGAAGGGTTTTATCAAAAACTCTCTAGCTCCGGCCAGCATGGAACGGCGCAGGTAATCAGCCTCACCCTGCACCGACATCATAATAATCTGGCAGAAGGGAACTTGTTGGGAGATGCGCTCGCTGGCGGTAATGCCATCCACGCCCGGCATGTTAATATCCATCAGGACAATATCGGGCTGGAGTTCCACCGCCATTTGAATCCCTTCTTCGCCGTTGGTAGCCGCCCCTACCACATCAATATCCGATTCGAAGAAGAGCAGTTTGCGCAGGTTTTCCCGGGTTTCCGGGATGTCATCCACAATCAATAAACGAATTTTTTCTTTGTCTCCGGGGCTATTTGATGGGGGCATGGCCATTCCTGACTTAAAATTTATTTATTCTGATACAAAAATAACTGGTTTATATAGGGCCTCAGTGGTTGAATCTTTGAGTATCGAGTAAGAACTTTGCCACGAATTGTACGAATTAACTCGAAAATTTTTGGTGAAATTCGTATAATTCGTGGCGAAAAATCCTTTTTGGTTCCGGCTTGGCCGGGTTAGGGTTTTATTGGGCAGACTTACTATAAAAACGGACAACTACCGTCAAGGTGCATCTCTAAAGCACAAATGTCTCTTAATACCTAAGAGACAACGTGCAATACCCAATGGGGTAATTGATTTACAGTCAGGCAATCAAACAGTGGCCCAAAAGCCAAGCTGTTACTACTGGCTGGGTGCAGGTGTAGGTGTAGGTGTAACCTGGAATTGTAATTCCAACTCACTGGCCAATTCTATTAATGATGGTGACATAACAAACTCAATCTTCGGCGGTACCGCAATATTAAAGCGGGTGAGCATATACTGTAACGTTACCGCCTCAGTTAGATGATCCGCATTTTCTTCACCGGCAGCACGCAGGGCCATTTCACTGTAAATATAGTTCTGGCGCAGCCAAAGCAAAACCAGCGCATCCTGAGGAGTTACGGCCAGAGTGACCACATCCGGCAGGGCTGGAGTTGGGGTAGGCGCTTCCTCGCCTTCGGCCGGCGGCGGCGGCGGCGGCGGTTCAATCCACGGGCCAACCCGAATCACCTTGGCCGCCTGAACCGTCAACTGGGCTACGCGGCGAGGAATTTGAGCCTCTCGGGCAAAGACAACAGCCGGAATATCCTCCGCAGCCACAACAAAGCGGCCTTCGTCAACCGGGGTGCTTAAAGTAAAATTGCCGGTTGGCTCACCGGTTTCGGGATCTATCTCCGGCACCAAAAAACTCAGTTTATTGGGCAGCGTGGTCTGAAATTCTTCATCCACGTCAACAAAGAAGGCCGAGACCAGAATATCTACGTAGTCACCGGGCTGGACAGCAAAGGACACGCTTTTTTGGCGGTTAATGGGATAGGCGACCGCAACCCGGCCGGCCGGGATTTGAAAGGAAGCTTCGCCCGCCCCAAAAACGTCCACCAACATGCTGCGGACAATCACCTGCCCCTGGACAATATCGGTTTTGGCGACCTTGCCAATGGTTTCAGCTTCGTCGGCAATAATGTCGGGCGGCACGTTATTGGCCGGCCAATCACGGCGGCCAATCGAACCGGCCACAAACTCAGAACCGCGACCAATCGGCTGCAAGGCCACAATCACCTGGGTGGTGGGGATCCCCCCCCCTTCTTCGGCGACGCCCGGCGTGGGTGTAGCGGTTGGTTCTTCCACCAAGGCAGGGCCACCCCCGCCCAAAAAGAGGAAGGCGACCGCCCCCAGCGTTGCCAGACCCAGGATAATACCGAGTATAATCAGCAGTCTGCCACGTTGCATATTAAACTCTCCCTTTCGACAAAAGTAGACGAAAAGGACGCTAGCACATTAATCATACCATTTTATGCGAAAAAGTCAAGACGGGGAAAATTTGGATTTGACATAAAGAGGATTTTCAGAAACCGAAAGAACTGTTCGTCCCCAAACTAACTGCTCGTTCCCAAACTGGGGTTTGGGAACGAGCTTGAAACTGACGGGTAGCGTTGGGAACGAGTTCGTCAGATTTTGATTAACTTTTTAGCGCCTTTCACAAAATGTTATTGCAGACATTCCGTAGCCGGCCCCAGATAGACGGCCCACACCTCGGGATTATTAGTAGTGAGGTGATAAGCGGGATTGCTCACAAGGCGTACCTTAACAAAAGTAGAAATATGCCAAGACGACGTACCAGAATCGAATTGGTCCCAAACCGGAATGATAACAGTTTCACCAGAAGTGATCAGGCCATCTATAAAATCTCTAACCGCAGTAGCAGAACCATGGTTACCCGGCAACGATTTCACCCAGTCGCCCACACTGAGACTATTGTCAGATGAAACCCGGGCATTAGTATAGGCATTAAAAGAGGCCCGGGGGTAGCGAAATTCAACCTCCAAATCCTCAGTGTTTTGCCACTGGGGATCCCAGGCTAGAAAACCCCGGTCATTTGTGCCAGCAGGGGGATTTTCACCCCCCATAATATCCAATACGGTTGTGCCAGCGACAGCGGCATTCACATAGGTATTTTTGACTGTAAACGGCAGAGCGATACACAAGGGACCAACCGTGTCCACATTCTCACCGCTGCGGGAGGCCACAATCATGCGCATGGTCGTGTGGGCGTACATAGGTACCGGGTCGGTCAAGGGATTAGAAATCAGGGGAAAGCCCAGGATTTGAGGCTGATTGTAGTAGATTTCGGTGATAATAAGGTTGTTGGCCGAAGGTACCGTACTGTTGCTCTTCTTCAACAGTTCGCAGTTAAATTTATTGTTCTGCCGGGCCAACTGTAAGGCTTCGTCAGCATAATTAAACTGGGTGTTCCGAGTGCTGGTGGCCGGGAACTTGGCGGCATAAAAGTATTCATAACCGGGTACGCCGGGATGGAGAATCACGTCGTCCAGGGTTAGCACATTCGTACTACTAATATAGTTAGGGTTGGTTACAAAGGCGTTGCAGTCACAGTTTACGCCTTCTTTGCACGGCTCACCCGTATCCACGACGATATGTGAGATGATCAGGGTACTGGTCTGTTCGCTGGAAAAATCCAGGGGAAGCTGGTCGGACAGGGTATCGAAGGTATAAGACACCACCCGATCATAACCGACGGTCGAATAAGCCGGGGTAATCACGGTCGGGCTAATCACAGTTGGGGGATTATTATTCTTGATTGAATAATTCAAATAGCCCGGCCTGATAGAAAAGCGGGTGATTTCTCGGCTAACGTTGGTTAAAACCAGATAGCCGCGCAGCGCCCAGCCCACCTCGAAGACGCCAATCAACATGAAGATCAGGATGGGGGCGACGATGGCCATTTCGACCAGGCCCTGCCCTTTTTCGGGGATAGCGTGAAGGGAGCTAATTATTTTTTTCATATCTGTACTCCTTTAGGGGGCCTGTTGGCCCCCGTTACCAACATCTAGCTAACAATGCGGACATAGATATTCGATAAAATCTCGTCGAAGATTAAGTCGAGGTCGGTTGGTTTGGCCGCCGGGAAGAATTTACCACTCCCCCCGCTAAACATCTGCACATCTTCTTGATCCCCACGCGGGTCAATGCCGGTGGCCATAGCGGTCAACAAATCGGCGTTGGCCCCGGCCCCGATACCGATGGTGTAAACGGTGACATTATTTTGGGCGGCGAGGGAAGCAAAATACATGGCGCACTCAAAATGGGGATCCTCCGTACCCAGCAGACCATCCCACAAATCAGGGCGGCCGCCGCCAGGTGCGCAATTGCCGGGGTTCTCATTCGGCGAACCGTCGGTCATGAGCACGATGATACGCCGGGCCGCGCCCTGACGGTCGCAAGCGCTGCCGTCGTTAGCAGTCATGGTGCAGTCGCTGTTGGTGGCAAAGCCGGGCACGCCCAACTCTTCCAGCCCCTCCCGCATACCAATGGCGATATTGGTGCCGCTCTGGGCCCACTGGTTTTCCACTGCGCTGAAGACATGGGTATAGGTTATCGGCGTACCCTGGGTGGGATCCCAGCAGCGGCCCGAATTGCCCAAATGTTTGGCGGCCCAGGTTAAGCATTGCAATTTGGAACGGCGAAGGCCACTGTTCTGAGCAGTGGTATTATCGCTGCCGCCGGTAAAGGCCACAATCCCCAGTTGGTCAAACTTGGGGTCGAGGCGGCGAGCAAAGTTTTTAACCGCCTCCTGGGCGCTGCGCAGGGGCTGGATGCCGGAGTACAAGCCGGTCTCCAGCTCGTCTTGCAGCATATTGGTGGGCGTCAGCACCAGGGTACACCCCTGGCCCGTGCCGTAACCCGTTTCGGTAGCGTTCCGCTTGCAGGTACACTCGCTCGGATCTACAGGATAGCCATAGGCCGGGTTGCAGCGATTACATGCTTCGCGGGTGGCCGAGCCAAGGCTGGCCGGCGGCCCCATGGCGTTACCGCTGTCAATGGCAGCCAGTGTAGGCAGAGCAATGCCGTTGATATCGTATTGCCGGCGCAAGGCATTCGGGATGCTGGAGGCAGCCACCGTACCGTTCTGATTGGTTGTACCGCTGGGATCATTGGTAAAGACGATTTTATCCACCCGGTAACTGGCGCTGCCCTGATACAACTTTAGGGTGTACTGCGTGCCCGATACCGTCGGAGTTGAACCCAATTTGATCCAGCGCCACTGACTGTTCCTGGCTCGGTTAACTCGCCAATCACCCGGATCATGAACCTGAAAGTAGCGGCTGTTGTCGTCAGTCTGGTCCTGATAATCGGCATTCATATTGTCTTTACGTTGGAAGATGGTGCCATTATCCACCTGCCAGTAGATAACCTTGCGCCAAGGCGTGACGTTATTGGAGACGTCATTATCGGGGTCAGGCTGGATCTGGTCGGGGCTGGGGCCGGCCCAGGTGTAGGACTCCTCGCCGCCGCCGATAGCCCTGATCCAGATGTAGGTGGTGGTTTGGGTCCAGGTGGGGGTAAAGTCATACTCTACCCAGGGTACCTGGCTGGGGCCTACTTCCAGGCCGGGAACAGTATTGAAAGGATTGCCCGACCAGCAGGCGCCGCTCAATGCGCCGCCGCTAAAACAATCGGCGTTATAGGCCGCGCCGTTAAGGTTGGGAATATTGCCCGGCCGCTGCCCATAGGTTACCATGGGACGAGCAGCGATATAGGCGCTGCAATCAACGGAAATGTCAGCGCCAGCATCATTTTTGCAAACATTATCACCCAGGTTGCCGGGGCCACCGACGGTGCAGTCAATACCCGCTCCAAACGTGCCCTGTTGTACATTTGGCCGGCAAACGTTAGAGGATTGATTCAGCGGGTCCCCAGCGGCACTGAGCTGATTGTTGTTTGATGGCTCGCCCAGGGCCCCAACCCCAGTTAGCTTTGAGGCGCGTTGGATCGCCCAGAACCCCACCCCTGGTGTGCGCACATCCAGGCGCCAGTTGCCCACCGCCCGAGAGTAGAGTTCAGCCTCAAGCGTCAGGTACTGGGAGGCGCCGACAACAAACGGCTGGGGCGGATAGACGGTGCATAAGGCAGACTGCGGAATGGATTGATTGTCTGTTCCGGTGGTGGCCCAGGCGGGATTGTAAGGCATGGGGTTGAAGTAGCCGTTGTTGGGCCAGTTGGGGTTGAAACTGGTTCTCACCCAGCAGTCGGTACAGATGCTCTGGTCCTCCATCGAGCCGGATATATCAAAAACCACCACCACGTCCAGGCTGCTCAGGTTTTCGGCAATGGCTTCGTCCTGCACCGGCACCCAGGTAAAACCAAAGAACTGCATAAAGTTCATACGCACATTAACCCGGCCCATAACCTTCACCTTGGTGGCCGTGCCCAACGTAGAACTGCTACAGTTAGAGGTGCCAGCGCCTTGATAAGCGCCGGTATCAATTACAAAGGTGGCTATAGGGTTTGAAGCAGTAATGTAACGCGCGCCCGTAATCAAGGTGGTGGGGCTGAGGACAGTGGTGGTGGGAGCACCTTCCCAATAAGTTCTGGGGCCAGAGGGCGGATTGTAGACATGGATACCATTCTGTGAGTCAATATAGGTGGTGGGAGAAACGATACAGCCCCGGACAAGAATTTCCGTATCCACCCCCACATCATACCCGTTCAACTTGATATATTCGACGGCCCGGTTGATGGTGTCCTGCTCATAGGGCAATTCGACGACGGCGGCCAAAGCGGTGGCATCGGCGGCCCGGTTGACTTTAACCTTTTCAATATAAACCAGGCCCAGGTCCAGGGCCAGGCCGAGCATAGCAATCAAGCCGATGACGGCAAAAGTAAAGATAATAATACTTTGCCCTTTTTGCTCACGCAGGGCCGCTAACTGGCGCGCTTTTAAGTTCAATAAAATTTTTCTCAGCATAATTCCTCCACTGGTGATTTACGATTTTGGATTTTGAATAAGGGATGTAGCGCTTGTAAGTCGTAAATCATACATTGTCCTTGCTTAGATACCCGGATCTATAGCCGTAACAACACCTTGATTGGCGTCAATGATAACCGTGTGCATCGCCTCCGTTTGTGTATTCAAACCCACCACCAGCCAGATCGGCGCGGGCGTGTCGGGGCCGCTGCGTAGCTGGATCAACATCTCCAGGCCGGGGTTGTTGCCCAGCATTTTAGCGCCGCCATTATCCAGCCAGATGGCCAGGGCCGCCGAACTGTCAATGGTCCAGCTATCAGCCGGGATAACAGTGGGGGGTAAGGTGACCGGCACAATATGCTCGATGGTCTGTACCTGACCGGCCGGGTCTACGTTTACAAAGAACAGGCGCGCTTTGGCCGGCGAATAAAAACGATACGTCCAGAGGGTAGGTTCACCCACCTGTTCCCGGCCAATGATTTTAGGCCAACTGGCATTGGCCGAAACCAGAGCCGCGTCGGCCGCCCATTTCTGGGCGGCGGTTTTGGCGACTGCATATTGGTTCAAGCCGGTTACCTGGTCAAACGTCACCGTATGGGTGGGTTGAGGACCGGGCACAGCCACCGGCGCCGCCGGCGTCGAAACCGGACCCAGGCCAGATTGAAAACGCAGAACCAGAAAACCAACGGTTAACACACTCACGCAAGCCAGGGCCAACACCCCGGCCAATAAAATCAAATCACGCCGATGTGTGCGTTGGAGCAGACGTACTCCCCAGGGAGTAGCCCGACTCGCTCGTGGACGCGCAGAATTTCTTGAAGAAGTTATCTGTTTGGACAACACCGTAAACCCTTCCGGTCTTGGATGTAACCGCGCGGCTAACTGCTCTTTTGGATTATTGGCAGAAAGACACCGTTGCCGCCTTCACCCGCGTCGTTGCCTCTGTTGATAAAAGGTCCCCGGTAGGTAATAAGGTAGCCATTCGCCCCATTGGGAGGCGGACAACTGGTGACATTGTTATCACGCATAAAGACTTGATGGACACCGCTGCTGCCTATGGCCAGATCCACGTCAATCATCTCGTCGTCATCTCCCTGATTTTGTAAAAATTCAGTGGAATAATCGGCGATGCCCGTTAGTGGGCTGACCCGAAAGATATAGAAGAACGGGGTAACAGCAGCGCAGCCCACTTGACCGGGGATCTCCTGCCAGGCAATCACCGGAGTGGTGTTACTAATGGCCAAACTGGGTCTCAGGCCCACCTGCTGAGGCGGCAGAGATAGGGTAGTGGAAGATTTGACTTCAGCGGTAGGATTACTGGTGGCTGCCGTGCCAGAGGGGGCGTAAGAAGCATTGGCCGGCCAACTGGAGCCATCGGCGGCCGTTGAAGTAGCCTGGAGCAAACTATAATCGCTGCTGCCGTTTCGATGCGCATCCCAGGCTAGATAAACATTATTGCTGGAGACAGCGATGGCAGGATTATCAAGCGTATCATGAGCAGTCCCGCCAATGATTTCCGTCCCCAGTCTAAAATTTTTCGGATTACTCCAACTACTACCGTTTGAAGACTGGTAATACCGGACTTGGGTTAAGATGCTGGTACTTGAGCCGTTTAGAAAAGCCAGGTGCAAAAGGCCGTTACCAAAGGTCAGCACAGGTTTGCGGTTAACACCGCTTCCCGCCACGGTGACCGGTGCGTTCCAGGCAGACACGTTGGTAGCCGCAGTGGAGCGGGCTGTTTCAATCTGAGTGACGCCGGGACCGGTGCTGTTCTGCCAGACCACATGGACGATCCCACTATTAGTCACGGCCACATCGGGAAAGTTGAGTTGGTCGGTGCTGACGGTGCGGACATCTGCGCCAACCGAGCAGTTGGGGGCCGTGGCCGAAACAAGCGTACATTTGGCCGAGGCAATGGCCGCGCCGCCGGCCTTGCGCCAAACCACGTAAACAACGTTATTAACACCGCTTTGGAAGGCTAACTGAGGATCACTGCCCGTACCGACAAAGGTAGCAGTGACCCAACCCCCGGCAGAGTCGGCTGACTTGACATAGACTGGCCCCTCGCCATTGGACTGCTTGTAGTAAGTCACGGCAATGAAGTTCCCATTGCTACTGATCTCAATATCGGGGGAGCCTGCGCCAAGCGAAGAGATGTCATGTACCGTTCCATCCGTCAGCACCGCTTTAACGGGTACAATCAGGCTGGCCACGGCCAGGGCGACCAGCAAACAGGCTAGAGGTATCTTTAACCAGGGCAAGCTTTTCATGCGGGTGATAACTCCTTGTTTTGTCTCGGCCAACCTTAGTAAAGATGAAGCTGGGTTGTAACCGGGCTGGTGTCATTGTTGGAAGTCCTGAGCAGGACGGTTGCATTGGCGGTAAAGGTATTGATGACGCTGGGATTGATCGGGTTGACAATACTATGTTCCGAATAAATAAAGTATTTAAGCCCGGTCGAAGTCGCCGGTAGATTATAGAAATTAAACTCGCCATTTTGAATGGTGGTGGTTTCGTAAAGTTCGCCCCCTTCGGCATAAGCCCAGATCCTGACGCCCGGAATACGCAGGTCACCGGCGCTGGCTTGATGCACAATGGCCTCACCCCTGATCCGGGTCGTAATCGTCGTTGGGAGAGGATTGATGGTGCAAGGGGATAGGGTTACGTCATCAAAGTAGAACTTGGTGGCGTGGCAGTTGGTGTTGGGGGGTGTACAGGTCGAGTTGCTGTTGTTATAGAAATAAACATATAGATCTTGGCCGGCATAATCTTCCAGGTTGATGCCGCTGGCGGGTTCCAGGGTAAGCGCAACGTTTCGCCATTCAACCGGAGTGTAGGTGCTACCCCACACTCCATCGGTCACCTGGACCGGGTTGGTCAGATGAGTGCCGGAGAGGCTGGGCGAGGTGGTAATCAAGACATAGAAGCGGTCATTGGGATCATCGCCATCTACCTGAACGTCAACGTTTTTGAAAAGATTTAACCTAAAATTGGTGGTAGATGAGATAACGAAACTGGGCATGGTAAATCTTTGGTAGAAGAAGGGTTGACGGAAAGAGCTGTCAAAGGTGGGTGCAAGAAGTTTTGTATTGCCGGTATGGGCGCTGCCGGGGGCTGTGGTGACTCCTTCGGCTCCCGCCAAAATCCAGCGGGTCAATGGCGGATTTTCAAAACTCTTCTCGGCTAACGGATCGGTACAACTGGTCAAACCGGGAGGAGTGTTATCAATCGGCGGTTGGCCCTGGGCCGCCGCACAACTGTTCGGGTCGCCAAAGACAAAATTATCAAAAAGGGCTGTTTGATAGCTGGTATTATTGGTGGCGCTGTTCATAAACAGACCAAATTCGAGTTGATTACCCAGGCGGATAGTGGCGCTGTAGAGAGGCGCTCCCCACGATGCCGGGTTTGTGCTGGCATAAAAGAGGAAGGTATTAGTGCCGCCGTAGCGCTGAATACGCAGCCAGACAGGGCTACCTGTAGTGGGCGTTGGAGCGCTGCCGGCATTGACAATAACCGGGGTCGGGCTGACGCTATCGCGGAAAACCACTTGATATTGATAGTTTGAGCCGATGCGGGTGAGGCCAAACTCCAGTTTGGGGCTGGCAGGCAGGAGCGTATCGCGCACTTCCAGGCCGGCTTTGGACCCGGCCGTATCGGGCGCATCCGCAACCTGAACCCGCACATCCAGGCCGCTGCTGGTAGCGATGGGTGAAGTTCTTCGGTAGAAAGTATAGCCGCGCGGCGGGGTCAGGGCGTTATCATCGCTCAGGGCAGTGTTTGAACCATCGCTGGTCAATCTAAGCCGATCTGAAACAATTTGTGGCGCTACCCCGTTATTCTCAGCATTACCGTACAATTGAGTGGCCCAAGCTGACAGGCTGCTAAAGGTATCGGTTATCAGGGTTGGCGTACAGCTAATGGTCAGTGTATTGCTCAAAATGTTGTTAGTTTCGTTACCTTCAAGGATCAGCTTAGAGGTATCGGCATAACTGTAAAGCCGGTGCGGGCCATACGAACCGATGAAGAACGGCTGGACAATAGTAAAACTGGCTCCTGGCGCTAAGGAGTTGCGCCACAGCTTATAGTCGCCAGGGAAGTTGAAGGGAGGGCCATAAGAAGGAACCTGCGGCGAAGGATCCAGGAAAAGATCGGTATCAAAAAAACGAGTAATTGTCACCGACGAAGTATTTTGGATGGTGAAGGTGAAAGGCAGGTTAGAATTGAGAATAGGGTTCGATGGAACCTGAATACTAACGACCCGCAGATCAGCAGGACGCAGGGTCAATTGGGTCGTCGCTGCCGTAGCTCCATTCAGCAGAAAGCGTGACGTGAGCGGATAAGGATTACCATAAGTATTGGGATCACCGGGCGGGCTGAAGATTGACAACTGTTTTAAATCATAACTCAGTTGCGCCTGTCCATTGGCGTCGGTCAACACTTCTGCCAGGAACTGGTTAGCATAAAAGATTTGATAACTGGAGTTAGGCGCATGGTTGTTAAGCTGGATCGTGATAATGGTGTCTGGGGTAACGGTGCTACCTTGCAGCACCAGAATCACCGGTATGGGAAAAACGGTCACATTCCGCGAGGCAACAAACGCATTGGTGGCGTTAACATAGGAAGTGACTGGAATTGTTGCCGTCACGCCAATGGTCGCCGTTAGCGGAATTTGATAACTGGTTACATAGGTTTGGGCTGCGCCCACATTAAAGGTATTGGCCGGAGACGAGCCGGCAATGGGTACTCGCCAGGAGCCAAATTGGAAGTAGTAAGGATTATTGGCTTGAAGATGTCTATGGGCCTGGATATTGATAACCGAGCCAACAGGCCAAGTGTAGCCGCCATCAATGGTCAGGAAAGGACCGGAGGGTGTAGAGATTTGCACATTATCTAGCAGAGCCACTTGATTAGCCGTAGTCATGGAAGAAGGATTTCGAGGGGTTCCGCCCGTAGCCTGGTGAGAAGTAATCTGGTAGATACCATCAGGTAATCCGCTCGACGGCATTGAAATACAATTGGCTATACTGGTCAGCGGAACATCCCAATCAACCGGAGTTGTGGTACTCCCACTGGGGCCAACCAGAGGAGTACGCCCTAACCAACAACTAACTCCACCACCGCTAATTTTGAGATCATATTGCAAATCAGGAATGTGGCCCCTGATGAAGGCATGGATTGTTTCGCCCTGAGCATACGTCAGGTTGCCGCCCGACAAAACAATTTCAGGTCGAGAAAGGAAAAAGTCACCGGAAGCATAGACCACCGTCGGGCTAACGGTACGGCGTGATTGGATAAAACATGGAATTGTCCCACCGGCAGGGCAGGGATTGGGTGTACCGAGGTCGGGTACCTGCCAGGTAATGGGACCAGAGGGCACTGCTGGAATATTGGTAAAAATTTGTTGAACGGTTGGCCCTGAACCATAAACCAGATAAAGGTCAAACGGTTCATCGGGCGATTGGTGGCTCAATAACTCAATTTCAACTGTAGAATTATAGGCAGAACTATTCCCCCCAACACCATTATCCACTAGAATTCTGGGCGCAGCGCTGGTTTTTACCTCAACCTGCTGATCGGCGGTAGCTACCACTGTATCCGAGTCAAGAAGCGTTGAATAAAGGTCATAGAACCCAGGGGGAATGGCTCCAGAGATGGGACAACTAAAATCAGCGTTATTCGATAAAGAGTCGGTATTGACCGCGGCACAAATTTTAAACTTCTGGGAGCCAACACCAAGATAAATATCATAAGGACCAACCGAATTAAAATGGCTTTCCAGGTGAACGGGGAGACTATCGCCCTGATTAACACTGTAGTTTAAAGCCCAGATACGTTCACCATTTGGCCCTGTCCCTGTGCCGCCGGTTGAAGTGATGTTGTTAGTATTTCCGATGGCAGGAGGCGGTGCGCCGCTAAAGGCTTTATCAATCCCTTCATTCTGCATAGATAATTCGGCCCGAATTTCAATGGTTTCTCCACCCATGATAACATCGAAAATAGGGTCAATCATCTGGAGGTTATAATAGGTGCTGATTTTTACGTTCAAGCCCTGCTGGCCGGCGTGGCCGGCTTGAGTCAATACAACCGTAGGCGTTAAGGGATCTGTATACTGTCCCACTACTTGCACCGCAAAAGCATTGGGCGTTTCCCTACAGACATTATAGCCGAGAGACCGACATATTGTGGATACGTTTATAGAACTGACCGTCCGGCTAATGGCGACATTTTCGATGGCAGTAGTGCGTGAAATGGGGTTACATACCCAGGGTGCACTAGCATTAGGATCTCCAGTGGCAACCAAACAGGCACTAGAGCCAGGAGATCCGGCATAGGGCCGGCCAGAGACAGCATAACGCGTTGCTTCTCGGGCCGCGGTTTGCACGGTGGTATAGGCCCAAATAATCCGCGCTGCCTCTATAACCCCTAACAATAATAGTAAGAATGCGGGTAAAATTAAAGCAAACTCAACCAGGCCTTGAGCTTTTTCTTTCTTGTGTAACACGGGCCAACTCCTCAGACGGATAAAACACGTCTCATGTTGATAATGTTTGTCTGTAGTAGAGTCCCGCATGGTTAAAAAAGGATACGGGGTAATGAAACCGGGGTAAAAATTTAAGGTTAGCTCTATTATAAGGTGGGCCGGAAAGTCATGTCAATGTGACCATAAGACTAAGGATCGTGGATTAAATAACTTCCCCAATTCACTGGAAAGTTGTTTGGAGGTGGTTCAAAAAACCGGCAAGTTAGATGGATATTCGTAAAACGTAAAACGTAATGATTTGCCCGATAATCAGCCATTACGTTTTACGCTTTATACCGCAAGGGTATCCCTGTGGGACGTTTTACCGGACAAAAAGTGTCAATCTCATTTGAACCTTGCCGTTATTTGGTTCTCATTCTTGAGGCAGATCGGGCAAAATCAAGCGGCGGGCACCCAAAATTGGATTTTGGTGCCTCGGCCCAGGGCGCTGTCAAATTCAATTTCACCGCCCAACATTTCCACCTGCTCTTGCATCGAACTCAAGCCAATTGTTTTGCGCTGGCGGGCAGCGGTCAGGGCTTCGGCCACATCAAAACCGCTGCCATCATCCTCAATCACGACAATGGCCCGGTCCTCGGCAATGCTGAGCGAAATCTGAACGTGGGTGGCATTGGCGTGGTCCCGCACATTTTTGAGCAGATTTTGAACGACCCGGAAAATGGTGACTTCGGTATGAGGCGGCAGACGCTGGTCGCGGCCGCTGATGGTTAGATTGCAGGCAATCCCGCTTTTTTGCTCAAAATCCTCAATGCTTTTCTTCAGGGTGGGGTTGAGGCCCAAATCATCCAGCATCATGGGCCGCAAATCAAAAATAAATTCGCGCACCTTTTGAAAGGTATTGGTAACGGCCTGTTTCAGTTCGGTCAGTTCGGTGCGGGCTTTGACCGGGTCGGTATCGAACAGGCGCTCGCAAATTTCGGCTTGCAGGATAAGATTGGTCAGCGATTGGGCCGGGCCGTCGTGCAGTTGGTTGGCCAGGCGTTGGCGCTCGGTTTCCTGGGCATTGATAATTTTGACAATGCCACTCACCTGGCCGTTATCGCCGCTGTCCATTTCTCTGGGGCCGCCGCTGTCACCGGCTGCAATCAGCGAACCGGAGACATCGAGAATCCGGCGCAGGCTTTCGGCGTAGCGTTTGAGGTTTTCCTGCCGGCTCTGCAACTGCTCCACCTGGCCGCGCATCATAAACAGCCGCATCTGCGCCTCCTGGGCCGCGTTGTAGATTTCCTTAATATCCTGGCGCGGAATGGTATCAATGTTGCTTTCCATGGTCCGCACTTTGTTGGTCAATTGCGCATTACGCTGGGCTAACTTTTCCACTTCAGCCGAGCTTTGTTTGACCAGAATATCAATCTCTTTCAACTCTTTTTGAATCTGGTCATATTCATTGCTGGTCTGCTCAACCACTTGCACCGGCGTGGGCGGAGCGGCTGCCGGTTCTCCAGCCGGGGGTTTGTTCCCCCCTAAACTTTGCAAACGTTGTAAGGTCATGCGTGTATGTCCCTCCTGAAAGGAGTAGTCAGTAGCCAGTAGTCAGAAAGAATTATCTGGCTACTGACTACTGACATCTACCCTACTTTCTACTTCTCTTCATCATCATGTAAGCGAATCCAGCCGCGCCTGACTGCATAGAGGGCAGCCTGGGTGCGGTCGTTGACGGCTAATTTGCGTAAGATGCTGGTCATGTGGTTTTTGACGGTCTGGCGGCTGATACCTAGGGCGTAGGCCACCTCTTTATTGCTCTGGCCGCGGGCGATGTGCTGCAAAATTTCCATCTCGCGTGGGGAGAGGGGGGCAAACATTTCGTTGGGCATGCCGTCAACATAGGCCACTTTATCAAACTGTTGCAACAACCAGGTGGCTACTTCGGGCTTGTTCAGCACCTCGTCATCAACCACGTAGTTGCCTTTGCTCACCTGGCGAATGGCTTCAACCAGGCGGCGCGGGGTAATATCTTTGGGGAAATAGGCGGCGGCTCCAGCGCGAACCGCATGGAAGATCTGCTCATCGTCGTGATAAGCCGTGAGCATAATCACTGCCACTTCGGGCGCGGCTTGCTTTAGCTCGCGGGTGGCCTGCAAGCCATTCATGTGGGGCAGATTAATATCCATGATGACCACGTGCGGCAAAAGCTGCTTGGCCAGGCGCAGACCTTCTTCGCCGTCGGCCACTTCCATAATGACCTCCAAATCCTCTTCGGCTTCCAGAACCCGGCGCAATCCCTGCCGAAAAAGGGGATGGTCGTCAACCAGCATAATACTTGTTTTAGCCATGATTTGTCTCCTAGGACACAGGTATCAAGTTATAGAGTAGCAGGTAGCAGGGTAGCAGGTAAATGTTACCCTGCTACTTGCTACCCTGCTACTTGCTACCCTACTACCTTTTTATAAATCAGGATAAGGGACCGCTAAGATTACCTGGGTTCCTCGCTCCGAGTCGCTCAGTATCCTGAATTTGCCGTTCAACAGTTCGGCATAATCCACCATTCTGGCCAGGCCCAGATTCTTTCTGGATTTACCGACCCGCTCGATATTTAGACCAATGCCATTATCAATGACACTAAAATGAAGCGCGCCATCCTTTTCTTCAATCACCACTTCGATTTGAGTAGCACCGGCGTGGCGCTGAACATTGGCTAAGGCTTCTTGAATGACCCGAAAGATAGTAATTTCGACAATGCTGGGCAGGCGACCGATAGTGGTATTGACTCGCAACTGGGTTTTGAGGCCGGTCCTGGTTTCAAACTGTTCCAGGTAACGCCGGATACCGGCGCCCAGGCCAAAATTGCCCAGGATAGTAGCCGGTTCCAAATCTACAATGAGTTGGCGAATATCGGCCAGACCCGTTTCTAATTCAGCCTGCAAAGCGGCCAGGCCGGCATCCACGGCCTCTTTATCGCTGGCTAACAGCGTCCGGCAGGAGGCAAGTTCAAACACGCCATTGGCCAATAACTGGCCCACGCTGTTTTCCAAATTGTGGGCCAGTTGAGCGCGTTCCTCTTCTTGGCTTTGCAAAATTCTAATGCGAGGCCAATGGGAATCATCGGGGGGGGGCGCAGCGAGGTCATTTTGCAGGTAGGCATACAAGGCCCCGCTCTGCTCCGATAAACGGGCGAGCTGCCGCCCCACCTGTTGCAGCCGCACCGCCTGATCACTTTTGGCCGCATCGCGCCCATTTTCCGGCTCGTGGAGCGCCTGTTCATACTTTAAAAGAGCCGCCTGGGCCAACTCGTGCAGGTGATGTTCCGTTTCCTGCAAGGCGGCGCTAATTTTAGCCCAAAATTGTTCCATCTCGGCGCTGTCGTGGTTCATCAACCGTGTTTGACCCCCATCGCGTTACTATAGTATACCATAACCAATCCATACATGTCCAGTAAAATTTTAAGATAGTGGGAAGGGGTTATTGATCCTTAAAGTGATTATCCAAAAATAAGTTCCCCCAAGTGCCTAATGAGTTCTCAGGGAACTAAGGGAACTCAGAGCCAAAGGCCCCCTCTTGGTAGGAACTCAAAACGGGAAGTAAATTTTAGAGGCTCATGTTAAGTACTAGTGCAAAGCAGGCCGGGCTCCCACGCCCGGCCCCCGGCAGCGTGGGAGCCGCCTCTGCTACATTGCACTTGTTCTATACATGAGCCATTTTAGATGTTTACTTAATCCGATAAACGGTCATATTGTCGCCGCCGGCCTGGGGAGACCAGGGGGCCTGGGTACTGTATAACCGGGTTAGCCGGGGACTTTGGGTTAATTCGGGATACCAGGAAGGAAATGTGACCAGGTAATCGGCCTGCCGGGCTGTTACAAAATGGAGCAAAGCCGGCTCATCTCGGATAATGGGAATGATTTCCGGAGTGATTAAACCGGCCAGGTCAATCAGGGGACGCTCGGTAAAGTAGCCAATCGCGCCAATATCGTGCGCGGCGATAAGCGTGTTGGGTGGGGTTTGAGCAGCCAGCCAGTGGGCAGTCGCCACCATCTCGCTCTCGATAAAGCGCACATCGCGGCCATACGCCTGCGCGCCGATAAAGGTAAAGGCCAGCGCCAGCAAAGCCAATGACAGCACCCAGGCTCGGCCCAGCGCCCGCCCCACCCCATTGCGGCGGGGAACTTTTTGGAGCAGCCGACCCGTGCCCCAGACACCCAGTAAAATGATCCAGACGATGGCCGGAATTTGATAGCGGCCATGTTGGTAAGTGACCGGCAGCCGAAGCGCATACAGCAGCAAAAAGCCAATCCACCAGCCCCAGATGAAGAGCAAGCCCCAACGCCGCTCTTTGAAGGTCAACCAGGCCGCAAAGGCCAGACCAGGAACTAACAGGAACTGCGCCCCAATAAAAACAACCCGAAAGACCCCTTGCACCGTTTCGGCCGGCCGGCTGAAATTGCCCCAAAGCCGCCACCACAGCGGAACTTTATCCAGAATAACCCGGTACTCCGCTTGTTTAGCATAAAAGGTATTCGGAAAAGGCAGCCCTGTATTCCATAAGTGAAAGGCGATATAAGGAACCAGCAGCAAGAGCACACCGGCGGTCAGCCAAAGAACACGGAACAGAAGGAACTGAGGGAACTCAGAGGAACTGGGGGGAACTGAGGGAGATTGGTTTTCTCCGTTAGTTCCATCAGTTCCCTTTAGTTTCTTTCCTTCCCGCCAGCCACGAACAATCATATCCAGCCCAATTAACCCAACCAAACCCAACCCCTCCGGGCGAGTCAAAATAAGCAGACCGCCGATGAGACCGAGGCCAAAATCTGCGAATGGCGAATGAACGAATGGTGAATATTCGCCTATTCGCCTATTCGCCATTCGTTTGTCGGCCAGGTATCGTTCCACCAACCAAACCGAAAGCCAAACGAACAGGATGGTTTCCATACCCGACACAGCGGCCCAGATCAGGTGCCACTCGAACAGGCAGAATAAGCCGGCCCATTTGCCGACGCCGGGCTGCTCCGGGAAAAGCCGAGCACCTAGACGAGCCGCCGTCCAGCCGGTCAGGCCCAAAAGGGTCAAACCGAGGCCGTAGGTCCAAAGTTGGAAAGGGATGCCGAGCAGGTAGCCCAGGCTTAATAAAAATGACCACAGCGGCGCCGTCGAACCGGCGCTGGGCACGCCGGGCACAAAAGCCAACTGGCCGCTGCGGGCCAGGTTGCGGGCGTAGGTTTGGTGAATCCAGGCATCGTCGAGGGGGAAACCGGAAAAGCCAAAGCCCCAGGCAGAGACAGCCAGGTAGAATAGGCCCAGGGCAAATGCGCCTGTCAGCCAAAGAAGAAGCGGAAGCAATTGTCCCAAAGGGATACCCTTGCGGTATGAATTGTGAATTATGAATTGTGAATTGTGAATTGTACGTTGGTTATTCACTGAACTAAATTTCAATCCAAAATCTAAAATCTAAAATTCTTCAAGGGTGATTAATCTTGAAAACGTAAATTGGCTGGCCGGAAGCATCGGTAAACGTGTGGACCAGGGAGAGGCTGGGGTGGGTGACGGTTTGGGTGTAAATTTCGGTCAGGGGGGCAGGGTGGTTGTGATCCAGAATGAGATAATCGGCTCCATAGCGCCGGGCTGCTTGCAGAGTTGTCTCGATGTTTTCATTGGGCACAATGACGCTCGGCCCGCCGCCGTGATAACGATAGGCGGGCGGGTTGCCGATCATCACCGTAGCCGTAGGGTCGGCCTGGGCCACCCAAGCGGCGATAGCCGGGTAGAGGGCGTCGGCGCTGTTCCAGCCATTATTTTTTAGCACTCGCCCGTAGTAAATAAAGCAACTCAGGCCAATGGCAATCAATACCAGCCCCACTCCAAAAAATTGTTTGGCTACTGTGGCGTCCCAGCGACGACGGCGGGCAGCAATCCACTCGATGGCCTGCTCCAAGCCGACCAGCGCCGCCGTATCAATGAAAGGCAGCAGGGCCGCGCCGGAGTGGAACAGTCCCCCCCGCGCGCCGGGAAAGGCAAAAACCAGGGTCATCACCGCAAACAGCAGCGCCGCGTAGAGTCCGGCCAATTGGATCAACACATGGCGGCGCAAGGACCAACCCCCTAGCAGCGCCAGTGGAGACAGAAAGATCATGCCCCAAACGGCCAACACCGTTTGCAGATTGATTGTCAACGCCCACCAGCGGCCTTGCAGCGCCGGTCCCAGCCCTTGCGCCAAAAAAGTGCGGGCCGATAACTCCCGGCCATAGCTAAACAACGCATCATAATTGGTCAACCAGATCGTTTGCGAACCGGCCGTTGGGAAGAATGTTCCGGTCACTTGCCAATTGCGGACAAACCAGGGAGCCATAATGAGGAGATAGCCGAGAAGGAGGAACGTGAGGCGTGAGGCGTAAATCGTAAATCGTAAATCGTAAATCGTAAATCGTAATAGGTAAAGCAACAGGATACTGATGAGTACCAGTGGGCCGTCGGCGCGGGCGAGGTGGGCCAGACCGGCGAAGATGCCGGCGGCGAAAAGCCAGGGTTGGGGGTTGGATTGTTCTAGCTGGTACTCCTTACTGCCTACTTCATACTCCCTACTCCCTACTCCCTCCATCCCTCGCCAGGCAGCCAGTAGCGCCAGCGAACCGGTGATGGCAAAAGGAGTGAAGTTGTCAATGGCGGTCCAATAAGGAAAGTAAAAGCCGCTGAAGATCGCTAACAGGCCGGCCAGCCAGCTCAGCCGGCGCTGGCCTGATAAATGATAAGTAAGCAGGTAAGTGAGCGGGGCCAGCAGCGCCGAAAGCAGCACAAAGGGTATCTGGGCAGCTCGATAGGAAGCGCCGCCTACGACCATGCCCATCCAGGCCAGGATCGAGGTCAGCGGCATCCAGTAGAGATGGCTGGGCTGGGGCGGTGGGCCGGGCTGTCCCAGGTAATTCCAGACAAAATCTTCCACAAAACCGCGCCCGGCCAGTAGATTGAGCGCGTTGACATAGGAGTAGGCAGCGTCCATGTAATTGGGCTGCTGCTGCGGCCAGGCGACCAGCAGCCGAACCAGGCAAGCTAGGCCAAACAGGATGAGCAAATCCTGGCGGCGAACTTTTGAGGCATGGAGAGATTGAAGGCTGGTCACTGAATTACCGTTTGATCTGAAATAACTTGACCAGGTAGCCGCGCAGCGTGTAGGTTTTGAGGAGGGTGGCGTGTTTCATATCCTTCGGGTAGATTTTGAATACCCCTTCCTCATTAAATGGGCCATCTTTCAACACGCTGTCGGCATCCACTGCCACATGAGTAATTTGGGGGTCAAGGGTACTTTGAGGCACGTTGGTATTGTAAACATAAAAGCTCAGAGCCGGGAGGTCGTTTTCCAGGGCTAACACATAGGCATAGGATCCCCCCAAAAAAGCATCTGCCCCCAACTCCCGGCTGATTTGGCGCGAGGCTTCGACAATAGTAAATTCCGGCGCTCTGGCCCAGGACCCATACTGGTAAAGGTCGCCCAGGGTGATGGCCACGACCAGGATGAGGGCGATCAAAGCACGAACCTTAGACGAGGGAAGCGCCAGATTAACCGGTTTTCTCCTCTCCAACCAGGCCACAAAAGCCAAAATACCGACCAGCGCCAGCAGCAGTGATCCAATGAGGATGGCAAACAGAATCGGCAGATCAAGGATCACTTGATAATCAACCAGGTTCACGCCCAGATACAAAGCGTAGCCCAGCTTTACCCCTCCCGCCAGCAGTTGATACAGAAAGTAGGTTAAACCGATGAGAACAAAAACAAGCTGTAGCCGGCCCAGTTTGGCCGGTAAGGGCAACCGCTCTGAGCGCAGCCAGCGGTCCAGGGCCAGCGCCGCCGTCAAACTCAGTGGGGGAATCAGGCCGATCATAAAGCGGAAAGGCTGGCTATTCGACGCCAACAGCATTAATACAGTAAAGACCAAATAAAGCAACGTGATGATCTCACCCATAGCTAAGCAGGGTGGATTTTTTCCCAACGCCTGAGCGCCTCGGTAAAAAAGATAAGCATACGCCAGCCCAAACAGAGGAAATATTCGCACGAAAAAGCCGGAATAGATGCCAAATTGCAGGACCGAGACCATGGCAAAACGCACATTTTCTTCCAGGCCATGCTCAGGATTAAAAGTACGGGTGGAAACATCGGAAGGCAGGATGGTATCAATAGTGGCAGCCTGGAACAGGTGAATCCAGCCCAGCCCGGCCATCAGCGCTGCTCCGGTCAGAAAGAATAGCAGCGGGGACCAAACCTGGGAGTGACGCTCTCGCCAGCGCCGCCAGGTTAAAATTAATAACCCCACCACCGCCGCGGCCAGAAAAGTGACCCCGGCTATTTTAATATACAAAACACAAAACAGGCTAACCACTCCGCAGATAAAAAACCAGCCCGGCCGGCGCAGTCCCCGGCCCCAGCAATAAAGCGCCAGCGCCAGGCCGCAGGCCAGCGGGGTATAAACCATCGGAATGCGATTATAAATGAGAAAAGGGTAATTCAGCGTTATAAAGAGGGCGCTAAAAAGCGCCGCTCGCCGCCCAAACTGTTGATGGGCAAAAGCAGCGGTAAACACAATCGCCAGCAGGCTGGTACTCACCGCAATGAGATTGGCCTGCCAATAGCCAATCCCCAGGATGGAGAAAAACCCGTAAGCCAGCCAGGTGAGAGCCGGCTGCCGGTAAGGGGGTGGTTGGACGCCAAAGAGAACCCAATCACGGGCAAAGCCAATTGTGTTTGGCCCGTCGGTGCTCAAATCTTGCGAACGAGTCAGGTAGATCGGGGCGTCGGCGGTGAGGGCGTACAGGCGCAGGGCTGCGGCCAGCAGCAAAATGGCAACCATGCCTATCAGATAAGTACGACGAGAAAGACTATTTATCTGTAGCATATTTCAAGATGTAAATTCCACCCACCTGGGTTTCTTCCAAGAGGCGATAATGGTTGTCAAAATAGTCTTTTTGGGCCAGTTGGTAATCAATAGCCTGGTCCAGGCCAAGCACCAGCCAGACTCGATCACGTCCTTGAGCAGCCAGCGCAAGCTCTTGTTTGGGGGCGGTCACGGCTGCGACAATGGCCTGGGAGGGAGCATTGATGCGCGCAATTTTCGGGTCGCCTGGCAGCAGAATCTGTTCCATTGCCGGGTTGTACACCCAAAAAGGCAGGTATGAACCTTCACTGGGGTGTAGGGTCACTTCATCAGCCTGGGCATGTTCACGGACGTAGGCGGCGGCTTCATCCCAAGGGGGTTTAGCATAAGCCGGATTGAAATAATAATTGACCAGTGATATTCCCATAACCGCCAGAACAGGCACAAACAAGGCTTGATTAAGTCGGGGACGAGGGACATGGATCAACCCCCAGCCCACCAGCAGATAAAGCGGCAAAGACGCGGTTAGAACAGTCCGCAATTGAAAAATCGGGCGAACCAGGGAAACCAGATAGGTACCCAACAATGGGACCAGCATCCAAAACAGCAACCAGAGCAGCGCCTGGCGATGAATGTTACCACTCATTAAAGCATGCCGGGCATTGTTGAGAATGGCAAAGACAACAAAAAGGGTCACCACCAAGGCCACAGCCACCCAAAAGGCCGGCAGCGACACCCCCACAAAAAAGCCGCTCAGGGTGGTCAGGAGGCTCAGCAGATGCGGTGTTTCGATCCAATAGGAGGCCAGCACCGACCGGGTTTGGCTGAAAAAGACACTTAACCAGGGCAGGTAGAGCACGGCCACGAGGCCCATACTCAGGACAAAAGACAACAACCGCTCTCGGCGACGATCAACCAACAGCAAGTAAAGCCCCATGGCCAAAAAAATCGGGAAACTGAAGTAAGCAGTATAGCTGGCCAGCATCGCTGCTAAAACAAACACTCCCCACCAGCGGGGGTGATTATCCGGCAGGGCGCGGCTAAAAGCCCAACCACAGAAACCCGTCAACAAGAGCAACAGGGTATACATGCGGGCTTCCTGAGCATAAAAAAGTTGAATAGGGGAAAGCGTCATCATGAAGGCGCTGGTCAGGCCAACCTTTTCATCAAAAAGGTCTCGCCCGATAAGGTATACCATCAGGATGGCTCCAACACTGCTTAGAGCCGAGGGCAGCCTGACGATAAATTCGCTCTGCCCCAGCAGCAAAAAAAGTTTTACCAGCAAAAAGTAAAGCGGCGGATGCACATCTGTAGCCGTAATTGCAATCAGATCGGCTATTGGTTTTTGGGCCAACAGAATGGTCAAAGCTTCGTCGTGCCAAAAGGACCACGCACCCAAATGAAACAACCGCAGGGCGAGGGCCAGTCCGACCAGCCACCATAACCAGTTTTGCTGGGCTATAATCTGATGAAACCTGGTTCGAAGATCAGTCATTTTCGCTAACGTGCGAATGCATCTTGCGTGTTGCGTAAAACGGAACACGCAAGACGCAACACGTAGATCATTTGAGTTAAAACTTTTCTAAAGGACTATACTATCCACTAGACATTATATCGATTTAATTGGGGAGCGTTTTTTACCCATCGTGTAGAGCAGGATTTCCAGAATTAAAGGATTTTGATCCTATCATTCAGATAATCCTGCTCTTTCCGGGTGACATAAGTCTAATCGGTATAATGTCTACTATTTTAGCCGGTACACCTGATACGCCCCAGCCACCTCAAAAACCGGCTCAAAATAGTCAGCTTCCAGCACGGCTAATTGCTCCAGAGCCGGCGCGGACAAAGCTTCCGTCTCTTCCCGTTTGATAAATTCCAACCCTTGACGGTGCAGCAATACATGCGTAATTCCCGCCTGTTTCCAGGCAGCAGCGATATTGGCGGCGCTGCCGTAGAGATAGTGGTCGTGAGCCAATTGGTCCAGAATGCTGTCGGGGCGGCACTCAACCTGGCAAAAGTAGCTGCGCGGCTCCCACAAAAACAACACCACGGCTTGGGCCGGCAATGTTTGATGCAACTGTTCCAGGGTAGCATAGTACGCCCCCAAGCGGCGAGTCAAATACTCGGATCGTGTCTCCTGCCCGGTCAAATAGGCCAGGGGGTTGACCTGGGCAAAGTTCAGGCTCAACTCGACCAGGTTGAGGGTCAGCGCCAGCCCAATCAACAAATTGACAAAGCGGTGCAGCGAAAACTGAGGCCGGTCCAGATGGGCCAAATCCTGCCACAGCCAGCCGACCACCGGACTCAAAGCTGCCAGGCAGGGCAGCAGCAAGCGCGACTGCCACAACGAGCGTGACCAGATGACCCCCAATGTCCAAAAGAGAAATTGAGCCAGGGCAAAAATGAGCAAAACATCCAGAGCCGGGGGACGTTCCGGGGTGCGGGCGCGATAGCGAAACACCCCATACAGCAGGATCAACGGCAGAAACGCTAGAAACAGCGGCCCGGTGCGCCCATCAAAATAATTGACATCCCGCACGCCCAACATCGCCAGCATGGGCAAGACAGCCAGAGTTTTTAAGTCGAAACCGATGCCCGTACCCGCCTGGGCATACCAATCGGCCCGGAATTGATCCCAAAACAGGCCATCGAACAGGCTGGACAAAAACGGGTAAAAAGGATTGCCGGTGAAGAAGAAATTTTTGAGATACCAGGGCAGGGCGATGGCAAGCGCTGGAAGGGTGAAGGCAACAAGAGGTTTGAAGTAATTGTGAATTGTGAATTGTGAATTGTGAATTGTGAATTTTCTTTGTATTAGCCACCATAATAAGATCAGGCCAACGGTTAGGGGGCCGATAAAACTGGTATATTTCAAGTTCATGGACAACCCGGCGAAAAGGCCGCTCAGAACCAGCCAGTAAAGGTTAAAGGTTGAAGGTTGAGGGTTGAAAGTTGGAGATTGGAGATTAGAGATTGGTACTTTACTTTCGGTATTCTGACTACTATTTACTGACCCCTGACCCCTGACCCCTGACCCCCACCCTCTGAGCAAAGCGTACAGCGCCGCCAATTGATAAAAGGCCAGGGCCAGGTCGTTGTAGGCCCAGCCGGCCAGGGTGACGATCATGGGCATGGAGAGCAGAACCAGCACCGACGGCCAAGCTGACTTACGGCTGAGGTGGCGGCGGGCGGTCAGGTAGACCAGCCCGGTTAGCAGCAGGCCGTAGAGGGTGTGGCTGAGTTTGGCCGCAATATCGCCGCGCAGGAGCATAGCGTAGGTGAACAACATTTCGGCCAGGAAGGGGAAGTTGAAGTGGGGCACGTCGAAACCGGGGCTGATCCGGTGGGCTTGAATATACAGCTTGGGGGCCGTCAGGTGGTAAAAGAGGCCGTCCCAATCAATGGGCGGGAGCAGCGCCGCAACCAGGGTAAACAACCCGACCAGAAACAGGTAAAACATGGTCAGCCGGTTCGGGCTGTTGGCCGGCCAACGGAAGCAGCGATACAGAGCCAGAAAATCAGGCCACAGGGCCAGGGCCAAAAGCAAGCTGAGACTCATAAAAAGCCAGCAGTAAAGCAGTCCGGCCAGCCCCAGCCCAAGTGTGACCAATCCTAACGCGCCAAGACCAAGACCACAACCCAGGATAAGAAGTTCGCCGGTGGAGAGTTGGAAGGTTGGAGGATTGGAAGGGATTAGCTTTTGCAACCAATGCAACAGTCGCTGGCCCAGGCCCAAGCCCAGAAAGCCAAGCCAGGTGGCAACTAGCAAGTCCAACAGGGCGTTAGCCAGGGCTGCTGCCGCTACAGGGATAAAGGGTTTCTGTATCAGATAAAACACCCCAAAAATCACAAAGAGCCAGAGGATAAAAAGAGCAGGCAGAATAAAGGAGAATTTCTTCACGCGCCCGCCTCAATTTTTTGAGCCACAGCGAATAAGCCACGCCAATCAGCCAGATAGAGCAATAACAATAACAAGGGCAAAAAACCATGCATAAAGGGGTGTTCAAAATTGGTTCCAATAATAAATTTGAGAAAGACAAACCAGAGCAATAAATTTAAGCCGATTTGGACGAAAAACACCACCAGATTGCCTCCGTCCCCCAGCTGGCTGATGCGGCGGAACCACAGCAAAAGCGGCAGGTAAAGAATTACATGGTTGGTGGTGGCGGAGCGGAAGGCCACTAAATTGCCGATGATGAGGGTCAGCATAAGGGCATAAACAAACCAACCCGGCTTTTTTAACCAAACCTGCCCCCAAGCAAAAACCATTAGACCAATTAAGAGTACCGACAGACCGTTTGCCAGAGGGATGGCGATGGGTGCAGCAAAGGTGCGGGTTAAGTTTTCAATAGGAGAATAAAAGCCTACGTAGTCAGAGTAGGCAAACAGGCCCCTGTAAAAATCTTGGAGCCAGGTAGGTACTAAAAGCATCGCTGTGATGGTCAGAAACAGCAACCCGCCGCCAAAGCCGATGATAACCCGCCAGCGGTGATGTGTCAAGGCCCATAATAACAGGAACGGGATGAGCATAAAAACCATTTGCGGTTTGATTGTCGCCAGAGCTAGACAAGCTCCGGCGGCGTAATCCCACCGCTGCTTGAGAGCAAATAGCGCGGCGGCAAAAAATCCAAAAACTACCACCGCGAACTGCCCCAAAATAATACTCCGCGCTCCCGGATAAAAAAAGACTGCCCATAACATGGTCAGCACCAGCAGCCACGAAGCCATTTTCCAATTGACCCATTTAAGGCTGAGGACAGTGCCAAAGATCAAGCCAAATTGTAAAAATACCATCCAGGCTGCCTGAGCCACCGCGTAAGGCGTATAGATCAGCGGCCAAAAGAGAAAAAGCGTGTATAGTGGGTAGGCAAAAGCAACCTGATCTTCCCACGGCTCGGTATAACGACCAAAAAGGCCCAACTGGGCCTCCAAAGCCACTTCACGATCATAGGGGTTGCGCCCCTCCAAAAGCAGGGCGCGCCCGCCAAACCAGCGCGGAAAAAAATCGGCTGCGCCAGGGAAACGGGAGGAAAAAACGGCATACATGGCATAGGAGTCGGTGGCAAAAAGCAGGAGCAGGAGCAAACCCAGCACCAGCCATTGTCTTAAGGGGAGTTTACTGCTTGATTTGATATTCACGTTAAAAACGGTACTTTATCAGGTTCCAGACCGCAATTAGACCGTCGTACCATTGAATTTTTTTACCTTCGGCCCAGGTACGGGGATAGTAGGAAATAGGCACTTCGTGAATAGGAATTTTGCGGCGCAGAATTTTTCCGGTCACTTCCGGGCAAAACTCAAACCCATTGCTTTCCAGGCCAATCTCTTTAAGCAGACTGGCGCAAAAAACTTTGTAGCCGGTAGCCTCATCGGTGATACGCGAGCCATATAACAGGTTAGTAATAACACTTAACAAGCGGCCACCCCAATAAAAAGCAAACGAGGAATGGCCATTAGGCCGCAGATTGCGCGAACCGTAGACCACTTTTATCTTAGCGTCGGCAAAAGGAGCCAGGAGAACCGGATAATCGGCGGGATCATACTCCAGGTCGGCATCCTGCACTAAGACCAGATCGCCAGTTACGGCGCTCAAGCCTGTGCGAATAGCTGCGCCTTTGCCCTGATTCTGGGCGTGTCTTAAAATTTGCAGGGGAGGGTCAGCGCTGTTTTGTAATCGTCTTAAAATTGCCGGAGAGTTGTCACTGGAACTGTCGTCAACCACAATAATCTCTGCAGCCAAGCCTGTGGCACGCACCCGAGTAATAATCTCTTCAAGTGTAGCTGCCTCGTTGTAAACAGGAATAATAACTGATAGCTTCATTATTTAAGTTGACTCCATAGGGGTAAATTTAGACACCTCACAGCATACCCTAAAAGTGGTCTAACCATAAAGAGGCAAATGTCACCAATAGTAGCTGCTCAAGGTACTTATCAAATTTCCCTAAAGTCACATCGGCTCAGCTTTTGAGTAGAATATTAATGGCAAAGCCGCCAGGCTAAGCAGTACTGGCAATGTAAAGCGATAGACTAACTCCGCTGAAGAAATCTGGACGCCAGTGAAGCCGGTCAAGAGCAAAGGTATCACAAAAGCCAGCATTCCAGCCACAAATAAACCCACCGTTCCTACCCATAGCCAATTAACGTACTGCGGGTAAAGTGGGGCAAAGCCATTCAGCAAAATGGCTAAAACCAGCCCCATAAGCACAATATTAAGCATCCCGTAAATGGGTACAATCAGCGCGGTAATCGTTACTCCCCAGGCCAGCAAGCCTCTAAAATTAATCGCACTGGCCGGATAGCGCCGCAAGTGGAAGGTTAACCAGAGTGTGATCAATCCCAAAACCAAACTTACAAGCTGGTACGGATTCCAAACCCGATCCACTACCGACAGCACAGGGGGATAACTAGCCAGTGCTTGGCTAAATGTCATTACCCAATTGGGTTCAAATAATTCGGGGATACCCCATAGGAGCAGACAAATTATCAACCAACCTATCCAAAAAGTTCGACGCTCGCGCTGGAGCGCCGTCCACACTAGTAAAATCAGCAAGGGCAGGACTGCCACCTGCGGTTTGAACAACATACCTCCAGCTAAGATACCGGCCAACAAGTATTGGCGGCGGCAGAGCGCATAATAAGTCAACGCCAGAGCAGCAGCAGTCAGAGAGTTGAATTGAGCATAAATGGTATGCTGTAAAACGGGTACTGAGGTAGTCATCAAAACCAGCAGCCAGGTTAGTTTATTAACCGATAGGTTTGGCCGGGGATACCGAGCAAAAATAATGATACTCAACCACAGGCACCACAAACCTAACATTCGCCAGATAAAAACGGCTGTGTTATAAGGAAGCAACGATAAAGGTCCGGTGAAAAACAATAACGTTGCCGGGTAGTAGAAGCGCAAGTCAAACGCATGCGGCCAGCCGACAATGTTCACCAATTCATAGGCATTGGCCCAGTCGTACAAACTGCGGCCGCTAACCAGCAACATTTTGGAGGCATACCAACGAGAGTACAAATCATCAATCAGTAGCCGGTTAGGCAAATGTAAAAATAGATAGGCAATCCCAACGCTGTAGAATAAACCAACCAGGGCCAAAGCAATCATTTTGGCTCGATCTTCACGGACTACGGACATTAAGCTAGTGGAAGGACCAACGTCGTGTTCTTGATCAGGCGATTGGAGCATAGGCTACTTGTAAATTTGAAGACGGACACAAGCAAATTCTTTAACTTCAACTAACCGATGTTGATTATTATCCAGCCACTCTTGGAAAACAATGGGCAAATTCAAGGCCGGCAGCGAAAAATCCTGACAATGGCCTGCTAGATGGGTTGAATTATTGGGATAATCAAGTACCAACCACACCTTATGTTCCCCTGCTTGGGGAGAGAGTTTTGGTAAGTCAACCTGCGGGCCAGTTATAATTGGTTTAAGAGGCAGGGAGCCATGATAATAAAAAAAGAGGGACAACAGAGTTTGGTATTTCCACAGAGCGATAACATCACCTGATCCTGCCTGCTCTTCTAAATAAGCCCCCAAACTACGCCAATCCGCCCGATTGTAAACATTGAGATCATAATACACCCGCCACAAACCACCCAGCATTGCTCCTAAAACCAGAGCCATCACCCCAATTTGGAGCAGCCTTTGAGAGCGCAATTGATACAATCCTAAAGCAATCAACAACACAAACGCCGGCAGCGATAGACTAATATAACGATCAACGTACATGGGCAATCGAAACGACATCCAAAATGCTACTAATGGCGGCACAAAGCCCCACAAGATTAATAAAAGACCGTTTGCTATCCACCGGGCCTGATTGACACCCAACACAAAAAGCAGACAGAACAAAACTAACATAAAGAAGATGTAAGAGGTCAACTCTACCGTATAACCCAGACTAAAATTCCAGAAGGTTTGTAGTAAATCGTAGCTGGTAGGTGGTCTACGGGCAGCGCTGCCGAAATAGAAATTACCCCATCGGATCATAATAAGAATCCATGGCAGTAGCGACAACCCTGCCAGTAGTTGGGTAGCCAGCCAGGGTCGCAACAAATGGTAATTTTGTTTAACGGTGATAACGATAAAAATAAACTGGACTAAGGGAATAAAGAATGCAAAGTAATGGGTATTGAGGCCGATAGCCGTAAATAGGGTCAGTCCCAACCAATTTTGCCAGCGAGGAGATTGTAGGTTTCGGCCAAAAAAAAACATTGTCCCCAGAGTGGCAACCATGACCATTGTATACATTCTGGTTTCTTGAGAATACCAAACATGAAAGGGATTGAGGGTGAGCAAAACAGCGGCTAACACACCCAATTGAGGCTGAGCAATAATCCGGCCCATTTGGGCAATGAGGGGAATAGCCAAAACCCCAAGAACCACCGATAGAAAACGCAAGCTAAATTCGCTAAACCCACCCGCAGCAAAGGGACGCAGCAGTAAATAATAGAGCGGCGAGTGCTGCAAGCCCTCCTCTAACATTGATTGGATAGCTGCGTCAAGAGGACTTGAGCTAATGAAGGCACTGAACGATTCATCAAACCATAGGCTCTGGGCATCCAGACGATGAAGACGCAGAAAAAAAGCACAGGCAGTCAAACCCATAAGTAGCCATTTTTGGTTTAGAGTGAACTGTTTGTGGTAGAGGCTCATTGGATAAATTGAGCTTATTGTACCATAGAATCAACGCCCTCAAGGAGGGACTGATGGTACTATTCAATTTTATCATCAATTGTTAAAATATGGAATGTTTAGGGCCGGACCAGTCGCATTTCGATCCAGGTGGCCCAATCATAGCTCAGACTGGCGCCGCCCTTGACCCGTAGGGTGAATGTCCCGGTTTGGCCGGGTGGCAGCGAGGTCAAAGCCTGCCGGATGGCAACAGGCGTATCTTCATATTTGACCGATTTGGAGAAGAGCAGTTGATCCGGCCCATTAGCCGGTTTGAACGACATCTCAAAGGTCACACCGTCATCATTAATGGCTGCTGCTTTGGGCAAGCCGAGGCTGCCAATGAGAGCGTCGCCGGGCTGAAGCGGTGTATCTACCTGATAGACGCCTTCAATCAAGCCCAATTCCAGGTGAGGGTGGGTTAATAACACATTGCCCGGAACGGTTGTCTCGCCTCTAAATTCGGCGGGACCGAGGGCGACCAGCCCCTGCGGGTCGGGAATGATCAGGTTGCGGTCAATCGGCGTTTCAGCTAAGGTATAAGTTGTGCCACCCGCTGACCACTGAGCCTGAGCCGCATTGGCGACAAAATCGTACAATGGGGTGGCGTTAGCCTCATCCACCCGCAGAATACCCGGCACTACTTTGATTTCAAGGTATAAGTCCGGGCCAAACGGCTCACCATCCAACCCCACAAGCTGCCAGTTACCGCGATACGTGCCTGGCAAATCGGGCGCAACCATGGGGATAGTAATTGAGCCGGTCGCTTCCGGCTCGACCCGCTCGACCAGCGGCACGCTTTCCGGCGCGCCCATCAGGTCGCCCTCGATAAAACGGATCGCATACCCGCCACCCCAGGGACAATCGCCGTAATTGGTCACCGACCAGACCTTTTCAAATGGCTCGCCGGGTGCAAATTCCGTGCCGTCTTTGACTGTCACATCACCGGCGAAGCGGCCTTTGTTGGCGCAGCCAGCCGGCAGGGCGATGGTGGGCAGCGGAGTAGGTTGCGGACGAGCCGGGGTCGGCGTGATGACATCGCCGGCCTGAACACTGACTACCTCGGTGGGGGTCGGCAAGGGCGAATTGCTGGTCGCGACGAGGGTAGCGCTTGAAGTTAAGGTGGGCTGGGCCTGGAGAGCAGTCTGGTTGGGAGACGTCGCCGGGGGAGAAGCAACCGGACTATTCCCGGCCAGGACTGCCCCGGTGGTAACAGTTGGGGCAGGGTTAGCCCCGGCTGAAACAATCTCAGGTGAGTCGCTCTCCGCCGCCAGCAGGTAGTGGCCGGCCAAAAAACCCAGCAGACTAAAGAGCAGCACTGCCACCACCGCCACTCCGTAAATCGGCCAGCCCCGCCGGGCTGGCGGCTGGGGATTAAGACCTGCCGGCGGCAGCGTCACCGGCGGCAGTGGGCGGGTACTGGTTTTGACTTTGGTCAAATTGTCCCAGTCGGGCGCTAGAGGCAGCGGTTGGCGAGCCGGCGCAGCCTGAGTGACCGGCTTTGCCAGCACACGAGTCATACTCACGGCCAGGGTATCCCGGCAGCCGCGTTTGGCTGCCATTTCAACCAGGCGGCGGCTGGCCACTTCCGGCGGGTTTTGCGTCACCGTTTGCGCAATTTCGGTCTCGCTGACGTAGCCGGTCAAACCGCCGCTGCACAAGACCACCATATCGCCGGGAAAGAGGCGGCGCGAGAACAGGTCAATTTTGATATGTTCACTCAGACCCAACGCGCAGGAGAGGGGAGAGAGTTGGAGGGTTGGAAGGTTGGAAGGCTTGTCCCGAGCGAAGTCGAAGGGTTGGAAGGTTGGAAGGCTTGTCCTGAGCGAAGTCGAAGGGTTGGAAGGTTGGCTGGGGGAAGGGGGTTCTTTTTCGGCTAACAAGCGGGATTTGGCTTCTTCTGCCGAACTTTTGGCGGAGGCGTCTTCTTCCGCCGGAGCGGGCAACTCGGTTTTGTTTTCTTCGGAAGGGCTATCCCCTGCCGGGGCTTCTTTGGGACTATCCGGCGGCTCGGCAGCCTCGCGGGCCAGGCGCTGCGGCGAACTGTTTTCGCCGGTAAGCTGTTCGATATCTTGATCCCAGACCACATAGGCCCGGCCGTCGCCCACGCCGGCTACCAGCAGCTTGTTCTGATGGATCAGGGCGGCCAGCACCGTGGTGCCGACCGGCCGCCGTTCGGGGAAGCGGCGGTTGCGCTCAAAGATGGCGGTGTTGGTCTGGCGAATAACTTCAAGCAGCCGTCTTTCCAGGTCAGGTTCGCGGGAATGATAATAGTCGTGCAGGATTTTTTGGAGGGCGAAGCGGCCGGCCATTTCACCGGCGGCCACGCCGCCCACACCGTCGGCCACCACCAGCAGCCGGCCATGCCGGGTTAAATCGTTAATTTGGGTCGGTTCGTAATAGCCGACCAGTTCTACCTGGGGTTGAGTGTGGTTGGTTTGGCTAAACAGGCCAAATTCAACCGCGTGTTCGTCTGACTTTGACATAGGTTTATGATTATAACATTATGTTTGGGATTTGATAAAACGGCGTGCCTAAGCGTAATGGCTTAGAAATATTCTCTAACCCTACGCCGAATCAACGGTTCTTATACGCTTGGCTTAAGGCTATCCTTCAGAGGGGGAAAAGACCGCCGACCACTGACCGCCGACCGCCGAAAAGTTTAGGATTATGGAGATAAGAGTTAATCGGTTGGAGGATGCCAGCCGGCGACAACCCAACGGCGGCGAGCAAGACAGATCAGGGGTTGGTTCAGTTTAAGTGCCTCTACGGTCGCTCGACCCATCGCAGTTAAGCCAATAACCTCAGCCCCATCATCGCTCCAGGCAAAGTGATCTGTCCAGCGCTGGGTGCGGGGGTTGAATAAGAGAACTTGCTCCTTCGTTTCTAGATCGAGGGCATGCGTTTGAACGCCTTTGTAATTGTTGCAGGCCGAGCAGGCCAGCCAGAGATTATCTTCGTTAGAGGAACCACCGAGAGCCAGCGGAATAATGTGCTCAATATGCAGGGGAATACCAACGACTACCTGTTGGGTTTGGCAATAGCCACAGCGATAACGAGCGGCCTCAGCTACCCGCCGACGGATGGTAGCCGAGATGTGGACCCGGCTCATGGGAGTTCAAGAGGTTTATTAAATACTGCCGGATCAGACACATCATAACCACGCTGCTTGATCAGCACCGCCGCTTGAGCACGGGTCACGAGGACCCGCCCATATTCAGCCACCAGTTGATCCAATTCTAATCGTTCAGCCACCGTCAATTTGTCCCGACCCTGTTGGTCAAGTAGGAAATCGAGCCGCTTTTGTTTAGCTTTGGATAAAGTTTTCCCGGCTACTTGCCATAAGGCTTTGTCATTCAACAAAGCCAGCGCCGCCATATCCTCGGCTAACTCCGGCGGCAGGTCATCGAGCAGCGGCAGCGCCGTTGTCACCGTATCGAGCAGAAACGCTTCGACCGGCTGCTGCAACATCTGGGCCGTCCGCTGCACCCGTTCATAAAGATTGTCCGGCAATTCGAGCATCACCGTTTGGGTGGTCATAATAAACTTGCCTTTCCTGAAAATTAAACCCTCACCTGATTATAGAAGCACTTATCAGGCCGGTCAAACCATGAATCGTGGTGCGTGAGGCGTAGACCGTTCATTGCTCTGACGTACCACGCATCAGTGCGAAGCCTCCCCGTGGGACGCATCACGTCCCCCCTCATCCTTCATCCCTCATCCTTCATCCTTCCACTCCACCATCCCTCCACCTCCATCACCGCCTGATACACTTGCCACAAGGTCTCGCCCTGGTCGAGGGCGGCTAAATCTTGAGCGCCGGTTCCTAGCATATCGAACACAAACTCGCGTCCGACCAATCGAGCCATATTGAAGGAGTTGCGTAAGAATGATTGTGCTTGGTCCGGCTGTCCAGTAGTAGTTAGCATAAAGGCTACTAATCTAAAGGCAAGCGCTTTTGCCACCTCATCCTCAATTGTCTCTGTTATTACTGATGCCAGATTAATAACATTAATCACTTTTGATTTGTCCTTTAATCCGGCTTGGAGTTGACTGACTATACTCAAACCCAATACTTTTCTTAACTTATCCTCAACTGTCTCCAAAATTGTCAAAGCTTGATTAGCGAAATCGGTCACTCTCGCCTCATCCTCAGTTTCTTTTAGTAATGTGATCATGCCAAGTAATAAGCCTATATTCAAATTGAATTGAAAAGAATCAGCCGGTTTGATCATTTCCAAAAAGAATTTGGAGAAATCCAAACTCACGTAGTCATACATCTCCTTTACCCAGGAATTTACAAAATTGTCTTCCGAGGTATTTCTTTCAGTGTTTGGGGTCTTTAGCGCTTCTACCACCATAGATAATGCGTTCTCTTTAGTCCAATTTTCCTCAACCACCTCTGTTGTCACAAGTACTTGGTTTACAACATCAAGCACTTCAGTTCTTTCTAAAGCTTCAATCAAGTTCTGGACTGTCTGGTTCAGAGCAGATGTTTTTTCCCAATCGCTCTTAATTGTTTGTGTCACTATCAATGCTTGATAGAAGATTTCTACCGCTCTTGTCTGGTTCCCTTCCTGGGCCATAGTTGAGGCTACCTTGCTCAGAGTCGATGCTTTTTCCTTCTTGTCATCTATCTTTTCGATTATCGCAAACGCCTGGTTGAATGCCCTCACCTCAGCAAAGACTACAGCTACCATACACAAGGCAGACATTTTTGCTTTAGCTTCTTTAACTGTGTCCAGTGCTACCAATACCCAATCAATTGCTCCAGCTTGAGCTAAGATTGGAGCTACTTCACACAAGATATTCACTTTGCCCCATTCATTATCAGCAACTTGTCTTTCGACAAATTTTTGACCTTAAAAACCGAATTGAGTTAAACTTGTGCCACTATGGCAGAAGTAGACATCCAAACTGAACGGATCGATGACATACCCCTGTTGGTGGCTCAGCAGCACC
>Ga0209172_10000198_pt1 | contig 181048 bp, 160 predicted proteins | sample LarsenN4metaG_FD_184113 | JGI IMG/M metagenome (GOLD analysis project Ga0209172, IMG submission 184113) | Hot spring sediment bacterial and archeal communities from British Columbia, Canada, to study Microbial Dark Matter (Phase II) - Larsen... ... | reverse complement strand
GCCGCCCCTCGGGCCCCGTGCTCATTGTCAACAGCCACTCCTGGGCGCTCAGCTCACAGGCCACATACAACGCCGCCGCAGTAGACTCTGGTCGATGGGTCGTGCTCGTCATGTCGAACTCCTTTCGCGTTAGTTCCTCAAAAGAGAGTCAACAGACAACCCGACCCATCGTCTGCCCTACATAGGGTCTGAAGCCGGACACTACATCGGAGTGCTGAAAACTTAGCACTATGCTAAGAACTTGGCACAATCGCCGGGAGGCTGTCAAGCGGCTCCGTGCCGGAGGGTGCTAGCTGCCTGTGTTGAGGCTCTTGAACACCGCTTCGACGAACATGTCGGTCGTCCACGGCCCGGACGAGGCGCCGTAGCGGGGATCGTAGTCGTGCGTGGGCCGCGCCGCCTTGATCTGCTCGAGCGTCATGCCCTTCTTCATCATCGCCGCGACGCGGTCGCGCACGATCGTCACCATGTCGCGATACTCGAGCACGTCGAATTCATCGCTGATCCGGCCGTGCCCCGGCACGATGAACGTGCCGCCCTCCTCGTGGTGCGCCGGCACCGCCAGATCGAGCACGAGATTCAGCGCATCGATCACGCCCTGCACGCTGCCGCCCTTCGCCACGTCGATCACCGGGTAGCTGTCGGTGCGGTAGATGTCGCCGGTGGCAATCACGTCGGAGCGGCGGAAGAACACGATGCTGTCGCCGTCGGTGTGGGCGTTCGGCACGTGATACATCACCACCGGCTCGCCGTTGAAGAAGATCTCCTTCTCGCGGCCGACGAACGTATCGGTCGGCCAGCCGCTCGCCGGGAGGCTGCTCATGCGGCCGAGCACGTTGTCGTGCGCGACGATCTTGACCGACGTCTGCGAGGCGCCCGGCGTGCCGACGATTCGCCAGCTCAGCGCCGAGCCGAACACCTTCGCGAAGCTCTCGTTGCCGCCGGCGTGATCCGGATCGGCGCTCGTGTTGAGGAGGTAGCGGACCGGCTTCTTCACCGGCATCAGCCGCGCAATCTCGGCCAGCATGCGATCGGTCAGCGCGCCGGACTTGGCGTCGACCAGGAGCGCCCCCGACTGGCCGACCTGCACCACCACGTTGCCGCCGCCGCCGGCAAGCAGGTGCACCCCGCCCTGCACGTGCAGCGTTTCCAGCTGGCCGGTGTCGGGGTTCTTCGCCTGGCTCACGCGCGGCGCCTCGACCGTGTCGCGCGCGCGCGACGGATCGTTCTTCAAGGTCTTCTGGTACTCGGGATAGATCGTCGCCGGACCGCCGCGCGTCGGCGCCTCGGGAACGCCCGTGCGCTTGACCATCTCGAGCAGGAACGGATTCTCGCCAGGCAGGTGATGCGGCACCTCGCCTTTGGCGCGGCCGCTGATCTCCTCGACGTACTCGCAGGGCCAGAGCCAGTTGCCGTTGTCCTGCGTGAGCAGCTGGAAATCGGTGGTGCGGATCATCGGCTCGGCGAGGTACACCGGGTCGTAGATGATCACCACGTGGGTCAGCGTCCTGTCGTGGCGGATGAACCGTTCGTGGATCGTCGTCTGATCGCTCTCGGGTACGCCGTTGCGGCGCAGCCACCCCTGCTTGAGGTGCGTCGTCCTGACGGTGAGGACGTTGCCCTCCCACTTGCCGGTCGAGAACCCCATGAAGGTGTGCGGCGCGTACGGCGACGGATGGGGACGCCCGTCCATCCAGATCGTGCGGGTCTGCTCGTACGTGCTGATGTACTGCTTGATGGCGATGACCTGCTGCGTTTCGGGATCCTTCTCCTCCCAGATCCGCAGCTGCAGCGGCCCGTGGTAGATGTACGGAGCGACGTGCACGCGGCACTGATGCTCCTGTAGCGTGAGGCGCGATGCGTCCCAGCTGTCGGCGAACAACCGCGCGGCGCTGTTGATAGGCAGGCCGAGGTAGTCGCCAAGATCGGGTCCCGGTCCGCGGTCCTGCTCGTCTTCGTGGTAGCGGTAGGGGGCCCAGTTGCCGGCAAGAATGGCCTGAGCGAACGCGGCCGGACCGGCGGCGAGCATCGCGGCGACGAACCCTGTGACACGAATCACCCGCTGCATATCCATAGTGGGCGTCATTCTGCGCCGGCGGCGGGAGCGATCGCAAGAATCGCAAGAAACGTCAAGATGACGCCGCCGGACCTCGCCTATCATTTCGCCTGCTGATGCCCTCGAAGCGCGAGCTGCTCGACCTGCTGCATTCCATCCGCCGCGACGCCGAGGTCGACGTCTCGCTCGCCGCGCTGTCGGCGCGCGCCGGCTGGTCGCCGTTCCACCTCTATCGAGCGTTCAGGCGGGTCGTCGGCGAGACGCCCAGGCGATACACACAGCGGCTGCGCCTCGACCGGGCCGCGGGGCGGCTGCTCGCCAGCGACGATTCGATCGTCGACATCGCGCTGGCTGCCGGATTCAACAGCCATGAAGTGTTCACGCGCGCGTTCCGCCGGCACTACGGCCGCACGCCGGCGGCCTATCGTGCGACGATGCTGGCCGGTGCGTCCCCCGACGTGCGTGCGCGGCACCTTGCCATCGCCGACGCGACGGGGCCGTGCGTCGGCTTGTTCCGCATGTCGCTGACCGGCGCACATGCGATACGGAGATTCCCGATGCCCACGCTGTCGATCGAACGCCGCGACCTGGCGCGTCAACCGGCACTGATCATCAGATGCCGAACGCCACGAGAAGAGCTGCAGGCGGCGATCGGCAGCTCGCTCGGCCCTGTGTTCGGCTACTGCATGCGGACGGGCCTGCCGATGGACGGACGGCCGTTCGTGCGATATCTCTCGATCGGTCCCGGGCTCTGGGAGATCGAATGCGGCAAGCCGCTCGCCGCGCCGGCGCCGGGTGAAGGCACGATCGAGCCGGTCACTTTGCCGGGCGGACCTGTGCTCGTGGCCATGCACGGCGGTCCCTACGATCAGCTGCAGGACACCTACGAGGCGATGGAGCGCTGGATGGAAGCGAACGGCACGCGGCCCGGCGGCGCGCCGTGGGAGTCCTACATCACCGATCCGGCGGACCATCCCGACCCCGCCGACTGGCGCACCGAAGTGTACTGGCCGCTCGCGCGATGAGGAGCATCGCCGCCGTTCTGGCGGGGTTCATCACGTTCTCGGTTGCGCTCTATGCCATGCAGGGCGCCGGCACCGCGGTGCTGCGGCAGCTGCATCCGGATCTTCCGTCCGCCGCGTCGATCGTCAACTACAGCACTACGACGCGTGTGTTCTGGCTGGCGTGGGAGACACTGAGCATTGCCGCGGCCGGATATGTCACGGCGCGTCTGGCCGACACGAGCCGCATCGGTCACGCCGTCGTGATGGCGGCAATTCAGGCTGTCGTCACGCTCTGAGCGATGGTCTCCGTACCCAACGATGAGCCGACGTGGTTCTGGATCGCGGGGACTGCGCTGATGATTCCCGGCGCTTTCTGCGGCGGCTGGCTGGCGGTCAGGAGGCTCGCTTCAGCGCACGCGCCATCTCCGTAACCCGTCGTCCGAACGCCGTGGCTGCGGCGATGGGATCGTCGGGTGCGGGGCTGCTCGGCGCGACGATCAAGCCGCTCAGGGCTGCTGCCGCGTAGAGCGGCTTCAGCGCCGCGTCGGCATGGCCCGGTGCGAGCGGCGCCGCGAGCTTGCCGCTCATCGAGCCCAGCGACGGCAGCGACGCGACGTAGGACTCGATCTCCGCCGCCGATTCCGCCGGCGTGGCGAGGAAGATCACGTCCGCCCATAGCGGATCCGCGGGCCGCGGCGCCACGTAATCGCGGTTCATGCGATCGAGGTTGGTCTTCCACGCGGCATCCGCGGCAATCGTCCCGGCGTCGGCGCGATCGGCCACCCGCCGCAGCCGGATGCTGGCCTCGGCCTGAAGCGCGCCGAGCCCGGCGGCAAGCGCCAGCTTCTCGGTCGTGCCGTAGCGCGAGTAGAAGACGACGAGCGCGTTGACAGGGACGCTGTCGGACACGGCTTACGCCAAATCGAAGAGCAGCAGCTCGCCGCCGCCGGGGCCCGCGCCGCGCAGGGCGAGCAGCGATTCGTCGCTCACCGCGACGCCGTCGCCTTCCCTGATCGTCAGCCCGTTCACCTCGATCTCGCCGGCCGCGCCCTGGACCCACGCATGGCGCCCTTTCGGGATCGCGTACTCGATCGTCTCGCCCGTGCCGAGCACCGCCGCGTACATCCGTGCGTCCTGGTTGATGAACGCCGACCGCGGCGTCGTGTTCCGCTCGGGGCCGGCGATCAGCCGAAGCGCGCCGCGCTTTTCCGCCGGGTCGTACGCGAACTGCTGGTAGGACGGCGGCAGGCCGCGCTTGTCGGGCACGATCCAGATCTGGAAGAAGTGCGTGGGCTCGGTGTCCGAGCCGTTGAACTCGCTGTGAATCACGCCCGAGCCGGCGCTCATCGCCTGCACTTCGTTCGGCCCGAGCACATGCTCCTCGCCCATGCTGTCCTTGTGCGCGAGCCTGCCTTCGAGCACGTACGACAGGATCTCCATGTCGCGGTGGCCGTGCGCGCCGAACCCCTTCCCGGGCGCGATGCGATCGTCATTGAGCACGCGCAGCGCGCGGAATCCCATGTGGTCCGGGTCGGAATAGCTGCCGAACGAGAACGTGTGATAGCTGGTGAGCCACCCCAGCTCGCTCCTGCCCCGCTCCTCCGCTCGCCTCACTCTCAACATGCTGCGATCCTAGACGAAAAATTGTCCCCACCGTGAACCGTCCCGGACATATCGTCCTTGGCCTGACGGGAGGCCATCACTCATGCGAAACAGACTCTTCGGGCTGGTGGTTGTCCTTGGTGCGGTGGCAGGCGCGGCGGCGCAGTCCAGGCCGCCGGATATTCATCCCGACTCCCTGTCGCGGCTGCCGCCGCTCCAGCGCGACAGCCTCGATGCCGAAGGCAGGCGCGTCTGGGACGTCATTGCCGGAACGCGCGGCATGGGCAGGACCGGTCCGGCGCCGGTCTCGATGTACAGCCCAGGCCTGGCCGAGCCGATGCACCATCTGAATCAGTACCTGCGGAAGACGGTGGCCGGGCCGAAATTCTTCGAGCTCGCGGCGCTGCTCGCCGCGCGCGAGTTCGACCAGCAGTACGAGTGGTCGGGCCACGAGCCGGCCGCGCTGCGCGCCGGGCTCGACCAGTCGGTCATCGACGCCGTGAAGCACAACCGCGAGGTCGCCGGCCTGCCCGAGAAGGAGGCGACGGTCATCCGTCTTGCCCGCGCGCTGTTCCGCGATCGCAAGGTCAGCAGCGAGCTCTGGGCAAAGACCGTCGAGCACTTCGGCCGCCAGGGTGCGGTCGAGCTCGTGGCAACGATGGGTGATTACGTGATGGCGGGGTTCCTGCTGACGGCCGTCGATCAGCAGCTGCCGCCGGATCGGAAGCCGCTCCTGCCGGTGCGCTAGCTGGTTCTTGGTGGCTGGGTCGTGGTTCCTGGTTGTGTTGTATTCTCCGCTCGCTGAGCCGCGACGCCGCCTTCGCGCTTCGCGCTTCGGCGCCCAGGCCAGGAACTGCGAACCACCAACCACCGACCAGGAGGCTGACGATGGCCCTGCGCGTGTTGAGCGGCTTCGTGAACGTCAAGAGCACCGGCCCCAAGAGCGGCCGCGTGCGCATTGGCTTCGATCCCCACGAGAAGATTTCCGGGTGATGCGAATCCGGTCGAACGCAGAACGATCGGCCCGTCGGGGCGATTCGTCTCCACGCCCTCGAAGTTCATCGCGCCAGGCGGGCGATTAGTTCAGCCGCGCCGCGCGCGTGGCGTTGCTGTTCTTTCCGAGGTTCAGCAGGTTCGCCGCTTCGCCGAAGTAGTTGAGCGCGAACTGCAGCTGCGGGTCCTGCCTGGCCAGCCGCTCGTAGGCCTTCGCCGAGCCGAACAAATCGATGTCGATCTCCTTGGCGATCATCGCCACGATGTAGTTCCGGTCCTTCTGCCATCCGTCCTCGTCGAAGCGGATGGGGGACTGCCTGACCAGCTGCTCGAACTCCTCGAGCATCGCCTCGGTCACCTCGTAATCGGCCGAGACTTCGTGCCGTGGACCGGACGTCGGCTGGCTGATGCGCGTGTCGCCGCGCCGCGTGAAGCGGCGCGCGTAGACGTCGAAGAGGCCGCGCGCGGCAATCGACCGCGCGAACCGGCCGGGGTTGAAGCCTTCCGTCGGGCCGACGAAGTAACGGTCGGGCTCGATCCCGCCGCCGCTGTAGACCTTCCGGCCCGCGTCGGTGAGCTTCAGATCTTCGGGCCTGTGCGTCTTGTTGACCTCCTGATCGCGCAGCGTGTAGGTCAGGTACTCGTCGAAGGTGCCGTCCCACGGCCGCTGAATCAGCCGGCCGCTCGGCGTGTAGTAGCGCGCGGTGGTGATCAGGGCGGCCGCGCCGCGGCTGAGACGGTACACCGACTGCACCAGCGCCTTGCCGAAGGTCGTCTCGCCGACGACGAGCGACCGGTCGTGATCCTGCAGCGCGCCGGAAACGATCTCCGAGGCGCTCGCGCTCGACCGGTTGACCAGCGTGATCATCGGCAGCGTCAGGTAATCGCTGCCCTCCTGCGCGCGGTAGTCCTGATCCGATCCCCTGACACGGCCGCGGGTGTAGACCACGAGGTCGCCCTGGGGCAGGAAGCGGCTGGAGATGAGAATGGCCTGGTCGAGCTGTCCGCCCGGATTGCCGCGCAGGTCGAACACCAGACGCTTCATGCCGCGCCTCGTGAGGTCGGCCAGCGCGCGTCCGAGCTCGCGGTCGGAGTTCTCGGCGAACTCGGTGAGCTTGATGTAGCCCGTGGTCTCGTCGAGCATCACCGCCGCGGCGACGGTGGGAATGTGCACCTCGTCGCGGCGCACGCGGAGGTCGATCAGCTTCTCGTGCCCGTCGCGGCGCAGCGAGATGTTGACGAACGTGCCGCGCGGCCCCTTGAGCCGGCCCACCGTCTGCTCGCTGGTCCAGCCCTTGGTGTCTTCGCCTTCGATGCGCGCGATGACGTCGCCGCGGCGGAGTCCGGCTTCGTGCGCGGGCGAGTTCTCGAACACCGAGGCGACGTTGACGTCGCCATTGATGACCTGGATGGTGATGCCCAGCCCGTAGTAGCGCCCCTCCTGCCGCTCGCGCGTCTGCGCGTAGGTGCGGGGATCCATGAAGCTCGAGTGCGGGTCGAGCGTCTGCAGCATGCCGGTGATGGCGCTGTAGACCACGCGCTCGGACTCCACGTCGCCGACGTACACGTCTTCGATCGCTTTCAGGCCGGCGGTGAAGATCCTGTACTCGGCCGAGATCTGATCCTGAGCGGCAAGCGCGGTGTGCCCGAAATACGCGCCGGCACAGGCGCTGAGCGCAAGGATGAGGGCCGCCGCCGGACGAGGTCGGAATCTCGGCATGCTGTCTCCGTAGAGGGAATCAAGGATACATGGTCGAGTCTGAGGGATCGAGGAACGGGCGTCAAGCCCGCGACGGGGATAGCTGTTGGGGCGTGAAAAACTGCTACATCCTGGCCCTCCGCAGGTGAGTTCGCGGAGCCGTGCCTCGCCCGCCGATCCGGTCCGCGTTCAAGGAGGGCAACAGCGCCCTCGTCGGATCGACGTCAGGCGAACGCGCATCCTCTTCGGTGAACGGCCAATCAGATGGCGGATTCTGCCGCGCTCAAGCTCTTCCACGCTCCCAGCGTCTTTCAAGCCGTTAACGGCACGACCCTGTCTCACGACTGCAACTGCCCGCTCGTTTGGATCTCGTGAGAACGAGGCATCCGTTCCCCGCTCCCGCCGGACGCGACGTTCTACAACCGTCCGGCGACTGCCAGCACTTCTGCGATGAAGTCGCGGAGAGAAACCTTGCCACGTTCTCGATTCCACGACCCGAACACTTCGGACACTTGTCGAACCGAATCGTCTTCTACGCGAAAGGCCCCCTGCGGACCGTACGCGACCCAGTAATACTCGCGGTTCTCGACCCGTTGCAGGAACAAGAGGTACGTGTCGTTGATCGTGAACTGCGGGAAATCGTTCTCGTGACCCACGACATTGTGGCCCCCGAACACCATGGTGCCCCCTAAGCGACGTACCACGAGCACATCACCGCGGACGAGCCCTGGAGGTGACCGTCGAATAACCTGGTCCACAACGAAATCGTGATGAGTAGCAATCTGCTCGCCCATGAAAAACGTTCTGCCTTTAATCGGTTTCCCGATCACGATGGTGTCGGCTGCCTTCACGAGCATGTCGAACGTCGCCGGCTCGTATTCCCCCATTGATCGACAGCGTTACGTCCTGTTCCTTTGCAAGTTTTTGCAACGCCGACTCTTGAGGCTGCGCCGCAACAATGACAAAGGGCGAACTGACCAGCATGCTAACTAACAGCGTTTTCACCATGGCATACATCCTCCAGGGGCAACTTGCCGGGCCCGCCTAATGTTCGGGTGGAGTTTCGGGTCGATCCAGATCGAGGCGAATACGTACCTACTCGGCGAGCTTTAGGAACAGAACGTCGAAGCTTTGAACTACGCAAGTCTCGTAGACGGTCGCACTCGTGTGAAGGCGGGGAAGGAATTCGATGACCCGGTGGGCGCCATCAGTCCTCCATGCGCCACGAGTGCTCCCTTGTGGGCCCTTGCATCGACTACAGAAGGGATCGGCGAATCTTACGCCAAGATCACCGTCGTCCGTCTGAAGTAGCGGCGATGTCGCAATTCCCTCCCAATAGCCATCCCCGTGGAGCCAGCGAGCGGGGCAGACACAGGACAGCCAACCTGCCGAACTTGGGCGTCCGATGCGCCAACCTGTGCAGCCTTCCTTCCGGGCCATCCCGCCGACCTCGACTGGGCGCCGCGTCTCTCTCGGCCCTTACGAGCGCTGAGTAGCGCTTGAGCCACTGGCACAGAAGGTGCCTGACTGGCAGCCCAGTTCGTGCTCATGCGCATCGCGAAGAAATTCGCGGCGCACCGCGATGTCGTGCCCACAGGTGTCCACGGCCCCTCGCGGGTTCTCACAGTAGGCGGGTCGGGGCTCTGGGGGGCCCACGCTATGCGGCTGAACACAGGCTTTTCGATGGTGATCGTCCTGGCGTTTCTGGGCGTCACGATGTGGGCGGATCCGAAGTCGACTGTTTCGCAGATCGACGGCCCAGGCGCCTTCTTCACCGATGCCGCCGGGATCAACAATCGCGGCGACATCGTCGGGTCCTTTCAGGACGGCCGGGGCGTCCACGGCTACGTCTTCAGACGGGGGAATTTCACCGTCATCGACGTTCCGGTCCAGGGTGCGCAGACCGTTGCCATGGGCAACAACGAGCGCGGCCAGGTCAGCGGCGCGTATCGCAGCCAGGGTCTGTTCAAGGGGTTCGTATGGGATGCCGGGAGATTCACGACCGGCATCGCCTCTCCGGGAGATGACGAGTCGTTCCTCCACGTCATCAACAACCGCGGGCAGATCGTGGGCCATTCCCGCCGCGACGTCTTCTCGCTCGCCCGCGCGTTTCTCTGGGAAGACGGGAAGTTCACGTTCCTCGATCTCCCCGGCGTCCTCGTTGTCGGCCGGAACCGCGAATCGATGGGGCTCAACGATCGCGGCGACGTAGTCGGCACGTTCCAGAGCCAGGGCATCAATCACGGGTTCCTGTTCATCGGCGGCGACATCATCCAGATCGACGTGCCCGGCGCGCGATCGACCCGTGCGGCCGGCATCAACAACCGCGGAGAGATCGTCGGCTCGTTCATCGACGCGTCGGACGTCGAGCGTGCCTACCTCCGGCACACCGACGGAACGTTCACGGAAATCGACGCGCCCGAGGCGGCAGGCATCGCCGCCGTGCGAATCAACGACCGTTCCGATATCGTGGGGATGTTCAACGACGCCGCCGGCAGGTTCAGCGGGTTCGTGTGGAACCGCGGGTCGGACTCGACGGCATCGATGCCGGGCCTTTTTCGCAGGATCGACGCGCGCGCCGGGCTGGAGTGACCCCGGCGCCGGCCGGTTGAGCTGGCGCGGCTGCGGATGAACTTTTTGCGGGAGCCGGTGTCTCCCTTCACGGGCCGCTCCGGAGAGATGACGTTCATCGACGCGGTTGTCCTGAACCTGGTCGAGCGCTCCTGTCGCGGATTTCAGCGTCTGACAGGCCGGACCAACGTGTGGCTGGCCGTCCAGCTCACGAATCTCAGCATCGTCGTCTACTTCGTGTGGGTCGGGCTCTACTCGCTCGAGGTGGAGGTGGCCCTGCGCGTGGCGGCGGCGCTGTTCTGCGTCGCCCTCGTCTACGTCCTGACGCAGACGGTCTTCAGGACACCGATCGAAGCCTACGAGGCGGCCGCCTATCAGCGGGTTGCGCGGGGACTGCGCAATCCGCGGCGCCTTCGCGACGCGCCGCTGCGGACGGCGTTCCTGACGCTCTCTCTGGTGCTGGCGTATCCGGTCGCGATCGTCTTCGGCCGCCCGCGGGGGCTCGCCGTGCTGCTGAAACCGGGGACGATCGAGCTGATTCTTCTGAGCTACCTGCTGATTCTCCTGACGACGATCGTGCTGTATCTGCTCGCCTGCGATCCCTTGCCGCCGTGCATGGGGAGAGTGCGCGAATGGCTGCGGGGACTCGCTTTCTGGCGGCCGGCCGTGGCCGATTCAGGGGCAGTGAGGAGGCGGGACCGCGCGCACGGCCAGCGCGTATTGTAGACTCCGGTTTTGGGCTTCGATTCAGTTCTCCTGGTCTCGTTCGGCGGGCCGCAGGGGATCGCCGACATCCGTCCGTTCCTTGCCAACGTCCTGCGCGGCCGCCGCGTCAGTCCCGAGCGTGTCGAGGAGGTCGCGCGGCACTACGAGCTGTTTGGCGGGGTCTCGCCGATCACCGAGGTGACGCGCCGCCAGGCGCGCGGGCTCGAGCAGCGGCTCGCCGCGCTCGGCCATCCGCTGCCCGTTCACGTCGGCATGCGCAACTGGCATCCGCTGCTGCCCGACACGCTCCGCGCGATGCACGACGCCGGACTCCGCCACGCAATCGGGTTCATCACGTCGGCGCAGCACTCGTACTCGAGCTGCCAGCAGTATCGTGAGAACGTGATTGCCGCGCGCGAGGAGCTTCGGCGCGAGGGGCGCGACGTCCAGGTCACGTATGTCGGCAGCTGGTTCGATCATCCGTTATGGATCGAGGCGAATGCCGCGCACGTCCGCGCCGCGATGGCCCGTCTGCCGCAGGCGCTGCGGGGCGAGACGCGGCTGGTGTTCACCGCCCACAGCGTTCCGGTTTCGATGGCAGAGCGATCGCGTTATCGTGAACAGCTCGAGACCTCGTCGCGGCTGGTGGCCGCCGCGGTGGGAGTCGACGATTGGACGCTCGTCTATCAGAGCCGCAGCGGCCGGCCCGGCGACCCGTGGCTCGAGCCCGACGTCTGCGACTACCTGCGGCAGGAGAGTGCGAACGGCCTGCGCGCCGCCGTCCTCTGCCCGATCGGGTTCGTGTGCGACCACATCGAGGTGCTGTACGATCTCGATCGTGAAGCGGCCGCCGTGTGCCGCAAGGCCGGCCTGGCGATGACACGCGCCGAGGCGGTCAACGACGACCCGATGTTCCTCGACATGATGGCCGACGTCGTGCTGGCGGCGATTCGCCGTTACGAACGCGGAACGCCGCTCCCGCTCGTGCCATGACGGCGGCGATCGACATTGCCATCCTGCCGTCGCCGGAGGTGTCGGCGCTCGCGATCGCGCTCAGCGCCGCCCTGCCGGGCGACGAGCGGCAGGGCCTGGTGCTCGGCGCCGACTGCCTGCCCCACATCACGTTGACGCAGCAGTTCGTGCCGGAGGAGACGATGGACGCGTTTTTCCGCGCGGTCGATCGCGTCCTGCGCGGCCACCCGCCGCTGCATCTGCGCGTCACGGGAGGCGGCAAGGGCGACAGCTCGGTGTGGATGTCGATCGCGCGGACCCCGCAGCTCGTCGCGCTGCACGAGCGGTTGCTGTACGCCACGCGGCCGTTCGAAGCGGCGGCTGGTGATGCGTCGGCCTTCTGGGGTGGCGAGGCGAGGGAACGCGACATCACCTGGGTGCGCGAGTTCAGGAAGAAGTCGAGCTTCGACCGCTTCACGCCCCACATCACGCTCGGCCATGCGTCCGAGCCGCCGGTCGTCCAGCCGATGGAGTTCGTGGCCACGGAAATCGCCGCGTGCGATCTCGGACGCTTCTGCGCCTGCCGCCGGGTCAGGCGGCGGTGGATGCTGTAGCCTCCGCCCGCCGCCCGCGTCCGCCGCCGCCCGTATCTGCTAGCATCCGCCCATGGCTCTGCTTCGTGCCCGATTGCTCGCGATCGTGGTCGTGGCGGTGTCGTGCCCGGCGGCATGGGCCCAGGCGCCCGTGTCGTACCGGATGTCGTTTCCCGAGCGCGAGCATCATCTGATGCAGGTCGAGGCCACGTTTCCCGAGGTGCCGCCCGGGCCGCTGCGCGTGCACATGAGCCGGTCGTCGCCCGGCCGCTACGCGATGCACGAGTTCGCCAAGAACGTCTTCGACCTCCGCGCGACCGACGAAAACGGCGCGCCGCTCACCCTCACCCGGCGGAGCACCCATAGCTGGGAGGTCACCGGCCATTCCGGCACCGTGCGGCTGCAGTACCGCGTGTTCGGCGATCGCGTCGACGGCACCTATGTGGCGATCGACGACAGCCACGCCCACATCAACATGCCCGCGGTGGTGCTCTGGGCCGAAGGCCTGGAACGGCGGACGGTGCTGGTGCGGTTCGATCGGCCGCCCGGCACGTCGTGGAACGTCGCGACGCAGCTGCAGCCGGCCACCGACGCGTTCTCGTTCAGCGCCCCCAACCTGCAGTATCTGATGGACAGCCCGGCCGAGCTCAGCCGGTTCACGCTGCGCACCTTTACCGTGCCGGACGAGAGCCGCACACCGGTCTTCCGTCTCGCCGTGCATCACACCGGCACCGAGCAGGAGGTCGACGCGCTCGCCCGCGACGTGCAGGCCATCGTGCGCGAGGCGCGGCTGGTGTTCGGCGAGTATCCGCCGTTCGAGGGCAACACCTACACGTTCATCGCCGACTACCTGCCGTGGGCGGTCGGCGACGGGATGGAGCACCGCAACAGCACGGTCGTGACCTCGTCCAACCCGCTCCGGACGAGCCGGTCGAATCTGCTCTCGACGATCTCGCACGAGTTCTTCCACGCGTGGAACATCGAGCGCATTCGCCCGCGGTCGCTCGAGCCGTTCGACTTCACCGACACGAACGTGTCGGGCGAGCTGTGGCTCGGGGAGGGCTTCACCAGCTACTACGGCCCGCTGATCATGAGGCGCAGCGGGCTGATGACGGTCCGCGCCTTCGCGCAGCAGGTCGGCGAGGCGATCGATCAGGTCGTGAACAGCCCCGGCCGGACTTTTCACAGCGCCGTACAGATGAGCGAGATGGCGCCCTTCGTCGATCGCGCGGCGTCCGTCGATCGGACGAACTTCTCCAACACGTTCATCTCCTATTACACGTGGGGCTCGGTCATCGCGCTCGGCCTCGATCTGACGCTGCGCGAGCGGAGCGGCGGCAAGGTCACGCTGGACGACTTCATGCGCGCGCTGTGGAACGGCTTCGGCCGTCCCGGGACGAAGACGGCGGGCTACGTCGACACGCCGTACACGATGGCGGATCTGAAAGCCGCGCTGGCGTCGGTTGTCGGCGACGCCGCGTTTGCCGACGACTTCTTCGCCCGCTACATCGAGGGCCGCGAGGTTGCCGACTACGCGCGGCTGCTGGCGCAGGCCGGCCTGGTGCTCCGTCCGCGCGCCGCCGGCCGCGCCTGGGCGGGACCGCTGCGCACCCAGGACACGCAGAGCGGCACCCGCATCGTCTCCGACGTGCTGTCCGGTACGCCAGCCTACACGGCCGGGCTCGAGCGCGACGACATCATCGTGTCGATCGGCGGCTCGAAGACGGCGACCGCCGCCGATGTCGAGCGCGCCCTCGCCGCGCGCAAGCCGGGCGATTCGCTTCAGGTGGTCTACGATCGCCGCGGCGAACGCCGGACCACCGTGCTCGCGCTCGCCGAGGATCCGTCGCTCGAAGTCGTGCCGGCGGAGGACGCCGGCCGGACGCTCACCGCCGCGCAGCGCAGGTTCCGCGACGCGTGGCTGGCATCGGCCGCCGGAGCTTTCTAGGATCGATCGATGAAAACACTCCCTCTCGCCGCGACCATCGCCCTGCTTGCGCTCGTGTGTCTGACGCGGACGACCCCGCTTCGTGCGCAGGACGTGGGCTTCAGCAACGCCTGGCTCGGGCTCGACTCGCAGAGCCGCGAGGCCGTCATGCGCTACGCGGAAGATTTCAAGACCTTCCTCGGCCGGGCGCGATCCGAGATGCAGTTCGTGCGCGAGGCCGCCCGCTTCGCCGAGTCCAACGGCTTCCGCCGCTGGGACCCGAAGGCCGCCGCCGGCCTGAAGCCGGGCTCCCGCTGGTACGCCGTCAACCGCGATCGCACCATCGTGCTCTTCGTCATCGGCACCGAGCCGCTCGAGAACGGGCTCCGCATCGTCAACACCCACATCGACTCGCCGCGCATCGAGTTCAAGACGAAGCCGTTTCGCGAGAGCCAGCAGGCGGTCCTCATCGACACCCAGGTGCACGGCTCGATCAAGAACTATCAGTGGGCCAATACGCCGCTGGCCGTCACCGGACGCGTCGACAAGGCCGACGGCACGACCGTGTGGCTCGAGATCGGCCTCGCTCCGGACGACCCGGTGCTGCTGATCTCGGATCTGGCGCCGCACGTCGACCGCGATTTCCGCGGCCGGACGCAGCAGGACGTGATCCGCACCGAGGAGCTCGACCCGATCGTCGCCACCATGCCGGCCGACACGGCGGCCGGGCAGCGCACCGCCACCGATCGTGTGCTGGCGCTCCTTCACGAGAAGCACGGCATCACCGCCCGCGATCTGCTGTCGGCCGACATCCAGATCGTGCCGGCGACGATGCCCCGCGATGTCGGCCTCGATCGCGCGCTGGTCGGCGCCTACGGCCAGGACGATCGCGCGACGGCCTACATCAGCCTGCGTGCGATTGCCGAGGTGAAGACGCCGCGGCTGACGTCGGTGGCTTATGCCGTCAACAACGAAGAGACCGGCTCGTGGAACACGGGCGTGAGCTCCGAGTGGTTCAACACGCTGATCGCGGAAGTGATGTCGGCGCAGAAGGGCAGCGACATCAGCGACGTCGCCCGCCGCCGCGCCTACGCGCGGACCGAGGTGCTGGTGTCGGACTGCACGACCGCGCAGGACCCGCTGTTTCCGCAGCCGCAGAATCCGGCGCTCACGTCCCGGCTCGGCTACGGCATGGTGATCAAGGAATACGGCGCCGGCCGCGAGGCGAACTCGGAGTTCTTCGCGAAGATCCGCGGTCTCCTCGACCGTGAGCGCGTGCGCTGGCAGACCCACGGCTACGATGCCGGCTATGGCGGCAGCACCATCGCCGCGTGGTTCGCGACGCAGAACATGGACGTCATCGACGTCGGCATCGGCCTGCTCAGCATGCACTCGCCGTTCGAGGTCTCATCCAAGGTGGACTTGTGGCACCTGCACAGGGGGTTTGTGGCTTTCTACAACAACTGAGGAATCAGGGATCAGGAATCAGGATCCAGGAGGAAAGAGGACTCCTGGCGCGAGCTTCCATTCGGGATCGAGGGCGCGTTTGACCGCGCGCATCTGGTCGATGCCGGCATCGCCATAGAGCTCGCGCAGCAGGCGCTGCTTGAGCGCGCTGCGTCCGACGCCGTGTTCGGCCAGCGGCGCCCCGCCCATCGCAATCACGCCGCGGGCGATCTCGAGAATGGCATCGCGGCCGCGCATCACATCGTCGAGCGTCCGCGGGATCACGTTGGGGTGCAGGTTGCCGTCGGAGACGTGGCCCCAGATGGCGTAATCGAGGCCGCGGCTCTCGAACGCGCGCCGGTAGAGCTCCAGCGAGTCGCCGAGCCGCGCGAACGGCACTACCATGTCGCCGGCGGTCTTCTCGATGTCGGGATGCACCGCCTTGGCCGCGGCGACCAGGGCGTTGACGCTCGCCGGCACTGCCTCGCGGAGCTCGAACAGCCGCTGCGCCCCGCGCTCGTCGCCCGGCGCGGCTATGGTGCCCGGGTCGTCGACGCCGCACGACGCGAGGATCGTCTGCAGACGACCGAACATCTCGTCATCCGCATCCTCGGTGATTTCGAGCTGCGTCATCAGGAGCACAGAACCGGCAGGGGGGCGCGGCACGCCGGCCCGGGCGAACGCGTCGTCGGGGACGACCCGCAGCGCGCCAGCGTCCATGTACTCGATGGCCGACACTGCCGGCTCCTGTCGCAGCGCGGTTGTGACCGCGATTGCCGGCGCATCGCTGTCGCAGGAAATCAACGCCACCGCCCGTCGTGGCCGCGGTATCACGCGAAGCTCAGCGTCGACGATCACGCCCAGCGTGCCTTCGGAGCCGATGAACAGGTCGATGAGGTCCATGCCGGGACGCGCGTAGTAGCCGGCCGACAGCTTGGCCACGTCGGGCATCCGGTACGTCGGTATCGCTACGGTGACGAGAGCACCCGAAGTCAGCTCCACCTCGAAGGCGCCCCCGGCGGAGGCAGCGACTTCGCCGCGCCTGATGTCGAGGACGTCGCCGTTGGCGAGCACGACGGTAATGCCCATGACCCAGGGCCGCGTCGAGCCGTATTTGAACGTGGCGGCCCCGGCCGCGTTCGTCGAGATCACGCCGCCGACGCACGCGCCTTCGAACGTGGGCACCGGCGGGTAGTAGAAGTTCGACGCGGCGAGCGCGGTCTGGAGCGTGGTCAGCGGCACGCCGGCGCCGGCCCGAATCGTCGCCACGCCGCGTGCGTCCGTGTTTATGGGCCCGAGCCGGGTCAGGCTTCGCATGCTGACGACCAGCTCGCCGCGCGGTGTCGCGCCGCCGGTCAGCGACGATTGCGCGCCCACGGCCAGGATCCGCTCCGCGCCCGCGGCCAGCGCCGCCACGTCGGCCTCGGTCTTCGGAAACGCGACGCCCGCGGCAAACCCGCCCGGCACGTGCGCCGCGTCGCTCAGGAACGACGTGATGATCGCCGGATCGCGGTCGATGCGGGGGGCTGCGGTCTCGCGTGCCCGGCGCGCGGTGATTCGATTCGACACGAAGCTCTAATTTATAGTCGCCTCACCGATGGATCCCATTCGCTATACGTTGACCTTTCCCGCGCCGCAGACCCACTACGTCGAGGTGAGCGCGGAAATCCCCGCCGCCGGACGAGAGACGGTCGAGCTGTCGATGGCGGTCTGGACGCCGGGCTCATACCTGATTCGCGAGTTCTCGCGCCACGTCGAGGCAGTGACGGCCGAAGGCCCCAGCGGCGCGCTGCCGGTCGAGAAGACCGCGAAGAATCGCTGGCGTGTCACGATGGACGGCGCTGCGACCGTGGGCGTGTCCTATCGCGTCTACGGCCGCGAGATGTCGGTGCGCACCAACTGGATCGACGCCGACTTCGCGTTTCTCAACGGCGCGCCCACGTTCCTGACCCTCGCCGACCGCGCGCCGCGCCCGCACCAGGTCACGATCGTTCCCGCAGCGGGATGGACGGGAGCCGTCACGGCGCTCGACCCGCTCGGGCCGGGTCCGACGCCGGCCTTCTGCGCGCCGGACTACGACACGCTGATCGACTCGCCGATCGTCGTGGGACGTCCCGAGGTGCACGAGTTCCTGGTCGACGGCACGCCGCACGCGCTTGCCAACGTCGGCGACACGACCTTCTTCGACGCGCCGCGCGCAGTGCGGGATCTCGAAGCGATCGTGCGTGCCCACAAGGAATTCTGGGGTGAGCTTCCGTACCCGCGATACGTCTTCCTCAACCTCATCACCGAAGCGGGCGGCGGCCTCGAGCACGCGCGCTGCTCGGTGCTGATGACCAGCCGCTGGACCACGCGCACGCGCCCGGCGTATCTGCGCTGGCTCGAGCTGGCCAGCCACGAGCTGTTCCACGCCTGGAACGTCAAGCGGCTGCGTCCGATCGAGCTCGGGCCGTTCGATTACGAACGCGAGGTGCTGACGCCGTCGCTCTGGATCGTCGAGGGCATCACCGAGTACTACGGCGACGTGCTGCTGCACCGCGCCGGCATATCGTCGCTGCAGGAGTTCCTCGACTCGCTCTCGGACAAGATCGAAGAGCTGCAGACGACGCCCGGACGGGCAGTACGCTCGGTCACCCAGGCGTCGATGGATGCCTGGATCAAGCTGTACCGGCCCGACGAGAACACGCCCAACAGCTCGATCAGCTACTACACGAAAGGTGCGGTGGTCGCCTTCCTGCTCGACGCGAGAATCCGCCGCGCGACCGGCGGCGCGCGCAGCCTGGACGAGGTCATGCGCGAGGCCTGCGCGTCCTTCTCGGGCGCTCGCGGCTTCACGCCCGGTGAGTTCCGGGCGGTCGCCGAGCGTGTCGCAGGAGTCGATCTCGGGGACTTCTGGCGGACCGCCGTCGAAGGGACCGGCGAGCTCGATTACCGCGAGGCGCTCGACGTCTTCGGGCTGGAGTTCAAGGCCGTCGACGGACACCCGAACGGCAGGCGCAGGGCATGGCTCGGCGCGCAGACGAAGGTCGACGCCGGCCGCCTGCTCGTGGCGCAGGTGCGGCGCGACACGCCGGCCTTCGCCGCCGGCCTGAATGTCGACGACGAGGTCCTGGCGATCGACCAGGTGCGGGTGCGTGCCGACCGGCTCGATGAGCGGCTCGAGCAGTACGCGCCCGGCGATCGCGTCGAGATGCTGGTGGCACGGCGCGACCGCCTGCTGTCAGTAGTTGTCACCCTGGGCGCCGAACCGCCGCGAAAGTGGCGTCTGGTGCCCCGTCCCGACCAGGGGTGTCCTGCGGCACCCCTCTTGCACCGATAACCCGTCCGGAGAAGCAACGGACTGGTTATGCGGACACCTACGGCGGTTCTCGATCTCGAAATCAGCGGCAAATTCACTGAATTGAACGACATCGGCGACTTTGCGGGCGCCCTCGTCCTCTTCCGGCTCCATGGCCGGCCGCTCGGATGGGGGGCCGCCCAGGTGACCGATGGCCGTGTGGACCGAGGGGCGCTGGTCCGCCAGCTTCTCGAACAGCACGCGTGGTCGTGCGCTCTGCCGCTGGCCGAACGCGCGATCTTCAGCGGGATTCCGCCTCGGGCGATTGACGTCGGCTCGGTGCTGCAGTCGCAGCCGGCGGTGCTGCGCGGCGGCCCGCTCGTCACCGTCGCCGTGTGCAACCGCACCGCGGCCGAAAGCCTCCGGCCGTGTCTCAATTCGCTGATCGGCCTCGAATACGCGCCGCTCGATCTCGTCGTGGTCGACGCGTCGGACGATCGCAGGAACGTGGAGGCGCTCGTGCGCGAGCACTATCCCGCGATCCGTTATGTAGCCGCATCCGGTGCAGGCGCGCTCGCCCGCGGGGCGATTGCCGAATGCCGCGGCGAGATCCTCGCCCTGACGCAGGGCGACTCGCTCGTCGATCCGCGCTGGGTGTCGCATCAGGCTGCGGTGTTCCTGGCCGATCCCGATGTCATGGCGGTGAGCGGCCTCACGCTGCCGCAGGCGATCGGCCGTCCGATGCGCGCGGCGCTGCCGGCCGGCGCGCCGTTCTGCCGCGAATGGCTGAGGGTGGAGCAGGGCGGTGATATCACCGCCGCCGTCCAGCGGATGCTGGAGCGCCCGGGCGTGAACGTCGCCTTGTGGCGGCCCGCTTCGTTCACCACGGCTCCCTATACCCACGTGTTCGAGCCATCGGCGATCGTGCGCGCCCCGTCGGCCTCGCCGTTCGTGCCCGGCAACGGCCGCCGCGTGTCGTTGACGCACGCCGCTCGCCGCCTCGATCTGGCCGACGCGCTCCTGCCGATCGCCGACAGCGACGGCGCCGACGATCTGATGATCGACGTGAGCTGGGAAGGCCTCCCGATCGGCACGGCGCAGATCGCGCACCGCGGTGCGACGGTGAGCCCGCTGTGGATCGCCGACGCGATAGCCCAGCAGCTGACCGTGGAGATCCTGGACGCGCGTCTGGGGGTGGGCGAGCACGTCTGCCGTGCGCTGCTCACCGCCGATCTCGCCCGTCACATCGTCGGCCGTGTCGGCGTCGAGCCGCGCCGCGCTGTCGCCGCCGCGCGCAGGAACGGCGTCCGGGCCGCGTAATCACCCGGGCGGTATACTGCTGCTGTGAGGTTCGATCCGGAATACGTTTCGCAAGTCCTCAATGAGAACTTCGAGGATGCGAAGACGCTGTTCCTGTCGCCGCTCCTCGCCATCCACTACGCGCACCTGGTGATGCTCGCCGACCGCGGGATCGTCACCGCCGCCGACGCGCACGCCATCCGCGAGGCGCTGGACGAACTGTCCGTCGACGCGATCAAGTGCGCGCGCTACGACGGCACCTGCGAGGACCTCTTCTTCTACATCGAACGCATCCTGGTCGACGCCTGCGGCGAGGAGGTCGCCGGCCGTCTCCACACCGCCCGCAGCCGCAACGACATCGACATGACGATGTACCGCATGCGGCAGCGCGAGTTCGTGGCGGCGCTGATCGAAGCCGTGCTGGAGCTGCGGACCGGGCTGCTCGACCTCGCGGCGGCGCATCGGACCACGGTGTTCGCCGCGCACACGCATACCCAGCCGGCGCAGCCGACTACCATCGCCCACTATCTCCTCGGCGTCGTCGAGCAGCTCGAGCGCGACGTCCGCCGTCTCCAGGCGGCGTATGCGAACACCAACCGGTGTCCGCTCGGCGCGTGCGCGATCACCGGCACGGGATTCCCGATCGACCGCTATCTGACCAGCGACCTGCTGGGCTTCGACGGGCCGACCGGCAACACCTACGGCAGCATTGCCACGGTCGACTATCTGCTCGAGAGCGTGTCGGCGAGCGCGGTGCTGCTCGCCGGCCTCGGCCGCGTCGTGCAGGACCTGCTGCTGTGGTGCACCGCCGAGTTCTCCTACCTGCGGCTGGCGGACGGGTTCGTCCAGTCGAGCAGCATCATGCCGCAGAAGCGCAATCCGGTGGCGCTCGAGCACGCCCGCGCGATCGGCAGCAAGGCCCTCGGACAGGCGAGCGCGATCATGCTCAGCGTCCACAACACGCCGTTCGGCGACATCGTCGACACCGAGGACGATCTGCAGCCGCTCGTCGCGTCGATGTTTCGCGATGCGCTCCGCACCGTGACGCTGGTGGACGCGGCGATGCGCACCGCCGAGTTCAACGTCGCCCGGCTCGAGGCGAAAGCGGCGGAAGGCGGGACGACGCTGACCGAGCTCGCCGATCACCTGGTGCGCTCGCGTGGGCTGTCGTTCAAGACCGCGCACGCCATCGTCAGCGGCCTGCTCGCAGCGCGCGCGGACCATTCCGAGGTGTCGCTCGCTGCCGCGCTGGCACGGATCTCCGAGGCGATCCTGGGCACGCCGCTGCAGTCCAGCGACGCGGAGCTCGAGGCGATCATCAGCCCCACGCATTTCGTGGAAGTGCGGTGCACGCTCGGCGGGCCGGCGCCGTCGGAAACGGCGCGTGCGATCGACGAGGCGCGCGTCAGGGTGGAAGCCGACCGGCGCTGGCTCGCGTCGGTGCGCGACTCGCTGGCCGCGGCCGAAGCCCGGCTGCGTGAACGAAGCCGGGCGTTGTAGCGCCAGCGGCCATGTCGACCCCGTCACACGAAAGACTCGGCGCCAACCATGGCGGCGGACTCGCTGCTGCGCGGAGCGCCGCCCGATGATGGAAGCGCGCCGTCTCGTCCTCGCCAGGGTCATGTTCGTGCTCGACGTGCTGGTCTGCGCTGTCTGGGTTTACTGGTCAGCTTCATCGATGATGCGCATGTTGTCCGGCTCCGGAAGCGGCGCGTTTGCCAGGGTCAGCACAGGCGTCGAGCTCCTCTTCACGCTGCTGCCGCTCATCATCACGATTGCTCTCGCGCGAGCGGCCGGTTCCACGCGGCTGGCGCGCTACTGGCGCAACGCCCACCTCCTCGTAACGCTGGCGATCATCATCCTGCCGCTGATGGGCGGATTGACCCTGATGATGCTGTCGATCGCCGTCTTTCAGCCGGTGCAGGTGTTCTTCGTACTCGGCGCCGTCGCGATCTGGATCGCCAGCCCGCGGCGGCAATCCCCGCCGCGGGATGTCTGAGGGCCTTGCCCACGTGATTCGCATCCTCGTCACGGGCGGAACGTTCGACAAGACCTACGACGAGATCAACGGGCGGCTGACGTTCGGCGCGACGCACCTGCCCGAGATGCTGCGCCTCGGCCGATCGCGCGTCCCGACGATCATCGAGACGCTGATGATGATCGACAGCCTGGAGATGACCGAGGCCGATCGCGCGCGAATCGCCGCCGCGTGCGCATCCTGTCCCGAGGATCGCATTGTGATCACGCACGGCACGGACACGATGGTCGAAACGGCGCGTGTCGTCGCCGGAGCGGTGACCGGCAAGACCGTCGTGCTCACCGGGGCGATGGTGCCGTATGCCTTCGGCAGCTCCGATGGACTCTTCAATCTCGGCAGCGCGCTGTCGTTCGCGGAGGTCCTGCCGCCCGGCGTTTACATCGCCATGAACGGGCAGCATTTCCGGTGGGATCGAGTGCGGAAGAATCGATCGGCGGGTGTGTTCGAGGCAACGGAGTCAACGGATCCACACGGATGAACTGAGAAGCGGAGAACAGAAAATCAGAAACTCCGTTTCTCCTGTTCATCCATTCCGTCTGCCCCTCCGTTGCCGCTAGACGCCTTCGGCCAGATCGACGGGCGCAAAGAAGTAATCGTGCTCGCCGGGCGGCTCGTGGCCGGCGACGCGCACGGCGTAGGCGAGCTGCGCGAAATGACGGATCTCGTGCAGGAGGATATGGGCCGTCAGCTTGCGGCGCAGCACCGTGACCAGCGGACCGCCCCGGAGCGAGAAGCTGATGGCCTCGCCGAGGCGCTTCTCGTCGGCGGTGCTCACGAAGCGCCGCAGGTTCGCGCGGACACGATCGCCAAAGGCGAAGAGCGCCTGCAGGTCATCCTGCGGAACGTCCGTCGTGTCCGGTAGCGGGTTGCCCTCGAGACGCGCCAGGTGCCGTTCTTCGACCCAGAAGACGTGGTGCAGCAGGCTGCCGATGGTGGGGAACCTGGCGCCGTTCTGGAACGGGATGGCCAGGCGCGCCGAGGCGTCACCGGCCAGCCACGCCCTCCACTTCGCGCGTTCGTGGTCGGTATACGCAAGCAGGTTGTCGAGGTCGACCGCGCCGCTCATTGTCCCACCGCCTCATCCACCGTCATCGTGCGCACCGGCCCGAGGTCGAGCGCACGAATGCCCGGTTCGATCACCTTCCGATCGCCGACGACCACGACGGCGAATCTGGCCGGCTGGATATACGTCGCGGCGGCCTTCTGCACGGATGCGCCGGTGACCTTCTGCACGTTGTCGACGTACTCCTCGAAGTATCGGTCGGGCAGGTTGTAGATCGCCATCTCCTCGAGCTTCGCCGACAGATCGCCGCTGGTTTCGAACTCGCCGGGGAACCCGAGCGCGATGTAGTTCCTGGCCCTGGCCAATTCCTCTTCCGGGACGGGCTGGAGCATGCCGTTCAGCTCGTTGAAGAACTCCTTCAGCGCCTCGGCCGTCTTGTCGGTCTGCACGCCGGCTCCGGCCTGGAACGCGCCGGCCGACAGCCGCAAGTCGAAGCGCGAGCTGGCGCCGTAGCTGTATTGATTCTTCTCGCGCAGGTTCTGATTGAGGCGCGAGGTGAACGATCCGCCGAGGACCGTGTTCAACACCAGGATCGGGAAGTAGTCGGGCGTCGAGCGCGGCACGCCGACCCCGCCGATGCGAATCTGCGACTGCGCGGCACCCGGTATGTCGACGATGGTGATTTCCCGCGCGGCGAGCTGTCCGGCCTGCGGCACCGGCTTGCGCGCCGGTGCGGCGCCGGCCGCCTTCCACGTGCCGAACTGCGCCTCGAGCTGGGGAAGGACCGTGTCCGCTTTCACGTCGCCGACGACGATCAGCACTGAGTTGTCGGGCCGGTACATGGACGCGTGAAAGGCCTGGAGATCCTGAACCGTGAATCCCTTCAGGGTCGTCTCGGTTCCGGTGATGCCGGTGCCGTATCGATGCCCGGCGCCGAACACGACCCGGGCGAATGCGAGCGGCGCCACGGCAGCCGGATCGTCCTTCGCCTGCAGCAGCGCTGTGAGACGCTCCTGCCGGAGCCGTTCGAGCTCTCTGGCCGGGAACGTCGGCCGCATCACGACATCCGCCATCAGCGGCAGCGCCTCGGTGATGCGCGCGAGGGGAACGTTCAAGCGCACCGCCGACGCGTCGAACGACGCGGCCGTCGTCAACGCGGCGCCGAGGAACTCCACGGCGTCCGCGAGCTGCAGGGCGTCACGCGAACCGGCGCCCTCGTCCAGCATCGCGGCGGTCAGGCTGGCGACGCCGAACTTGCCGGCGGGATCGTCGCCGGCGCCGGCCTTGACGAGGAGCGTGACCTGTACGAGCGGCACCTCGTGCGACTCGACCAGCCACACGGGCAGTCCGTTCGACAGCGTTCGCCGCTCGATGGCGGGCAGATCCAGCCGCGGCGGCGGGCCCGGCATCGGCGGCTTCGACCGATCCGGCGCCTGCGCCGCCGGCGCCGCCGAAAGCGATCCGCAGAGAACGGCGAGGAGACAGAGCCGCAGTACGGGGCGGGTCATTTCCGGGCCTCCGGCACCACGACCAGCTCGACACGGCGGTCCGCCGGCAGCCAGCGGAGCACGGCTGCCTGCACGTCGGACGGGCTCAGCGAGGTGTAGCGCGCCAGATCCTCGGCGAAGAAGTCGGGCCCGGCGCCGGCGAAGTAGTAGGCGTTCAACGAATCGGCCTTGTTGCCGACGCGTTCCATGCGCCGGTAGAACGACGCCTCGATCTGGTTGATCGCGCGCTGCACCTCGCGCGTAACGGGCGCCTCGCGCCTGAGCTTCTCCAGCTCCTCGTCGATGACCTGCTGCAGCTCCGCCGCAGTGTGGCCGCGGCGCGCGGTGGCGATTATCTGGAACTCGCTCCCCAGCGCGCCCGACGATTGAAAGGCGGTCACGTCCTGCGCCATCTGCGTGTCGTAGACCAGCCGCTTGTAGAGCCGCGAGTTCTTGCCGCCGGCCAGCACCGACGACACGACGTCGAGCGCGGCGTCGCCCGGCGCGTACATCCGCGGCGTGAGCCAGGCCAGATAGAGCCGCTCCAGCGACACTCGATCGGTGAGCGTCTTCTTCCTGACGCCGCTCAGAACCGCCGCCGGCGGCGCGATCGGCTCGACGTCGGCGCCGCGCGGCACCTCGTTGAACCACTTTTCGACGAGCGCCCGGGTCCGCGGGATGTCGATGTCGCCGGCGATCACCAGGCTCGCGTTGTTGGGCACGTAGTACTTCTTGAAGAACTCGACCACGTCCTTGTACGTCGCGGCCGTCAGGTCCTCCATGTAGCCGATGGTGGGCCAGTGGTAGGGGTGATTCTCCGGCCACAGCATCCTGCCAATCTCGATCGATGCCATGCCGTACGGACGATTCTCGTAGCTCTCACGACGCTCGTTCTTGACCACGTCGCGCTGGCCGTCGACGCGCTGCGGGGTCATGGTGTCGAGCAGGTACGCCATGCGATCCGACTCGAGATAGAGCGCCAGCTCCAGCGCGTTCGCCGGCACTTCCTCGAAGTAGTTGGTGCGGTCGTTGTCCGTCGAGCCGTTGTTGCTGCCGCCGGCGGCTTCGAGCAGCGTATCGAAGGCGCCTTCAGGAACGTGCTTCGACCCCTCGAACATCAGGTGTTCGAAAAGGTGGGCGAAGCCGGTGCGCCCGGGCCTTTCGTTCGCCGAACCGACGTGATACCAGACGTTCACCGACACGATGGGCACGCTTCGGTCCTGGTGGAGGATGACGGTGAGCCCGTTGGCCAGCCTGAACTGCGTGTACGGCACCTGCAGAGTCGGCGTCGCCGACTGCCCAGCCAGCGGAACGGCGCACCCCACAATCAGCAGCGTCAGGAGAAAGCGGCGCATGAGTCCTCCGCGAGAAGCTTTCATTGTCACTCATTTCACAGGGGCACCGTGCTTGCAACGCGGGCCAGACGAGCAGCGCCGTACGCCGCGCGGCAGCGAGCGCTCGGAAAGGACGCGCACATGGGACTCCGTGACAAGTACAACCACGCAGTGATGACCGCCAAGGGATTCGGGATGGAAGGCTCAGCCGAAGAGCGCGAAGGCAAGCTCTACATCCGCGGCACGGTGAAATCGGAGGAGGAAAAGAATCGCATCTGGGACGCGATCAAGACGGTGCCCGACTGGCAGAAGGAAGTGATGGCCGACGTGCGCGTGAAGCCGGGCGCCCAGCCGCAGGCCGCAGCACAGCCGGCGGCGCAGTCGGCTGGCGCGACGGCAAAGACCTACACCGTGAAAGCGGGCGACACGCTCGGCGAGATCGCCAGACGAGAGCTGGGAAGCGCCAACAAGTACATGGAGATCTTCAATGCCAACCGCGATCAGCTGACCGATCCGGACAAGATCAAGCCAGGTCAGGTGCTGAAGATGCCGGCCTGAAGAACAGGAATCAGGGGTCAGGAATCAGGAATCAGTAGGATTCAAGGGTCAGGAATCAGGAATCAGCAGGAATCAGGACCTGAATCCTGATCCCTGATCCCTGATCCCTGATCCCTACTGATTCCTGGTTCCTGATTCCTGAATCCTACCCTATGGCGGCGATTATCCGATTGAACGTGTGGCTGGGCCGCATCGCGGCGGCGGTCTTCGCCGGGTCGGGATGGTAGTAGCCGCCGATGTCCACCGGCCGTCCCTGGACGCCAATAAGCTCAGCGACGATCGTGCGTTCCTGATCCTCGAGCTGCTGCGCGATCGGGGCGAACACGCTGGCGAGGCCGCGGTCGTCGGTCTGGTCGGCGAGCGCCCGCGCCCAGTACATCGCCAGGTAGAAGTGGCTGCCGCGGTTGTCGATCTCGCCCACCTTCCGCTGCGGCGACTTGTCGTTCTCGAGAATCCTGCCGTTGGCCCGGTCGAGCGCATCGGCGACGATTTTCGCGCGCCGGTTGCCGTTCTTCGTGCCGAAGTCCTCGATCGACACCGCCAGCGCGAGGAACTCGCCGAGCGAATCCCAGCGCAGGTAGTTCTCCTGCAGGAACTGCTGGACGTGCTTCGGCGCCGATCCGCCCGCGCCGGTCTCATAGAGGCCGCCGCCGTCGAGCAGCGGCACGATCGACAGCATCTTCGCGCTCGTGCCGAGCTCGAGGATCGGGAAGAGGTCGGTGAGATAGTCGCGAAGGACGTTGCCGGTCACCGAGATCGTGTCGAGCCCCGCGCGGACGCGCTTCAGCGTCTCCCGCATCGCATCGATCGGGTTCATGATCCGGATGTCGAGCCCGGACGTGTCGTGGTCCTTCAGGTAGGTCCTGGCCTTGTCGATCACGTTCCGGTCGTAGGCCCGCGCCTCGTCCAGCCAGAAGATCGCGGCATGCCCGGTTGCCCGCACGCGTGTGACCGCCAGCCTGACCCAGTCGCGGATCGGCAGGTCGCGCGTCCGGCACATGCGCCAGATGTCGCCCTGTTCGACCCGGTGCTCGAAGACGACGCGCCCCGACGAATCCGTCACCCGCACGGTGCCCGCCGCGGGGATCTCGAACGTCTTGTCGTGCGAGCCGTACTCTTCGGCCGCCTGCGCCATCAGGCCGACGTTCGACACCGTGCCCATGGTGGCGACATCGAAGGCGCCGTGCTCCCTGCAATCGTCGATGACGGCCTGGTAGATCCCGGCGTACGAGCGATCGGGGATCATGGCCTTCATGTCGTGCAGCTGGCCGTCCGGTCCCCACATCTTTCCCGACGAGCGGATCGCCGCCGGCATGGAGGCATCGATGATCACGTCGCTCGGCACGTGCAGGTTGGTGATGCCCCGGCTCGAGTCGACCATCGCCAGCGGCGGCCGCTTCGCATACACCGCCTGCAGGTCGGCCTCGATCGCCGCGCGCGCGTCGGCCGGCAGCTTCTGAATCTTCGCGTAGACGTCGCCGATGCCGTTGTCGGGATCGACGCCGAGCTCGTCGAAGGTCTTCGCGTACTTGTCGAAGACGTCCTTGTAGTAGACCCGCACGGCGTGTCCGAACATGATCGGATCGGACACCTTCATCATCGTCGCCTTGAGGTGCAGCGACAGGAGCACGCCCCTGGCCCTGGCGTCCTCGATCTGCGCGGCGAAGAACTCCGTGAGCGCGCGGCAGCTCATCATCGTCGCCGCGAGCACGTCGCCCGCCGTCACCTCGACGTCCTTGAGCACCGTCGTCTTTCCGGCCGTGTCGACGAGCGCGATGCGGAGCGTGTCCGCCGATGCGATGACCGCCGATTGCTCGTTGGCGTAGAAGTCGCCGCCGCTCATGTGGGCGACGTGCGACTTCGAATCCCGGCTCCACGGCCCCATCGAATGCGGATGGCGCTTCGCATACGCCTTCACCGACGCCGCCACGCGGCGATCCGAGTTGCCCTCGCGCAGCACCGGATTGACCGCGCTGCCCAGGACCTTCGCGTACGCGGCCTTGATCGCCTTTTCCTCGTCCGTCTTCGGCTCCTCGGGGTAGTCGGGCACCGGGTAGCCCTGCTGCTGCAGCTCCGCGATGGCGGCCTTCAGCTGCGGCACCGACGCGCTGATGTTGGGCAGCTTGATGATGTTGGCCTCCGGCGTCTTGGCGAGGCGCCCGAGCTCGGCGAGATCGTCGGGGTGCCGGCGATCCGGCGGGAGCCGGTCGGGGAACGTCGCGAGAATGCGGCCGGCCAGGGAGATGTCGCGCGTCTCGACGGCCACGCCCGCGGTGCGGGTGAAGGCCTGCACGATCGGCAGCAGTGAACAGGTGGCGAGGGCGGGGGCTTCGTCAGTGTAGGTGTAGATGATGTTGGGCATCGGAAACTATCGAGTGTAATTCAAAACGCACAGTGCCAGACGCGAACGGAGGCTTTTCGGGGGCGGTTCCGCACCGCGCTTCCCGCACTGTGAATGGGCCTTTGCATTTTCGAGTACTGTACAGAGCGTGAGCAGCCCGCTTGTTGCCGTAATCATGGGCTCATCGTCCGACTGGGAGACGATGCAGCATGCCGTAGAGGTGTTGGAGAGATTCGGTGTGCCGCACGAACGGCACGTCCTGTCCGCGCATCGCACGCCGGAGGCGACCTCGGCGTTCGCCGCGGGCGCGCAGGCCCGTGGGCTCGAGGTCATCATCGCCGGCGCCGGCGGCGCCGCGCACCTGGCGGGCGTCGTCGCCGCGCACACCACGATCCCGGTGCTCGGCGTGCCGATCACCAGCGCCCTGCTCGGGCTCGATTCGCTGCTGTCCACCGCGCAGATGCCCGGCGGGATTCCGGTGGCGACGTTCGCGATTGGGAAGGCCGGCGCGACCAACGCGGGGCTCTTCGCGATTTCGATCCTCGCCAACTCGCGTCCAGAGCTGCGCGAAAAACTCCGCGCTTTCAGGTTGGAACAAGCTGAAAAGGTGAAAGCAGCAAAACTGCCGTAACCAGGTACGTGCAGGCCCGTCCTTTCGGACGGGCTCCACAGGATAAAAGGACCGGCCTTACCGGATTCCCATCGCCGCCGCGGCGAACGCCAACTGGTCCGCCCTCTCGGCGATCAGCTTGTCGGTCGGGCGGTACCCGTGCGATCCGGAGACCTCGACGCGAATCAGCACCGGCCTGTTGCAGCTCTGCGCCGCCTGCAGCGCGGCCGCGTACTTGAACGAGTGGCTCGGCACGACGCGGTCGTCGTGATCCGCGGTGGTCACCAGCGTGGCCGGATAGCACGTGCCCTTCCTGATGTTGTGCACCGGTGAGTACTTGATGAGGAACGGGAAGTGCTCCGGGTTCTGCGCCGACCCGTATTCCTGCACCCACAGCCGTCCGCCCGTGAAGCGGTCGTAGCGCAGCATGTCCAGCACGCCGACCGCCGGGAGCGCAACCGCGTAGAGATCGGGGCGTTGATTGATCACGGCGCCGACGAGAAGGCCGCCATTCGATCCGCCCACGATTCCGAGCTTCGCCGGCGACGTGTACTTCTCTTTCACGAGATGCTCGGCGACGGCGATGAAGTCGTCGAAGACGTTCTGCTTCCTGTCGAGCATCCCCGCCTGATGCCATGCCTCGCCGTACTCGGCGCCGCCGCGCAGGCTGGCGGTGACCCAGACGCCGCCCATCTCGAGCCACGCCGGCACGTCGGACGCGTACACGGGCAGTATGCTCACCGAGAACCCGCCGTAGCCGTAGATCATCGTCGGGTTGTTGCCGTCGAGCGGCAGGTTCTTCTTCGCCGTCAGGAAGAACGGCACCTTCGTTCCGTCCTTCGAGGTCGCGAACAGCGCCTTGGTTTCGTAGCCGCTCAGATCGACGGGCAGCTTCGGCGGTTCGAACGGCGTGCTCGTTTTCGTGGCCGGGTCGTAGCGGAAGACCGTCGAGGGCGTCAACGGCGACGTGAAGCTGTACCAGATATCGGGCGTGTCTTCGCGGCCGCTGATTGCACCGACGGAACCGATCCCGGGCAGGGGGATCTCACCCTGTGCGGTGCCGTCGAGACCGTAGAGCCGCAGACGGCTCTGCACGTCGACCAGATACTGCACCACGATCCGGCCGCCGATGACGGCGGCAGCTTCGATCGCCTGCGGCTGCTCGGGCACGATCGTCTTCCACGCCGAAGGCACGGGATTCCGCAGGTCGACGGCGACGATCTTCCGATTCGGGGCGTCCTTGTCCGAGCGCACGAAGACCACCGGGCCCTGGTTCCCGATCGGCGAATACTCCGCATCGTCGGCTTCGATGACCGGCCTGATCGGCGCGTTCAAACGCGGTGAGGCGGGGTTGCCGAGATCGGCAACGTAGAGGCGGTTCTTGTTCCCCGCTCCCTCGTACATCAGGACGAACAGGTAGCGGCCGTCTTCACTGACGCCGCCGACGATGACCCAGCCCGACAGATCCTTGCGTTCGTAAATCAGCTGATCCGCCGACTGCGGTGTGCCGACGCGGTGGTAGTAGAGGGCGTGGCCCGACAGCGCGGCCTCCAGCACCCTGTCCTTCGGCGGCTCGGGATAGCGCGAGTAGAAGAACCCCTTCGCATCCTTCGTCCACGAGATGTTCGAGAAGCGCATCCAGCGCACCTCGTCCGGCAGGTCCTTGCCCGAGGCGATGTCGCGCACCTTGATCGTGGTCCAGTCCGCGCCGCCTTCCGAGAGCCCGTAGGCAATCAGCTTCGCGTCCGGCGACGGCCGGTAGTCCGAGAGCGCAACGGTGCCCTCTTCGGAGATGACGTTGGGATCGATCACCAGCGCCGGTTCGGCGTCGGGGCTGGTTCGCATGTAAATCGGCGATTGCCGCTGCAGGCCTGCGTTCCTCCGGTAGAAGAGACGCCGGCCTTCGAGAATCGGCGTGCTGACGCGCGGATAATTCCACAACTCGGTGAGCCGCTCGTTCAGGGCTTTGCGGTGCGGCAGCGACGCGAGATACGGCTCGGTGACGGCGTTCTGGGCCTTCACCCAGGCGGCGACCTCCGGGCTGTCAAGGTCCTCCATCCAGCGGTAGGGGTCGGGCACCTTGGTGCCGTGATAGTCGTCGACAACGGGGCCGAGAGCCGTGGGCGGGTAGGTCAGGGCCGGCGGCTGGGGATCGTTGGGTGCGCTGCAGGAAGCCATGAACAGAAGGAGAAAACACGAAATCGTCTGGCGCATGGTGTCCCTCCCGGCTGCCAGGATTCTATCTTCAGCCCGTTCCCCCGGCGGATGTATCCTTGCGCGAGAGATTATGAAGACGTCCATCATCGCCCTTGCCGCGTGTGTCCTGCTGACCAGCACGGTGGTCCTGGCGCAGCAGCAGCCGGATCTGACCGGCGTCTGGACCACCTACAACGACCCGGCCGCGCCGCCCGGCGGTGGACGCGGCGGCGGACCGCCGCTGCCGATGACTGAGGTTGCCAAGCAGAAGGTGGCGAAATACCAGGCGCTCGTCCAGCCGACGGGGGCGACGCCCGGCGGCTTCTGCCTCGGGACGGGGATGCCCGGATCGATGCTCGGATCGGGCGGGTATCCCATGGAGATCATCCAGCGGCCCGAGCAGATCACCATCATCTACGAAGCGCACAGCGAGGTTCGCCGCGTGTACTTCGGCGATCGCAACGTGCCCGAAGCCGACCGGCTGCCGGGCCGCAACGGCTACTCGAGCGGGCGCTGGGAAGGCAACACGCTGGTCGTCGAGACGACCAAGCTCGTCGAGCAGGTCGACCAGCGCTACGCCCACAGCAACAAGGCAAAGATCGTCGAACGCTACCACATGGAGAAGGGTGCGAAGGGCGAGACAGTGCTGGTTGCCGAGATGACGATGACCGATCCCGAGTTCTATACGGCTCCGGTGACCGCGGTGAAGAAGTGGGCGAAGGTGCCGAACGGACACCTGCTGCCGTATGAATGCGCCGAGGAAAACTGGATCAAGCACCTCGAGCAGCTCGAGGCGAAAGCCGCGGGTAAAAAATAGGAGACCTTCGCGCGGCGGTACGAGCCGCCGCGCCGCCGACACAAGAGAGACGCACGATGACGAAACAGCTTGCCATTCTCGCGGCCGCGGTCCTGACGTTCGGCGCGCCGGCCGCCGCGCATCATTCGGCCATTCAGTTCGACTTCACCAACACCAAGACCGTGACCGGCGTCGTCAAGAAGTTCATCGCGATCAACCCCCACATGCAGCTCGTGCTGCACGTCAAGGACGCCAAGGGCGAGCGCGACATCGAGTTCGAAGGTCACAGCACGAACAACATGTATCGCGCCGGCTACCGCGACAACATGATCAAGGTTGGAGACACGATCACCGTCTACATCGCGCCGATGCGGGATGGGAGCGACGGCGGCTACGTTACGGCAGCGGTGACCGCGAACGGCACGAGGTTCGGGATGCGCTCGCGCGCCGAGCTCGAGCAGGAGCGGCTCAAGGCCGAAGGCAGAAAATAGCGGGCACGCTCGGGCTTGACCGCCTTGGCGGCACGGGAGTTGCGAAAGCCAGGTTGGTTGGTTTTCTGATCTTCGGCGGACGGTCGGGCTTCATGTGATGTGCGCCGTCCGTTCGAAGCAACGGGCCCGCGGTCAGGTGCGACGGCGGGCCCGTTCCATGTACCGGGGAACTCGCGGGGCCGCGGAGCGGCTCTCAATGAAGCGGCGGCTTCAGCCGGACCACCATCAATGCGCCGGCGGCGGCACCGACGCCGCGAACGCCGACACTGCCGCCATGTCGGGCACCGACATGCTCGTCACGATCGACTTCATCAGCTCGGACCACGGACCCCGCCGCGCACCCGTCTTCATATCGAACAGCTGCCGCATCGTGTAGCTCGGCGACCGCCCCGCGAGAGCCGGCACCGGGCCGATCCCCTCCAGGTTCGCGCCGTGGCACGTGGCGCACTGATACTTCGCCGCGATCTGCTTGCCGCGGCTGAGCGTGCCGGGCGGCACGTAGGCCGTCCACGTCAGGCGCGTGTCGCGGGCCTCGGCGCGCAGGTTGTCGTCGGGGATCTCGACGATCTCACCCGGAGGGATCGGCACAGGCCCACCGCCCTCGTTCGCCGGCACCGCCATGTGCATCCCGCCCTGGAGCCGGACCTTCGGTGCCGTCTTCGATTCCACCACCTTGATGCGGCGCGGGTACGGCTGTCTGGCGAAGTACTCCGCTGCGGCCAGATCCTCGTCGCGCGTCGTCGCCTTGGCGAAGTTGATCATGACGTTGGTGTTCGCCTTCCGGGGATCGGCGCTCTTGCGCAGCCCGTCACGGAAGTCCTGCATCTGCTGCAGGAAGTAGACCGGGTGGTAGCCGCTGATGGGCGCGTTCTCCGGACGCCCCGAGCCGTCCGGAAGATGACACAGCGTGCACTGCCGCACGCCCTGCTTTCCATATTTCACGATGTCGGGCACGGTCCCGCGGCGATCCTCGGGGTGCCAGTCCATCGTTTCCTTCTGCGCCCGCAGCTGTCCGCGCGTGAACGTCCTGGTGGTCCCGGGAATCGAGACCACGGCGTTGTCATCGGCCGGAAGCGCGGAGGGTGCCGGCGGCGAGCCGGGCGGAGGCGGAGGTGTGTACGCCCACTCTGGAAGGCCAGCGGGGATCGGACCGGTCGGCGCGGGGGCGGCCGGTTGCTGCGCCACGATGGACGCTCCAAGGATCACGATTGCGACAGCGACGAGAGCACGCACCGCCTTCTTCATGTTCCTCTCCTTGTCGTCCGCGGGAGCTGACGCTATCTTCCCGGCGGAGTCTACATCGCGGCGTATCCGTCGTCGAGCGCGTCCTTCGCCGGCTCCAGGCGCATATCATGCTCTCGTGTCCGTGTTCTCGTTCGACACCGTCGTTGTCGATGCCCTCGCTCGCCGCGTCACGCGCGGCGGCGAGGTCCTGGCCATTCCCGATCGGCACGTCGGCGTCCTGCTGCACCTGCTGGCCAACGCCGGCACGGTGGTGCCGAAGAACGCCCTGATCGAGGCTGCGTGGGAAGGGCTCGCGGTCACGGACAACAGCCTCGAACAGGCGATTTCCGGCTTGCGCCGCGTGTTGGGAAATGCGCCGGACGGAACACCGTACATCCAGACCGTGGCGCGCCAGGGCTACCGGTTCTCTGCCGCGGTCACGCGCACGGCGCCGCGCATCTCGGACGAGTCGCTCGACGCGTTGCTCGCACCGCACCGGGCCTGGATTGAGGGCCGTGCCGCGCTCGAGACGCTCGAAGCCGCACAGATCCGCCGCGCCCGCGGCGTTTTCGAAGACGTCCTTCGCCACGCGCCGGATCAGGCGTCGGCGCACGTGGGTCTGGCCAACGCGTGCGTGATGCAGTTCGAAATGACGCGCGCCGACGAGTCGCCCGACACGGCGGCACTGGCCGCAGCGGCGCATCACGCGCGCGAGGCCTGCCGTCTCGCGCCGGACTACGGCGAGGCCTGGGCGACGCTCGGGTTCGTGCTCGATCGCACCGGCCATCATCACGACGCGCTGGCGGCGGCGCGGCGCGCGGTGGCGCTCGAGGGCGACAACTGGCGCCACCATCTGCGGCTGGCGTCGATCGGCTGGGGTGAAGAGCGGCTGCGCGCAGCGCGCCGGACGCTCTCGCTGCTTCCCGGATTTCCGCTGGCGCACTGGCTGTCGGCCACCGTGCACGTCGCGCGGCAGGCGTTCGACGAGGCCGCGCGCGACCTCGATGCCGGCATTGCCAGTCAGGCCAGCCAGCAGGACCGGCCGGCGCGCTTCAGCGCCGTCGCGCTGCACTGGCTGCGCGGGCTGCTGCTGCTCGCGCAGGGCGACGAGCGCGCTGCGCGCGATGCCTTCGATCGCGAGCTCGCCGCCGAGTCGAGCGGTCACGTCTACGCCCGCGAGTGCTGCGCCAACACGTGGTACGCGATCGGCGTCATGCACGCACGGAGACAGCAGCGGTCGGAGGCCATCGCCGCGTTTCAGCAGGCGCTGGCGCGGGTCCCGAAACACCCTCTGGCCGCGTCGGGACTGGCGCTGCTCGGCGCCGGCGGCAGGCTGCCTGCAGCCGATGTGTCGCCGGCGTCGTTCGACGCGGCAGTAGTCCACGCGGCGATGCTGATGGCCTCGGGCGATCTGGAGGCAGCAGTGCGGGTGATCGATCGGGCGCTGGCCGAGGCCCCGCCCGGCAACGCCGGATGGCTGCTGCCGGTGGAGCCGCTGTTGAACGTGGCGGCGGCTTCGGATGCGTGGGCGCCCGTCCTGGCGCGGCTTCGCACCCGCGCCGCGTGAACGGTCACATCGAGAGCGTCGCGCCGGTCATTCGCACCGGACGCGGTGCATCACGCCCTGCCGCCCCTGCGACGTCTCCGAGCCGATGATCAGCGTGTGCTCGTCGAGGTAGTCGATCGCTTCGCCCTGCGGCTCGAGATCACCGAGGAAGCACGGCTTCTCCAGATTCCGCCAGCGGATACCATCCGCGGTCCGCTCCACGGCGTAGAAGAAGATTTCGCTGTAGGTTCGAACCGCCAGCGTCGTCCCGTCCGGCGAAATCGCGGCCGCGGTCACCCATCGCCCGAGTCCCTGGTCCGGCGCGATTGCCGTGTCGCCTTCGAGCCTGGCGGTGAGAATCTCGCCCGTGGCAACGGCCCGCGCGACATCAGCCTTCGTGAAGCCGAAGAAAGAAATCGTCGGCGCCCGGCCCTTCGTGACGAGCGTCACGTCGCCGGTCGGGAGGATCGCCAGGGCCTCGGCGTCATCGGGCTCGGAAGGATACCGGAAGCGGAACGATCGCGCCGTGACCCGAATCGGCTGCGCCGGGCTCGCCTCGGTGATGAACGGCTCGTCGAGCACGTAGATGGTCAGGATGTCGCGCGACCGGTTGTTGTTGCCGGTATCGGCGACATAGAGGCAGTGGCTCGTGGCGTCGCCGTCAGGACAGGGGCCCGCGGCCATGTCCTCCCAATCGATGGCGGTGGTATCGGCGACCGTCACTTTCGCGAGCAGCGTGCCTCTCTGGTCGATCGCATACAGGACCGCCGCATCCCCCGAGTCGTTGTGCGCCCAGAGCACACCCGGCTGCGTCCGGCTCACGGCGATGCCCGACGCCTCGCGCAGCTCAGGCGGCAGCGGTGCGACCTCCTGGAGCAGTCGCGGAGCGTAGGATCGCCCGCGCTCGAAATAGGCCGCGCGCGCACCGCTTCCCAGCTGCCGTTCGATCCACGGCCGGAGCGCGAAGCCGGCCCCTCCCACGATGACAAATGCCAGAACGAGTTTCGCCGCGCGGGTCACTGTCTGGATCTTACCTCTTGTATTGGTGTCGCTCCGGAACGGGCCGGACCGACTTCGCGTCGTGCGAGCCGAACGCCCCCTGCCGCTTTCCGGCACGACTCGCGCCCGGCAAAGTCGAGGTTGTCGCCGCGCCGAATTCTGCGATGATTCAACTATGGTGTCTGGTGCCAGTTCGTGGCTCGCTCGATCGCGTGCGTTCAGGACATTGCTGTCCGACGCGCAGCTGGCCGTACGGCTCCTGAGAGAGCCCGCGGTCCCGGCGTGGGTCAAGGCCGTCCCGTTTGCCGCGCTGGCCTACGTGCTGTCGCCCTTCGATTTGCTGCCCGACGTCCTGCCCGTGATCGGTCAGCTCGACGACCTCGGCGTGATGATACTGGGGCTCAAGGTGTTCCTCGGGCTGTGTCCCTCCGGGGCGGTCGCCTTCCATCGCACTGAAATCGCCCACCGCCGGCCGTTCACGCCGATGTCGGAGGCCGCCGACATCATCGAAGCCGACTTCCGCCGCGAGTAGCTGCCGGCTCGCGATCAGGATTTTTCAGGACTCCGATCAAGACTTCAGCCGCGGCGCCCGCCGACCATGAAACCCATGGAGGTGCCTATGCGCGCTGCTCTCTTGTCGATGCTCGTTCTGGGGACGGCTCTCCCCGCCGCAGCCCAGACCGCCAACGTCGTCAACCCTCCGCCGCCAATGCGGAGCGTCAACCTGTCGGGTCCCCGCTTCGGCTTCACGGCGCTGAGCCCGGGCATCGTCGACAAGCTGCAGGCCGAACGCAACATCACGGTCCGATCCGGGATCTCGCAGTTCGGATGGCAGTTCGAAAAGCAGTTCTTCAGCAAGGCCGGCGGCGTCGCCGCCGTGAACGAGTTCGTCGTCCTGGTCGGCGGCCTCGAGCAGGGCGTCGCGCTGCCGAGCGTGAGCTGGATCGTCGGACTGCGATCGCCCAGCGGCCTCGAGTTCGGCATCGGTCCGAATCTCACGCCGGCCGGAGCCGCCCTTGCAATTGCTGGTGGAGTGACGTTCCGGTCGGGGGCGCTCAACGTGCCTGTCACGTTCGCCGTCGTGCCATCGCAGTCCGGCACGCGCGTCAGCCTGCTGACCGGATTCAACTTCCGCGGGCGGCGGTAGCCTGACTACGGTTCTGACGGGACCAGGGTCAGCGTGTGCTCGGTCGGGCCTGGCAAAAACGGCGTGGCCCTGCCCGTCACCCATGCCTCGTGCGAGTTCGCGTAGTAGGGCGACAGCGGATGACCGCTCTGTCCCGTCGGCATGTGCATGATGCCGTTGGCCTCGCGCCCGGGCGACACAATCATGCGCTGCGACGGGGCATTCGAGCCCCAGTGCATGCTCGGCGTGTAGAGGTCGCCGCTGATCGGCTGCAGCGGCATATCCAGACGGCTGCCGAGGATCGGGATTGACGACGACAGCGGGTGCCGATAGGCGGTGACGTTGGAGCGCGACCACGGCTGCGTGAGGCCGCCGTCGGCTTCCGCGCGCATGATGACGCGGTCGACGGCCGCGATCAGCAGCTCGTCCCAGTCCCGGTATGCGGGATCGAGCAGGTGCATCGGACGCTCGGTCACCAGCTTCCAGATCGGGCCCTCGCGGCGGCGGACCAGGCGATAGTCGAAGGCGGGATCGGCCTCGTAGCATTCCGAGAGGACGAAGGCCATCACCGCCTCCGTGACTTCCTCACGGAACATGCGCGTCAACCGGTAGCCGGGCGAGCTGGCCGACGCATGGCCGTCCCACGACTGCTCGACGACGCTTCTGAACTGCGCGCGATCGTCGTGTCCGTTGGTGACGTCGGGCGTCAACGTCCGCAGGGCGAGGTCGCGCCACCGCGCCAGGAACAGCGCGCTGGTGTCGAGCTGGATGTCGAGCAGATCGGTCGGGCTGAAGCGTTCGCGCGCCATCAGCCGATCGCGGATGATGCGCGCGCGCGAGCCGACTTCGTAGTTGCCGAAGCCGAGCACCGCCAGCATGTCGCCATCGACGACGCGTGCGTTGGCCGTCCAGATGCGGCCGTTCCGGGGATCCCGGAGGCGCGGGTACTCGTCAGGCGCGAGCCAGCCGCTCCATCCGCGCGTCCCGTCGGCCCACGACTGCGGCAGACGGCCATCGAAGCCCACACGCCGCGGAATCGCGCCGTACACCGTCCAGCCGATGTGGCCCTGCGAGTCGGCGACGACGAAGTTCTGGCCGGGCGCGCCGATGCCGTTGACCGCCGCGAAGGCGTCCTCGACCGTGCGCGCGTTCTCGAGCCCTTCCGAAACCACCGCGAGGCGGTCGGCATCGTGGGCCACCCAGCGCAGCGCCCGGGGCCGCCCGCGAAAGTCGGTATCGATCACCGGGCCCCAGATCGTCCACGACACCGTCAGATGCTCGGGCTCGCCGCCCGCCACCTCGATCACCTCGTCGTAGCGATCGAACGTCCGCCAGCCGTCGGGCGTCCGGTAGCGCGTCGGGTCCTCGGGATCGACCTCGAGAAGAACCAGGTCGCTCCAGTCGGCGTAGGTGTTGGTGAAGCCCCACGCGACGTGCGTGTTGCTGCCCACCACGAGCGCCGGCGCCCCCGGCAGCGTAATGCCGGTCAACCGCGCGCGGCCGGACGGTTCCGATGGAGCCGGCCATTCCAGCGACGCCCGATACCAGGTGTTCGGCACGCGCACGGTGAGGTGCATGTCGTTGGCGACGAGCGGCGCTCCGTCCGTCGTCAGCCGGCCGGCGATGACCCAGTTGTTGCTGCCGATCGCGCTCTCGCCGCTGCGCGCTGTGTCTTCGAGCGCCCAGTGTCCGTCGGTGAATGCGAACAGGTCCGGGCTCGAACGTAGAGAGGATGAGGTCTCCTCACGAGGCGGCAGCGGCGGGTGAGTGGGCTCCGGAGTCGCCTTGCGCCGTGCGCGGAGGTTGTAGACCTCCGGACCGGGGATCGGCGGCGTGCCGAACGATGGGCCGATGAGGGGCGTGTCCCATTCGGTGCCGTCCGGGGCCAGCAGCTCGACCATCGGCCGGGGCAGCACCTCGGTCATCGTTGCCAGCGTGGATTCGTACGAGCCCGTGTAGTCCTGGAGCGTGATGAACATCGACAGGACGACGAGCACGCTGTCCTCGGGCGACCAGGGCCTGGGATCCTGGCGGAGGAGCAGGTATTCGAACGGCGGCTTGCCGAGACTGCGAAGGCCGGTGTTCACGCCGGCGGTGTAGGCGTCGAGCAGCGCGCGCGAGCGCGGGTCCAGCAGCTCGACCGCCCGGCGCGCGACGGCGCGGAGGCGATGCAGCCGTATCTCGCGATCCGCTCTGAGGGCGGGGCCTCGCGGCCCGACGAGGGCCGCCAGCTCGCCCGCCGCGCGGCGGCGCGCCAGGTCCATCTCGAAGAACCGATCCTGCGCGTGCAGCACGCCCAGCGCACGCGCGACGTCTTCGCGCGACGCGCCGCGAATGGTGGGGATGCCCAGGCCGTCGCGGTCGATCGTGACCGGGGCCGACAGCCCGGGGACGCGCAGCGTGCCATCGAGCTGCGGCAGGCTCGCCCGGAGCTGCGCGCGCACGTACAGGCCCGCGGCCAGGCCGAGCACGAGAACGAGGGCGAGGAGCGTGAGTACGCCCCGGAAGAGGCGGCGCCGCATGTGAGAATCTTACGCGCAAGGAACGGATAGCACGCGCGCGTCCTGCCAGGTATTCTGCACCCATGAGCGCTGCTGTCCTCGTCAAGTCATCCCTCGGCATGGACCAGGTCCGGAAGGCGTGCGACTTCATCCAGCGGCACGTGGATGCACCGATCACGCTGGCGCAGCTGGCGCGGCACGTCGAGGCCAGCCCGTATCACTTCCAGCGCGTCTTCACGCGGCTGGTGGGCATCTCGCCGCGTGCGTATCAGGACGCCCTGCGGGCGAAGCGTTTCAGACGCGGGCTGCGCGAGGGCGCACCCGTCACCGGCGCGCTCTACGACGCGGGCTACGGATCGACCAGCCGGGTGTACGAGCGCAGGCCGACCGGCCGCGGCATGACGCCGGCGGTCTACCGGCGCGGGGCGCGTGGAGTCGAGGTGACCTACACCATCACCGATTCGCCGCTCGGGCGCCTGCTCGTCGCGGCAACGGCAAAAGGGATCTGCTCGGTGAAGCTCGGCGACAGGGACGAGACTCTCGAGCGCGAGCTGCGGCAGGAGTACCCGGCCGCCTCGATCTCGCCCGATCGCGCCGACCTCGCGCGCTGGGTGAAGGCCATCCTGACCTATCTCGATGGCCGCCGGCCGCACCTCGACCTGCCGCTCGACATCCAGGCCACTGCGTTTCAGTGGAAGGTGTGGCGCTACCTCCAGTCCATCCCCTACGGTGAGACGCGCGCCTACAGCCAGGTCGCGCGCGCGATTGGCGCACCAAAGGCGGTTCGCGCCGTGGCCCGCGCCTGCGCCACGAACCCCGTCTGTCTGGTGGTTCCGTGCCACCGCGTGGTCGGCAAGGACGGCAGCCTCACAGGGTACCGCTGGGGCATCGAGCGCAAGAAGCGGCTGCTGGAGAACGAGAAGTGATGCCGGGAGCGCGTGAAGTACTGCAAAATGCAGGAGACGAAAGGTAGGCGACACGGCAGTCCCGTGGCAGTTGCGCCCTGGTTCGCCTTCTGCATTTCGCATCGTACATGGCATGCGTACACGCTACGGGGTCTCGCCCTGGATCGACACCTTTCCCGGCACGCGCCGTCCCGATCATCCACGACTTCGTGGCGAGCACACGGCTGACGTCGTCATTGTCGGCGGCGGGCTGACCGGCTGCGCCACGGCCTACGCGTGCGCGGCTGCGGGCATGCGGCCGCTCGTCATCGAAGCCGATCGTCTCGGCTCCGGCAGCACGGGACGAAGCGCGGGCCTGCTCCTGCCGGACCCGGGCGTGTCGTTCAAGGAGATTGCGGGCATGCACGGGCTCCGCGCCGCTCGTCGGCTGTTCGAGGCGTATCGCAAGGCCGCCTTCGATGGTGCGGCCACGCTGCGGCGGCTCAACATCCGCGGCGACCTGCTGCCCTGCGAGGACGTCGTCATCGCGACCGGCGACGGAGAGAAGGCGCTGCGGCGGGAGCGGGATGCGCGTGATGCCGCAGGTCTCGAGGCGCGATGGCTGAGCGCGCAGTCGGCGCGGGCACGGCTGGCGCTCGATGCCGTTGGCGCGATCAAGTCCGGCGACGGCGCGGTGTTCGATCCCTATCGTGCGTGTCTCGGACTCGCCAGCGCGGCCCGGTCGCGGCGCGCGAAGTTCTTCGAGCGTTCGCCGGTGACGACGATCCGCGTCGGCCGCAGGCAGGTAGAGGTCGTCGTCAACGGCGGCGTGGTTCGGGCCGACACCGTGATCGTGACGACCGGCGCTGCGACAGCGGAGTTCAAGCCGCTGCGGCGGCACTTCAAGCGCCGCGAGATGTATCTCGTGCTGACCGAGCCGCTGCCGGCCTCGATGCGGAAGCAGCTCGGCGCCGATTCGGTTGCGCTCCGCGATACGGCCGCGCCGCGCCACCGTCTGCGGCGGACGAAGGACGGCCGTCTGCTGATTGCCGGCGCCGATCGCGACGAGTCGCCGCTGCGGCAGCGGGACGCCTTGCGCGTGCAGCGGACCGGACAGTTGATGTACGAGCTGCTGCTGATGTACCCGGCGATATCGGGGCTGCGGCCCGCCTACGGCTGGGAGATGCCGTACGGCGAGACCGCCGACGGGTTGATGTACATCGGCCCGCACAGGAACTACCCCCGGCACCTCTTCGCGCTCGGCAGTTCCGGCGACAGCGCGGCCGGCGCATTCCTGGCCGCGCGCATTCTCGCCCGCGCCGTGCGGGGCGAGCCGGAAAAGGGCGACGAGGTGTTCGGCTGGACTCGATGACGATTTCCCCCGTCGATCTCCTGGCAATCGGTCCGCATCCCGATGACATCGAGATTGGCATCGGCGGCATCGTCGCCAAGCATGCCGCGCTCGGGCATCGCGTCGGGTTGTGCGACCTGACGGCCGGTGAGATGGGCAGCAACGGGACCGTGGAGGAACGGCTCGCCGAAGCAGAACAGGCGCGGCAGGTGCTTGGCGCTGTGTGGCGGGTCAACCTGCGTCTGCCGGATCGTGCAATCGGCTCGTCGCCGGATCATCAGCGCGTGGTTGCCGGGCTCGTGCGCGCGGCGCGGCCGCGCGTGGTGGCGATTCCGTACTGGTCGGATCGGCATCCCGATCACGTGGCCGCGAGTCATCTGCTGACCGAGAGCGTGTTCAATGCCGGGCTGCGCCGCTATGCCGCGGACGGAGAGGCGTGGAAGCCGGAGATGGTCTGCTACTACTTCATCAACGACATGGCCGTACCCTCGTTCGTTGTCGACGTGAGCGGGCACTACGAGATCAAGCGGCGGGCGCTGGACTGTCATGCCACCCAGTTCCGGCCGACGCAGCCCGGCGCGGTGGCGACGCGGCTGACCTCGGCCAGCTTCCGTCAGCTCATCGAGAGCCGCGACGCGCAGTTCGGCGCCAATGCCGGCGTCGCGTTTGCAGAGGGCGTCGTCGTCAAGCAGCCGCTCGTCCGCCCGCATCTCCTCCCTGAGTGAGGACGCCGTTGAACATCGGCATCGTCTGCTACGCGTCGGTCGGAGGCAGCGGAGTGGTGGCGACCGAGCTGGGCAAGGCGCTGGCGCTGCGCGGTCACCAGGCGCACTTCATCAGCACGGAGACGCCGTTCAGGCTCGGCGACTTTCAGGAAGGGCTGTTCTTCCACCAGGTCGCCACGCCGACGTATCCGCTGTTTCGCGAGCCTCAGTACCTGTTGTCGCTGGCCAATCGCATCGTGCAGGTGGCGCGCGAATTCAGCCTCGACATCATCCACGCGCACTACGCCGTTCCGCACGCGACGGCGGCGTTTCTCGCGCGGCAGGTGCTCGCGTTGTCCGGACAGGCGCCGAAGGTCGTGACAACGCTGCACGGCACCGACATCACGCTGATCGGCAACGATCCGTCGTACTCGCAGATCGTGGCGTTCTCGATCGAGCAGTCGGACGGGGTGACCGCCGTCTCGAAGAGCCTGCGTGAGTCGACGTATGCCGAGCTGCAGGTGACGAGGGACATTGCCGTGATCCCGAACTTCCTCGACTGCTCGGTGCACCGTCGCCGGCCGCGGCCGGATCTGCGCCGTCATTTCACCGGCGGCGACGAGCGGACGAAGATCGTGATCCACGTTTCCAACTTCAGGCCGGTCAAGCGCGTCGAGGCCGTGATCGACATCTTCAATCGCATCCAGCAGCGGGTGCCGGCGCGTCTGCTGCTGGTGGGCGACGGCCCCGATCTCCCGGTGGCGCAGCGATGGGCGCGCGAGCTGGGCATCGGCCACCTGGTGCACGCGGTCGGCGCTCAGGAAGAAGTGGTGCCGCTGCTGTCGATTGCCGATGTGTTCCTGCTGCCGTCGGCGCAGGAAAGCTTCGGCCTCGCGGCGCTGGAAGCGATGGCGTGCGAAGTGCCGGTGGTCGCGTCGCGCGTCGGCGGCCTGCCGGAGGTCATCGAACACGGCGTGAGCGGGTTCCTGCACCCTCTCGATGCTGAGGACGAGATGGCCGAGAGTGCGGTGGCGCTGCTGACCGATCCGGCGCGGCATCAGGCGGTGAGCCAGGCCGCCTGCCGCCGCGCGAGGGAACAGTTCTGCGTCGAACGAGTCGTGCCGATGTACGAATCGTTCTACCGGGCGCTGCTGGCGTGAGCGCTATCGGATTTCCGGGATGCCCGGACGCGGCGCCGCCGTCGGCGGCACCGACTGGACGAGGAGCGGCCGCTCGCCGGTCTCGACCACGATCGCCTGATCCTGGCGAATCCTCACGGTGCCTCTTGCCTCTACCGCGAGGGGAACGTCGGCCGTCACGCGCAGCGGCACGGTCGATCGGGTGACGGCGACGGGCAGCGATGCCTCCCGGCACTCGGGTGCGTTTCCCTGACACGGCAGGTCGATGCCGCGGATGACGACCGGCGTCGGCTGGCTCGACGGCGCCTGCTGCGATGGCTGCGCCTGTTGCGCCGACACCGGAACGGCCACGTCCTTCACACCCAGCCATCCCAGCTCGATTGCGATGACGGTCAGGATGATCTTCAAGTAACGATCGCGCGGCATGATCAGCCTCCTCGCTGCGGGAGCAACTTCTAAAATACCTTCTGAGGTCCTGATGAGATCGGTGCCTGCAATCCTCGTGCGGTGATGCCGGCTCTTCCGCGAGCGATTCTGCTCGACCTTGACGACACCATCCTCGACGACAGCGGCGGCGTGATTCGCTGCTGGCGCGACGCCTGCACGTGCCACGTGTCGCGGATGAACGGGCTCGACCCTGAGGTCGTGTTCCAGGCCATCGATCGCGTCCGCGAGTGGTACTGGTCCGATCCCGGCCGTCACCGGGCCGGGCGTCTGGAGCTGGCCCGGGCGCGCTGTGAAATCGTCCGCCTCGCTCTGGCCGACCTCGGGGTCGAGGATGAAGATCTGGCCGCGCGCATCGGCGACACCTATCACACACTTCGCGACGAGGCGATCGTGCCGCTCGAGGGTGCGGTCCCGACGGTGCAGTGGCTGCGGCAACGGGGGTGCCGGCTGGCGCTGCTCACCAACGGCGGCAGCCAGGGTCAGCGCCTCAAGATCGATCGATTCAATCTAGCCGCCCTGTTCGACGTGATCCTGATCGAGGGCGAGCTCGGCTACGGCAAGCCCGATTCGCGCATCTATCTCCGCGCGCTCGACGCGCTCGGCGCCGAGCCCGGCGACGCGTGGATGATTGGCGACAACCTCGAATGGGATGTCGCCGGCCCGCAGCGGCACGGCATCGCCGGGATCTGGGTCGACGCGCGCGGCCGCGGCGTGCCGGACGGCAGTCCGGTCCGGCCGCACCGCATCATCAGCCGTCTGTCGGACTCGAGAAGCGCTGGTTAGCGCGGCCCCTGCGCCCAAGCAGCGGCGGGACTGCTCTCAGGTGAAAGGCGCGAGCTTCTTGAAGGTGGCCAGAACCCACCGGTAGCCGTCGGGATCGATCACGACCGCGGTCCGGTCGCCCCACGGCATGTCCTGCGGCTCGCCGCCTCCGCCTCCGGCTTGGCGGGCCTGTGCCGCGACCGCATCGACGTCGCTCACGTACGTGTAGAGCGCCGGCGCGCCGCCCGTCGGCGTCGCTGCGTCGCCCTTGCGAACGAGCATGACCACCGATTCACCGTGGCGCATCTCGGCGTAGCGGATCTGGCCGTCGGCGTCGGGCAGCACGACGCCGCGCGTCAGGCCGAAGGCCCGCTCGAGGAAGTCCATCGACGCCCCGACGTTGGCGACGGCGAGATATGGATTGATCAAACGCATCCCGGGTGCAAGCCCGCTGGCCGCATCGGAAGGGGTCGCCGGCCGCGCGTTCGCCGGCGGCGGCGTCCGACGGCGCCGGGCTGGACTGGTGGTCGACGACCGTGAAGGCCGTTTCGTCCGCTTCGAAGGTGTCCGGTGTTGGCTCATGAGCTGTGGTAGACGCATGGTAGCTGGCAAATTTGTAATTCGCACCATGGACCGGTGCCCGCCCACATTTGAGAGCGCTACTCCAGTGAGATCGCTACTCCAGCGATGAGTGTATGATCGGGCCCTCTCTGGAGACGCCTACGCCATGGCACGAGGCCGGACGGGAATCGAACACCTGCTTCGTCGCGCCGGATTCGGCGCCAGCCCCGGCGAGCTCGCCTCGTTCGACGGGATGTCGATGTCGGATGTCGTCGACTACCTTCTCGATTTCGAGAATCAGCCGGACGATGTCGATACGAACATCGGCAATCCGTCGTTCGTGTCGGTCCTCTCGCGCGCCGGCGGCTTCTCGCCGAACACCAACATCGAGGATGCACGCCAGCGATGGCTGTTCCGCATGGTGCACACGCGTCGTCCCCTCCAGGAGAAGATGGCGTTGTTCTGGCACAACCACTTCGCAACCGCCTACAGCAAGATTGCCGGCACGTTCGGCCCCGTGCAGGGCACGAAGATGATGGCCAACGTCGCCGGCCAGCTTCCCGGCCCGCGGGGGCAGATCGAGACGTTCCGTGCGCTGGCACTGGGTAGCTTCACCGAGCTGCTGATCGAGGTGGCGAAGGATCCGGCGATGCTCGTGTGGCTCGACGGACGCGTCAACACGCGGCAGCGGCCGCAGGAGAATTTCGGCCGCGAGATCATGGAGCTGTTCACGTTCGGCGTCGGCAACTACACCGAGCAGGACGTCTACGCAGCGGCTCGCGTGTTCACCGGATGGAACCTACGGTTCGTCGGCGGCCGGGACGACGCCAGCAACTATTACGAGTTCCAGTTCGTGCCGGGCAACCACGATACGGCGGAGAAGACCTTTACGTTTCCGATCTACGCGAACGGCAGCCGCACCATTCCCGCTCGTGCGGCCGCCGCCGGGATGCAGGACGGCATCGACTTCATCACCGCCCTGGCGCGTCATCCGAACACGGCGCGGCGGCTGGCGCGTAAGATGTGGAACTTCTTCGTCAGCGAAGTCGTGGTCCCCGACGAGAGTACGATCAACGCCGCGGCTAGCGTCTATCTCCAGAACGGCACGAGCATCCGGTCGCTGGTGCACTACATGCTGCGCTCGCGCGAGTTCCTCAACCCCGGTAACTGGCACACGCGCTATTCGTGGCCGGTCGAATACGTCGTGCGTGCCATCAAGGAGATCGGCTGGACCGGATTCTCCATCGACACGGCGCGCAGCGCGCTGATCCCGATGGGACAAGTGCTCTTCGAGCCTCCCGACGTCAACGGCTGGGAGCTCGGGCAGGGGTGGTTCTCGACCGGCGCGATGTTGGCGCGGATGAACTTTGCCGGCACGCTGGCATTCAATCAGCGCTTCAATCTCGCGCGCGATGCGGCGTCGGCTCGGGAGTCACCGGACGCACTGCTCGAGTACATGCTCGATCGGCTGTCTCCGGCGCCGTACGACGCGGAACCGCTGGAGCATCTGCGCCAGTTCCTGCAGACCGGCCCATGGTCGGGTTCAGATGCGCAGCTGCAGGCGAAGGGCAACGGCTTGGCGCGGTTGATCGTCGGCTCGTCGGAGTATCAACTGGTGTAGCGAGAGCCACGCATGGATATTTCCCGTCGAGCGTTCATTCGCGGCGGTGTCTCGGCGTTCACGATTGGATTCGCCGCGCCCGCCTTTCTGTGCGATCTCGCGCGCGCCCAGGGCGCGCGTGCCCGCAATTTGGTGATCGTGTACCTCGGCGGCGGCAACGATGCCCTCAACACCGTCGTGCCGTACACCGATCCGTTCTATTTCAGCCGCAGGCCCAACATCGCGGTGCCGCCCGGGCAGGTGCTGCAGATCGGCACGGATTCGAGCGGCAAGCCCCTCGGTCTGCACCCGCGCCTGGGCGGGCTGCGCGACCTGTTCAACTCCGGACACCTGGCCATCGTGCAGCGGACCGGTTATCGCAACTCGAGCCGTTCGCATTTTCAGGGCAAGGACATCTGGGATACCGCCAATCCGTCGCTCTCCGACAGCGAGGGCTGGCTGGGACGTTACCTCGAGACGGTGCCGCCGGATCCGCTGTCAGGCTGGACGGCGACGCAGGAGCTGCCGCGGGCATTGGCGTCGCGCGAAGTCAGCGTGCCGTCGATCCCGAACGCGGCCGGCTACGCGTTCTCGAGCCCCAATGCCGCTGAAGCCGCCAACGAGCGCGTGACGGCAGCGCGCATCGCGTCGCATCTGCCGGCCGGTCGCCCGCATCTCGCTTTCGTCAATGCCAGCGCGCAGGCGGCGTTCGCCACGATCGATCGGGTCGCGTCGGCGGCGACCTACACCGGCACGGTGACGTATCCGAACAACGGCTTCGCGCTGGCGCTGCGGACGGTTGCCGAGGCGCTCGTCCGCGGTATCGGCACGCGCGTGTTCTGGGTGCAAACCGGCGGCTACGACACTCACGCGAACCAGGGGAACCAGGGTGGCGGCGCGTATGCGGGCCTGATGAGCACGTTCGGCGACGGGATTGCCGCGTTTGCCGAAGACCTGCGCCGCCGCGGTCCGTGGAACGACACGCTGATCCTGCAGTTCTCGGAGTTCGGTCGACGCGTTTTCGAGAACGGCAGCCAGGGCACCGATCACGGCGCCGCCGCGGTGATGATGGCCGCCGGCGGTCTGGTCCGGGGCGGGCTGTATGGAACGGCGGCGTTGCTCGATCCGCGTCCGGACAATCCGACGCTCGAGAACAACGGAGGCGACGTGACGTTCGAGACCGACTTCCGCTCGGTCTACGCGCGCGTGCTCGACAACTGGCTCGGCGCGAATTCAGTCGCCATCCTCGGCGGCGACTTCCGCAGCGGCGCACCGCCGATCGTCTGACGCCTCGGGTCGCGGGAGCCGGCCCGCGGCCATGGTGCCGCTATCACCGATAGATATCCCGCAGCGCCGCCTCCAGCGTCGTGTGCGTGAACTCGTATCCGAGCGCCATGGCGCGCGTGGGGACGACGCGCTGGCCGCCGAGGATGACGGCGTCGGCGAGCTCGCCGAGCGCGAGTCGCACGGCAAACGCCGGCGTCGGGATGAACGACGGCCGGCCCAGCACCCGTCCCAGCGTGCGTGCGAACTCGGCGTTGGTCACCGGCGTGGGCGCGGTCAGATTCAGCGGTCCCGAAACGTGGTTCCGCGTCAGCGTCCACTTCACGAGTCCGATCCAGTCCGTCAGGCTGATCCACGACAGGTATTGGCGTCCCGATCCGACCCGGCCGCCCGCGAAGAGGCGGAACGGCAGCGCGAGCTGCGGGAGCGCGCCGCCTTCGCGCGCGAGCACGACGCCGCTGCGCATCAGCACGATGCGCGTACGCGGCGAAGCCTCGAGCGCGAGCGTCTCCCAGTCGCGGCACAGCGCGGCGAGGAAATCGTCGCCGGGGGGCGTCTCTTCGGTGATCACCTCGTCGCCGCGGACGCCGTAGATGCCGACGGCGGAGGCGCTGAGGAAGACCGCGGGCGGCCGCGTCGCGGCGGCGATGGCCGAGACCAGCGCCTTGGTCGGTTCCATGCGGCTGGCGCGAAGCTCGCGCTTGCGCGCCTCGGTCCAGCGCCCGCCGGCAATCGACGCGCCGGCGAGATTGATCAGGACATCCGATCGTTCGACCGCGTGGCGCCAGCTCGTGTCGCCGGCTTTGGTGGACCACAGCACGTCGCCTTCGCGCCGTGGCCGTCGGGTCAGGATCATCACGCGGTGCCCGGCCGCGCGGAACGCCGCGGCCAGGGCAGAGCCGAGAAAGCCGCTGCCGCCGGCTATCAACAGGGTCATGGGGACCGTCCAGGGGGGCTGGCCTAGTTTGACACGAAGGCGCGCGCCGATCTATTAACTAACTGGTTGGTTAATTTACGGGACCATGACACTGCCCGCCCGGAAGCGCGCCGTCGGACGCCGGAAAGGACCCGCCCGCGATTCCCGCGCCGCCATCCTCCGCGCCGCCGCCCTCGACTTCGCCGAACGCGGCTACGCCGCCGCCGCCACCGACCACATCGCCGCGCGCGCCCGCGTCAACAAGGCGATGCTCTACTACCACTTCGGCAGCAAGCGCGAGCTCTACCTCGAGGTCGTCCGCGACACCGTCCGCACCGTCGGCGCCCGCGCCCGCGCGATCGCCGACGGCCCGGGCAGCGCCGAAGCCAAGCTCGACAGCTGGATCGCCGCCATCGTCGAAGAAGCCGCCGCCCGCCCCTGGTTCGCCTCGATCATGCTGCGCGAGCTGGCCGCCGGGGCGCCGCACTTCGATGCCCACACGTTCCAGTTGATGAACGACGTGTTCCACGCCGTGCGCGACATCATCGCGCAGGGCCAGCGGGAAGGGGTGTTCCGCCCGGTCGACCCGCTCCTGACCCATCTGACCATCATGCCGCCGATCCTGATCTTCTTCGTGCGGCAGCGCGTCAGCGCCCGGATCGCCAAGGACCTCGCCGAGCCGCGGCAGGTCGAGGAATTCGCCCGTCACATGCAGGCCTCGGTCCGAGGCATGCTCCGGAAGGACTCATGAGCCGCATCCGCATCCGCCGATACCTGGCCGCCGCCGCCACGCTCGCCGCCTGCTCCTGCGCCGGCAACGGGCCCGCGAACACGCTGCGCGTGTCGGGCCATGTCGAAGCCACCGAGGTCCACGTCGCCGCCGAGGTCGGCGGCCGGATTCTCGAGCTGCGCGCCGAAGAAGGCGATCGGCTGAACGCGGGCGACGTGATTGCCGTCCTCGACACGCGCGACACCGAGCTGCAGCTCCAGCGCGCGCGCGCCGAGCGTGCCGCGGCCGTCGCGCAGCTGCGCCTGCTCGAGGCGGGGTCGCGCGCCGAGGACATCCGTCAGGCCGAGGCCCAGGTGGACGCCGCCGAGGCCGAAGCCATGGCGATCGAGGCGGATCTGAAATCGGCGCAGCTCGATCTCGATCGCTTCGAGTCGCTGCTCGAGGCCAACGCCGGCTCGCGCAAGCAGCGTGACGATGCGGCGGCGAGAGTGGCAGTGACGCGGGAACGGCTGCGCAGCGCGCAGGAGCGGGTGCGCGCCGCGCGCGAGACCGCCGCGCGCCTGCGGCAGGGCGCCCGCCCCGAAGAGATCGAAGCCGCACGCGCGAGAGTGGCTGCCGCCGACGCGCAGATCGCGACGCTGGAAAAGGCGCTGGCGGATGCACGCATCGTGACTTCCGTGGCCGGCATCGTCACGCAGAAGCTGGCCGATGCCGGGGAGCTCGTCATGCGCGGCGCGCCGCTCCTCGTCGTCACCGACCTCGATCACGCGTGGGCGAACCTGTTCGTCCCCGAGCCCATGATCCCCCGCGTGGAGCTGGGGCAGCCGGCGACGGTGGTCACCGACGCGGGCGGCGAGGGGCTGCAGGGGAAGGTGACGTTCGTGTCGCCGAAGGCGGAGTTCACGCCGCGGAACGTGCAGACGGCGGAAGAGCGCTCCAAGCTCGTGTACCGCATCAAGGTCTCTGTCGACAACCGCGAAGGCATTCTCAAGCCGGGCATGCCCGTCGACGCGGAGCTCACACTGCAATGAACGGCACGACGTCGCGCGATCCGGCGATCGTGTTCGATCGCGTGGTGAAGCGGTACGGCAGCACCGCCGCGCTGGCCGGCCTGACGCTCGAGGTCGCGCGCGGCGAGATGTTCGGCCTGATCGGTCCCGACGGCGCGGGCAAGACGACGGCCATTCGTCTGATGTGCGGCCTGCTGCACCCCGATGAAGGCCGGCTGCGCGTGCTCGGGCTCGATCCCGTGCGCGAGCACCGCGGCCTGACCGAGCGCGTCGGCTATCTCTCGCAGCGATTCAGCCTGTACGGCGATCTGACCATCGACGAGAACATCGCGTTCTTCGCCGAGGTGCACGGCATGCGCGACTACCGCGCCCGCCGCGATCAGCTGTTGTCGATGACGCAGCTGACGCCGTTCCGCCGGCGGCTCGCCGATCGCCTGTCGGGCGGCATGAAGCAGAAGCTGGCGCTGGCCTGCACGCTCATCCATCAGCCGGACCTGATCCTGCTCGACGAGCCGACGACCGGCGTCGATCCCGTGTCGCGCCGCGAGTTCTGGAAGCTGCTTTCAGAGTTCCTCGCCCACGGCATCACCATCCTCATGTCGACGCCCTATCTCGACGAGGCGGAACGGTGCACGCGCGTCGCGCTCGTGCACGAGGGCCGCGTGCTGGCCGCCGATGAGCCGTCGCGGCTGCGCCGGCTGATTCCCGGCCGCATGTTCGAGATCCTCGCTCGCGGAGCCGAGGCCCCGCGGACGCTCCGCGGGCTGCCGAACGTCCGCGACGTGCAGGTGTTCGGCGAACGCATTCACATCACGCTGCACGACGACTCGCCGGCGGGCGAGGAGCGATTCCGGACCGCGCTGCGCGGCACCGCGCTTGCCGATGTTCCGGTGCGTCCGGTTCAGCCGTCGCTCGAGGACGTCTTCATCGCGAGACTCTCGAGCCCGTCTTCGCCGGATGATTCCGATTCCACGGCCGGCACGATCCCGGTCCGTGCGACGCCGGCGGGCGCCGACGCAGGCAGGAGGAACACTCGTGGGTAAACGTCGACTACCGGCCGTCCTGTCGATCCTCGTCTGGGCTTCGAGTCTGCCCGCCTGGGCGCAGGACGTTCCGGTCGTGCGTGTCACGCTGGAAGAGGCGCAGCGGCGCGCCGTCGACGCGAGTCACCGGCTCGCGGAAGCGCGCGCCCGCGAGGCGGTAGCCCAGGCGGCCGTCTCGGTACGCGAAGCCGCCGATCGGCCTTCGCTGTCGGCGCTCGCCGGCTACACCCGCACCAATCACGTCCTCGAGTTCACCGTGCCGAGCCCGACCGGGGCGCCGCGCGTGCTCTATCCCGACGTGCCCGACAACTATCACTCGCGGCTCGAGCTGCAGTGGCCGATCTACAGCGGCGGCCGTGCGAACGCGCTCGAGCGCGCGGCCCGGGCCGAGGCGGCAGCCGCCGGTGCCGACGTCGCGGTCGCGCAGGCCGACCTGCGTCTCGAAGTCGCACGCGCGTTCTGGGCCGTGGTCACCGCCCGCGCGACGGTCGACGTCCTCGAACAGGGTGTGGCCCGTTCCCGGGCGCACGTCGCGGACGTCCGGGAGCGGTTCAACGCCGGCCTGGTGCCGCCGAACGAGATCGCCTCGGCCGAAGCCCAGGAATCGCGCGCGCGCATGCTGGCCATCGAGGCGCGCAACCAGCGTGACGCGGCGGTGGCGGAGCTTGCACGACTGATCGGGCTCGCTCCCGGCGAGGCGCTGGAGCCGGTGGCGACGCTCGATGCGCCGGCGGCGAGCGTCCCGGGCGTGGATGCGCTGCTCGCCGACGCTCGCCAGTTGCGCGGCGAGCGCCGTGCGCTGGAGCGGCGGCTCGAATCGGCGACCGACCTGCGCGCGGCCGCAGCCGCCGCCAGGCGGCCGACGCTGGCCGTGGCCGGCGGCGTCGACTACGCCCGTCCCAACCCGCGCATCTTCCCGCGCGCCGATCGCTGGGACGACTCCTGGGACGCCTCGATCAACGTGCGCTGGCCATTGTGGGACAGCGGCCGCACCGCCGCCGACGTCGCGCAGGCGACAGGCGGGATCGAGGCCGCCCGGCGCCGGCTGGCCGAGTTCGATTCCGTGCTCGCCGTCGAGGTCCGCCAGCGCATTCTCGATGTCGAGTCTGGCCTTGCGGCGGTGGCCGCTGCCAATGATGCCGTGCGCGCCGCCACCGAAGCCCGGCGCGTCGTCGCCGAGCGGTACCAGGCCGGCGTCATCGCCCAGATCGAGGTACTCGACGCCGAATTCGCGCTGCTGCAGGCGCAGCTCGATCAGACGCGCGCGCGCGCCAACGTTCGCCTGTCGGAGGCCAGGCTGGCCAGGGCCATCGGACGATGAACGCGATCGAGGTTCGCCATCTGACGAAGCGCTTCGGCGAGTTCGTGGCCGTCAACGACGTGTCGTTCGAGGTGCGCGCCGGCGAGATCTTCGGGTTCCTCGGCAGCAACGGCGCGGGCAAGTCCACGACCATCCGCATGCTCTGCGGGCTGCTCACGCCGACGTCGGGAACTGCGATGGTCGGCGGCATCGACGTGAACCGCGACCCGGAAGGCGTCAAGCGGCGCATCGGTTACATGTCGCAGCGCTTCTCGCTGTACGAGAAGCTGACCGTCGATCAGAACATCACGTTCTTCGGCGGCATCTACGGCCTGAGCCGCGAGCGGCTCGCGTCGCGGCGGGCGTTCGTCCTCGACATGGCGGGTCTCGGCGGCCGCGAGAACACGCCGGCCGGCGCCCTGTCGGCCGGGTGGCGCCAGCGCCTGGCGCTGGGCTGTGCCATCCTCCACGAGCCGCCGATCGTGTTTCTCGACGAGCCGACCGGCGGCGTCGACCCGATGTCGCGCCGGCAATTCTGGCGGCTCATCGACGATCTCTCGCGCGGCGGCGTAGCCGTTCTCGTCACGACCCACTACCTGGACGAGGCCGAGCACTGCGATCGCCTCGCGATCATTCAAGCCGGCAAGCTGGCGGCGCACGGCACGGTCGCCGAGCTGAAAGCCATCTTCGCCTCGCGGCCGATCGTCGAGGTGCGTGCGGCCGAACCGGTCTCGGCCATGCGCGCGCTCGATGAGATGCCGGAGGTCGAGAAGACGAGCATCTTCGGCACGGCGGTTCACGCGGTGCTGCGCTCGATGGCGACGACGCCCGAGGACATCGCGGCGCGGCTGGCGAAAGCCGGTCTGCCGCCGCAATCGTGCACACTCGTCGAGCCGTCGCTCGAGGACGTGTTCCTCGACGTGGCAGAACGGGCCGCGGCATGAGTGCGCTGTGGAAGACGCTCGCGGTGGCGCGCAAGGAGATGCGCCAGATCGGCCGCGATCGCCGCACGCTGCTGATCCTGCTGTTCGTGCCGGCGTTCTTCCTCCTCATCTACGGCTATGCCCTGAACTTCGACATCCGCCACGTGCGCATCGCGGTGATGGACAACGATCGCAGCACGGAGAGCCGCGAGCTCATCTCGAACTTCGTCAACTCCGGCTACTTCGACCTCTACGGCGACGTCGTCAACGACGCCGGGATCACGCGCCTGATCGACCGCAACGAGGTGCGCGCCGTTCTGGTGATCCCCGCGCGCTTCGGCAGCGATGTCGCGGTTGGCAACCCGACGGGCGTGCAATTCATCGTCAACGGCGACAACGCCAACACCGCGACGACCGTCGTCGGCTACGCGCGGGCGCTGCTCAGCGCGGCGTCGGCGCGCTACGAGGTGCAGGCGAGGCTCGGATCGCCGCAGGGTCCGCTGGTCAGCGTCGAGCCGCGGGTCTTCTACAACCCCGAGCTGCGCAGCACGCTGTTCCTCGTTCCCGGGCTCATCGCCTACATCGCGACGCTGACCGCCGTCGTCTCCACGGCGCTGTCGATCGTCCGCGAGAAGGAGGTTGGCACGATGGAGCAGGTACGCATGGCGCCGCTCGGCCCCGTGCCCTACATCCTCGGCAAGACGGTGCCGTACTTCGTGATCTCGCTGATCTCCGCGATGAGCATCGTGGTTGCGGCGATGGTGCTGTTCGACATGCCGATGCGCGGCTCGTGGCTCGTGCTGCTTGGCGTGGTCTCGGTGTTTCTCCTCAGTGCACTCGGCTTCGGGCTGCTCATCTCGAGCATCGCCGAGACCCAGCAGGTCGCGTTCCAGCTCGCGCTGCTCACGTCGTTCCTGCCGACGCTGATGCTCTCGGGATTCATCTTTCCGATCTCGAGCATGCCGGTCTTCCTGCAGCTCGTGACGCGCATCGTGCCGGCGCGCTACTTCCTCGTCGCGCTGCGCGGCATCGTGCTGAAGGGCGTCGGTCCCGAGGTGTTCTGGTTCGATCTCGCGGCGCTCGGTGTCTTCGCCGTCGCGATTCTCGGTCTCGCTTCGCTCAGGCTGCGACGGCAATGGGCCTGAACCGCCTCCGCCACATCATCCGCAAGGAATTCCTGGAGCTCCGCCAGGATCCGCGTCTCTTCAGCATCGTCATCTTGGCGCCGATCATCCAGTTGACGATGCTGGGGTATGCGGCGACCACCGATGTGCGCAACGTGCCGGTGGTCGTGGTGGATCGGGACGGCACGAGCGAGAGCCGCGACCTGGTCAGCCGCTTCGAGGCGTCGCAGAGCTTCGTGGTGATCGACCGGCTGTCGTCGGTCAGCGAGATCGACGAGTATCTCGACACCGGCCGGGCGTGGATGGCGCTGACGATTCCCGCCGAGTACGGCCGGCGCGTGCGGGCCGGCATGCCGACCGTGGTGCAGGTGGTGGCCGACGGCACGGACGCCAACTCGACCAACGTCGCGCTCGGATACGCCGGAGTCTTGATCGCCGACTATGCGCGCGAGCTGGCGTCGTCGGCCGGCACAGGCGCGGATGCGCCGCTCGTCTCCGCCCAGGTGCGTGTCTGGTTCAACCCGGAGCTCGAGAGCCGCTACTTCATGATTCCCGGCATTCTCGCGCTGCTGCTGCTGGTCGTGACCACCAACCTGTCGTCGATGGCGATCGTGCGCGAACGGGAGCTCGGCACGCTGGAGCAGCTCAACGTCACACCGATTGCGCGCTGGGAGCTGATCCTCGGCAAGATGCTGCCGTACGCGCTGATTGGCGTGATCGACATCCTGCTCGTCGTGTTCGTCGCGGTGTTCTGGTTCGACGTGCCGCTGCGCGGAAGCTTCGCTCTGCTGCTCGCGATGTGCGCCGTCTACCTGCTGACCACGCTCGGCCTCGGCCTGTTCGTGTCGACGATCTCCAGCACGCAGCAGCAGGCGATGATGACCGCGTCGTTCTTCTTCCTGATCCCGATGGTGTTCCTGTCGGGATTCGTCTTCCCGATCGAGAACATGCCCGCCGCCGTGCAGCCGGTGACCTACCTGATTCCGCTGCGCTACTTCCTGGTCATCCTGCGCGACATCTTCCTGAAGGGCGTCGGCCTCGAGACGTTCTGGCCCGAGGCGCTGGCGCTGTTCGGGTGGGGCGTGGGGATCCTGACGCTCGCGACGCTGCGATCGAGCAAGCGTACGGCGTAAGCCGGTGGGCGCCGGCTTACGCGTGAGCGGACGCGTGCTCAGGAGGCCGGGACAATGCGCAGGACGCGGTCGTCCTGCGCCGAGGGGCTGCCGCGCCCGTCGCGGTTGTTGGTGGCGATGTAGAGATTGCCGTCGGGGCCGGTGATGACATCGCGCAGACGGCCGAATTGACCCTCGAGCAGACGCTCCTGCGCGGTGATCCGGCGCGTGGCGGGATCGACCGTGATCCGGAGCAGGTGCGTGCCGCGCAGCGTGGCCACGAACAGGTTGTTGGCGAACTGCGGAAAGCGCTGCCCTCGATAGAACGACGCTCCCGACGGCGCGATCGCCGGGCTGTAGAAGGTCACCGGCGTCTCCATGCCGGTCATCGTCTCGCTGCCCTCGATGCGCGGCCAGCCGAAGTTCAAGCCGGCGCGAATCGCGTTCACTTCGTCGTTGCCGGTGTTGCCGTGCTCGACGGCCCAGAGATCTCCCGTGACCGGATGCCAGTCGAGGCCCTGCGGATTGCGATGACCGAACGTGTAAACCGGCGACGAGAAGCGATTGTCGGGAGGCACCGTGCCGTCGCGGTTCAATCGCAGGATCTTGCCGGCGAGCGACGCGACGTCCTGGGCGCTGCCGGAATTCTGCGCGTCGCCGGCCGTGGCATAGAGCAGGCCGTCGGGTCCGAAGCGCAGCCGGCCGCCGTCGTGAGTGGTGGCGCCGGGAACGTTGTCGAGCAGCACCGCCGGCTCGCCAAGCTGTGAATTGACCTCGCGGTAGCGGACGATCCGGTTCACCGCGCCGCTGCGCACCGAGGCGGAGTAGTAGATGTAGACGAAGCGGTTCTGCGCGAACTCGGGATCGAGCGCGAGGCCGAGCAGGCCGGCCTCGCCGGCGGTGTACACGCCGGTGAGCGTCAGCGCCACTTCGGAAGAACCGCCCGGCGAGACGATGCGGACGCGCCCCGGACGTTCGGTGACGAAGAGCCGTCCATCCGGCGCGAAGTTCAGCGACCACGGCACCTCGAGTCCGGTGAGGACCGTTTCGACGCGGAACCGCACCCCGTCGCGAGTCGTGAACACATCGCTGTTGGGGAGCGGGCCCGGCGCCGGTGCCGGCGCCGGGGTCTGTGCGGAATCGTCCCTGGGACACGCCGTCTGCGCCGTCTGGAAGACGAGCGCGACGGCGAGCAGTCCGGCGCTCGCTGTCTGCCACATGGGCCCGATCATGACACGCCTTCGAGCGGAATACGGCTCAGCCGTAGCGCGGAGCGATCAGAGGGCGATCAGAACGCGTATTCGACGCCGACGAGCGGCGCCATCTTGTCGCGCAGTCCGTCCTGATTCAGGCGGACCAGCAGGTTCATGTCCAGGAGCAGGCGGCCGAACAGGTTGACCTTCAGCCCCGCGGCGGCGCTGATCTCGTGGAACGATCCGGACGTGAACGTGATGTTCGGGAAGATCGTCCGGTTGTCGAGCGCGTGGAAGTCTTCGAGACGCAGCCGCGGCGAATCGATGATGTAGCGGCCGAGCACGTCCACCGCCGCCGTGATGCGCGGGTGCACTTCGATGACCGCGCCCACGGAGTACTGCGCGAGATCCGGAAGGTCGCGCGCCTCGCCGGCGCCGGGTTCGCCGCCGAGAATGCTTTCACCGTTCCACTGATAGCCGGCGTTGATGTGGGGCGAGAGCGCGCCGAAGTTTCCCGACCACGCGATGAACGGATTCGCGCCTGGCGCGCCGGTTCCGAGCAGGTTGCGTTCGTCGCCGGTCGGCAGGCGCAGGTCGAAGCCGAGCGCCACGCCCTGTCTGGTGCCGCGCTTGATGGTGCCCTTCATGCGGACGGTCACGTCGCCGAGGCCGGAAGCGTTCCCGAACGCCGTGAAGCGGCGGCGCGCGCCGATTTCATCCTCGAGCGACCGGAAGAAGTGCGTCTCGGGGTCGGTGGTGCCGATGCGCTGAATCGTCGCGTCGGACGTCACCACGACATCGGCCGTGACCATCGGCACGGCGACCGACACATCGAGGTTGTTGGTGACGCCGTAGCTGATGAAGACCGCCGTGCGGCTGACCTCGGCGTCGATCGTGTTGATGGTGGTCACCACGTCCTCGCGGCCGCCGAGCAGCTGCGCATCGTCGTGCGTGAACACGGCCGGCACGTTCGACAGATCGACGCCCTCGATGGAGTCGAAGGAGAGCCTCTGGTAGGCGAAGCCGAGCGAGACGCGGCGGGCGCCGATCGTCTCGAAGCGCTCGGAGAGGATCGGGCCGAAGCTCGTGGTCGTGCGCGTGAAGACGCCGAGGCCCGGATCGAACTGGTAGGTGAAGCCGGAGGCCGGCGGCGGCAGGGGCAGCGAGACGATCTGGCTGGTCAGCGCGGTGCCGAACTGGGAGAACTCGCTCTCGAACCCGCTGTTGAAGTGGCCCGAGTGCGTCGCGCCGCTCGGCAGCGGGACGTTGCTGTTGACGACCAGCCCGTTCGGTCCGTACAGGTCCTTGAAGATCCGCCACAGCTCGGTGACCCGCACCGCGACGTTGATCGGTTCCTGCGCGGAAGCCGGCACAGCCGTTCCGAGCACAGCCAGCAGTACCCCTGCGATCGCAACTCGCATCATTCCTCCAGTCAGCGGATTTCAGTGATGACCCAGCCGCTGGCCGCTTTTTCCAGGCGCAGCGTCTGTCGGCTCGACGCCGTCTGACGACGGCCGCCTCGCAGCGTCAGGGTGTCGCGGCGCGACAGGCGGACCGTGGCGGTGCGTCCTTCGATGCGAAGGTCCTCCACCGTCATGTCGACCTGCTGCGACTCCACGTCGTTGAAGCTGGCGCGAAGACGGCTCTCCTCCGCGGCGGACAATCCCGGCCGCACCGAGCGGTAAAGATCGACGCTCTTCGTTTCAATCGCGCGCTCGTAGGTGCGAACGACCGCGCGCACGAGCGCCTCGTCGGATTCGACGGGCGACGTCGGCGGCACCGGGGCCGGCGCGGACGGCCGGGGCGCCGGCTGCGTGGTCGGCGGCGGTGCGGCCGTCGTCGACGGCTGCGGCTGTACCGGCACCGGTGTCAGCGCGGGCGGAGCCGGCACATTAGGCTGGGTCGTTTGCGGCGGCGAAGGCGCGGGCGTCTGCGACGGTTGGGGCGCGGGCGTCTCCCACGGCGAAGGTGCAGTCGTCTGGGACGGCGGAGGCGCGGACGTCTGCGATGGCGGCGGCGTCGTGGCCGGACCTGGCGCCGGAGTCGTCGGCGGCGCCGGTGTGACGACCGGCGGCTTCGCCTGCGGACGCGGCGTCTCGTTCGGTCGCGTGGGCTGCTGCTGCGGCTGCGGCTGCGGCGCAGGCGGACGGGGCGCCGGCCTTGCCTCTGGTGCCTTCGATTCGGCTGGAGCCGGCGGCTCGGGCTCCGCTGGTGCGGGCACGGGCGGAGTCGCCTCGGCGGGTGGCGGGGCCGGCGTCTCCGCCGGCGCGGGCGTCTCCGCCGGCGTCGGTCCCACCGCCATGCGCGTCGTGGTGTCCGACCACAGATTGAAGCCCGCAATCGCCAGCGCGATCACCGCAAGGGCTCCGGCTCCTGCCCAGATCCACGATCGGCTCTTCGCGGCCTGAGCAGGCGTGCTCGTGTATCCGCTCGATCGCCGCTCGGTCGGCGAAATGACCTGCGTGCGCGACACTGCGCTGAGCGAGCCGGATTCCAGATCGCGGCGAACGCGCTTGAGTTCCGCCTCCATGTCGGAGGCATGCTGATACCGCAGCTCGCGGTCCTTCTCGAGCGCCGTGGAGATGAGCGCCTCGAGACGCGGTGGAATCGATGGATTGATGTGCGAGATCGGATGCGGCGTGCGATTCAGGATCGCGTCGAAGACGATCGCCTGGGTGCTGCCGCCGAACGCCTGAATCCCCGTCGCCATCTCGTAGAGCACGACGCCGAGCGAGAAGAGATCGGTGCGCGTGTCGACCTCTTCGCCGCGCGCCTGCTCGGGCGACATGTACGAGACGGTGCCCAGCGCCGATCCGGGCACGGTCAGATTGCGCTGCGTGCTCGCGTCGAGCGCGCGCGTGACGCCGCCGCTCGACCGCGCCCCCGACGACTGCGCGAGCTTGGCGAGACCGAAGTCGAGGATCTTCGTGCGGTTCTTCTCGCCGACGAAGATGTTCGACGGCTTGATATCCCGATGGATGATGCCCTGCCTGTGGGCGGCATCGAGCGCGTCGGCCAGCTGGATCGCGATGTCGAGCAGGTCGGCGACCTTCAGCGGTCCGCGGTTGATGCGGTCGCGGAGGCTCTCGCCCTTGAGCGCCTCCATCACGATGTAGGGCGTGCCGTTGTCGTCGCCGATGTCGTAGATGGCGCAGATGCCCGGGTGGCTAAGGGAGCTTGCGGCCCGCGCCTCGACGCGGAAGCGCTCGAGCGCCTGATGGCTGGCCGCCGATTCAGGCGGCAGGAGCTTCAGCGCGACCTGCCGCCCCAGCCGCTCGTCTTCCGCCAGATACACCACGCCCATCCCACCCGATCCGAGGGCGCTGATGACGCGGTAATGCGAGACGGCCCGGCCGATCATCCAGCCCGCCCCCTGCGGTGCGAACGGCGCATGACGGACAGCAATCGAGGATGTCGCAAATGATTGACTCTGTCAAAGATATACGTCAAAGCCGGGCTTCCGCTGCCGCCGCGTCCGCTTCGCCCGCCGCCACGTCGACCCGGGTCAGGACCAGGGCCCCGGCCACGAAGAACACGATGACCGACAGCACCGCCGCCCGGCTCGACCCGAAAAGCGCGATGGACCCGGCAAAGACCGCCGGCCCGGCAATGCCGGCGAACTTCTCGAACACCGCAAAGAAGCCGAAGTATTCCGACGACTTGTGCTTCGGGATCATGCGGGCGAACAGCGACCGGCTGAGCGCCTGGCTGCCGCCCTGGACGATTCCCACCAGGAACGCCAGCGCGAAGAAGTGCCACGTCTCCGTCATGAAGTAGCCGAGCACGCTGATGCACACGTACACCGTCAGGGCCGCGAACAGCGCCGTCTTGGCTCCGACCCGGCCGGCCACGGCGCCGAACGCGAACGAGCACGGCACGCCGACGAACTGCACGAGCACGAAGGCCGCTATCTGAGCGTTCCGATCGATGCCGATCTCGATCCCGTAGATCGCCGACATCCGGATAATCGTCTGGATGCCGTCGTTGTAGAGCAGGAACGCCATCAGCATGAGGAAGGCGTTCCTGCTGCGCCGCAGCTCGAGCAGCGTGCGCCACGCTGCCGAGATTCCGCCGCCAATCTGTGACACGAGGCTGTCGCCGAGGTCGCCGAGACGGACCGCCGGCTCCGGCACCCGGCGGAACAGCGGAATCGAGAACACCAGCCACCACACGCCGACGCTGACCAGCGAGAGCTTCAACGCGGCCACGACATCCGGCAGGCCGAACAGCGCCGGCTGCAGGATCCATGCGAGGTTCACCAGCAGCAGGATTCCGCCGCCGATGAATCCCATCGCGAACCCGGCCGTCGACACGCGGTCGAGCTCGCCGGGCGCGGCAAGATGCGGCAGCAGCGAGTCGTAGAACACCAGCGTCGAGGCAACGGCGATGTTGGCCACGATGAACAGCACGAGGGCGTACAGCCAGCCGCCCTGCTGCACCGTGCCCATCAACAGCGTGGCTGCCACGCCGATGGCCAGGAACACCGCCAGCATCCGCTTCTTGAGCGGACGATGGTCGGCGATCGCACCCAGGATTGGTGCCATGAGGGCGACGCTCGTTACAGCGATGGTCGTGCCCCAGGCGAAGCGCGAGGTTGCCGTCGCCGCCGGCAGCCCGGCCGAGGCATACTCGCTGAAGAACGGCGGGAAGACGGCCACGATGACCGTCGTCCAGAACGCCGAGTTCGCCCAGTCGTACATCGCCCAGGCCCGCAGCTCGGGCCGGCCCAGCCCGACGCGCGCGAGGAGCCCGGCCATTTCAGTAGGTCCTCCGTGCCACCCACTCCCTGAGCAGCGAGTCGACGACGACGTAGCGGCTGCTTTCGCGGAGGAGCAGGTCCTGCTTGACCAGCGCGGTCAGCGACGTCTGCACGCTCGACGGTGCGCCCAGGCGATGACGGGCCCGCGTCTCTGCCGACAGCAGCTCGCGGCCGTCCTGCAGCACGACCGCGCGCAGCACGGCGCGCTGGGCGAGGGTCAGGCGCTGCCAGATGGCCTCGAAGATCGTCTCCTGCTCGGCCAGCAGCCGGGCCAGCGTCGCATGCAGGTGGTCGAGCGTGGCGCGGCGACCGCCCGCGTTGCGGATGTCGTCCCACGTCTCGTGCGCCAGGCGCTGGACGTCGTACGGCAGGTTGCCGGCCAGCTCGACGATGGCGGCGCCGAGGCCGGCCTCGGGCCGGATGCCGCTCCTGGCGAAGCGCGCTTCGATGAACGCCGCGAAGACGTCGGGCGGAATCTTGTCGAGCCGCATGACGGGGCCGGCCTTGTAGAACGGCCGCCTGGGTCCGATCATCCTCTCCATGAGGCTCGGCTCGGATCCGGCAAACACGTAGCCGACGCTGCGCTGATGCTGCGCCGCGGCGCGCAGCGCATGCTCGACGCTGCCGCCATTGAAGGCGTCGACCGCCTGGAACTCGTCGAGCGCCACGACCACGGTGCGCTTCCGGTCGGCGGCGAGCTGCCCGGGCAGCGCGAAGACCTCGTTGGCGAGGCGGTTCACATCGCGCTCGTTGCGCACCATCGGAAACGAGACCGCGATGCGCCCCGACCCGGTGATGCCCGGTTCGTAGCGGACCTCGGGCCGCGTCGAGGTGATGACGCTCATGAGCCAGCTGCGGGCCCGCTCCCACCGCGTTTCCACGGCCGCCAGCGCCCGGGCGTACCCCTCGAGAAACGACAGGTACGAGCTGTAGCTGCTGACGGTGACCTCGACGGTGAGCGCCCCGCGGCGGGCCGTGGCGCGCAGCGCCTGGCGGATCAGCGAGGACTTGCCGTACCGCCGCGGCGAGATGAGGAACACCTTCTGGCCGGCGGACAGGTCTTCGACGAGCCGCTCCAGCTCGGCGTCGCGGTCGACGAACGCCTCGACCGGCACCACCTCGCCATACACGAAAGGATTCAGCATGGTTACGTTGATCTGCGTAACGGGTACGTCGATTAACGTAACACACAGGCCGGCTGGCGGCGGGCGGCCGGCGGTTCGCGGCCGGACTACGGCCGCTCGAGCGGCAGTTGCCCCGAATACACGGCCATCCCGACCACCGCGTCGACGCCGGCGGCGTCGAGGCGGTCGATCTCGTCCCACGTGGTGATCCCGCCGGCCGCGGTCAGCCGCCGCGTGGTGGCGCGCCGCAGCGCCAGGATCGCCTCCATGTCGGTGCCCTGCATGAGGCCTTCCTTGTCGACGTGCGTGTAGAGGAACTCCCCGCACCAGGGCTCGAGCGCGCGGACGGCGTCGACGGCCGTGATCGGCAGCACCGTCTTCCAGCCGTGAATGACGACCTGGCCGCCGCGGCTGTCGACGGCGGCGATGACGCGCTCGGCGCCGATAGCGTCGGCGAGCGCCCGCGCGAAGTCGACGTCGACGCGGCCGTCGCGGAAGAGCGCCGAGCTGACGATCACGGCATGCGCCCCGGCGGCGAGCACCTCGCTGGCGCGCTCGATGCTGCGAATCCCGCCGCCGACGCGGCACGGCAGGCGGGCGCAGATGCCGGCGACGATCGCCGCGTTGTCGCCGCGTCCGCGGGCGGCGTCGAGATCGATCAGTTGAACGCGCGGGAACGCGGCGAACCGCCGGATCCACGGTTCGGCATCGGGCGCTTCGATGGCCAGCTTCTCGCCCTGCACCAGCTGGACGACGCGGCCGTTCTGAAGGTCGATCGAGGGAATCAGCATGTCACAGGCGGACGGGAATGCCGTGGTGGCGCAGATGCCGCTTCAGGTCGCTGACGCTCGACTCGGCATAGTGGAAGATCGACGCCGCCAGCGCGGCATCGGCGCGGCCCTCCGTGAAGACGGCGGTGAAGTGGTCGAACGTCCCGGCGCCGCCAGAGGCGATCACGGGGATGTCCACGGCGTCGGCCACGGCGGCGGTCATCTCGCAGTCGAAGCCCGACCTCGTGCCGTCGCGGTCCATCGAGGTCAGCAGGATCTCGCCGGCGCCGCGCGATTCGGCCTCGCGCGCCCACGCCACCGCGTCGCGCGCCGCGTCGGTCGTGCCGCTGCGCACGTACACCGCAAAGCCATCGTCGCGCCGTCTGGCATCGATCGCGACGATCACGGCCTGGCTGCCGTAGCGGCGGGCGAGCGTGGTGATGAGCTCGGGATTGCGCAGCGCCGCGGTGTTGAGGCTGACCTTGTCCGCGCCGGCGTCGATCGCCGCCGCCGCGTCCGCCTCCGAGCGGATGCCGCCGCCGACGGTCAGCGGCAGGAAGATCTCCCGCGCCACCGCGTGAATCGTGCGCGCCAGCGCCTGGCGCTTCTCGAGCGTCGCGGTGATGTCGAGAATCACGACCTCGTCGATGCCTTCGACGTTGTAGCGCCGCGCCAGCTCGCCGGGATCGCCGGCATGACGCAGCTGCTGGAACTGGACGCCCTTGACGACCTGGCCGTCCCGCACATCGAGACAGGCGATGATCCGTTTGGTCAGCATCAGCGCGGCCCGCACGCGTGCGCGATGTCGAGAAAGTTGCGCAGGATCTGCAGCCCCGCCTCTCCCGACTTCTCGGGATGGAACTGCACGCCGAAGATGTTGTCGCGTTCGACCGCCGCCGCGAAGGTATTCGCGTGCGTCGTCGCGGCAATGCAATCCGGCGTCACCGGGGCGGCGTAGGAATGGGTGAAGTACACCTGCGCGCCGTTGCCGAGCCCGCGCAGCAGGCGGGCGGAGCGGGTGAACTCCAGCGCGTTCCAGCCCACGTGCGGCACCTTGAGACGCAGCTCGGCGTTGCCTTCGAGCCGGGCGATCCGCCCTTTCATCACGCCGAGACCGGGCACCTCGGGTGCTTCGTCGCTGCCCTCGAACAGCCACTGCATGCCGACGCAGATGCCGAACAGCGGCGCGCCGGCGCGTGCGCGGCGGTGAATGGCCTCGCGCCACTCGTCGTCCAGGGCGCGTGTGGCGGCGAAATGCCCGACACCGGGAACGATGACGGCGCGCGCCTGCTCGAGCTCGGATGGACGCGACGGCGTCATGAACTCGGCGCCCAGCGCCGACAGCGCCTTGCGCACCGACGTCAGGTTGCCCGCCCCGTAGTCGACCAGCGCGATCACAACAGCCCCTTCGTGCTCGGCAGCATCTTCGCCAGCCGCCTGTCCCTGGCGCACGCGACGCGAAGCGCGCGCGCGAACGCCTTGAACACCGCCTCGATGTGATGGTGGCTGGACCGGCCGTACAGGACCTTGGCGTGCACGTTCGCCCGCGCTCCCATGGCGAAGCCGTCGAAGAAATCGTGGACCAGCTCGCTCTGCAGATCGCCCACCATCCGTGCCTTGACCTTCAGGTCCACGACCGCGTGCGGGCGCCCGCTCAGATCGACCGCAACGACGGCGAGCGTTTCGTCCATCGGCATCACGAAATAGCCGGCGCGGTTGATGCCCCTGCGATCGCCCAGCGCCTCGAGCACCGCTCCGCCGAGCACGATGCCGACGTCCTCGACGGTGTGGTGCTGGTCGACGTCGAGATCGCCGGTGGCTTCCAGCTTCAGGTCGAAGCCGCCGTGCCTCGTGAACAGCTCGAGCATGTGATCGAAGAAGCGGATGCCGGTGCTGATCTCGTAGCGTCCGCGTCCGTCGATCCGCAGCGTGCCCGCGATCTGCGTCTCGGTCGTCACCCGCTCGAACGTCGCCGTTCGACTCATCGCGGCCTCCCGGCGGCCACCGATTCGAGCGCCTGGATGGCCGCAGCGGTGTGCTCGAGCACGCCGGCGGTGATGCGGATGCAGCCCGGTGTCGCCGGATCCTTCGAGCGATCGCGAACGTGCACGCCGCGCGCCGCCAGCGCCTCCACGACCAGCGGCACGGCGTCGCCGATCTGGACGAGCACGAAGTTGGCGGCGCTTTCCCAGTACGTCAGGCCCAGCGCGCGGCAGGCGGCGTAGAGGCGCTCCCGCGACTCGGCGACCTGCGCCGCGTAGCGCGGCAGGAAGTCGCGGTCCTCGAGCGCCGCCAGCGTGGCGGCCCGCGCCACGCCGTTGATGTTGAAGGGCAGCGTGACCGCGCGCACCGGGTCGAGCACCGGCGGCTGACCGATGACGACGCCGACGCGCATGCCGGCGAGGCCGTAGGCCTTCGAGAACGTGCGCCCGATCAGCACGTTCGGATACCGCGGCAGCTCCGGGAGGAACGTCTGCCCGCCGAACTCGATGTAGGCCTCGTCGATCAGCACGACCGCGTGCGGCGCGGCTTCGGCGATCCGGCGCAGATCGGCTGCCGGGATCAGCTGTCCGGTCGGGTTGTTCGGCGTGTTCAGGAAGATCATCTTCGTGCGCGGCGTGATCGCGGCGACGACCTCGTCGACCTGGAACAGGTAGCCCGGGCGCGGGGGGATTCGCACCGGCGTCGCGCCGACGGCGAGCGTGGCGTTGGGGTAGGGATCGAACGCCGGCAGCGGCACGATCGTTTCGGCATCGTAGCTGCGCGTCCGGGCGATGTGGCCGAGCGCCGCCATGAGGATGCCTTCGTCCAGCCCGTTGGTCAGCAGCACCCAGTCGGGATCGACGGCGAAATGCGCGGCACACGCCTGCACCAGCTCCCGGTAGGCGGGATACGTCGCGACGTCGCTGGCCCGCACGCGGCGAATCGCGTCGAGCACGCGCGGCGAGCAGCCGCCGGTGTTCTCGTTGAGGTGCAGCCGCAAGCCCTCGCCGGGATCGGGGTAGCCCTGAATCGGCATCAGTGTGTCCTCAGTCGTACCGCAATGGAGTCGGCGTGCGCCGTCAGCCCTTCGGCGTTGGCGAGATCGATCACTGCCGGCCCGATCTGCCGAAGCCCCTTCTCCGTCAGGCGCTGCACCGTGATCTGGCGGACGAAATCGGCGGCAGAGAGGCCTCCGCGCACGCGGGCGGCGCCGGCGGTCGGCAGCACGTGGTTCGAGCCGATCGCATAATCACCGGCCACCTGCGCCGACCATCCGCCGACGAACAGCGAGCCCGCGCACCGCACCTGCGCCGCCATCTCGTCGTCGTCGACGACCAGGTGCTCGGCGGCCGCGTCGTTGGCCAGGGCGAGGGCGGCTCGTACCGACCGCGTCAGGATGATCCCGCCGTGCGCGCGGATCGATTCGGAGGCCGGGCCGCTCGGCGGCATCATGCGGTCGACGGCAGCCGCCACGTCATTGGCGAGCGCGCGGCGGGGAGTGATGAGGACCGCCCGCGCGTCCGGGTCGTGCTCGGCCTGCGCGATGAGATCGGCCGCGATCCACTCCGCCGGCCCCCTGGCAGAAACGATGACGATCTCCGTGGGCCCGGCGTAGAAATCGATGCCGCAATCGGCGGCAATCTGCGCCTTGGCCGCGGCGACGTAGCGGTTGCCCGGACCGACGATCTTGTCGACGCGTGGAACGGACGTGGTGCCGTAGGCCAGCGCCGCGATCGCCTGCGCGCCGCCGATCCGGAACAGACGCGACACGCCCGCTTCGAGCGCCGCCGCCATCACCACGGCATCGGGCTTCGGGCACACGGCGATCACGTCCTTCACGCCCGCGGCCCTCGCCGGAATCGCCGTCATCAGCATTGTCGAGGGGAGCGGGTATCGTCCTCCCGGCACGTAGCAGCCGACGCGGTCGAGCGGCACGACGCGCTGCTCGACGGTGAGCCCCGCGCCGACGCGCACCTTCCATCCACGCGGCACCTGCCTGCTCGCGACGACGCGGATGTTGCGCGCGGCGACGGCGATCGCTTCACGCACCCGCGCCGGTACCGTCCGCGCCGCGGCCTGCATCTCCTTGCGCGAGATTTCGATGGGGCCGTCGAGCCGGTCGAGCTCGCGGGCGTAGCGGAGCAGGGCGGCCTCGCCGTCGGTCCGGACGTCGGCGACAATCCGCGCGACCCGCTGCTCGGTCTCGCCGTCGCGGTCGCGCGCGGGCCAGAGCAGCGCCTTCACGGCAGCGGTGTCGTTCGCGTCAACGATTCTGATCATGGTCCTCATGGCGCGTCCGAAAGGACGTGCCTGCACCGGCGGGTCCCGAAGGACCCGCCCTACACGACGATCTTGTTCAACGGATACTCGACGATGCCCTGGCCGCCGGCGGCTTTGAGCTTCGGGATCAGGTCGCGCACGGTGCGCTCCTCGATGATGGTGTTGACCGCCACCCACTCGCCCTCGCTCAGCGACGAGACCGTCGGCCGCTGCAGCGCCGGCAGCAGCGCCAGAATCTTGTCGAGGTCTACGCGCTGCACGTTCAGCATCAGGCCGACGCGCCCCTGCGCCTCGATCGCGGCTTTGAGCAGCAGCGCGATGTTCTCGATCTTGGTGCGCTTCCACGAATCCGAGAGCGCGCGCTCGTTGGCGATGAGCTGCGTGTTGGATTCCATGATCGTATCGATGATCCGCAGCCGGTTGGCGCGCAGCGTCGAGCCGGTCTCGGTGGCCTCGACGATGGCGTCGGCCAGGACGGGCGGCTTCACCTCGGTGGCGCCCCACGAGAACTCGACGCGCTTGACCGCCACGCCGATGCGGTCGAAGTACTGCCGCGTGACCTGCACGAGCTCGGTGGCGATGACGGCGCCGTTGAAGTCCTGCGGCGACTTGAACCGCGACTCCTCTGGGGCGGCCAGCACCCACTTGACCTTGCCGAAGCTCTGCTTCGAGTAGACCAGGTCGGCGAGACTGGTCACGCAGGTGTGGGCGTCGCGGCCGCAGCGGTGCTCGGCGACCCAGTCCAGGCCGGTCAGGCCGGCGTCGAGCACGCCCTCGCAGACGTAGCGCGTCATCTCCTGGGCGCGGATGAGCATGCACTCGATCTCGGGGTCGTCGATCGACGGGAAATACGAGCGCGTGTTGACGTAGATGTTGAACCCGGCGCGCGCGAACAGCTGTATCGTCGCGTCCTGCAGCGAGCCCTTGGGCAGACCGAGCTTCAGCTTCATGGAATCGTGACCCCCTCCGCGCGCTTGTTGAAGCAGGTGCGCTCGCCGGTGTGGCAGACGTTGCCGTCGCCGAGGCGCTCGGCCTTCACCAACAGCGTGTCGTCGTCGCAGTCGATGAGGATCTCGCGCACCGCGAGCTTGTTGCCCGAGGTCTCGCCCTTGGTCCACAGCGTGTTGCGCGTGCGGCTGAAGAACGTCACGTAGCCGGTGCGGCGCGTGACATCCCAGGCCTCGGCGTTCATGAAGCCGACCATCAACACCTCGCCGCTGACGTGGTCCTGCACCACGGCGGGGATCAATCCGTCGAGTTTCGAGAAGTCCATAGCGCTCCGTACAACAAAAAACCCCGCCTCGTGTCCGGCGGGGTTGCGTGGGTCGCGAAACCAGTGTTCGGGGTCAGTTCATTCGCGCGCGCAATCCTGCCGGGACACCGTGGTGGTGGTGATGATGGAGGCGATGCGCGTGGTGAAGAACGGCGACCATGAGCCTCACAGGGTACTTCAAAACGGCCGAATGCTCAATGGGCGCCGGGATCCGGGGGATCGGGGCTGGCTTCGAGGCGGGTCGTTGGTCTCTGGTCTCTGGGCTTTGGTCTCTGGGCTTTGGGCTTCGGTCGCTGGTCGCGGGGCTTTGGTCGCTGGGGCTTTGGTCTCTGGTCTTCGGTCTTTGGTCTCTCGGGTTCGGGGATCGGGACTCAGGACTTCGGGCTCCGGGAGTCAGGCGTTCGTCATCGGACGTTGCTGTGTGTCATCGGTCATCGCACATTGAGCATTGGCCGTTGATCATTGGGCATTGTTCCGCCGTTGACACCACCGGGCGCGTCGGTCACTCTGATTGGATGAGCCGCCCGATTCTCAATGTCCTGGCGTTGATATCGGCGATTGTCCTCGCCGGGTGCCGTCAGAGTGACGGCGAGATGCCGCTCCGGACCGCGGAAGTGGAGCAGCGCCTCGAGGATCTCGGCCGCGACATCGACAACGTGGCCGGCGGCAACCCGGACGGTCCGGTCGAGCTGACCGACGACTTGGTCGTCTTCACGGAGGACCCGGACGCGATCAGCGCGGTCCGGGCGCTGTCCAACGTCGTGTGCCCGCTCCTGGTCAAACGGTCGCTGGACGCCGACACGCGATCGCGGCTGGCGACGCTGCTATGGACGACCGTTGCCGCGCGCGAGCTGAGCGAGCGGCAGATCGACAGGCTCAAGGACGACATGCGCGATCTGCTCATGTCGATCGGCGTGGCGCACGCCGATGCCAACCTTGCGGCGGGATGGGTCGACAACGTGCAGAAAGCGGTGACGCTGCGCAGCCGCCGATGGTATGAGCGCTACTGAATGGCTCGGCCGGGCGATCTATCGCGCTCCCCGTGAGCGCACGCGCTGTCCCGCGTGCGGCTCGTCCGGGCTCGACGCGCTCGCCCTCCACGAGCTGCCCGCCGCACTCGACGGCCGCCGGACCGGGCTGGTCAGCGGGTGCGAAGACTGCGGTCTGGTGTTCGTCAATCCACCTCCATCCGAAGAGGCGCTGGCCGCCATGTACGGGCCGGACGGCGAATGGGCGGTCGGCCGGAAGGACGAAGACGCCGCGCCGAGGACGGAGACTCGCGGCTCGGGGCGGTGGCCGCGGATGTTCGATCCGATTCGATCCGAGATCGACGTGACGCGGCCGCCCCCGGGCGCGAGCGTTCTCGACTTCGGCTGCGGACGCGGCAAGTTCCTGGACGTGCTGGAGGCGTGCGGGTGGCAGACCTTCGGCATCGAGCCCGCGACCGACGTCGCCTTCCGCCGACATCGACGGCTCCACGCCATTCCGAACGGGCCGGCTTTCGATCTGGTGATCGTCAACCACGTCCTGGAGCACGTGACGAATCCGCTCGCGCTGCTGAGGCAGTTCGCGGCGGCCGCCAGGCCGGGAGCCCACCTGCTGGTGGGCGTGCCGCGGCTCGACACGCTGCCCCTGCACCGCGATCTGCGCTACGTCATCAGCCGCGTTCACATCTGCGCGTACACCAGCGTGTGCATGGAGGGGCTGCTCGCACGTGCGGGCTGGAAGATGGTCGAGACGCCGAGCGACGAGATCGTCATTGCCGGCGGGCGCAGGACCTCCGCGCGGCTGCGCGTGCTCGCCCGTCTCGCGCCAGGGACGATCGCGGTTCCGCAGCGTCCCCTGGACGCGGCACGCCGCGCGCTGAAGGGGTACTGGCAGGACGAAGCGCCGCGATCGGTTTCCGAGTCGCTCTCGCGGGCGGGCGCCGTCAGGCTCGCGGCACGGGCGACGGAATCACGCCGTCAGATCAGACAGGCGCTGAAAATGGTGAGGGCGAGGCTGATGTCGGCTGGCGCGAAGGGGTGAGGAAAGGATGGGGCAGGGCACGGGTCCCTGCCCCACGCGCATTTACTTCGCGACGGCCGCGGCCTTCTCGACCGTTTCCCACGGAAGACCCGGGCGGCCGAAATGACCGTAGTTGGTGGTCTGGCGGTAGATCGGACGGAGCAGGTTCAGCTTCTCGACAATCGCGCGCGGGCGGAAGTCGAAGTTGTTCATCACGAACTCGGCTGCGGCGCGCTCGTCGCCCGTGCCGAACGTGTCCACCTTGACCGACACTGGCTTGGCCATGCCGATGGCGTAGCCGACCTGGATTTCGGCCTTCTTCGCCAGGCCCGACGCCACCACCTGCTTGGCGACGTAGCGGCAGAAGTAGGCGCTGCTGCGATCGACCTTCGACGGGTCCTTGCCGCTGAACGCGCCGCCTCCGTGACGGCCCCAGCCGCCGTAGCTGTCGACGATGATCTTGCGGCCGGTGACGCCGGCGTCGGCCGACGGACCGCCGTGGATGAAGCTGCCGGTCGGGTTGACGTACAGCGTGAGCTTGTTGTTCCACCACTGGCCGAGCTCGCGCGGTCCGAGGACCTCGCGGACATACTCGGTGATCTTCTTCTGATCGACGTCGCGCGTGTGCTGGGTGGAGACGACGACGGCCGTGACTTCCACCGGCTGGTTGCCGTCGTAGGTGAGTGAAACCTGGGACTTGCTGTCGGGCCGCAGCCAGGGGAACTTGCCCGACTTGCGATCGGTGGCCATGCCCTTGGTGAGCTTGTGGGCCAGCAGGATGGGCAGCGGCATCATTTCCGGCGATTCGTCGGTGGCGTAGCCGAACATGATGCCCTGGTCGCCCGCGCCCTGGTCGCCGCTCTGGCTGGTCGTCTCGGTGACGCCCTGGTCGATCTCGTTCGACTGCTTGGTGATCAGGGAGATGAGCTTCAGGGTCGTATCGCAGAACGGCTCGGACGGGTCGGTGTAGCCGATCTCCTTCACCGCCTGCCGGACGATCCTCTCGTAATCCAGCCTGGCGTTGGTCGTGATCTCACCAGCGAGCACCACATGGTCACTCTTGACGAGCGTCTCGCACGCCACACGGCTCCTGGGGTCCTGCTCGAAACAGGCGTCGAGGACCGAGTCGGAGATGTAATCGCAAACCTTGTCCGGGTGACCTTCGGAGACCGATTCTGACGTGAACGTGAAACGCGACATGTTGCTCCTCGAAAACTGAAAAGGCCCGCTCGTCGCGGGCCCGGGGTTCGCGACTTAGATAGAGCGTTGTGCCGGGGGCAACCGGCGGGCGCGGCCCATCAAGTCGGTGAAATCGCCGCACGCACGAAACGGATAAGTATAGATCGGAACCGGTGGCGCCCCCTTCGTCACGCGAAAAACCCCCGTCTCTGCGGAGGAAGCCCCGGTTTTGCGCCTATTTCTTCTGGTGCTCCTTGATGTAGCTCAACGCGAATGCCTTCATCTGCGGATTGTTCAACCCGATGGCCTCGCCTTCGGCCTGGGCCCGCTCGATCGACCAGCCGTCCTGCAGGGCACGCTTGATCATCCAGACGCCGCCGACCCGGTTCGCCGATCCGCAGTGGATGAACACGGGCTGGTTGCTCTTGTCTGCCACGGCGGCGAGGAACTGATCGACGATCCTGGCGTCGGGCATCGCGACGTTGAACGGCAGGTGGATGTATTTGAGCCCCGCTGCCTGCGCCGCGGCGCGGCTGGCGTCGATCTCGGCGCCCGGCTCGTTCGCCATGCGCAGGTTGATCACCGAGACGAACCCTTCCTTCCTGAGCGCCGACATCGCGCCTGGATCGACCGCGCCGCCGCAGCCGACGGTCGCGTCCACGCGCGAGTAGTTGCGGACCCCCGGCATCTCCGACTTCTTGACCTGTGCCGATGCGGGTACCGCGACGAGTGCAGCAAGGGCGGTGGCGACGAGGAGTCGTGCGTTCATGAAAGCCTCCGCCGCAATCTTATACCTCGACGCCTTCGCGCTACGGCGGCGGTTCCCCGCCGGGACGCGGGAGCCTTTCAAAGAGCCAGCAACGCGCGCCGTTACCGCTCGACGGTAATCGTGACCGGCTCTTCGAGGCGGACCGTCAGGGGTGAACCGGCGGCAAGGGTGGCGGGATTCCGGCCGCCGGCCATCACGGCCGCCCCGCCGGCGCCTGCGCCGACGGTGCTGCCGATCGCCGCTCCCTTAGCGCCGCCCAGGATGCCGCCGATGATGGCGCCGCCGATCGCGCCGCCGCCGATCTTCACCGCGCTCTCGCGGCCCGGCGAATCACCTTCGCGAAGCACGGTTTCGGTGTAGATGGGCACTCGCGTCCCATCCGCCAGCACGATCGAGGTGAAGCGGATGCCAAGGCGTGCGCGATCGCGCAGGCGGCCGCCCCGCTCGACGAGCGTCACCTCGCCGTGCGCGCGCGCGCCCGCCGGAATCGCGACGCGGTCGCCAACCCTGACGTCGCGCGTGACGCGGGCGACGACCTCGTCCTCGAGACGCGCGGTCTCGCTCGACACCGAGGTTTCCATCTGCAGGCCAATCACGGACTGCGCCGCGACGACCAGCTCTTCGACGACCGGTTCAGGCCCTTCGATCGGGCGGGCCAGCTGGCTCGGGCGTTCGGGAATCGAGGGCGCAGGGATCGTGGCCAACGTGTCTTCGGGCTCGGCCGGCGGGGCCGGACGGGCCGGGGCGGGCGCGGGCGGCGGCGCCGTGGCGCGTGGTGCCGGGGGAGCCGGTTTCGGTGTACGCGCAGCCCGGGCCGGGGCCGGCCGCGGTGCAGGTGCGGGCGCCGGTGCCGGCGCTGCCTCAACTGATGCGGCGTCGGGAAGCTCGCCCTCGGACTGTTCGACGGATGGTGCCGCGTTCACGGCCGGTGCGGCGGTCGCCTCGGGGGCCTGCGGTGCATCGCCGCGCACAATCAGGTATGAGCCCATGGCTCCCGCCGCGACACATGCCGCCACCAGGAGCCCTGTTGCTGCCTTGCCGATCTCCATGGCTGTCGACCTCGTCCCTTCGATTGAGCAAGGGCTGTGCCTGGCCGGATCGCGAGATCAGGAGGGATTTCGGCGATCCGCCGCCTGGACCGATTGGCCGGTTTTTCGGATCTGTCCTCTCATCGATGCTGAAGGCCCCAATGCCCGATGGCCGTCGTCGGCTGAGCCTGACCAAAGCCCGAGCCCAGGTTGAAGCCAGAGCCCAGGGAAACCAGAGCCCAAGCCCGAAGCCCACAGCCAGGCCCGAAGACCCGGAGTCCGACTCCGGAACCCCCGGCCTGGCCTCCCTCAGCCGACGAATTTATACCCGAGCCCGTGGACGGTATGGATGAATTGCGGGTGCCGCGGGTTGTCCTCGATCTTCTGCCGCAGCCAGGCGACGTGGACGTCCACGGTCCGGGTGGACGGCATGGCATTGTAGCCCCAGACCTCGTTCAGCAGCTCGTCGCGGGACAGGGCGGCGCCGCGGTGCTCGATGAAGTACTTGAGCAGCTTGAACTCCCGCGCCGACAGCTCGATCCTCTGATCGCCCCTGGTGACTTCGGCCTTGCGGAAGTCGATCTGGATCTCACCGAAGCGATACGTATCGCCGGTGGTGCTTGCCGCCGCGGCCTGCGTCGACCCGCGCCGAATCAGCGCTTCGATCCGCGCCAGCAGTTCCACCATCTCGAACGGCTTGACGAGATAGTCGTCGGCCCCCAGCTTCAGCCCGACCACCTTGTCGACCACCTGGCCGCGCGCCGTCAGCATCAGGATAGGCGTGTGGATGCCGCGCTGCCGCAGCGTACGGCACACATCGAACCCGTTGCCGCCGGGCAGCATCACGTCGAGCAGGATCGCGTCGAAGGGCTCGGTCGTGGCGCGCGCCAGCCCCTTCACGGCGTCGCCTTCGCTCTCGACCTCGTAGCCTTCGGCCATGAGACGGTCGGTGAGGGTCATGACGAGGCCGGGTTCGTCCTCGACCAGGAGAACGCGCCGGGAAGACATGAGAAGAGTTTAGCCAAGTGGAAAAGTGGAGAAGTGCAAAAGTGGAAGAAGTGGAAGTGAAAAAGTGGAGAAGTAGAGAAGTAGAGAAGTAGAGAAGTGGAGAAGTAGCGCCGGCTAGCCGTGTGTTGTCTGCAGTTCGCTGGCAACGGCACGCGCGCGTGCGTCGGGGGCCACGGCGGGCAGGGAGATCGTGAACGAGCTGCCGGCGCCGGCGCGCGTCGTGACGCTCACGCGGCCGCCGTGCGCGGCCACGATGCGCTTCACGAGCGACAGCCCGAGGCCGTTGCCGTGCACCTGGCGCTCCACGGCCTGAGCGCCGCGATAGAACGGGTCGAAGATGTGGGGCAGTTCCGCGGCAGGGATGCCGGCGCCGTGATCGCTCACGGTGATCCGCACCTCCGACCGCCCGCGATCGGTTGCGTGCTCCGCGCGAATGCCCACCCAGCGATCGCGGCCGCCGTACTTGACCGCGTTCGCGATCAGGTTCTGCACCGCCGACCGCAGCGCCGCGGCATCGCCCATCACCTGGGGCAGGTCCGCGGCAATCTCACGCTGCACCTGCACGCCTTCGGACTCGAGCAGCGGCAGCGAGCTGTCGATCGCGCCTTCGATGATCTCCGACGGCAGCAGTGCGACGCGCGAGGTGTAGCCGAGCCCGGACTCGATGCCGGCGTACTGGAGCACGCGCTCGACCATCTCGCCGAGCCGTCTGGCCTCGGTCTGCAGGAGCTGGCCGTAGCTCTTCACGCGGTCGCCGCTGATCACGCCATGGGCCAGATTCTCGGAGGCCGAGCGGATCACGGCGAGCGGCGTGCGCAGCTCGTGCGAGACGCCGGCGACGAACTCCATCTGCTGCCGCGCGAGCCGCTGCGCGCGCCGTGAGGTCTCGACGAGCAGCGCGATGCTCACCGTCAGCAGCAGCAGGATGCCGAAGCTGATCCCGAGATTGCGCCGGCGCGCCGCCGCGACCGCGGCTTCGAGCGAACCGCTCTGGTGCTGCACCATCAGCAGCCAGCGTCCGAACGGCTCGTCGCGCCGCGCGAACCCGTCCCCATCGTCGAAGCGGCGGCGCGGATCGCGGTTGAGGTCGCCAGGCCGCGGCGAGCGATTGAAGAAGAAGATCGGGTCCATGCGTCCGAGCAGCGCCGCGGTCGCATCCGCGCGCTCACGGGCGACGGGCGCGCCGGGATCGGATCGATAGAGCACGCGCGTCGGATCCACGGCGCTGACGACCGCCACCCGGTAGACATCGCCATCGGTGTGGATGAAGTGACGTTCCGCGAGGTCCGGGAGCATCTGCTCGCGGATATAGGTCATGTTCAACTGCGTGACCGTGAATCCGAACACCGGGGTCACTGTCAACGGCACGGGCGCCTGTGACTGCGGGACGACGAGATTGCGCAGCGGCATGACGATGAACTGCTCGTCGCCGCGGTAGGACGCGCGCCGCGTCGGCGGCCGGCCGGCCTTGAAGTCGGCGAGCTCCTCTTCGAACCGCACACGCCACTCGCTCAGCGAGGGTGGCCACTCGGCCGGGTCGAAGACATCCGTTTCGGGGTTCCATCGGCGCAGGCGCAGCTGCCCGGCATTGGCATCGACGAGCCACACGGCGGCCACGGCCTGCGGGTGCGCCGCCGTGGTCAGCCACGTCTCGTAGCGATCGGTGTAACGATCGGAGGCACCCTCGAGGGCAGTCGTGGGTCCGACCTGAAGGCTGAGCACGGCGCGCACGATTTCGCCGTCAAAGTTCTCGCGGAACTGCGCGGCGGCAATGCGCAGGTTGCGCTGCATGCGTTCGCGCTCGGCGGCGCTCACCTGTCCGACCCAGCGGTACTGCAGGACGGCAAGGGCCGGCAGCAGGACGAGCAGCGCACAGGTGACGAGCGTGGGCCCGGACGGCTTTCGGATGCGCACTTCGAGGGCGAGTGTACCATCAACCGAAATCGCTGTAACACATTGATCGACAGGCTTTTACATTCTTAACAAAGTCTTTGCTGGCGGTTAACGACCCCTCTTCCAAGGGGGCAAATAATTGAGGTCATACTCATGCGGCCCATGGCATTCGCACAGTCGACAGCGGCGTTCGTGCAGACGGCTATCGTTGCGTTCGTCATCACGGCCGCCCTCGGGTTGGCGCCGGCTGCCAGGGCGCAGCAGCAGCCGGCCCCGGCCGAAGACACCGCCAGGGGGGCGGCGCTGCTGGCGGAGGCGCGCAAGGCGCTCGGCGGCGAGGACAAGCTGGCGGCGGTCCAGCGTCTTCAGGTCAAAGGCGAGATGCGGCGCGGTCAGGGCAACACGACGCTCGAGGGCGAGGCCGAGGTCTTCATCGAGCTGCCCGACAAGTTCCGCCGGAACGAATCACTGAGCCTCGGCCCCGGCGGTCCCGGGATCGACCGCGTGGAAGTGCTCAACGGCAATGACGTCTGGGACGAGAACAGCGGCGGCGGGTTCTTGGGCCGCGGCTTCCGCGGCGCCCTCGGCCGCGGAGCGGCCGGCGGCGATCAGGCCGCGCCCGCCATCGATCCGGGGCGCCTCGAGGAGCTCCAGCTGCGGAACCGCCGCGTCGAGATGGCGCGTCTGCTCCTCGCCTTCCTGCTGCACACCGACGCGCCGGTTGCGTGGATCGGCACTGCGCAGTCCCCCGACGGCACCGCCGACGTCCTGGAAGTGAAGATTCCCGACGGCACGACGCGGCTCTTCCTCGAATCCGAAACCCACATGCCGCTGATGATGACGTGGAGCGCCGGGGGCGGCCGTGGACGCGGCGGTCAAGGCGGGTTCCGCGGCCGCGGTGACGCCGTGCCCGACGGACCGCCGCAGGGCGGCGCCGCAGTGGACACGCTCCAGGGCCGCAGCACTCGCGGACCCGGCGCCGGCGGATCGGCAACGCTCGAGATGCATCTGTCCGAGTACAAGGTCGTGAACGGCCTGAAGCTCCCGCATCTCGTCACGCGCGGCAGCAACGGTCGTACTGCCGAAGAGTGGGTCATCAAGAGCTATCGCATCAATCCGACCTTCAAGGGAAACACGTTCACCAAATGAAGCGCCTTCTTTCCGTTCTCTTCGTGCTCCTCGCGCTGCCGGCTTCCGCGCAGAACGTCTCGCAAACACAGCTCCGCATCGTCGTGGTCGACGAAACGGGGGCCGGTATCCCCGGTGCCACGATCAGCGTGACTCCGGCGGCCGGTGCCGCGGTAACGTTCATGACTGACGAGCGTGGACTCGCGACGTCGCCGAGCCTGCCCGCGGGCAATGCCAAGCTGCACGTCGAGTTCGAGGGATTCGAGCCGTACGAAGCCGCGCTCAACTTGCGCCGCGGCGCGATGAATCAGACCGTCACGCTCAGGATCGCGGGCCTGCAGGAAGAGGTCGTGGTCAACGACACGACGGCGCTCGACGACCGGCGCGGGAACTCGATGAGCACGACGCTCGAAGAGTCCGAGATCGCAGAGCTGCCCGAAGATCCCGAGGAACTGGCCGAAGTACTGGCCGCCATGGCCGGTGGCTCCGGTGCGGTGTTCCAGGTGAACGGCTTCCGTGGCGGCCGGCTGCCGTCGCGCGACGAGATTCGCCAGATTCGTTTCCGGACCAACTCGTACGCCGCCGACAATCACGACGCCGGCCGGACGCAGATCGAGATCATCACGCGGCCCAGCACCGGCGAGTGGCGCGGCAACGGCAGCTTCAACTACCGCAGCGACTCGATGAACGCGCGGAACGCGTTCGCGAAGGCGAAGACGCCCGAGCAGAACCGCAACTTCAACCTCGGCGCGCGCGGGCCTCTCGTCAAGGACAAGACCTCGATCCGGTTCGGGCTGGACGGCCGCCGCGACTATCAGGCCGACACGATCGTGGCTGTCGACGAGTTCGGCAACCGCCTCGGCGATTACGTTCGTCGTCCGTCGGAGTCCACTAATGCGACGATCGGGATCGAGCACGCACTGACAGACAATCAGACGCTGCGCCTCGAGTACCGCCATGGCCAGTCGGCGGTCGAGAACAACGGCGTCGGTGGGTTCAACCTCCCGGAGCGCGCGTTCAACACCAACGCCAGCAACGACCAGGTGCGCGCGCAGCTGCAGGGCCTCGTCGGCAGGAACATGCTCCACGAGGTGCGGCTGCAGCTCTATGCACAGGAGAACAGCCGCACGTCGCTGTCCTCGGAGCCGGCGATCATCGTGCTCGACGCGTTCAGCCGCGGCGGCGCCGGCGTGTCGAGCCAGGGATCCTCGCGCACGTTCGAGCTGGCGCAGAATCTCGACTTCAACGTCGGCCGAAGGCAGCAGATGCGCATCGGCTACCTGCTCGAGGGCGGCCGCTACAGGAACTTCGACGCGACCAACGCCGCCGGGACGTTCACCTACAGCAGCCGCGAGGCGTATCTGGCCGGCAGGCCCACCACCTACACCCAGCGTCTCGGCCTGGTGAACACCTCGTTCACGCAGTACAACCTCGGCTTCTACTGGTCGGACGAGATCCGTCTGAACAACAAGCTGTCGTTCGGCATCGGCGTCCGCAACGAGATGCAGTCGCACATCGACGACCGGCTGAACCTGATGCCGCGCGTCGGGTTCACCTGGACGCCGTGGGGCAACCGCACGGCGATTCGCGGCGGCTACGGCCTGTTCTACGACTGGTACGAATCGGACCTCTACGATCAGACGCTGCGCGTGAACGGCATCGCCCAGCGCGACCTCCTCATCGTCTACAGCGAGGACGGCGCGATCGAGGAGCAGCAGCCGGGCGGGCGCATCCAGGCCAGCCCCGACCTGAAGATGCCGAAGGTGCATCAGGCCTCGATCGGGATCGAGCGCCAGGTGACGCAGAACTTCTCGGTGCAGGCGAGCTACCAGATGCTGCGCGGCCGCGATCAGCTGCGCTCGATCAACATCAACGCGCCGGTGAACGTGGGGTTCGATCCCGACGGCAACCCGATCTGGCAGCGTCCGGATCCGACGGTCGGCAACATCACACAGTTCGAGTCGACCGGCCGCTCGCAGAGCGACCGGCTGGAGCTGCGCGCCATCTACCGGATGCCTCAGCGCGGCATTTTCATGAACGTCAACTACGTGCTCGGCCAGGCGAAGAACCATGCCGACAGCCCGACCGCGCTTCCGGCGAACAATCTCGATCCCGATGCCGAGTGGGGGCCGTCGCGCCAGGACGTGCGTCACCGGCTTCAGGGCATGGTGAACGTGCCGCTCTTCTACGGCGTGCGCACGAGCATCAACGTTCAGGCGCAGTCGGGGACCCGCTACACGATCACCACTGGCCGTGACGACAATCGCGACGGCGTGGTCAACGATCGTCCGGCGGGTGTCGGGCGCAACACGGAGCGCGGGTCCGGGACGTTCACGATGAACGTGAACATCACCAAGCAATTCGCGCTGGGCGGACCGCGCAACGGACAGGGTGGCGGAGGCGGGCGCGGCGGATTTCCGGGCGGCGGCCGCCCAGGTGGCTTCGGCCCGGGCGGCCCCGGTGCTGGTCCGGGCGGTCCTGACGGCGGCGGGGCCGGTGCTGGCGGCAATCAGCAGATACAGTTCGCGCAGGGCCCAGGCAGGGGGCGTGGCAATCGCACCGGCGGCGGTACCGGCGATGCGTTCTTCGATTCCCGCTACACGATGGAGTTCTTCATTCGCGCCGACAACGTCCTCAACAACGTGAACTACGGCAGCTACAGCGGCAACCAGTTGTCGGACTTCTTCCGACAACCGACGAGCGCCCAGCAGCCGCGCCGGCTGACGGTCGGGACTGCGTTCCGCTTCTGATCCTCCGGATCCCTCCTGCCCCCTCGTCTTCCTGCTGCGACGCCGGTTTGATGCCGGGAACCGCGCGGTCGCGGTGGGGGAGTCCGGGAGTTGAATAGAATTCCCTTGTGAAGATCACCGTCGTGGGTGCCGGCGTCATCGGCTGCGCCGTCGCCTACGAGCTCGCCTCGCGAGGCGCCCGCGTCGACCTCGTCGATGAGCGGAGCCCCGGCCTCGGTGCCACGCAGGCCTCGGCGGGAATTCTCGCTGCGCTCGTCGAAGGCCATTCACCCGCGCTGCTGCGTCTGGGAACGTGCAGCCTTGCGCTGTGGGACGACTTCATCGCACGGGTGCAGCGCGATTCCGGCAGGCAGATCGAATACGACCGCTGCGGAACGCTCCACGTCGCGGTGAACGACGCCCAGGCCGACGAGCTTTCCAGCCTTGCCCGCTCGCTCGAGGCGGCGCGCGTGCCGTTCTCGCTCCTCGACGCGAGAGACGCCCTTCAGCTCGAGCCGGCGATCGCGGTGAGCACGACGATGGCCCTGCTCGTGCCCGGACACGGCTATGTCGGACCGATGCCGCTCGTCGACGCGCTCGCGCGGGCGGCCGTCAGACGCGGCGTGCGGGTGGTGCGGGAGCGCGTGGCGACCCTTGCATCGATTGCGGCTGATGCGATCGTGATCGCGGCAGGCGCCTGGTCCGCGGGTTTCATCGGCGCGTCGCCCCCGTTCGTCAAACCGATCCGCGGGCAGCTTCTGGCACTCTCGATGGACCAGCGCCCGGCGTCGCGCGTCGTGTGGGGAACGGATTGCTACGTCGTGCCGTGGAAGGACGGCACCGTCCTGGTCGGTGCGACCGTCGAAGACGTCGGCTTCGACGAACGCAACACCGCTGCCGGGGTTCGCGGCCTGATGAACGCGGCCGTCGAGCTGATGCCCATCCTCGAGCGCGCACAATTTCGCGAGGCGCGGGCCGGGCTGCGGCCGAAGACCGCCGACGAGTTGCCGGCGATCGGCCGTTCGTCGACAATGCCGCGCGTGTTCTACGCCACCGGGCACTACCGGAACGGCGTGCTGCTGGCGCCGCTCACGGCGTCGCTCGTCGCCGATCTGGTGCTCGAGGGGCGCGAACGCCCCGAGCTGGCCGACGTCAGGCCGGATCGGTTCGGCCTGTGACACGGCGGCTCGCTCGAGGTCACGCCAGCCCTTCGACAGGCTCGAGACCGTCGCGGGCCCGGTCGAGGGACGGGCGAGGATTCGTTCGGTGACGCTCCGCCTGAAGAAGTTCTATTCGTCGCGTGAAGTGGCCGTGCTCACCGGGTTGAGCGCGCGGCAGCTGCAATGGTGGGACGCGCGGCGGCTGTTCGTGCCCGCCATCGGGTCCCAGCGGACCGAAGCCGGCGGCTTCACCGAGCGCCGCTACACACCGATTGACGTGCTCGAACTGCAGGTACTCGCCGATCTCCGCCGCCGCAAGTTCTCCGTCCCGCAGATTCGTCGTCTGCTGGCGACGCTGCGGGACGTCTTCGGCGTCCGGTTGTACGAGGCGATCGGCGACGGCGGTCCGCTCACGCTGTTCATCGGCGGCGATCAGCTCTACGCCCGCACCCGGGAGGGGGCGCTCTACAACATGGAGCGGCCGACGGAACCGCTGTTGATGGTCGGCGAAGATCTGCCGCTGCGGCCGGTGGCGGCGCGCGAGGCGAAGCGGCGCCGCGTCAGCAGGAGAAATCTGAACTGAGCGTTCGCGGCGCCGGCAGTGAGCCCCGGCTGCCCGTCAGTTGCGGCAGTTGCCGCCCTCGCACCGGTTGTTCTCGTTGCAGACCATCTCGTACAGACCCGTCTTCTCCCACTCGGGATGGCGCTTCATCACCCAGTCGACCGACCACGGCCTCGTGAAGATCTTCGGGTCGTCGACGGTGAACTCGTAGGCGATGGTGTCGAGGTCGACACGCCGCAGGCGCTCGACGGTGCGGAGCGCCTCGGTGTGCATGCGGTATTCCTTCGGGTTCTGGTAGTACCAGTCGTCCAGCGACCAGCGCTTGTAGTTCCTGGCTTCAATGACCAGCGTGTCGCCTTCCCAGTGGCCGACCGGCTCGCCGTAGAAGGTCGGTTCGATGTCGGTCTTGTGCGGCCGGCCGTCGAGCGGGATGATGCGCGTCACGTTCATGAACTCGGTGGCCATCACCAGATACTGCGGCGTCTGGATGATCTGGATCGGGTACGGCCCGAGGAAAGCCGACGGGAATCCCGACGGCATGCAGAACGCCCGCGGCTCGTCGTGGCGCGGGTCGCCGGTGCGCGGCTCGTAGAAGAGCGCTTCGCCGCCGGGCACGAACGGCGCCATCTTCTCGCGAGGGAACACCGTCGCCGGGGCCGTGGCGCCGGGCTCTTTCGGGTTCTCCCACATCCCGGTGAAGTCGGGCTTCCCGTCGATGCCGCGCGGGATCTGGGTCGACGCCGGCGGCTGCGCACGCCCGACGACGAACTGGCTCGCCACGACGACCAGAGCGAGTCCGGCGAGAAGGGCGGCAACGTCGATGCGCATGCGTGACATGGGCGACCTCCTGTAGTGTCCAGCTTCAGCGGGCCTTCACCGCGGCGCCCGATCCTCGTTCGACGCGGTGAACACGCTGCGGCCGTCGGCAAACGTCACGCGGCCGCCCGACGCGTTGTTCGATCCGTCGCGGGCGCGGAATCCTTCGACGACGACGACGTCGCCCTTCTTCAGGACGTCGCGTTTGATGCCGCGGCGCTGGAGCACGCCGGGCGGTGCGGCGGAGAAGCCCCAGTTCGTGACCTTGCCCTTGTCATCCTTCACATCGACGTAGAACCAGATGTGGGGATTGGTCCACTCGACCCTGGTGACGACGCCGGTGACTTTCACCGGCTGGCTGGCGTCGTATTCGGCCGCGAACGAGTGATGGGCAGAGAGGGACGAGGCGGCGAGCAGGACGATGGCACCGATCGAGGTCAGACATCGCGCGGCCATGGTCGTTCCTCCTGCGCGCATTGTAGCGGGTCCTCCGCTGCGCGCCAGCCGGATCAGCCGGGCCCGCGCCGCCGCTACCTGATGGGAAAGACTTTCTCCAGGTCGTCTGCGGGCCTCGGGATCACGTGCACGCCGATCAGCTCGCCAACCCGCCGCGCCGCGGCGGCCCCGGCGTCGGTGGCGGCCTTCACCGAGCCCACGTCGCCGCGAATCAGCGCCGTCACCAGCCCGGCATCGACCTTCTGCCAGCCGACCAGGGTGACGTTGGCTGTTTTCAGCATGGCGTCGGCGGCCTCGATCATGCCGATGAGACCGCGCGTTTCGATCATGCCCAGCGCGTCGCCGATATCTGCTTTGCCGGGTGCCACGGGCCGAATCTTACCATCCCTTGCGGCGGCGCAGCCCGGTGATGTGGGCGACGTGATGCTGCGAATGCCAGGCATAGAGCTGCAGGTGGTAGTCGACTGTCATCTCGGTCTTCAGCTCGGGATGGATGAACGCGCGCGCGAACTGGTCGGCCGCCATGCCGTTGACGAGGGCGACCCATCGCGTGTGAATGCCGTCGATGAGGTTCAGCGACACCGCAATGGGCAGCTTCGCATCGGGGAGCGCCGACCACGCGTTCTCGTCGTACGGCTTGATCGTCGGCCTGTCTTCGGTGAGCGCCAGCTTGACGCGGATCAGTGCGTTCATGTGGCTATCCGCCACGTGGTGAACCACCTGGCGCACGGTCCAGCCGCCGGGCCGGTAGCGCGTGTCCAGCTGCGCATCGTTCAGGCCGGCGACCGCTTCGCGCATGCGCCGCGGCAAGCCTTCGATTGCCGCGATCGCGGCGCTGCGCATCTCGAGCGTGATTGGCGTCGCCGCCTTGAATTCTCCGATGGGATAGCGCAGGTCGGCGGGTGCGTCCGTCATCCCCCTTCTATATCAGAGTCCGCCGCGGCCGGACACCGCGGGCGGCCGTCGATGAGCGTCGCCGGTACAATCCATCTTCGAGCCGCATGAATATCGTCCCCGCTGAAGGTCCCCTGCTCGACGAGATCCTCGACCACACCTGTCAGATCTGGAACGAAGGGTTGTCGCGCACCGCGTACGCGCAGTGGAACCGCGCCCAGGCGAAGACGCCCTGGGCGCGCGCGCACCTGCGCCGCTACGCCGCCGTCGACGCGCAGGGGCGGCTGCTTGCGACCGCCAAGCAGTACCGCTACGACGTGCGCGTCGGAGGGCGCGAAGGCTGGATGTGCGGACTGGGCGCGGTGTTCACGCCGCCGGACCAGCGCGGCCGCGGCCATGCCTCGGCGCTGATCGAGGCGCTGGTCTCGCAGGCGCAGCGCGAGGGCGCGCTGCTCGCGGCGCTGTTCTCCGAGATCGGCGCCGCCTTCTACGAACGTCTCGGCTTCTCCGCCGTGCCCCTCGACGAGGCGACGGTCGTCGTCGATCGGAAGGGCGGCGCGCCGGCAATGCTGGTGCGCGCCGGGGAAGAGCGCGATCTCGCGGCGGTCGCCGCGATACATGCCGTACGGTCCGCGGACGCGATGTTGGCGCTGCGCCGCGATGCGGCGATGGTGCACTACGCGCTGTCGAAGAAGCGTCTGCTTGCCGGGCTCGGCCCGCCCGGGCTGCGTCAGCTCGAGTTCTTCGTTGCCGAAGAAGGCGCCTCCGCGGTCGCCTACGTCGTCCTCAACGAGAACGCCAACGGCTGGACGCTCGAGGATGCCGGCGATCGCGATCCGTCATGCGCCAGGCTCGGCGCGATGCTGCAGGTGCTGATCGCGCGCGAGCCGTCGCATGCGCCGCCGCTCATTCGGACGTGGTGGCCGCGCCCGCTGGCCCTGCCGCCGCAGATTCAGCTGACGGCGCGAACCGTGCCGAAGGATGTCTTCATGGTCCGCCCGCTCGCCGACGTGCCGATGCCGAAGACGGCGGATGACGTCTTCTACTGGCACGCCGATCACTTCTAACGTTCGATCGGGCTAGCGTTCGATCAGCGCGAGGTCGAGATTCCGGTGCTCGCCTTCGCTCAGCGAGAAGGCCGTCGCGCGTCCGCGCATCCGCTCGAGAAAAGCCGGATCCTGGAACTCGCCCTGCTCGAGATAGTCCACCGCCACGGCCAGGTAGCTTTCGCCGGGCGGCAGCGCCCGGGCGCGGAAGACGCCGTTCTGATCGACGCGCACCATGCGCACGCGCCGCGACGGGAACGCCCATTGCGCCGGGTCCTCGGGGAACAGCACGACGCTGGCTGATGTGACCGGCTGCCCGTTGCGCCTGACCGCGCCGCTGATCTCGCTGATGCGGTTCGTCAGCACCACCTGGACGATCGCCGACTCCGTGCCGCGGAATTCGATCGGGACGTCGGTGATGTCGCGGCCGTTGGCGCGAATCGACTTCACCGTCCATCCGTCGGGGACGCCATCGACGCGCACGACGTGCGTGCCGACCAGGCCGCTCAATTCGAACGTGCCCGAGCCGCTCACCTGCGCGCGCGGGAGGAAGCTGCCCGGAACGGGACGGAGCGGCTGAACCGACACGCGGATCGCGTTCGTCGCCACCCTGGCGTTGTTGTCAGTGGTAATCGTGCCGCGGATCGTGCCGCCGCGTCCGGTTGTGATCGACACGCCGGCGATATCGTCGTTGCCCACGGTGAGTGGAACGGCGGCCACTTCCGGCGTATTGCCGTTGGCGGCGCGGCCGTTCACCATCAGGATGTAATCGCCCGGCACGACGTTGACGACCGTGAACGTGCCGTCCTGCAGGACGCGGGCGGGATTTCCGAATCGCATGCCGCCTTCATCGCCGAATCCCGCCGGGACCAGATTGAGCAGCGCCCGCGTTGGTGCGCCGGTGGAATCGACGACCGTGCCCGAGATTCGTACCGCCCGCACCGGCTGCAGCACGAAGTTGATACCCGACTGCTCGCTGCCGAGCGTCAGGGTGAGGCGCTGCGCGTCGGCGATGTTGCCGGTTCCGGGATAGTAGGTGGGCGCGTACGAGACCGGGTTGTCGGATGAGTCCGCGGGCGCGGCCTGCAGGCTCGCCGCGACGTAGTACTCGCCCGGGGCCAGACCGAAGACACGAAACGCTCCTGTGTCGTCGGTCTGACCTGTGTTGGCCACCGGCACGAGCTGCCGTCGTCCCTGCTGGAACTGCGAGCGCAGCACCTGGACGCGCGCGCCGGTGATCGGATCGCCGAATTCGTCGGTCACGCGGCCGGTGATCGCCGATCCGCGCGACAGCGAGAAGTTCGCGGTGAACCGCTGCCCTTCTGCAAGCTGGACCGGCTCGACCGCTTCGAAGGGATGGCGCTGGCCGAACTGCTGCGTGACGAATCCGCCTTTCGACGCGCTGATCGTCCAGCGTCCCGCCGGCAGGTCGCGAAGCTCGAACCGTCCGTCGGCATCTGTCGTGATCAGGCGCGCCGATCGAGTGTCGGGCGAGGTCGCGCGGACCTGCGCGCGGCGGATCGGTGTGTTCGTGTCGGCCGCCGTCACGATCCCGCGTATCGAGGCCGTCCCCTGGACCTGTTGTCCGCGTCCGCGGCCGGTCAGGTTGAAGCCGCCGCGGCCCAGCGGCCCGGCGCCGCCGTCGCGAAATCTGCCACCTGCGCCGCTGCGCCCGCCCGCGTTCTGGCCGCCGCCGTCGTCGCGCTGCGCGTCGAGCACCGCCCCGCTCCCGCCCGCCAGGGCAGCGACCAACACCACGAAAACCGCCCATTTCATGCGATTCAGCATCTGCACATCGAATTTGACGATGAAGAAACCGCCGGCGTCGTAAGCAAATTGTTAAATCGCGGGTGTTCGGGGGGTCTGACCCCGGGTCAGACCCCGGGTCAGACCCTCCCCTCACGGGCGACGAGGTCGAGCTGAATCGAGCGCTGTTCGCCTTCGCCGAGCGACACGGATGTGGCGCGGTTCCGCAGGCGTTCCAGCAGCTGGCGATCCTGTTCTTCGCCGTCCTCGAGATACTCCAGCGCCGCGACGAGATAGCGCTCGGACAGAAGGCCCTGGACCCGGAATCGCCCGTCGCGGTCGGCTCGGACCACGCGCACGAACCGCGACGAGCCGGTCCACCTGGCCGCGTCCTCGGCGAAGACGATCACGTTGTGGTCGCGCCGGCTTCGATCCGATTGCACGATGCCGCTCAGCGTCGCGACGCGATCGGTCATGACGATGCGCACGTTTGCGTCCTTGCCGGACAGGTCGAACCCCCTGTCGGCGACGTCTTCGCCGTCGAGCAGGATTGATTTCACCGCCCATCCGTCGGGCACCCCGTTCACGACGATGCGCGCCGGCCCGCCGACGCCGTTCATCTGAAATTGATCCCCGTTGTTCGCGCTCGTGATCATCTGACCCGGCGTCGAGAACTGCATCGTCACCTGCAGGCTTCGCGGCACCGGCTGTGTGACACCGGTATCCGGGACGAAGCGGCCCGTGATGCGGCCGCCGGGCCGCGTGGTCAGCGTGATACCCGATACGCCGTCGCTGGTCACCGTGAGCGGCATCGATCCCGTTTCGGGCGGCTGCGGAAGCGCTCGCGGCGGACCGCCGATACGCGTCGTGTCTAAAGCCGCCGCAGCGCCGGCACTGAATTCAGAGATCGCCCCCATTGCCGTCAGCGTGTACGACCCCGGCGGAACGTTCTGAATCGAAAACGTGCCGTCGGGGCCCGCATCACCGCGCAGCATTGCGCTTCCCGGGGCGTTTTGCCGCGCGCTGTAGCTGTTGGGCCACAGACCGATCATCGCGCGAGCGGCAGGGCTTCCCGTTGACGTCAGCACGACGCCCGACACCGTCGCCCCGCGCGCGGACTCGACGATCTGAAAGTCAGCGCTTGCCTCGCCGCCCGCGGCAAGCGTGATCGGCTGCGCCTCGGCAAACGTCAGCGTGCCCGGGTAGTAGACCGGCGGATCGCGTTTAACCGCGTCGACGAGTCCCGTGCTGGCAGTGACGAAGTAGTCGCCGGGCGGCAGTCCATAGATGCGAAAGGCGCCCGTGTCGTCGGTCTGATCGGCGACGCCAACCGGGACCAGACGCCGCGCGCCGTCCTCGGCGCGGTTGCGCAGAACCTGCACGCGCGTGCCCACTGACGGCTCGCCGAACGGATCCGTGATGCGGCCGACGATCGCGCCTCCTCTGATCAGGACGATGTTGGCCGTCGCGCGCTGCCCTTCGCCGAGCGGGATCGTCGAGGCGCTTTCAAACGGTCGACGCTGGCCGTATTCGAGCGTGATGAAACCCGCCTTCGACACGATCAGCCTGTAGTCGCCGGCCGGAAGGTGGCGCATCTCGTAGCGGCCCTCGGCGTCGGTTGTCGCCAGCCTGCTGAATCGCCCGTCGATCGACAGACGAACCTCGGCGCCGCGGATCGGCGCGCCGGTATCGGCCGTCGTCACACGGCCCTCGATGCTCGATGTGAGCGGATCGATTCGCTGCGGACGCGTACGCCGCGGCTGGGCAGCGGCTGCCGTCGCGGCGATCAGTACCATCAAGAGCCCGCACACCACTCGACGCGCGAAAGGATTCATCGGGCGATCACCGTGAGCTGGAGTGATAACGCTCCGCCCTCGTCGAGCGAGAACGGTGTGGCCGATCCGCGAACGCGTTCGAGGAATTCGGGATCGAAATGTTCCCCGTCTTCGAGGTAATCGGTGGCGACCGCAAGGTACCGCTCGCCGGGCGGGAGACCGGTGATGCGAAACCGGCCCTTCGCGTCGGAGCTCGCCGTTCGCACGAAGCGCGAAGGGTATGTCCATCTGGCCGGGTCGGCGGCAAACACGACGACCTCCGCCTTCACCGGCTGACCGTCGGCGCTCACCGTGCCGGAGAGCCGGGTCGGCCGGTTAATCAGCACGACCTGTGCCTCGGCAACTGAATTCGCCGCCAGCTCGATGCGCGAATCGGTTACGTCCGCGCCGTTGACGACGATCGATTTCACCGCCCACGTGTCGGGCAGCTGGTCGACTCGCAGCGTGAAAGGCTCCGACAGGTCTCCCAGCTCGAAGGCCGGCCCCGACCCGCTCGCCAGCACCGTGCCGCCGGGCCGCGCGGCGGTCGCGACGAGCCACGCGCCGGGAAGCGCGGCATCGACGCCGGCATCCGCGATGAATCTGCCCTTCATCACCGCCGGCCGGCCGGTGACGATGATGTTCCCCGCCACATCGTCATCGAGCACCGTCAGCGGGATGCTCCCGGTTTCCGTTGGACCGTCGCCGCGGAGCGACGCCTTGAGCGTGTATCGTCCCGGGGGCACGTCGGGGATCGTGAACGTTCCATCCGGCTGCGTGACGCCGCCAAAGCCAAGCGGTGTGCCGAGCTCGGCTGCATCGGACACCAGATTCAGGAACGCGTTGGCCGGAGTGCCCGACGAGGTGATGACCGTCCCCGAAACGGTAACGCTGCGCACCGGCAGGAGCGCAAAGCTTGCGGCGGTCTCGGTGCCGGAGTCGACCCGGATGCGCTGCGCCAGCGCGAGGTCGCCCGTTCCCGGATAGTAGGTGGGTGAGTACGTCGTCTGCACGACCGAATCCGCCGGCGCCACGCGAAGGCTTGCGGCCACGTAGTAGTCGCCCGGAGGCAGCCCGTAGATTCGATAGGCGCCGGTATCGTCGGTCTGATCCGCCGCGCCGACGTCTTCGAGCCGCCGATAACCGCCGACCATCTTCGCCCGGTAGGCCTTCACGCGAAGCCCTGCCAGCGGTTCGCCGGTCTGATCGGCGACGTGCCCGGTGATCACACCGCCGCGAGTCATGTAGACGTCCGCTGATACGCGCTGTCCGCGCGCGAGGTTGATCGGCGCTGGTGGGTGGAACGGACGCCGCTGGCCAGGCTGCCAGGTGAGATAGCCTCCTTTCGCGACGGTCACACGCCAGCTGCCCGGTGGGAGATTCATCAACTCGTAGCGGCCCTCGTCATCGGTCACCGCATCAACGAACAGCTGGTTGTTGGATCCCTGGATCTGCGCGCGTCGGATGGGGGCGTGCGTTGCCGCATCGAGGACTCGTCCGACGATGGCGCCGGTGCCGGAGCGGGGCGACGTGCCGGTGCGCCGCAGCTGCGCATCCGCGCCGCCGGCGAGAGCCGACGCGAACCACGCACAGACCAGCACAGCAGCAATTCTGTGGCTCATGGGCCGATTTCGTCTTCGCCCGTCCCGGGCGGGTATCGCCTGCCTTGGTTCGCCGTCAGTATCGAGCGATCGGCGCTCATCCTCAACGGAGCGCGCGGGAGCGAAGCACGTGCTGTGCCGCCAGCCTGCCGTTGATCCCGCTCATGAACCCGCCGGGGTGCGTGCCCGCGCTGCACATGAATACGCCGCTCACTGGAGTTTCGTATCGGCCGAATCCGAGCAGCGGCCGCATCGCGTAGAGCTGATCCGGAGAGAGCTCCCCGTGAAAGATGTGGCCGCCCCAGAATCCATAGTCGGTCTGGAGGTCCGCGGGAGTGATGATGCTCGACGCCACGATCGCCGAGCTGAAGCCGGGAGCGTAGTACTCCAGCGTCTTGATGACCCGTGTCAGCAGCGTCTGTCGCATTGCCGACCAGTCGGTGCCGCGCAGGGCGAAGGGTGCGTAGTGGGCGTAGACCGACATCACATGTCCGCCCGGCGGCGCCAGGTCGGGGTCGAGAATCGACGGCACCGCGATGTCGAGCCACGGCGCGGCCGAGACCTCGCCGTACTTGACGTGGTCGAACGCGTGTTCGAGGAAATCGAGGTCGGGGCCGATGTGGATGCGGCCGGTGAGCATCGACGGATCGGACACGCCCCTGAACCGCGGAAGCGCGCCGAGCGCGAGGTTGATCTTCGCGACCGTGCCCTGGGCGCGGTAGTTGCGCATCCTGCGGAGGAAGTCGGGGGGCAGATCGAGCGGGTCGAACAGCTCGAGGAACGTGGTCTTCGGGTCGGTGGCGGCGATCACGATCGACGCGGGGATCTCGCGGCCCCCTACCACGAGGCCCTCGACGCGGTCGTCGCGGACGACAACGCGCTCGACGGCGGAGCCGGTGCGGATTTCGGCGCCCGCCGCCGTCGCCGCGGCCGCCAGCGCCTGTGTCAGACGGCCCGGACCGCCGCGCACCTGCAGCCGGCGATGGCCGCTGAGGTGCCGGTGCGCCTCGCGCAGCAGCATGACCAGCGTGCTGCCGGCCGATCGAGGCCCCAGCATCGTGCCCGACACGCCGGGTCCGGCAACCGCCGCACGCAGCAGCTCATCCTCGAACCACTCGCGTGCGAAGTCGGCGATCGGCATGGGCGCCCAGCGCAGGAGCTGGTGGGCGGCGCGGCTGCCGAGCGCGCGGAACTCGCGTCCGGCCGTGAGCAGGCGCCACAGATCACTCGCGCCGGGGCGCTCGATATCGAGCGGCGGGGAGGTCAGCACGCCCGCGAGCACCTTCACGGCCCGATCGAGGCTCTGGCGGAAGGCCACATACGCCTCGCCGTCGCGCGCGCTCCGGTGCCGCAGCGCCTCGGCGGCGCGGGCCGGGTTCGTCCAGAGGACGATGGGCTCGCCGTCCGGCGCCAGCGCGCAGACATCGGCGTCTGGCGCGACCAGACCGAGGCCGTGCCGGGGCAGCTCCATTTCCGCGACGATTTGCTCGTGGATCAGGACCTCGTGCGACAGCGCGGGGCCGCGGAAGCCGGGACTGATCTCGGCCGTGATCGCCCCGCCGCCGAGGTGGTCGCTCCGTTCGAGCACGAGCGGCTTCAGTCCTTCCCTGGCCAGATAGAACGCCGCCACGAGCCCGTTGTGGCCGCCGCCGATGATCGCAACCTGCGTCATGCGGCTCGATCCGCCAGGATCTTCATCGCGGCATTGCGTCCCGGTGCGCCCATGATGCCGCCGCCGGGATGCGTGGCCGATCCGCACATGTAGAGATGGCTGATGGGCGTGCGGTATTGCGCCCACCCCGGCGCCGGACGCAGGAAGAACAACTGCTCGAGCGTGAGCTCGCCCTGGAAGATGTTGCCCTCGGAGAGTCGCCACTCGCGTTCCAGATCGAGCGGCGTCACCACCTGGCGGTGACGGATGATGCTGCGGATGTTGGGCGCGTACTCGGCGAGCGTGTCGACGACGGTGTCGCCGAGCGCCTCGCGCTGATCGTCCCAGGTGCCTTCGGCCAGGTGGTAGGGCGCGTACTGGACGAAGCACGACATGACGTGCTTGCCCGGCGGCGCGACGCTCGGATCGGTGAGCGACGGAATCACGATGTCGAGATACGGGCGGCGCGAGAAGCGGCCGTACTTCGCCTCGTCGAAGGCCCGTTCCATGTAGTCGACGCTCGGCGAGATCGAAATCGCGCCCCGCAGGTGAGGACCGGGTCCGGGCAGACAGGTGAAGTCCGGCAGCGCGTCGAGCGCCAGGTTCACTTTCGCCGACGAGCCGCGGAACTTGTAGCGGTCGACATCCTCGAGGAACTCGCCCGGCAGCTGATCGGGCTCGAGCAGGCCGCGGAACGTCAGACGCGGATCGAGGCTCGAGACGACGACTCCCGCGGCAATCTCGTCGCCGTTGGCGAGCACCACGCCCGACGCACGGCCGTCCTTGACCAGAATCTTCACCACCTCCGACTGCGACCTGATCTCGACTCCGGCCTGACGGGCCGCGCCGGCGATGGCGGCCGAGATGGCGCCGGTGCCGCCGCGGGCGAAGCCCCACGACCGGAACGCGCCGTCGATCTCGCCCATGTAGTGATGCAGCAGCACGTAGGCGGTTCCGGGCGAGCGCACGCCGAGGAAGGTGCCGATGATCCCCGACGCCGACATCGTCGCCTTGAGCACGTCGGTCTCGAACCACTGGTCGAGGAAGTCGACGGCGCTCATCGTCATCAACTGGATCAGGTTGTACTGGTCCTCGCGGGACAGCCGCTGGAAGCGGCGGGCCAGGAACAGGAGCTGCGCCAGCCCGCGCGGATCGAGCGAGGTCGGATCGGGCGGCAGCATGCCGAGGATGGGCTTGATGAAGCGCCCCATCTCGACCATCGCGCGCGCGTACTCGTCGTAGGCTTCGGCATCGAGCCGGGAATGGCGCGCGATCTCGCGGCGCGTCTTGGCGTGATCGTTCACGCGCCACAGGTAGTCGCCGTTGGGCATCGGCGTGAACGTCCCATCCAGCGGCAGGATTTCGAGGCCGTGGCGCGGCAGATCGAGCTCGCGGATGATCTCGGGGCGCAGCAGCGACACGACGTACGAGCAGACCGAGAACCGGAACCCGGGGAACACTTCTTCCGTGACCGCGGCGCCCCCGAGGACATGGCGGCGCTCGAGGACGAGCACGGAGCGGCCGGCCCGGGCGAGATACGCGGCGGCGGTGAGACCGTTATGGCCACCGCCGATGACGACGACGTCGTAGCGCACCGATCGAATCGTAGCCTACGCAGGCACCTGGCTCTACCCCCGGAGGTCGGCGGGCGGCGATCGCCCGCAGCAGCGGTTCGACGGCGATCTCCGCCGTCCCCGCGCCCCTCCTGACGCGAATCATATAATCCTCGTCTGTGCCGATCGGGACGCCCTTTCATGAGCGCACGTTCGCGCTCTGCGAGTCGCTGAACTACCGTGACTGGTCGGGGTACTACACCGTCAGCTCGTATGAGACGCATCACGAGCACGAGTACAACGCCATCCGCAACGCGGCCGCGTTGATCGACATCTCCCCGCTGTTCAAATACATCGTGACCGGCCCGGACGCGCCGCGTCTCGTCGATCGCGTGATCACGCGCGACGTCCGCAGGATGGAGGTCGGCCAGGTGTTCTACACGCCGTGGTGCGACGAGCACGGCATGGTCATCGACGATGGCACCGTGGCGCGGCTCGATGAGCAGCGGTTCCGCTGGACGTCGGCCGAACCGAACCTGCGCTGGCTGACGCAGAACGCCGCCGGACTGCGCGTGTCCATCGAGGACGCATCCGAGACGACGGCGGCGCTCGCGCTCCAGGGCCCGATGGCCGCCCGCGTGCTCCGCGAAGCCGCCGAGGCCGAGATCGAAACGCTCCGCTATTTCCGCGTGCGGCCCGGGCGCATCGCCGGCGTGCCGGTGGACATTTCCCGGACCGGCTACACCGGCGATCTCGGATACGAGATCTGGATCCCCAGCGCGCACGCTCTCCAGGTGTGGGACGCCCTGATGGCGGCCGGAGCGATGTTCGAGATGAAGCCGGCGGGGATGGTGGCGCTCGATGTCGCACGCACCGAGGCCGGTCTGCTCCTGCTCGACGTGGACTACGTCGGCAGCCGCAAGGCCCTGATCCACGCGCAGAAATACACGCCGTACCAGATGGGGCTCGGACGCCTCGTCTCGCTCGACAAGGGGCCGTTCGTCGGACGCGCGGCGCTGCTCGAAGAGCGCCGGCACGGACCCCGGCGGAAGATCGTGGGTCTCGAAATCGACTGGTCGCAGGTGGAATCGCTCTACGAGAAGGTGGGTCTGCCGCCGGTCGCGCCGGCAGCCGCCTCGCGTGTGGCGGTTCCCGTTGTTCGCGGCACCAGGCAGATCGGGCGCGCGACGACGACGGCGTGGTCGCCGACGTTGAAGCGGCTGATCGCGCTTGCCACCATCGACAGGCCCTACTACGAGGACGGTACGCGCGTCGACTTCGAACTCACGATCGAAGGTGTGCGCCACTTCGTGGCGGCGAAGGTCGTGCCCACTCCCTTCTTCAATCCGCCGCGGAAGACAGCAACGCCGCCGGCGTAGCCATTGCGCGAACGTCTCTTCGCCGTCGCCTGCGCCTCGATGCTGGTGTACGGCATCGTCCTCAGCCTGCCGGGCACGGTGCTCGGTGTGCCGGAGACCGCGGCCGGGCTCGGGCTGACGCTGACCGGCCGTGGGTGGCTGATCTCGGCCCTGTTCGCCGGGCTGCTGGCCGGCAGCCTGCTCTCCGGTCCCGTGGTGGACGCTATCGGGTATCGGGTCTCGCTCGGGTTGTCGGCGGGGTGTGTCGCGGCCTTGCTGCCGCTGCTGGCCTTCGCGCGAACCCCGCTGCTCGCCGGGGCGGCGATTGCCTCACTCGGCCTGGCGGCCGCCGGGATGAATACGGCATCGAATGCGCTCGCCTCGGACCTCTTCGCAGGCGAGCGCGCGGCGCGCATGAATCGGCTGGCGGTGCTGGTCGGAATCGGCGGCGTGCTGATGCCGCTCATGACCGTAGCGTCGTCCGCCATTGCGTCGTGGCGGACGGTCGTGGCCGCCGCCGGCGTGATGGCGGCTATCATCGCGCTGGCGTGCGTGTGGGTGCCGCCCGTAGCCGGCGCACCTGCGCGCCGGTACTCGCCTGGCAAGACCCTGCGGCAGTTCGCGAGGCAGCCCGGGTTCGTGTGGCTGGCCGCCGCGCTTCTGCTGGGCGGCGGCAACGAGGCGGCGCTCGCGGGTTGGACCACCACCTACCTGCAGGCGGCTGGCGTCGGTGCGTCGGCGTCGACGTGGATCCTGGCCTCGCACTGGGCCGGTCTCATCGTCGCGCGCATGACGCTGTCGCGCCGCGTCGAGCGGACCAAGCGCGCCGCCGTGGTCAGATCGGCGCTGGCAGGAGCGATGTGTATCGCGATCTTCGTGATCGTCGACGGCGGGGCGTGGCTCGCCGTCATGCCGTTCGTCATCGGATTGGCCATCGCGCTTGCCGTGCCGACGATGCTGGCGCTCTCGGGCGATCGATATGCAGGGCATGCCGGCGCGTTGTTCGGGCTGCTGCTGACCCTCCTCCAGGTCGGCGGGATCGCGCTGCCGGCGGCGATCGGTATCGTGTCCGACCGGGCCGGACTGCGCGCGGGCATGTCCCTGCTGGTCGTCAGCTGCCTGCTGGTCGCAGTGCTGGTGCATCGGTCGCACCGGGCGGATCAGGTAGAATCCTCGTCCACTCCCGAGGAGAAGGCATGATTCCAGAGCGCCACGCACCGTTTGTCTACGCGCCTTTTCGTATCGTGTTCGGCTTCCTGTTTCTCTGCTACGGCCTGCAGAAGATGTTCGGGTTGTTCGGCGGAGATGTGCCGCCGCTCGCCAGCATGCGGGGTGCGGCCGGTGTCATCGAGACCGTCTGCGGTCTGCTGGTGATGCTCGGGCTGTTCACCAGGCCGGCGGCTTTTCTGGCCAGCGGCGAGATGGCCGTTGCCTTCTGGTACATCCACGTCGCGACGATCGGCGTCAGCAAGCTGGGGATGCCGCATGCGCTGATTCCGTTGAACAACGGCGGCGTGGACGCGGCGGCGTTCTGCTTCGCGTTTCTCTACATCGCCACCCGAGGCTCCGGCATCTGGAGTCTGGACGGGTTGATGAAACGGCCCAGGTAGCTTCCTCTGGCTTCGATTCTCCCGGCCGACGCACGTGCGGCGCTGATCGCCGATCTCCGCGCCTGCCTCGGCGACCGCTGCACGACTGCGCCTGCACAGATCGAGCAGCACAGCCACAGCGAGTCGTGGCACGAGCCCGGACCGCCCGACGTCGTGGTCTTCCCGCTCTCGACCGATGAAGTCAGCGCGGTGATGAAGGCGGCGGCGCGCCACGGCGCGCCGGTCGTCCCGTTCGGCGCCGGCTCGTCGCTCGAGGGCCACGTCAACGCGCTCCAGGGCGGCGTGTCGATCGACCTGTCGCGCATGAACCGCGTGCTCCGCCTCAGCGTCGACGACCTCGACGTGACGGTCGAAGCCGGCGTCACGCATCGGCAGTTGAACAAGGCGCTGGCCAACACCGGCGTCTGCTTCTGGGTCGATCCCGGCGCGGATGCCACCATCGGCGGCATGGTGGCGACAGGGGCGTCGGGCACGACCACGGTCCGCTACGGGACGATGCGCGAGACCGTGCGCGGGCTGACGGTGGTCCTGGCCGACGGCAGGATCGTTCACACCGGCGGGCGCGCGCGGAAGTCGTCGGCGGGGTACGACCTGACCCGCCTGTTCGTCGGCTCGGAAGGCACGCTTGGCGTGATTACCGAGATCACGCTGCGTCTGCACGGATTGCCCGAGGCGATCGCCGCGGCGGTGTGCCCGTTCGAGTCGATGGAGGGCGCGGTGCGGACCGTCATCACCACGATCCAGCTCGGGGTTCCGGTTGCGAGGATCGAGCTGCTCGACGAAGTGATGATCGACGCGGTGAACCGGTATTCGCATCTCTCGAATCCGGTGAAGCCGACGTTGTTCTTCGAATTCCATGGCACGAGCGATGCCGCGCTGCGCGAGCATGCGACCGCCGTGCAGGAGATCGCGGCCGAGCATGGCGCCGGCGAGTTCCAGTGGGCGACCACCACCGAGGCGCGCGCGAAGCTGTGGCAGGCGCGTCACAACACTCTGTATGCGGCGCGGGCGATGCGCCCGGGCGGCAAGTCGTTCGTCACCGACGTGTGCGTGCCGATCTCGAAGCTGGCCGAGTGCATTCTCGAGACCAAACGCGACCTCGCCGCGTCGCAGGCGTTCGCGCCGCTCGTCGGGCACGTCGGCGACGGCAACTTTCATCTGAACTTCGTGTTCGATCCCGACGACCCGCGGCAGCTCGAGGAAGTGAAGTCGCTGAACAGCCGCCTGGTGCGCCGCGCGCTGGCGCTGGGCGGCACCAGCACCGGCGAGCACGGCATCGGGATGGGCAAGATCGACTATCTGGTCGAGGAGCACGGCGACGCGATCGTCGTGATGAAGGCGATCAAGCGGGCGCTGGATCCCGACAACCGGATGAATCCCGGCAAGCTCTTTCGATAGGTCCCGGGCGGCAAGCCCGTGGGGTCTGCCCCGGGGTCAGCCCCCGCTCTTCGACAGGCCGCGAATGGCTTCGCCAAGGATCGCGATCGCGTCGGTCAGCTGATCGTCGCGGAGATAGGGCGCCGGTCCGACGCGCAGCACGTCGCCGCGCGCATCCACGAACACGCCGCGCTCGCGCAGCCGCCGCACCAGCTCGCGCGCCTTCGGCGCCCGGATGGCGACGAACCCGCCGCGGCGGTCCTCGGGCATCGGCTCGACGCGCGCCGCAGATGGATCGAGATCGAGCCGTTCGAAGGCCGCAATCAAGGTCCGGACCTGGTGCTGGTTGATGCGGCGCAGGCTGGCGGGCGTCAGGTCCTGCTGCACGTGGAAGTCGAACACCGCGGCGGCGCGATAGTGCGACGTCGGATCGTAGGTGGCGCCGGCGAACGCGGCGGCGTCCGGTCCGAACCCGACCTGCTCGTGGGCGGTGGATTCGATCGCCTCGAACTCCCCGAACCATCCGGTCAGGATCGGACGGAGACGGCAGCCGTCCGGCACGCGCAGAAACGCGTTGCCTTCGCCGAGCTGGCAGTACTTGTAGCCGCCGCCGGTGATGAACGCCCGCTGCAGCCCCATCGACTGGATGTCGAAGGGGATCACGTTGAGGTGATGATAGGCGTCGACGAGCAGCTCGGCGCCATGCTTCGCACACGCCGCGGCGACGCGATCGAGCCCGGGCACGATCGCCGCCGTCTCGAAGAGCACCGACGAGACCAGCACCGCCAGCGTCCGATCGCTCACTTCCGCGGCCAGGCGATCCGCGATCGCGTCGACCGGATCCGCATCGACCTTCGTCACTTCGATGCCGGCATCGGCGAACCGGTCGAGCTGGCGGCGGATGGTGTGGAACTCGCCGCGCGTGGTCACCAGCTGCGGTCTGGATCGAAACGGCAGGGCCGAGAGCCAGCGGACGATCAGCTCGTGGGTGTTCTGACCGAGGGCGATGTTGGCCGGGTCGTCGCCGAGCAGCCGCGCGAATCCCGCCCGCACGCGCGCGGCCTGGGCCATGGCCCGATCCCACTTGTCGTCCACCAGTTCCGCGGCGTCGAGCCAGGCCCGCTGCTGCGCCTCGAACGCGACGTCGGGCCAGGCCTGGTGCGAATGGCCGGTCAGGAGCAGCCGCTCCCCCACGCGAAACCGGGAGTAGTGGCGGGCCAGCGGATTGGCGGCAGCCATGAAGACGCGCCTATGCTACGCTGCTGCCGCCCCGAGGAGGCGTCATGTTCGCTCGCATTCTTCGACTGTGCACGGTAGTGTCGATTGTCGCCGCGGCCACCGTCGCTGCGGCGCAGGTTCGCATCGTCCAGACCAACTCAGGCGGCGACAACATTCATCTCATCGATCCGGCGACCAACACCGTCGTCGGCGAGATCACGGGCATCCCCATCAATCACGGCGCGGCCGCCCATCCCGACGGCCGGTGGCTGTATTTCAGCAGCGAGGCCGAACGGACGCTGCACGTCGTCGACGCCCGCACGCTGCAGACCACGAAGAAGATCCCGCTCACCGGGCGGCCCAACAATATCTCGATCTCGAAGGACGGAAGCCGCGTCTACGTCGGCATCGTGTCCGCGCCCGGCGCCATCGACGTCATCGATACGAAGACGCAGGAGCGGGTGAAGAGCATCCCCACCAAGGGCGGAATTCACAACGTGTATGTCACGCCTGACGGCAAGTACGTGGTGGCCGGCTCGATTGCCGGACGGCTGATGACCGTCATCGACCAGCAGACCGAGGAGCCGGTGTGGACGCTGTTCGAGGAAGGCGTCAGGCCGATGGCGTTCGAAACGAATCCCGACGGCTCGACGAAGCGCATCTTTGTCCAGCTCTCGAACGTGCACGGGTTCGCGATCGTCGACTTCGCGCAGCGCAAGGAAGTCGGCCGAATCATGCTGCCCGACGATGTTCCGGCGGAGAAGGTCGACAAGGGTCCGTTCAACGCTTCGCCGTCGCACGGGATTGGCGTGGCGCCGGACGGCAGGACGCTGTGGGTGACGAGCCGGCCCAACGCCCGCGTCTACACGTATTCGCTGCCCGATCTGAAGCTGCTGCCGAACCCCGTCGACCTCGGCGGCCGTCCCGACTGGGTCACCTTCACCCCGGACAGCAGGCTGATCTACATCGCGACCGAGAACACCGGCCTCGTCCACGCGATCGACGTGGCGTCGCGCAAGGAAGTGGCGCAGATCAAGGTCGGCAAGGCGCCGAAGCGCAACATCGCGTTCGTGAGCAGATAGACCGGAAGGAGCTCGTCCTACTTGCCGAGATGCCTGGCGAGGTAGTCGGCCAGCGTCTCGATCTCGGGCTGGTCGAGCTCCGCGCCGTACTCCACCATCGTGACGACGATGTCCCGCCACTGCTTGCGATCGTAGTAGCCGCGGAACTTCGTGACCTCCGAGATCTCGTGGCACGAGCTGCAGCGGGTCTGGAGGATCTTCTTGCCCTCGCCGTCCGGCAGCTCCTCATCCGGTGTGGGTGACTGGGTGGTCGCGGGCGAGATCAACAGGCCCGCGACGAGGAGTGTCGTCGTCGCACGGAGGAACAATTTCACGAGCCTTATTTTACAAACGCGACCGGATCTCCCAGAGATCCGGAAAGAAGTTCTGCCCGAGCGTGGTTCGCAGGTAGGCGGCGCCCGCCGAACCGCCGGTGCCCGGCTTCACGCCAATCGTCCGTTCGACCATCCGCACGTGGCGGTACCGCCATTCGGCAAAGCCCTCGTCGAGGTCGACGAGCCGCTCGCAGATGCCCTGCGTCTTGGCGTCCCTGCGATACGCGTCCACGAGGATGTCCTGGATCTCGGCTGAGGGCGTGACGGGCTTCGTGACATCCCGGGTCAGGTGCGACGCGGGGACCGGATAGCCTTCGCGCGCGAGGTAGTGGAGGAACGCGTCCCATAGCGTGGGCTCGCGGTATCGGCGCGCCAGCGCCGCCCGCGCGCGGCTCCCCTCGGGAAACTGGTTGATCGCGGACTCGCGCTTCGCGCCGAGGACGAACTCGATCTGGCGGAACTGGTCCGACTGGAATCCGCTGGCCGCCTCCAGGCGAGATCGGAAGGACAGGAACTCGAGCGGCGTCATCGTCTCGAGGATGTCGAGCTGCGCGACCAGCACCTTGAGGATGGTGAGGATTCGCTTGAGCGTGTGCTGCGCGCGGTGGGGCTCGTCGCTTCCCAGCAGCACGCTCGCGCGATCGAGCTCGTGCAGCAGCTCCTTGAACCACAGCTCGTAGACCTGGTGGATGACGATGAACAGCAGCTCGTCGTGTTCCGGGCCCTCGGAGCGCGGCTGCTGCAGCGAGAGGAGCGCGTCGAGCTGCAGGTAGCTGGCGTAGGTGACGGATGGATTGGGCGTGGTCATGACTCCTCCGGCACATCGAGTCCGACGGCGCGCATCAGCGCGATGGCGTTGCTGCGCGTCACCGGCCCCGGCTTCAGGCGGTAGTCGAAGTGCAGGTCCCCGCCCTCGAACCGGTCCTCGAAATGGACGTTGACGGCGCGCGGCGCCAGGGCCCGGGCGATGCCGGCAAGCGCCAGATCGTACGTGGTGACGAGTCCGATCGCGCCGTGATCGAGCAGGGCGCGCAGGACGCCGGAGGCGCCGACCAGGCGATCCTGCGAGTTCGTGCCGTGGAACAGCTCGTCGAGCAGGAACAGCAGCGGCGTCGGACCGCGTGCCGTGTCCGCGATCTGGCGGATGCGGGTGATCTCCGCGTAGAAGCGCGATCGCCCCTCCTGGAGCGAGTCCTGGATGCGGAGTGTCGCGCCAATCGCGAGCGGCGACAGACGCAGCGAGTGCGCCCGTACGGGCGCGCCGGCCAGTGCGAGCACGGCATTGATGCCGACCGTGCGCAGCAGCGTGCTCTTCCCCGACATGTTCGAGCCGCTGACCACGAGGAGCTGCGTGGGCGCGACGCAGGAGACGTCGTTGCGCACGACGCGAGCGGCGGGAAGCAGCGGGTGGACGAGCCCGCGCCCGTCGAACAGGCCGATGCGAGTCGCGCCGGTGAGCTCCACGATCTCCGGGAACGGATCGTCGGGATGCTCGAAGCGGTAGGCCGAAAGCGACGCATAGGCCTCGAGCTCGCCGACCGCGTCGATCCACTGCTGCAGGTGCCGGCCGTGCGTGCGGCGCCATTCCTCGATCGCCCATGCGACATGCGTGCCCCACATGAGCGGCAGCGAGACGATCAGGAAGAAGAGGTTGTGCTGCCAGTCGTGGAGCTCGACCAGACGGTGGAGCGAGCGAATCGCGCTCGACGCGACGGTCCCCCCGCTCTCGAGCTTGCGCTGGAGCGCGACGAGCCGTGGTGACGTGAACGATTCGCGCTCGAGGCGCGCGAGCAGCTCGGCCAGCGCATCGAGATCGCGAGCGGCCGTGTCGGCGCCGTGCGACACGCGCTCCACGCGCTTCTGCTGGGGCCAGGCAAAGCCGGCCTGGAGACCGAGCACGATTGCCATCGGCATCGAGTCGTCGGTCGTCAGCCAGACGACGACCGTGACGAGGAAGGCGGCCGTAATCGCCCGGGCGAGGAATCGCACCCAGCGAGGCGAGAGGATCGGCGGCTGCGCACCCCAATCGACGAGCCAGTCGCTGCGCAGCGCTGCCGCGTCGGTCCCCACGACGGCAATCGATTCGCGGAAGTCGAGCGCGCCGGCGAGCTCGGCGATGGCGCGATGACGTTCGGCAAGCTCGGCGGGAGCGGCCGGGGTCTTCAGCCAGGCCGCAAGCGCGTCTTCGCCCGCCCGCGTTCGCGCGATCGACAGCAGCTCGAACAGCGAGCCGCGGCCGAAGAGGTCGAGGTCGTTGGCGTAGAGGTGGTGCTCGTCGGCGAAGCGATCGCCGGTGGCGCCGCCGCCGATCCAGCGGTCCTCGATGCGGGCCAGGCCGCGGTCGTAGAACTCGACCGCGCGGCGGGCGGCGTCGCGGGCGCGAATGATGCGGTCGTGGCGCTGCATCACGATCGCCAGCGTCAGGACCGGCGCCAGGACCCAGAACCAGGCGAGCCAGCCGACCCAGGCAAGACCTGCGGCGAGAACGATCGCGCCGAAGATCGCCAGCCGGGCCTGGCTGAACCGCAGGTCGTCGCGGGAGAGGGCGGCATGAGCCGCTTCCCGCGCCTGCCGTCGCGAGCGGTATTCGTCTGCCGGGCGCCGTTCCACGCCATGATTATGTCGTGTCGGAGGGTCTGACCCGGGGTCTGTCCCGGGGTCTGACCCCGTTCTGGTCAGAACCAGACGGATCTCTCGGAAAGCGGGGCTTTCGAATGATTTGCGGGTATATTATGTTACATTACAAACTATAGTATGAAATGGAACTAACTAGCATTCGGGGGCGGACGGCTACAGACATTGCCGCTTCCATCGAGCCCCTGGCTCGAGTCCTCGATGCGGACGAGCGCCTGCCGACGATCCGCGAACTAGCCGCCTCGCTCCAGGTCAGTCCGGTGACGGTCGCCGCCGCCTATCGTCTGCTTCAGGCTCGCGGTCTTGCCGTCGGCCACGGTCGGCGCGGCACGCGCCTGCGTGCGCATTCTCTTCCACAACCGCCGACGCTGCGAGCGACGACGGCGACCGAAGGCATCGTCGACCTCGCCTCCGGCAACCCCGACCCCACGCTCCTGCCGTCGATGGACGCTGCCCTCCGCGGACTGCACGCTGCGGCTCACCTGTACGGCGAACCGGCGGAGCTGCGATCGCTCGTCGCGTTCGCGGCCGAGGAGTTCGAGGCCGACGGGATTCCCGCTGCATCGGTGACCGTCACGAGCGGTGCGCTCGATGCGGTCGAGCGCGTCCTTCGCGAACACACCCGCACCGGCGACCGCGTTGTCGTCGAGGATCCAACCTTGCCAGGGTTCCTCGACCTCATCGCCTCGCTCGGCCTCACGCCGCAGCCGTGCGCGATCGACGAGGAGGGCCTTCGGCCCGACATGTTCGAGCGGGCGCTGTCGCGGCAGACGAAGGCCGTCATCGTCACGGCGCGTGCGCAGAATCCGACCGGGGCCGCCATGACCCGGCAGCGCGCCGCCGATCTCGCCGGGCTGCTCCGTCCCCGCGAGGACGTCACGCTGATCGAGATCGACCCGGTGGGCCCCATCGCGGGCGTGCCGATGGCGACGCTGGCCGTTTCGCCGCCGGCCCGCTGGGTGTCGGTGAAGTCGACGTCGAAGTTTCTCGGCCCCGACCTTCGCGTGGCAGTGGTCGCCGGCGACGAGACCACGATCGCACGTGTCGAGCGGCGTCAGGCGCTCGGCGTTCGCTGGGTCAGTCATCTGCTGCAGCGCCTGACGCTTGCGCTCTGGTCGGACCCGTCGAGCGGCCGGCGGTTCGCGCGTGCCGCGGAAGTGTACGCGCAGCGCCGGCAGGCGCTCCTCGACGCGCTTGGCGCGCACAAGATTGCCGCCTTCGGTCGATCGGGCCTGAATGTCTGGATCCCCGTCCGCGAGGAAACGTCAACCGTGCAGGCGCTCGCGGAACGCGGCTGGGGCGTCACCGCCGGCGAACGCTTCCGGCTGAGAAGCGCGCCGGCGATTCGCGTCACCACATCGGCTCTGGAGGCCGACGATGCGCGGCGATTTGCAGCGGACTTCGTCGCGGCGGTTCGTTCGCGAGCAGCGGCGTCTGCGTGAGGCGCGGCGCGATCGTGTCGTTGAGGAACCGGACCAGCGGTGCCACGGCCTTGAACACTTTCAGGAGCTCGGCGTAGAAGCGGCGGCTCGTTGCAAAGGCGGCCTCGTACTCGCGGCCGCCGATGAACTGCTTGAACTGCAGGTAGTACGCAGCCGGATGATCCTTGGAATAACCGGGCGGCACGCGGGTCAGCCGCTCGCCGGTCAGCTCGCCGACCGCGCGGGTGAAGGCCGGCGAGGTCACGATCGCGTGCAGCCCCCGAGGATGCGTCGCCGCGATCTGCGCGCGGATGTCGTGAAGGTCGGCCGTGGTCGGCATGTACATGCCGCCGCCGATCCACACCCATCCCGGCGCGATCTCGAAGTAGAGCCCGGCGCCCTCGCCCTTCGGCACGCCGCGGAGCGGAAAGTGCGCCGCCGCGTGCGTCTTGTACGGAGACTTGTCGCTGCTGAAGCGCGTATCGCGATAGATGCGGAACAGCGACACCCGCGGATCGGCGACGAGCTCCGGCGCAAACGATCGCAGGTCGACCGCCAGTCGCTCGACCAGCGCCACCATCGGGGCGCGAACGTGCGCTTCGTATTGGGCCTTCCGCGGCAGGAACCAGTCGCGCCTGTTGTTGCGTTTCAGGCCGCGCAGGAATGCCAGCGTCTTCGACGTGAACATCGTTCCAGTTTACGCGTCCGGCGAAGGCGCCTGAAGATACGCGCGACGGACACGCCGCCGGGCCCCGACGCGCGGACTCTGTCATCGCATGACGAGACCTGATACCTTTAGCTGAGAACCCGTGGCGAAGAAACCGCGCAAAGCAGATCCCTCGCTGTTCGATCTCGAAGACAACACCCCGCCGCCGACCGGCTCCGCCGACGCCGTTGCCCTGCACGAAGCGGCGCAGAGCCGCTATCTCAACTACGCGTTGTCGGTGATCACGTCGCGCGCTTTGCCCGACGTGCGCGACGGACTGAAGCCGGTGCAGCGCCGCATCCTCTACACGATGTGGCAGCAGAACCTGACGGCCGATGCCAAGCACCGCAAGTGCGCGAAAGTCGTCGGCGACGTCATGGGCAACTACCACCCGCACGGCGACGTCGCGCTGTACGAAACGCTGGTGCGCATGGCGCAGCCGTTCTCGCTGCGCTATCCGCTGATCGACGGCTCGGGCAACTTCGGCTCGCTCGATGGCGACAGCCCCGCGGCAATGCGCTACACGGAGTGCCGCCTGGCGCGTATCTCCGACGAGCTGCTCACCGAGATCGATCAGCACACGGTGCACTTCCGCCCGAACTACGACGGCACGAAGACCGAGCCGGTGGTGCTGCCGGCGCGGATCCCGAACCTGCTGATCAACGGCGCGACGGGCATTGCCGTCGGCATGGCGACGAACATCCCGCCGCACAACCTGGGCGAGGTGTGCACCGCCCTCATCAGGCTGCTCGACACTCCCGATCTGAGCAGCGCCCAGCTCTGCCGCTACATCAAGGGGCCTGATTTCCCCACCGGCGGCCAGATCCTCAACTCCCCCGAGGAGCTGAAGGAGATCTACAAGACGGGCTCGGGCACGATCCGCCTCCGGGCCACGTGGGACGAGGGTCCGGAAACCCGCAGCACGAAGACGATCTACATCGAGAGCATCCCGTACTCGGTGAACAAGGCGGCGCTGGTCGAGCGCATCGCTGAAGTCGTCCTGTCCCGCAAGCTGCCACCGCTCGTCGACGTGAAGGACGTCTCCACCGACGACGTGCGGATCGCGCTCGAGCTGAAGCGCGACGCCGATCCGAAGATGGTGATGGCGTATCTCTACAAGAACACGCCGCTCCAGACCAACGTCATCGTCAACCTGACCTGCCTGATTCCGACCGAGAACGCCGAGGTCGGCCGCCCCGAGCGCCTCGATCTGAAGTCGATCCTCTGGCATTTCCTGCACTTCCGTCTGGAGGTGGTGACCAACCGCCTCGAGCACGAGCTGGAGGCGCTGAAGAAGCGCATCCACGTCCTCGAAGGCTTCGAGAAGGTCTTCGACGCGCTCGACGAGATCATCAAAATCATCCGCAAGTCGGACGGCAAGGCGGACGCGGCGCAGAAGATCATGAAGCGGTTCGGGCTCGACGACGAGCAGACCGACGCCATTCTCGAGCTGAAGCTGTATCGCCTGGCGCGGCTGGAGATTCTCGTCATCCAGAACGAGCTGGCCGACAAGCGCAGGCGCGCCCGCCAGATCTCGGGATTGCTGAAGGACGAGGATGGCCGCTGGAAGCTGGTCCGCGACGAGATCGAAGAGATCCAGGAGAAGTACGCCAGGAACGACAAGCGCCGTACGCTCATCGAATCCGAGGAGGAGGTCTCCTTCAACGCCGACGACTTCATCGTCGACGAAGACAACGTCGTGATCGTGTCGCGCGACGGATGGGTGAAGCGGCAGAAGGAAGTGCGCGATCTCTCGGCGACGCGTCTGCGCGAGGGCGACTCGGTGCTGGCGGTCCTGCCGGGCAGCACGCGTGCGAGCGTGGTGTTCTTCTCCAACTTCGGCGTTGCCTACACTGCACGAATCATCGACGTGCCGGCGTCGACCGGGTACGGCGAGCCGGTGCAGAAGCTGTTCAAGCTGCGCGACGGCGAGCGGGTGGTCGCGGCGATGAGCCTCGACCCGCGCGTGGCGGGCGAGATCACGCCGAAGAAGGAAGGCGAGATCCCGAAGGTGCACGCCATCGCCGTGACCAGCGACGGCTACAGCCTGCGCTTCGGGCTCGAAGGATTCGTCGAGCCGAGCACCCGCGCGGGGCGGCGGTACGCGCGTCCATCGGACGGCGTCGAAGTGGTCGGCGTGGCAAAGGTGACCGGAGAGGAGATCATCATTGCCGCTACCCAGGACGCGCGCGCGATCCTGTGCCGCGCCGACGAGGTCAACTACCTCTCCGGCCCGGGCAAGGGCGTGATCCTGATCAAGCTGGCCGACAAGGACCGTGTGCTCGGGTTCATCGCCTCGACGGGAGACCGCGACATCATGCGCGTCGAGACGTCGCGCGGCGCGGAGCAGACCATCAGCACCGCGAAATACGAGGTCACGGGCCGGGGCGGCAAGGGCCGCGAGCTGCTGCAGCGGGGCCAGTTCACGCGCGTCATCCCGCAGGACGTCGAGAACCCGCCGCCGCTGTCGGAATAAGGTCCGCCTGACGGCGGACACTACGTAGTGTCCGGCTTCAGCCGGACCCGTGACGAGCCGGACCGGTCCGCCTGACGGCGGACACTACTTCGGCGCCGCCATTCCTTTGAACGTCAGCTTCTGCAGACCCGCGGCCCCTCCCGCGATGTAGAGATTTCCCTTCGAATCGACGGCAATGTGATGACCGCCGCCGATCATGCCCGGCGGATTGATCGTGCCGACGACTTCCATCGCCCGCCGATCGACGATGGCGATGTCGGTTCCGTTGCCGACGTACAGGAAATCCTGCACGGGGTCGTGCGACAGCGCCAGGTTGCGCGCGAACGGCGTGTCGGTCCTGACCAGCTGCCGCATGAACGTGCCGTTGGGCGTGAAGGCCTGGACGCGCCGGTTCTCGCGGTCCGCGACGTAGACCATGCCGTCCTTGGCGACGCGCAGCGCGTGGACGATGCTGAACTGGGCGGGCCCCCTGCCGGGCGGGAAGGTCTTCGGCGTCACCACTTCGCAGCGGTCGTTGTCCACCGGCTTGTTGCCGAAGGCGCCCCACATGCGCTTGAACCCGCCGGTCTCCGCGTCGAAGACGACCACCCGGTGGTTGCCGTAGCCGTCGGCGACGAAGACCTCGTTGGTTGCGGGATGCACCCAGACGTCGGCGGCGCGATGGACGTTGCGCGTGTCGGCGTTGCCCTTGCTGCCGTTGCTCTCGCCGATTCGCAGGGCGACCTTGCCGTCGGGCGTCAACTTGAGGATCTGGTCGTCGTTCACCGGCTTCAGACCGGACCCGTTGGCCGGGCAGTTGTTGCCGGTGACCCAGACAAAGCCCTTCGCGTCGACGTGAATGCCGTGCTCGCGCTGGGGCCACTGCAATCCGGCGTCTTCGCTGCCCCACGCCTTGACGAACTCGCCCGCTGCGCTGAACACGATCACCGGCGGTGCGGCCCTGGCGGCGTCGGGGGCTTTCAGCGTGCGCGGCCGGTGCAGCACCCAGACGTTGTCGTTCTCGTCGACGGCGACGCTCGACGCGTCGCCGAGCTTCCATTTCTCCGGCAGCTTCGGCCACGCCTTGTCGACTTCGAACTCAGGCAGAGGGCGCGATCGCGACTGTGCGTCGATGACGATGTGATGACCGCCGAACGCAAGCGTGGCGGCGACGACGATGCCAGCAGCTAAGGCTCGGACCACGGTGGTGTGCCTCACGACCGGCCGCCCGGTACGAAGGCGGCCGCGTATGTATGAATGCGGCGGATTATAGGCCCATCACTCTCCCCAGCGCAGCACCTCGAGACGGACCTTCGTCCGCCCCTGTCTGATGAATCCCAGACGCTCCGCGGCTCCCGACGACACGTCGATGACCACGCCTGCCGCGCGCGGTCCGCTGGCGGGACCGCGATCGACAACGCGCACGACGACCTGACGGTTGTTAACCAGATTCGTAACCCGAACGACGGTTCCGAACGGATAGGTGGGGTGAGCGGCTACCATCGCGGTCTTGTCGAACGGGATCCCGCTGGCGGTCCGCCTGCCCTCGAATCCCGGGCCGTAGTACGACGCGAGCCCCTGCCGCACCTCGAGAATTCGTGAGGGCGCCGCCGGTGCCGTAGTCGCGGGTGTGGAGCGGGCGGCGCACGCCGCCGTGCTCAGGAGCGCGATCGCGGCAGCAGCGGCCCGAGCTGTTCGCAGCACCATGCCGCCAGCTCCGCAAATTCCGCGCCAGGTATAATGAAAGGGACGGCTGCCCGAATGTGCGGCCGAGAGAATCCGCGAAATTCGAGCGACTGCACGACGCGCCGGCTCTGAAGCGCTCTCCTCGAAGCACGCGACACGCACAGAAACACTTTCATGCATACCGACACGCGCAGTACCCGCATAGCCGTGTTCATCGATTTCGACAACGTCGAAATCGGCGTCAAGAGCACGATCGGCGGACAGTTCGACATCGGTCTCGTGCTCGAAGCCATCAAGGAGCGCGGCGAGATCGTCACCAAGATCGCGTACAGCGACTGGAAGCGCGCCGGCGATTACAGCCGGCTGATGACGCAGCACGCCATCCGCATGGTCCAGCGGAACTTCACGCCGGGCGGCGACAAGAACGGAGCCGACATCACGATGGCGCTCGACGCCCTCGAGATGTGCTTCACCCACGATCACATCAACGCCTTCGTCATCGTCGGCGGCGACAGCGACTTCATCTCCCTGGTCGAGAAGCTCAAACAGTACGGCCGCAAGGTCATCGTTGTCGGTGGACGGCAGTTCACCAGCGTGACGATGCAGAAGAACTGCCACGAGTTCATCGCCTACGAGAACCTCGTGCGCAGCTCGCAGCGCGGCGATCGCGGCGGACGGCCGATCGGATCGAGCGACGTCAGCAAGGCCCTGCCGCTGGTGATGCGCGCCCTGAAGGTGCTCACCGAGCGCGAAGTCACGCCGCAGCTCGGCCTGCTCAAGAGCACGCTGCTGCAGCTGGATTCGACGTTCTCCGAACGCGATTACGGCGCCAGCAGCTTCCGGGATTTCATGGAGAAGGTGGCGCAGGCGGGCGCCGTGACGCTCAAGCACGCCGGCCGGAGCATGCTCGTCGAGCCTCGCGAAGGATCGGTGTTCATCGAGGAGCCGGCGGTGGCGGCCACGGACCGGCCGGTCGACGCTGCGGTCGTACGCCCGACGGAGCCGCGCGACGGCGAAGAGGAGGAGAGCCTGCCCTCCTCGCCGTTCACGATGCAGGACGGCATCCGCGCGGTGCAGCAGGCGATCGTGAACGCGCCGACGCCGCCGCGCTGGCCGATGTACGTGCGGCAGGCCAAGCAGTTCCTCCGCCAGTCGATCGAGGGCTTCGACGAGCGCAAGTACGGCTTCGCATCGGTCGTCGACCTGCTGCGTGCGGCGGGCAAGGAAGGCGTGCTGCGCATCGAGCGCGATCGGCAGGGGGCGATCCGCGTGTTCCCGGGCGTCAACCTCAATGTGAAGCCGCGCATCGAGACGCCAATCGATCTCGACGAAACGGTCGACGTCGAAGTGCCGCCGGACGCGGTCGTCGAACCGGCGGAAGCCGAGGTCGTGGAGCCCGAGGCCGCGCCCGCCGAGTCGGTCGAGGTCGAAGTCGAGCCTCCGCCGGTCGCCGAGGCGGAGGTGATTGCCGAACGTGAAGTGGTTGCCGCGGCGACCGAGATCGAGACCGAGACAGACGAGGACGACGAACCGCAGCCGAACGTCACGCCGGACGGCCGTCCGATCGGCGCCGGCGCGACGAAGTCGAAGCGCACGACCCGCGCGCGCAAGTCGACGGGCACCCGCCAGACGCGGGCGGCGGCATCGAAAGGGCGCGCGCGCAAGCGGAGCGCCCGTGCTGACTGAGCAGCGGCGGCGCGGTATAGTCCTTACTCGAGTCTCCGTGGCGACCTACACAGCAAAAGACATCACCGTCCTCGAAGGGCTCGAGCCGGTTCGCAAGCGGCCGGGCATGTACATCGGCGGTGTCGGCACCGCCGGTCTGCACCATCTCGTCTGGGAAATCCTCGACAACGCGGTGGACGAGGCGATGAACGGCTACGCCTCGAACATCCAGGTCGTCCTCCACAAGGACGGCAGCTCGATCACCATCACCGACGACGGGCGCGGCATCCCGGTCGACAAGCATCCGACGACGAAGAAGAGCGCGCTCGAAGTCATCTTCACGATGCTCCATGCCGGCGGCAAGTTCGAGGGCACCAACTACAAGACCGCCGGCGGCCTGCACGGCGTCGGCGCGAGCGTCGTCAACGCGCTGTCGAGCGAGCTGCGCGCGACGGTCAAGCGCGACGGCGCCAGCTGGGAGATGGCGTTCAAGCGCGGCAAGCCGACCGGACCGCTGAAGAAGACCGGACCGGCGCGCGGCACGGGCACCACGGTCTACTTCCACCCCGATCCGACGATCTTCCCGAAGGTGGAATTCGACCCCGCGACGATCCGCGAGCGGCTCGAGGTGATCAGCTACATCCACAAGGGCGTCAAGGTCACCTTCGAGAACGAGGCCGACGGCACCAGGGAAGTCTTCCACCACGAGGAAGGGCTGTCCGATTACCTGAAGAAGATCGCGGCGGCGCGCGGCGCCAGGCCGGTGCACGAGGTGCCGTTCCTGCTGGAACGCGAGAGCGGTCCGCGCCTCGACCTGGTGCTCCAGTGGACCGAGTCGACCGACGAGCACATCCGCAGCTACGTCAACGGCATCCCGACCGGATCGGGAGGCACGCACGACAACGGGCTTCGCGCCGGCCTGGGCAAGGCGATTCGCAACTACATCGAGACGCACAATCTCTCGCCGAAGGGCGTCACGCTGACGAGCGAGGACATCCGCGAGGGGCTCACCGGCGTCCTCAGCCTCTTCATCGAGGAGCCGCAATTCCAGGGGCAGACGAAGGATCGACTGAACAACCCCGAAGTGCTGTCGCAGGTCGATTCGGCGGTGCGCCCGGCGCTCGAGCACTGGCTGAACCACAACCGCAGCATGGCCGAGGCGATCGTCGCGCGCATCGTGCTGGCCGCGCGCGCGCGCGAGGCGAGCCGGGCCGCGCAGGCCGAGGTCACGCGCAAGACGGCGACGACCGGGCGCCTCAACCTGCCGGGCAAGCTCAGCGACTGCACCAGCGCCAATCGCGAGGACAGCGAGCTGTTCGTCGTCGAAGGCGATTCGGCGGGCGGATCGGCCAAGCAGGGGCGCGACCGCACGAGGCAGGCGATCCTGCCGCTGCGCGGCAAGGTGATGAACACCGAAGGCATGACCCTGGCCAAGGTGCTCGAGAACAGGGAGCTCGCCGACCTCGTCACCGCGCTCGGCTGCGGCCTGGGCAAGAACTTCGACATCAACCGGCTGCGCTACGGCAAGATCATCATCCTCGCCGACGCCGATTCCGACGGCCACCACATCGCCACGCTGCTGCTGACGTTCATCTACCGGCACCTGCCGCAGCTGATCACCCACGGTAAGGTGTATCTGGCGCAGCCGCCGCTCTACCGCATCGACATCGGCAAGGACACCTACTGGGCGCTCGACGACGCCCATCGCGACCGCCTGCTGAAGCAGCACGCCAACGGGCGCGGCAACCCGGAGATCACGCGCTTCAAGGGGCTCGGCGAGATGATGCCGAAGGTGCTGTGGGAGACGACGCTCAGCCCCAGGACGCGCCGCCTGCTGCGCGTCGAGATCGCCGATCAGCTCGTGACCGATCGGGTGATCAACGAGCTGATGGGGAAGGACGCCTCAGCGAGGTTCCGCTTCATCATGGAGCGGGCCGAGGACGCACAGGAGCTGGACGTCTAGCGATCCCACACGGGAACGGCATTCACTGACTGCGCGTGCTCGACGACTCGCGGAGGCGCGGAGACGCGGAGTTGGATCTGGTTTGGTACGCCCAGTCATGCGCCCACAGTGAATTCAGTCCGGCCTCGAGTACTGCAGGATGAACAGTCCCGTGCCCACGCGGTCGGATGCGTAGGCGAGTCCTCGGGCATCGAGGTCCACGTCGTTGATCTGAATCACCGTCGGCTGGCCCATCGCGATCGGGTGCGATCGCTCGTTGGTCCTGGGGATGTAGTAGCCGAGCTCTTTCATCTCGTACGGATTCGACAGATCCAGCACGCGAATCCCGGCGTTGAAGTAGGCGAGCCAGGCGAGCTTGTTCTCGAAGCGGTTGATACGCCCGTTCACCGTCTCAGCCGACTGGTGCGGCCCGAAGCGCCCGCCCTTGGTGCAGAAATCGCCGACCGGCACCTGCCACACTGACACCGGAAACGGTTTCGTTTCGTTCGTGATGTCCAGCATGTAGGAGCCCGGACGCACCGGGCCGGGGCACGGTGCCATGTCCGCGGTGCCACCCGCCTCGTCGACGACGAAGGCGTAACGGCGCGGAAGCGCCTCTTGGCCGAAGTTGGGGACGGTGTCGTAGACGATCGGCGACACGGTATGCGGGCCGCGATGCGGCGGATTCATGTCGAGCGACCACACCAGCTCCGGATGCGCCGGATCGGCAATGTCGAATTCCGCGGTCCATCCTGAATTGCGATAGCCCACGTAGAGCCGCTTGCGTTCCTCGTCCACCACTGGATGGTGCGCGTACTGGTTCTCGTAGCCGGGTTCGCCGTCCTTCTGACTCGGCAGCCAGGCACGGCCGACGAACTTCGGCGCCTTCGGATCTTTGAGATCGAAGATCTGGATGATGACGTTGCGGAAGCCCGGCTCGCCGGATGCCGCGTAGAAGTAGCCGGTCTCCTGCGACCACCACCCTTTGTGCGCGCGATACATGAACGTGCCGCCGCACCCAGGCCCGCACGAGTTGGCTGGTGTGCCGGTGATCTCGGAGACGAGCGCGATCTTCGAAGGGTCGCTGTCGCGCGACGTGATGTCGAAGATCTGATACTTCAGGTCCTTGCCGGCCTCGCCCTCAGTGAGGATCTCGGAGTTGCGAATCAGGTAGTCGCGGCCGGAGCCGTCGAACCGGTAGTCATAGACCACCGAGACGCCGCGCGAGTTGCGATTCGTCTCGTTCGGGATGTGCCACACCAGCTTCGGATTTGCCGGATCGGCGACGTCGAGGATCGACGTGCCGTTCCATTCCTCCTTGCCCGTGATCGGATTCAGCTTCGGCTTCTGGTCCCAGTAGCTCTCGTGATGTCCGACGTAGACCCAGCTGCCATTTGCCGCATCCGACAGCGTCGTGACGACCAGCGCCTCGCGTCCCTGCAGGTCGTGATAGCCAACCAGCCGGACGTTTCGCGAATCTTCCGCTCGCGGATCGCTCGAGGCCGCCGCGGTCGCCGCCTCACCGCCAGCGGACGAGCGGCACGCGGAGGCAGCCGAGGCGGCGATCGCGACTGCGACGAGGAGCGCGAATACGGTCCGGCGCATGAGCGAGCGCGGGGATTTTAGCCTGAAATCGAAGACGCGGTGCGCTGATCGGGGCTCGCCGTGGGTGATGCGCCGGCCTCATGAGTCTGCGGACGGCCATCCTCCGACTGCACGTGCCCACGGCTCGCGGAGGCGCGGAGACGCGGAGCATCGATTGCCCGGCGTTCGCCGTCAGTAGACATCGATACGCCCGCTTCGCCTCCGCGTGTCGTAGGCTCGCGCAGTCAGGTGTACGCAGTGGAGTCAGATCGACGGAGAGTGGATCGGCGATTCATTTCGAGCTCTGTTGAGCGGCAGCCGCCTCGGCGTCGCGCTTGCGCCCGTAGCTGAGGGCGTTGGGCAGCGCGTAGTTCCCCTCGTGGCACGAGTACTCGAACATCTGGTACGAGTCGTCGCGGTTCAGCGGCAGCGACACCGTCCACGGCCTGGTGTAAACCTTCGGGTCGTCGATGGTCACCGTGTACTGGATCGTGTTCTCGTCGACGCGCGTGAACCGTTCGGTGACCTTCATCGCCTCGGTCTGCGGGATGCCGCGCATGCGCCCCGTGGCGGCGCTCGTCGCGATCGATCCCTTGTTGTTGTAGTTCGTGGATTCGACGACGAGGGTGTTGCCCTCCCAGCGGCCGCGGGGCTCGCCGTTCCACTGACGGATGTTCTCGCCGAGCTTCGGACGGCCGTCGATGGGGATGATCCGCGTTTCGTGAATCATCTCGAAGACGATCACGACGTAGCCGGGGACCTGGATGATCTGGTAGGCGTTGTTGTAGCCGGCCGGAAAGAACGCCGCCGGATAGCCGCGTGTGATGCAGCGGACCCACGGCGTCTCGTGCTCGGGCGCGTCGGGGATGTGGGCGAGGTCGTAGTCGCGCTTGTCCTCGGCCCACTTCAGCACCGGCACGCGGCCGTCGGGCGGATCGATCACCATCGACCGGCGGCGCTCGCTGACCTTGTGATTGTGAACGGCAAACTCCGGCGCGGGATTGACGCCCGTCCCGCCGCCGCCCGTTCGGGCCGCCGCGTCGGGCGCAGGGGCCTCGAACGGCGTGCTGTCGAAGTTGAGCCAGATCCCCTGGATGTCGGGCTGGCCGTCGGGAGTGCGTCCCTGCTTCCACGTGGATTGCGCGTCGACTCCCGCAGCCGTCACCGACGCGATGCCCGCCGCCAGAAGCACGACACGAAGCGATGCCTGCGTCCTGCGCATGACCGGTCTCCTTCGGCGCACATCTTACTGCCACGTCCGCGCCAGGGCTACGGCGGGATGAGCCGCGTCCTCGGCCCGTACTCGGCGTAGTACACTGCCGTTTCTGTGGCCGAACCGGGGGAAACCACACGAGGGCACCGCTCCGTAATAACCCTACGGCAGAGCCCTCTTTTGGTTTCGGGCATCTCCGACCGCTATGCGAGTCACGTCGAGTCAAAAGTCACGCAGCGAGCCGCATAGCGGTCCAAGCAGGTTCGACCGGTCGATTGTCGAGGGGCCGATCCGTCCCGCGGTCTGGCGACTGGCCTGGCCGACGATGCTCCAGAACGTCATCGCCGGCCTGCAGGGCATCATCGACCACGCGATGGTGGGCCATTTCGTCGGCTACACCGCCAATGCCGCCATCGGCGTCAGCTGGCAGATCATCCTCGTCGTCATCGTCTTCATCAGCTCGACGTTCACCGGGATGGCGGTGCTGGTCGCGCGGTTTGCCGGCGCCAACCAGCCCGACAAGGTCAATCGCGTCGTCTACCAGGCGTTCCTGACCGCGTTCGCGCTGTCCGTGGTGCTGGCGGTGGTCGGATATACCGCCTCGCCGGCGCTGCTGCGGCTCGTCAACGCCGCGCCCGAGGTGCAGGCCGAGGCGCTGCCGTTCCTGCGCACGATGTTCGTCGGCGTCTTCGGGATGCTGATGTTCTTCATGCTGAGCGGCGCGTTCCGCGCCGCCGGCGATCCGCAGACGCCGCTCCGGCTCGGCGTGATCATGACCGTGCTGACGATCGTCTTCAACGTCATCCTCATCCCGATGTTCGGCACGCTGGGCGCCGCGCTGGGGACGGTCCTGAGCAGCACGGCGGTGACGGCGTACGGCATCTGGCGCATCAGCCGGCCGGACTCGGTGATCCATTTCGAGAAGGGCATGAGCCGCGCCCCCGACTTCGCCATCATCCGCTCGCTGTTCCGCTTCGGGCTGCCCACCGGCGTGCAGGGGATCGCGATGAACATCGGCGGCGTGTTCATGCTGCGCTTCATCGGTTCGCTGGAGGAGAGCGCGGCCGCGCAGGCCGCGTATGCCGTGGGCTATACCGAGCTCTTCTCGCTCATCACGTGGACGTCGGTGGGCCTGATGGGGGCGGCCGCGACGATCGCCGGCCAGAACCTCGGCGCCAACAACCCGCAGCGCGCGGTGGAGGGCGTCAGGGTGGCGTCGCACATCGGCCTCGGGGTCGCCGTGGTGGTCGGCGCGATGTTCGTCCTGATCCCCGGCCCCCTGCTCGCCCTCTTCGGGATGACCGACCCGGTCGTGCTGTCGATCGGGCGTCTGCTGCTGCTGTTCCTGAGCGTGTCCGGACTGTTCATTACCGTGGCGCTCAGCTACACGGGCGGACTGCAGGGCACGGGCGACACGCGCAGCCCGCTGTACATCTCGATCATCTCGCAGGTGATCGTCCCGCTCGGGCTCTGCGCGCTCTTCGAGAGACTGTACGGCCTCGATCCCGCCCACATCTGGACGGCAATCGTCATCGGCCACGCGACACGCGCGACGCTCAGCGTCATCCGGTTCCGGCAGGGGAAGTGGCGGAGCATTGCTGTCGACATCGAGCCTGCCCGGCCATGATGGACGCGGAGGGAGCCGAGGGCGGGGGGCAGAACCAGCCGTAGACGTTCGCGGTATCGGGAGGCGTAGCGCCCGCGTCCAACCAGAAGGAGCAGCGCCGCGCCGCGCGCGCCTCGACACGGCTGCGCTCCGTCGACAGCCGCATGCAGCCGATGCCGATGGGCTTCATGTCTCCACGCCCCCCCGAAATGCGAATTGTTTACATCAGCGGAGCCACCGCGGCGAATGATGGCAGGATATTCAGTGTCTGCCTCTTGAATTCCGCAGCTCGTATTTCGCGTTGTTGATCACATGAGCAGAATTCCCCCTCCCGCCAACGACCAGAACAAGACCTACCTCCCTCACTCCCCGGAGCGGGCCGAGCTGAAGGCACGGCTGAAGTCGATGTCGGGCGAGCGGGTGGAGATGCCGCTGGTGATTGCCGGCCGGGAGATTCGCACCGGACGGACATACCCGTCGGTGATGCCCCACAACCATCGGCACGTGCTGGGAGAGTGGCATGCGGCCGAGGGCGGGCACGTGCATCAGGCGATCGAAGCCGCGCTGGCGGCCGCGCGCGAGTGGTCGACGTGGCCGTTGGAGGATCGCGCCGCCGTCTTCCTCCGTGCGGCCGAGCTCCTGACCACGACGTGGCGCTCGACGCTGAACGCGGCAACGATGCTCGGGCAGTCGAAGACCGTGATGCAGGCGGAGATCGACTCCGCGTCGGAGCTGATCGACTTCTGGCGCTTCAACCCCTACTACGCGCAGGAGCTGTACGCGGAGCAGCCGATCAGCACGCACGCGGCGTGGAACCGCATGGAGTACCGGCCGCTCGAGGGCTTCGTCTACGCGGTGACGCCCTTCAACTTCACCTCGATCGCCGGCAACCTGCCGACCGCGCCGGCGCTGATGGGCAACACTGTCATCTGGAAGCCGGCCTCGAGCGCGATGCTCAGCGCCTGCTACATCCTGCGTCTGCTCGAGGCCGCGGGTCTGCCGCCGGGTGTGATCAACCTCGTTGCAGGCGACCCGGCGCAGATCTCGGCCATCGTGCTCGACTCGCCGCATCTGGCCGGCGTGCACTTCACCGGCAGCACCGCGGTGTTCAACTCGATGTGGTCGCGCATCGGCGCCAACGTCGGGACGTACCGCAGCTATCCGCGGCTGGTCGGTGAGACCGGCGGCAAGGATTTCATCATCGCGCACGCCTCCGCCGACCCGCAGGAGCTTGCGGTGGCAATGGCGCGCGGCGCCTTCGAGTATCAGGGTCAGAAGTGCTCGGCCGCGAGCCGTGCCTACATTCCGCAGTCGCTCTGGCGCGACGTCCGCGAGCGCGTCGTCGCCATGATGCGCGAGATGACGGTGGGCGACGTGGCCGACTTCCGGACCGCCATGGGGGCGGTGATCGATCGCAAGGCCTTCGACAAGATTTCCGGGTATCTCGAGGATGCGCGTGCGAACGCGCGGATCATCCAGGGCGGAGGGGCGAGCGACGAGGTCGGCTACTTCGTCGAGCCGACGCTCGTCGAGACCGACAATCCCGGCTATCGCCTGATGTGCGAGGAGATCTTCGGGCCGGTGCTCACCGTCTTCGCATATCCGGACGGGAAGTGGGAGGAGACGCTCGCTCTGGTCGATCGGACGTCGCCGTACGCGCTGACCGGCGCCGTCTTCGCCCGCGATCGCGCCGCCGTGCGCCAGGCGACGCACGCCCTTCGCAATGCGGCCGGCAACTTCTACATCAACGACAAGCCGACGGGCGCGATCGTCGGTCAGCAGCCGTTCGGCGGGGCGCGCGCGTCGGGCACGAACGACAAGGCCGGCTCGAAGATGAACCTGCTGCGCTGGGTCAGCGCGCGGGCCATCAAGGAAACCTTCTCGCCGCCGCGCGAATGGGCCTATCCCTATATGTGCGAAGAGTAGGGGCCGCGTTCGCCGAGCCTCCGGCGGACAGGCCCGTGCCCGCAGGGCCCTCCTGCCGTCACGTCCTGAAGGAACGTGAGCGACGCTGCTATTGAATCTCGACGAGCTCGATGTCGAAGACGAGCATGCCGCGCGGGCCGTCGCCCTTGCCTCCGTAGGCGAGGTTCTCCGGAATCCAGAAGCGCGTGCGTTCGCCTTCCTTCATCAGCGGAACACCTTCGCTCCAGCCCTTGATCACTTCGTCGAGCCGCATCTGCGTCGGCTCGCCGCGCGGGATCGAGCTGTCGAACATGCGGCCGTCGGTCGTCCATCCCGTGTAGTGGACGAGGACCTGCGAGAACGGGCTCGGGCTGCGCGTGCCCTTGCCCGGCCGCAGCACCTTGTAGGCCAGACCGCTGGCCGTGCGCTTCGCATCAGCCGGCGGCGCCTTGACGTCGGGCGGCGCAATCAGGGGCGACGGGCGGAAATCGAGCAGCTCGATGTCGAAGACGACGGTTCCGGTCGGCCGCCCCGCCCGCCCGTTGTAGGCCAGCGACTGCGGGATCCAGCAGCGCCGCGTCTCGCCGATCGTCATCAGCATCACGCACTCGCGCCAGCCGGTCATCACCTTGTCGAGCGGGAACATCGAGGGCCTGCCGCGCGCGACGCTGCTGTCGAACATCATCCCGTCGCCGCGCCAGCCGGTGTAGTTGACGGTGACGACGTCGGTGGCGATCGGCTTCTCGGCGCCGGTGCCCGGCTTGATCGTTTTGGAAATGAGGCCGCTCGCGCTCTTCACGGCGTCGTTGGGCGGCGCCGCCAGGTCCGGCGGCGCGGGGATGATCCTGGCATCCTGCGCCGCGGCGCCGGTGGAGAGGAGCGCAACGAACGTCAGCGAGAGCAGCGTGCGCATGGCCGAAGTCTATCCTTGAATCAGCAGATTGGCCGGGTCCTCGATGTATTCCTTGATCTTTACCAGGAACTGCACCGCTTCGCGCCCGTCGACGATCCGGTGATCGTAGGACAGCGCCAGATACATCATCGGCCGGATCACCGGCTGTCCGTTCACCGGGACCACCCGGTCCTGGATCTTGTGCAGACCGAGGATGCCCACCTGCGGCGGGTTGAGGATCGGCGTGCTGAGCAGCGAGCCGAACACGCCGCCGTTGGTGATCGTGAACGTGCCGCCGCGCAGGTCCTCGAGCGTGAGCGTGCCGTCCTGGGCGCGCTGCGCGAAGTCGCGGATGCTCTGCTCGATCTGCGGGAAGGTCATGCGGTCGGCGTCCCGAAGCACCGGGACCACGAGGCCGCCTTCGGCCCCGACCGCGATGCCGATGTCGAAGTAGTTCTTGTAGACGATCTCGTCGCCCTGGATCTCGGCGTTGAGGGCCGGGAAGGCGCGCAGCGCCGCGATCGTGGCCTTGACGAAGAACGATGACAGTCCGAGGCTGACGCCGTAGGCCTTCTTGAACTCCTCCTTGCGCCGTTCACGAAGCGACTGGATCTGCGACATGTCGGCCTCGTTGAACGTCGTCAGCATCGCCGCCGTCTGCTGCGCCTCGACGAGGCGGCGGGCGATCGTCTGCCGCCGTTTCGTCATCCGGACGCGCCGTTCGGTGCGATCGCCGGTCGTCGGCGGTGCAATCGGCCGTTCGGGTGTCGGTGCAATCCGGCTTTCGCGTGCCGGCGCGGCCTGCGCTTCACGCGCCGGCTCGCCCCGCCGAAGCTCCTGAGGAGCGGGCGCGGGCGCGGCGATTGCGTTCCGCACGTCCTGTTTCGTGACGCGGCCGCCTGCGCCCGTGCCCTGGACGGTGCCGAGGTCGACCTTGTGATCCTCGGCCATGCGGCGCGCCGTCGGTGTGGCCCTGCGTTGTTCGGCCGGGGTCGCCGGCGGTGCCGAGGCCTGAGCCGGTGCGGGCGCCGCAGCCGGTGCCGCGGGCGCCGCCGCGCGCGTGTCGGCCGGCGGGGGCGCGGCAGGACCGGCGCCGCTTTCATCGACGACCGCGAGCAGCTCGCCGATCTTGACGTCCTCGCCTTCCTTCCGCTCGATGCTGGCGATCACACCAGCCTTCTCCGCGCTCAGCTCCAGGTTGGTCTTCTCGGTTTCCAGCTCCACCACCGGATCGCCGACCTCGACCCGGTCGCCGGGCTTCTTCAGCCATTTGGCGATGCGGGCCTCGACGATGGACTCTCCGAGGACAGGGACGACAATGTTGGACATAGGAGACGGTCAGCGCTGCGACCCGGTCAGCGCCCGGGCCGGCTTCGACAGCACCTTCGGCGATTGCGGCGCGTGGCTGTCGAGATCGAAGGCGCGCTCGACGATGGCGCGCTGATTGAGTTGATGCCACGCCGACGATCCTTCCGACGGGCTGGCGCTGCGGGCGCGGCCGATGTAGCGGAGCGGATAGCGGTCGCCGATCAGCTCTTCCAGGTTCGGGCGCATGAAGTCCCACGCGCCCATGTTCTCCGGCTCTTCCTGCAGCCAGACGAGGTCCCGCGCCGCCGGGTAGCCGTCGAGCACGGCGCGCAGCGCGACGCCCGGGAACGGGGCGAGCTGCTCGACGCGGATCAGGGCGACGTCGGGCCGGTTCTTGCGGTGCTCGCTGGCGATCAGGTCCACGTACACCTTTCCGCTGCACAGCACGATGCGCTTGATGCTCTTCGCCCGCTTCCTCGCGTCCTCGTCGTCGATGACCGACTGGAAGCGGCCCGTCTCGAGCTCGATCGGCGCGGAGGCCGTCGCGGGATGACGCAGCAGGCTCTTCGGAGTGAGCACGAACAGCGGCAGCGGATCGGTGAGGAGGAGCTTGGCCTGCCGGCGCAGCAGATGGAAGTACTGCGCCGCCGTGGTGCAGTTCACCAGCCGCAGGTTGGTGCCCGACGACGCCTGCAGGATCCGCTCGGGTCTGGCGCTCGAGTGCTCCGGGCCCTGGCCTTCGTAGCCGTGCGGCAGCAGGAACACGAGCGAGGGCCGCAGGCCCCACTTGGCGCGCGCCGACGTCACGAACTGGTCGAGCATCACCTGCGCGCCGTTGATGAAGTCGCCGTACTGCGCCTCCCAGATGACGAGGTGCGACGGCTCCTGGATGTTGTAGCCGAACTCGAAGCCGACCGTGCCGTTCTCGCTGAGCGGGCTGTTGTGAATCTCGAACGATGCCTTCGCCTGCGGGAAGCTCTGGAGCGGCACGAAGCGCGCGCCGTTCGTCGAATCGTAGAACACCGCGTGGCGGTGGCTGAACGTGCCGCGCTCGACGTCCTCGCCGGTCAGCCGGATCGGGATGCCGTCGGCGAGGGTGGTGGCGAAGGCCAGCTCCTCGGCCGCGGCCCAGTCGATGGTGCGCTCCGTGGGGTTGTCGAACATCGCCTTGCGCCGTTGGCGGCCGCGCTCCAGCTTGTTGTGGAAGGTGAAGCCGGGTGGCGCCGCCAGCAGCGCGTCGTTGATCTCGCGCAGACGCTCGACGGGCACGCCGGTCTCGGTCTTGGCGGCGATTCCGGCCGGCGCAGGCTCCGACACCGGCGGCACGTAGTCTTCCTCGGGCTTGAGCGAGGCGAGCGCCTGTTCCAGCTCGGTGAAATACTTCTTCACCATCTGCTGGGACTCCTCGCGCGTGATGACGCCCTGCTGCTCGAGCTGTTCGGCGAACTTCTCGCGCACCGTCTTGTGCGACGTGATGCGCTTGTACATCAGCGGCTGCGTGAACGCGGGCTCGTCGCCTTCGTTGTGGCCGTAGCGGCGATAGCCGATCAGGTCGATCAGGAAGTCGAGGCCGAAGCGCGCGCGGTACTCCCAGGCGAGGCGGGCGGCCTCGAGGCACGCCGCCGGATCGTCGGCATTGACGTGGACGATCGGGATCTTGAAGCCGCGCGCCAGGCCGCTGGCGTAGCTGGTGCTGTAGGACTCGTCGGGCGTCGCCGTGAATCCGAGCTGGTTGTTGGCGATGATGTGGATCGTGCCCGAGGTCTCGTAGCCGGCGAGCCGCGACAGGTTCAGCGTTTCAGCAACGATGCCCTGGCCCGGGAAGGCGGCATCGCCGTGGATCAGAATCGGCAGCGTCAACACGCCGTCGAACCGCGGCGGGCCCGGCCGGTCGGTCACCGTTCCGGCGGCTCTCGCCATGCCCACCACCACGGGATCCACCGCCTCCAGATGGCTGGGATTCGGCGGCATCGTCACGTAGGTGTGGCCCACCGGGCCGGCGGTGCTGGCGCCGGCGTGATACTTCACGTCGCCCATCCAGCCGAGATCCATCCGCAGCGCGTCGACGGCAACCGGGTCCTTGAACTCGGCGAGTATCTGCGTGTACGGCTTCTCGAGGATGTGGGCGAGGACGTTGAGACGCCCGCGATGGGCCATGCCGATGATCGTGTGACGGGCGCCGTGGGTGGCGGCGCCGGCGATCAGCGAATCGAGGATCGGCACGAGCATGTCCAGGCCCTCGATCGAGAAGCGCGTCTTGCCGGGGAACGTCCGGTGGAGGAATCGTTCGAAGACCTCGACCTGCGTCAGGCGATCGAGCAGCGCCCGCGCGCTGGGCGGATCCATCGGCGGCAGGAATCGCCCCGACTCGGCGGCGTGGCGGAGCCAGGTACGCTCCTCGGGCACGAACACGTGCGAGTAATCGAAGCCGGTGGTCGAGCAGTAGATGCGGCGAAGCTTCTCGATGGCTTCGTAAGCGTTGGACGAGTTCTCGGCGACCGGGCCGCCGACCAGGCTTGCCGGAAGCCGCTTCAGGTCGTCGTCGGTGATGCCGTGCGCGCGCGGTGAGAGCGACGGGTCGCCCGGCGGATCGGATCCCAGCGGGTCGACGCGCGCCGCGAGGTGGCCGTAGCGCCTGATGGATTCGGCGAGATTGGCGGCGCCCACGATGACGTGGACGTCGGGAACGGCGGCGCCGGCGGCGGGAGCGGCAGGGCTTGGCGCCGGCCTCTGCGGACCTGCCAACGCGTCGACGTCGGCGGGCGTCCAGGATTGAAAGACCTCACGCGTCGCCGGATCGACCGACTCGGGATTCTGCCGGTAGCGCTCGTAGAGTTCGAGTACGTAGCCGGCATTCACTCCCTCGAACGGCCCCAATGTCATAACCTTTCTATCCTACCCTGCCCACCGGTCACACGTCCGACTTGACAGACGACCGCTGATGCGCCCTGCGGCGAAACTGCGCATGATTCGACTGATTGGCATCGACGTGGACGGCACGCTGCTCGACAGCGAGGGTCAGCTGCCGGCTGAGAATCGGGACGCGATTCATGCCGCGGTCGCTTCCGGCGTCCACGTGGCGCTCGTCACCGGGCGCAGCTATCCCTTCGTCCGTCCGGTTGCGGCCACGCTCCCCTCATCCATAACGCTTATCGTCAGCAACGGCGCGGTCGAGAGGGGCATGGACGGCTCCCGGCTGGCCCGGCGCCTGCTCGACCGGCGGGTCGCCGAACGTGTGCTGCATGCGATGCGCGACTACCGCGACGCCACGGCTCTGGTGTTCGATCGCGACGCCGAGCGCCAGGTGGTCTTCGAAACCATGGACTGGGACCATCCCGGACGGCAGAAGTACTGGTCGCGCAACAACTCGCACATCGCCAGAGCAGTGCCGCTCGAATCCGCGCTGACCGAGGATCCGATTCAGGTGATGTTCAACGGCTCGGTCGAGCTGATGCGGCCGCTGGCGGATCTGCTGCGGCGCCTCCGCCTTCGCGCCGCGCCGGGGGAGCAGGCGCGCGTGCACCCGGCCTCGGAAGGCGAGCTCCTCGAGTACTCGGTGCTCACGACCGAATACGTGCACCGGGACTTCACGCTGGTCGACGTGACGTCGCCGACGGCGACGAAAGGCCACGGGCTGGCGTGGCGCGCCGGGCAGATGCGGCTGACCAGGGACGAGGTGATGGCGATCGGCGACAACTTCAACGACCTCGAGATGCTCGAGTTCGCCGGTGTTCCGGTGGTGATGGAGAACGCCGTCCCGGAGTTGAAGAACCGCGGCTGGCACGTGACCGGATCGCAGAATGCGGCCGGGGTTGCGCAGGCGATCGAGCAGTTCGTCCTCTGCCGCCGTTGATCGCTCTACCTGATTCCTGAAACCTGATTCCTTGAAACCTGATACCTGATACCTGATACCTGATACCTGATACCTGAAACCTGAAACCTGAAACCTGAAACCTGATTCCTGATTCCTGGCCGATCGCTACTGGCCCCAGGCCGGGCGCGTCTGCAGCACGCCGAAGAACGCCCGCAGCTCCTCGTCCCACACGTTCCACGCATGTTCGCCGGCGGGGATCTCGTGATACTCGTGCGCGACCGCGTGTTCCTTCAGCCGCATCACGAACTGCCGGCTCGCGCCGAGCAGCCCGTCGGCCGTGCCGCAGGACACGTAGAAGTAAGCGGGGGACCCCGCGGCAGCGGCCAGCGCGTCGCCGAGGTCCGTCTGCAGCGCGGCGCTGAATGCGCCGACGATTCCGAACCGCCCGGGATGACGCAGGGCGGTCGTCACGGCAATGCGGCCGCCCATCGAGATGCCGGCAATCGCCCGCGACGATGGCGAGGCGATCGTCCGATAGCCGGCGTCCACGAAGTCGACGAGCTCCGAGGCGACGTAGGCGTGGTATCGCGCCTGGGCATCGGCCGGCATGGCGCTGTAGTTCCGATCCGCGGCGGGCATCACGAAGATCGCCTCCTGCCGGCGCGCCAGCGGCGGGAAGATCCGGCGCGCCATGAACGCGGTGTGATCCTGGCCGCCGCCGTGGAACAGATACACCACCGGGTAGCGGCGGCTGGAGTCATCGTCATAGCCGGCGGGCAGCAGGACCGAGAAGATCCGCTGGGTGCCGAGCAGTGCGCTCGTGTGGCGGACCGTCCGCGCCTGGCCGGCGGCGAACGAGGCGGTGAGCGCGAGGACCGCGAGCGCGGTGCAGAGCAGGAGAGTCATCTCCGAGCTCCGTGGAGCACTCTACACTGACTGCCCCCCCCCTCCGCGCCTCCGCGCCTCCGCGTTCGTGTTGCACGTGCAGTCAGTGAAAGTTGCCGAACGAAGCCAGAGCCGCCGCCCGCACTTCGTAAGGGATCAGACGAAACGTAGAGAGGATGTGCTCGAACTCGGCTGCGTTCAGCCCATACGCGTGCGCGCAGAGCGCCTGCAGCTGCACGTACTCCTCGGTCTCTTCGACCGGCACCTGCCAGCGGCTCAGCGTTGCCGACAGCGTGGCGAGCCTGTCGAACAGGACGTCGCCCTCGCGCAGGACCGGGACCGCGAGCCGCGCCATCAGGCTGGCGGTGACGTGAGTGTTGACCCGCAGCCGTATCAGGTAGTTGGCGACGAAGCTGTTGAGGAGCGCGCAGAGCACGTGCTGCGCGGCGAGCGGCAGACGGGTCTTGAGGCAGAACAGCGTGTGGGTGGTGACGGCCCGCGCCGGGACGATCGCCGCGATCAGGGTCAGCCGGTTGCCGGCGCTGGCCACGTCGCGATACGCGAGCCGCGCGCGGCGCGGGAGGACGCGAATCGCGGCACGCGGATCGAGCTGAAGCGGGCATCGGTCGAGCGACACCCGGAACGGGTCGACCTGCTTGCCTTCGACGACCGGCCGCGCCTCGCGCTCGCCGGTCGCGGCAACGAACGCATGGCGATCGTCGCTGGCATTGAGCTCGCGGCCGAACTGCACGTGCCAGCCGGCCTCGTCGCCCAGCCGCGGCGTGCGGGCGGTGATGCGCTCGACGATGGCTAGATCGAACGGCGTGGCGATCTCGGGAATGCCGAGGTCGTCGGCGCCGGATATCTGCTCGATGAGCCCACGCGTCAGCGTCATCGGCGCCCCTGCCGTGTCCTCCGCGATGTCGCTGAGACGCGTGATCCCGAACCGGCACCGCAGCGCCTGCGTCGGACGCCCGGGCGTGCACGTCAGCAGCACGAAACGTGTGCTGCGATGAATCGGGAAGATGCCCTCGCGATTGTCCAGACCCGTCATCGTGTCCACGTCGGCGTGATCGAAGAGATGACGCCGCAGCGGCGCGGCGCCGGCGTCGGCGGCCAGGCCTGCCGGCAGCACCAGCCCGATGCGGCCGCCGCGCCGGACGAGCTGCATCGCCCGCTCGAGAAATAGCTGATAAAGGTTTGCGTGCGCCGCGCCGTCGATCCGATAGATCCCCGACTCGCGAACGAAGCTCGTGAGCGAGCGCGCGGCTGCCTTGCGCGCCGCCCGAACCTCGTCTCCTCCCGAGTCGCCGCGCACCATCTCCCACGGCGGGTTCCCGATTACGGCATCGAACCCTCCGTCCGGCCGCCGGCGGCCCTCTGCATCGAGAAACACCTCGGGGAACACGAGCGGCCAGTGAAGGAATCGATGGTGCGACGCGATGGCGTCAGACCGGTCGAGAAAGGCCGCGCTGATCCGGTCAGGCAGCGCGCACGTGCCGTCGAGCAGTCGGGCCGCAAGCTCGCGGAACGTGCCGCGATCGGGCGGCACGCCGTCGGTCCAGAACCATCCGGCGCACCACAGGTCCATCACCCGCCTCCACGTCGTCAGCGACGAGTCCTTCGCGTGAAGCGACGCCAGCGTTCGTTCCTTCTCGCGAACGATCGCGGCGGTATCGTCCGGCTGCGCGGTGAGCAGCTCGCGAACGCGAATCGCCTCGCCGACCGCCGTGTGCAGGCTCCCGTCGGGGAACAGCGGCAGTTCCTGCTGCCGCCGGCCCCGCCCCGCGCCGCCGCCGGGTTGCCGGCGCAGATCCTCGGGCGACGCGCCGACCAGGCTGTTGCCCGGGACGAGGTGATGGTCGAGAAAGGACAGCGGCTTGTCGGCGGCGAGCGTCGCCAGCCACAGGGAGAGACGGGCCAGCTGCACCGCCATGGGATTGAGGTCGACTCCGAACAGGCATCGCGATGCGACGTCGCGGCGAAGCGCAGCCCGATCGGCCGGCGTCACATCCGGCGCGTGCCACGCGCCTTCCTCGATCAGTCTCTCCTCGACGATGGCGCTCAGGTAGCGGCAGGCGGCGACCAGGAAGGCGCCGCTGCCCATGGCGGGATCGAGAATCCTCAGGCCGAGGATCTCGTCCGATCCCCGCCCGCTGACGAGCGGCTCCAGCGTCCGGCGGACCAGCACGCTCGTGAGCGCCCGCGGCGTGTAAAAGGTGCCGCTCGACTTGCGGACGTCGCGCGTTCGGAGCAGCGTGACGTCGCAATCGGACGCGGGCTCGTAGTCGAGAACGCGCTCGTAGACCGCGCCAAGCTGCTCGACGTCCAGATCGCCGTATACGATGCGCGAGCGAGCCGCAGGGCGCTTCGAGCGAGGCCCGCCCGTCGCCCGCGTGGTGCTCACCGCCACCACTGCCTGTCCCATCACCGCGTCGGCAATCGGAGTCCGGTCGAACGCGTCTGCCTGCGCCGGCGAGAAGAGGCGGCCGTTGAACGCCGTCACCCGGAGCTCGCCCATGCTGCAGCCGGCATGTGCCAGGCGCGAGATCGCCTGAATGGCCTGCCAGAGTCCTCGATACCGCTGACCGCGCAGCAGCGTGGCCACGATGGCGTCGAGGCTGTAGCGGTCGCGGTAGACGGGATGCCAGAGCGGGAGCAGGCCGCGGGCCTCGGCAAAAAGCAGGAACAGCACGCGGTAGAGCACCGTGAGCGACTGCTCGAAGATCACGGGCATCGGCGGGCGTCGCCTTCTGCCTGCCAGCGTTCCCGCGATCAGCGCCAGCGCCTCGAGCACGCCGTCTCCGAGCGCCCGGCACACCTGAACGCCATGTCGGCGGGAGAGATCGACGAGGCGATCGAGCAACGGAACGTCGCCTGCGAGCGCGTCCGCGCTCAGCAGCGTCCACAACAACTGCCGGGCGAGCGGCTCGCGGCCGATCGCGAGGCAATCGAACTCGAGATACTCCCGCGACCACGTCCGCCGGGCGTCGACGAGCCTGACCGACCGCCCGTTGCAGCCGATGCACCACCGGGCGTCGCCCGCAATCGCGTGGAGGACCGATGCCCGCCAGAAGCGATCGAGCGGCTCTGGCCATGCGGCGACCAGTACCGCGGCGTACGAGGCGCCGGCCCGGACCTGGATCACGCAGCGATCGCGCTCGTCGAGCCGCCGGACGATCGTGAACCCGAGGAGCTCGAGCAGCGGGAGGGCGGCCACATCGGCGACGGCGCGCACGGCCGACGCGGCACCGAGGGTGTGCTCGATCCGGTGCGCCCACGCGCTGAGGGCGGCGGCGACGCGCGGCGGCACCGTCCTGGACTCGGGCATCCCCGGCAGCACGTCTCCGGCAAACCCGCTGCTGATCAGGCTGCCTCGTACGCCGGGGATCATCGTCCCAGGAGCGCCAGCACCAGGCGCCGATCGACGATCGCCGAGGATTGCCGCGCAAGCTCGGCAAGGCGGGTGGTCGACCAGGCCAGGGCTTCATCGAGCGTGGCGTTCTGCGCTGCGGCGGCACGCTCGGCGCGGCGGTCGAACAAGCCCGGCTGTATGAGCGCGGCGGCCAGCCGCGCGCGTTCGTCGCGGAGCCCAGCGGCGATCGCCCGTTCGCGCTTGCATGCGAGCGCGTGCGACGGTCGAAAGGCGGCGACAAACGAGGCGAGCAGGGCCGCCGACCGCGCATCCACCACCGGGCCGGCCGTTGCCGCCAGTTCCTTTGCCGCGCGCCGGATCGCGTCGTGCGATATGGCCCTAGCGTTCGCCCTCCGGCGTATGCCGATGACCGTCGTCCAGAGAGGCTGCGCATCCGGATCCTCGAAGACGAGACCATAGATCCAGTCCTCGATCGGCGGCCGCCGCCGGCGGTCCACCGCGATTACCGGCTGGTCCTCGAATTCGTACCGGGCACTGCCAGCGGCGAGCCGACGCACGAGGTTCAGCCGCTCCGCCTCCGCGCTCGCGCGCGAACGCAGATCGGTGACGATGATCCCCGGTTGCGCCGCCGCGTCCGAGCGGTGATCCAGGGGCGCTGCGGATGCCTCCGTGGCCCCGTCATGCTCCTGCCCGATTGCTGCCGCGGAAATCTCCTGCTCCCAATCGGGCGAGCGCATGCCGTCGAGGACGTCGTCCACGCGGCGCGCCCGTTCCAGCAGAGACGCGACGGATTGCTCCTCGCACGTATCGGCGCCGAGCAGGTGGATGGCGTGAACGCGTCTTTGCTGACCGAGACGGTCGACACGGCCGATCCGCTGCTCGAGACGCACGGGCGTCCACGGCAGCTCGAGATTGATCACCAGCCGGCAGTGGTGATGGAGGTTGAGCCCTTCGCTGGCGGCGTCGGTGGCGAGCAGCACGCCGGCCTTGCCGGCGGAGAACCTCCCGAGCACGGCGCCCCGCTCGGCGGCGGTCATCCCACCGTGCAGCTGTACGGGTTCGAAGACGCGAAGCTCGGACGCGAGCCGGTCGAGGGTGTCCCGGTACTCGGTGAACACGATTGCCGGCTCACGTGCGCGGCGGAGCAGGCGCGCCAGCGCCCGCGGCTTGGCTTCGTGCGTCTGCGCCAGCCGGGCGAGCTCGAGGACGTGTTCGAGCCAGCGCCGTTCCTCTGCACGATCCGGGAGCCCCGGGGCGCTCAGTTCGATCGACGGCGACTCGTCGCCTCCGGCTTCGTCGCCGAACGGAAGCGGCACCTGCCATGGCTCGAGCGATCCGTCGACGCTCAACAGCCGCAGACGCGTTTCCAGTGATCGCGCGAGCGACCAGGCGCTGCTGCACGCGCGGCGAGCCAGCACCGTCATGGCGAGACGCGCGCCGGAGGCCGCACCGGCTGCCTGTTTCCACACCAGCCTCGCGTAGGCCATCAACGCGCCGTGCATCCTGGCCTCGACCGGACTCGGCCGCACGCGAATCGAGACCGTATGCCGCGCGATGGCCATGCCCACGTCGCGCCGCGTCCGCCGGAACACGGCGATCGGGAACTGGCGCGCGAAGTCGCCCAGCGATGTCAGCCGGTTGAACGCGGCATCGTCGCCCGAGTGCGGCGTGGCGGTGAGGAGCACGAGCGTTCGGGCCCGGCGCGCGAGCATCGCGGCGACCGTGGCGCGGTCCGATCGCCCGGCGAGTGCGTGCGCTTCGTCGAACACCACGGCGTCCCAGATCAAGGCTTCGAGCCCGCGGACGACTTCGGCCCGCTTCACGTAATCCAGCGAGGTCAGGATCACGCCCGGGATCGACCACGGGTTTCCGTTCCACTGGCCCGCATGACGGGTGATGGACGCGGAATCGAGCAGCATGGCCTCGAGCTCGAACCGCTCGCGCAGCTCCCGCTGCCACTGCTGCCGCAGCCCCGCCGGCGCAACCACGAGCACCCGGCCGCCTGGGCGTCGCTCCAGCAGCTCGCTGATGATCAGCCCCGCTTGCACCGTCTTGCCGAGCCCGACTTCATCCGCGATCAGCACCCGGGCAGCGATGCCGTGGAGGATCGCGAGCACCGGTTCGAGCTGGAACGGCAGCACCGCGAGGTCGGCGCGCACAGGCACGCGAAGCGCGGCGAAGGACGGCGTGGCTTCGGACAGCATCGATCGGGCGATGCGCCGCCAGGCTCGGGGACCGACGATGCGCGGCGTGTCGGGCGAGGGCAGCGTCTCGATCGGCTCGTAGGGGAGGAGGAACGAGGCTCGTACTCCGCGGTTGCCGGATCCGCGTCCGCGAACCTCGAGGATCGATCCCCGGGCGCCGGCGACGTGCCGCTGGACGACCCACGACTCGCCGCGGACGCGGACGACCTGCCCGGGTCGAAGGACGGAGGCTGCCGGCATGCCCGCCGCGATTGCAGGCGGCGTTCCCGCGCCAATGTGGGGCAAACAGGCGCATTCGCCCGAACCTGTCGCAGAACGTGCGAGATGCGGGCGCCGCGCGCCGCGCAGATTCTGCGAGCGAGGGAAGGCCTCTAGTCCGCCAGCCTGGCGACGGTCGCGCCGAGGTGCGAGTCGGCGGCGTCCCAGAACTCCACGACGAGGGGATGCTGGTCGAGCGTCTTCTGGACGATGCCGCGCTGAACGCCCCGGCCGCGTCCGTGGATCAACCGCACCTCGCGAAGACCAGCCTCGTGCGCCGCGTGGATGTACTCGGTGACCACCGACGACACGTCGCGGGGGGCGAACGTATGGAGATCGAGGGTGGGTTCTATCGGAATCCTCACGGCCATGGCTCGAGGTCCGGCGTCATGTAAAAAAATGTCGCAGCGAGCTCCGCTGCCGGGATGGCCGAAGGTCGATCGAGGCCCGAGTCACGACGCCTGGTACGAGGCGGTGACGACGGTCTTCATGCCGCCGCGGACCGCGAAGTCGCCGACGACGGTCATGCGGCGAGGCTGGCACGCCTTGACGAGGTCGTCGAGGATCGTGTTGGTGGCCGCCTCGAAGAAGATGCCGCGATTGCGGAACCCGAACATGTAGTACTTCAACGACTTCAGCTCGATGCACTTCTGGTCGGGCACGTAGGTGATGCGGATCTCGCCGAAGTCGGGCAGACCGGTTTTCGGACAGACTGAGGTGTACTCAGGACAGCTGATCGAGATTTCGTAGTCGCGTTCGGGTCGAGGATTCGGAAATGTCTCGATCGTCACCTCGCTTGACATATGCGAAAAATTCTAGCACTTTGGGCCGAAAACGCTGGATCGCGCGTTGACACGTCTTCGCGCGCGAGCTAGCATTGCAACGCTTTCCACGAGTTTCCGCGGCAGTGTGACGCGCGCCAACTGCAGTGCGGCCCGGCTATGCGCGCACCAGCACAAGGGGGGACGTGATGGCAGAGGCCCGCAGAATGGGCAAATCAGAACTGTTCTCTCACTTCGCCGAGCGCTTCGAAGTGAAGCGCACGCAGGCGCGTGAGTTCTTCGAGGAGCTGACCACGCTCTCGGAGAAAGAGCTGAAGCGCTCGGGTGAGTTCGTGCTGCCCGGGATGGTGAAGCTCGTCGTTCAGAAGCGGAAGGCACGGATGGGCCGTAACCCCGCGACCGGCGAACAGATCAAGATTCCGGCCAAGACGGTCGTCAAGGCGCGCATCGCGAAGCAGCTCAAGGATGCGGTGCTCCCGAAGAAGTAGCTCGACGCGGTCGCGAACCATCCCCCCTTGTGAGTTTGACCCGGCGCCGGCAGGTGCGCCGGGTTTCTTTTCGTACGGGGGTCGTGGCGCGGCTAGTCGCCGCGGATCTTCCGGGCCAGCTCGCGAATCTCGAGCTTGTCGATCTTGAACTTCAGCGTGCTGAGCGGGATGCCGAGCGCGCGCGCGGTGGCCGTCACGTTCCAGCCCGATTTCTCGAGCGCACGGATGATGAAGTTGCGCTCGAAGATCGACACCGCGCGCTCCAGCTGGTTCTCGCTGCTCGGCGCGTTCGTTTCGATCTGCGCCACGTGCAGCTCGTACGGCAGGTCCTCGTCGGTGATCCATTCCTTGTCGGAGACGGCGACGAGGCGCTCGATCAGGTTCTCCAGCTCGCGGATGTTCCCCGGCCACCAGTAGCGGCTCAGGATCTGCATCGTCGACTCGGCGATGCCCTGGATGTTGCGCCGGAACCGCGTGTTGTAGCGGCGCAGGAAGAAGCGCGCCAGCTCCGGCAGGTCCTCGATGCGATCGCGCAACGCCGGCATCTTGATCGGGACGACGTGCAGCCGATAGTAGAGGTCCTCGCGGAACCTGCCTTCCTTGACCGCCTTCTCGAGATCGACGTTGGTGGCCGCGATCAGCCGCAGGTTGGTCCGGATCGGGTGCATGCCGCCGACGCGCTCGATCTCCTGTTCCTGGATGGCGCGCAGCAGCTTGGCCTGCAGCTCGTAGCGGAGGTCGCCGATCTCGTCGAGGAACAGCGTCCCGCCCGAGGCGAGCTCGAACTTGCCGATCTGCTGACGGATCGCGCCGGTGAAGGCGCCCTTCTCGTGTCCGAACAGCGTGCTCTCGACCAGCTCCTTGGGAATCGCGGCCAGGTTGACCGCGACGAACGGCGCGCTCGGATCGCCGCTGCTGCGATGAATCAGGCGCGCGAGCAGCTCCTTGCCCGTGCCGCTCTCTCCCAGGATCAGCACCGTGACCGGCGTCGACGCGATGCGCTGCACCTTGGCGATGATGTCGCGCATCGCCTGGCTCGGACCGACGACGAACTCGCGGTCGGTGGTCTCCGCCACCTCTTCCCGCAGCCGGACGACGTCGCGTCGGAGGTCCTGGCGTTCGCCGGCGTGGAGGAGCAGCGTGCGCAGCGATTCGTGGTCGACCGTCTTCGGCGTGTAGTGATAGGCGCCGAGCCGCGTCGCTTCGATCGCCAGCTCGACGTCCTGCGAGTCGGAGACGACCACCACCTCGACGTGGGGGAAGTTCTCCTTGACGATCTTGAGCACCTCGAAGCCGCTGATGCCGGGAAGGTTCGCCTCGAGGACCATCAGGTCCACGCCTTCCTTCTCCATCATCTGCAGCGCGCCTTCACCCGTGCCGGCGCGCAACACGCGGAGATCCCGGCGCAGCAGTCCGGCGAGCGATTCGCGCATGGCCTCGTCGTGATCGACGATCAGTACGGTCTTGCGTCGGTCGGGCATCGAAGAGGCGAGTATAGTATGGAGTTTTATGCCTACCGCCTACGATGTGATCGTGATCGGCGCCGGAACCGGCGGCTACGTCGCCGCGATCCGGGCCTCACAGCTGGGAATGAAAGTGGCCGTGGTCGAGAAGCAGAAGGCGCTCGGCGGCACGTGCCTCATTTGGGGCTGCATCCCGACCAAGGCGCTGCTCGAGCACGCGCATGCGCTGAAGATCGTGCAGAACGCCAGGGAGTGGGGCGTGATGCTCCCCTACGGTGCCCCGGCCATCGACATGAAGCAGGTGCACACGCGCAAGGACAAGATCGTCACCGGCCTGACCAAAGGCATCGAGTACCTGTTCAAGAAGAACAGGATCGACTGGATCAAGGGGACCGCCCGTCTGCTCGGCAAGGGCAAGGTCGAGGTGTTCGAGGGCGACAAGCAGACGCTCGAGGCGCGCGAGATCATCGTCGCCACCGGATCGCAGCCCCGCAGCGTGCCGTCGGTGCAGATCGACCGCGACCGCATCATCACCAGCGATGAAGCGATTCACCTGAAGGAAGTGCCCGAATCGCTGGCGATCATGGGGAGCGGCGCGGTCGGCGTCGAGTTCGCCTCGATCTTCCGCCGCTTCGGCAGCGAGGTGACGATCATCGAGCTGCTGCCGCGGCTCGTGCCGGTCGAGGACGAAGCCGTTTCGGCAGAGCTCGAGAAGTCGTTCAAGAAGCAGGGCATCACCGTGCTGACGTCGACGAAGGTGACCAGGGCGACGGCGTCGGGCACCGGGGTCACGATCGAAGCCGAGGGCGCCGATGGGAAGCCGCTCACGATTTCGGCGAGCCGGCTGCTCGTGGCCACCGGCCGCGGTCCGGTGACGACGGGCCTGGGCGCCGAGGAGCTCGGCATCGAGATGGAGAAGGGCTACATCAAGGTGGACGAGATGTATCGCACCTCCGTCCCGAACATTTCAGCGATCGGCGACGTCATCACGCTCGGCACCGGCGCGCACCCGCAGCTCGCCCATGTGTCGTCGATGGAAGGCGTGCTCGTCGCCGAGCGGCTCGCCGGCCGGCAGGTTCAGCCGTTGAACTACGACCACGTTCCCGGCTGCACGTATTGCGATCCCGAGATCGGCAGCGTCGGCCTGACCGAAGCCGAAGCTCGGCAGCGCGGCTACGACGTGCGCGTCGGGCAGTTCCCCTTCGGCGTTCTCGGCCGGGCCAAGATGGCGGGCGAAGGCGAGGGGTTCGTCAAGATCGTGGCCGATAAGAAGTACGATGAGGTGCTGGGCGTGCACATGATCGGCCCGCGGTCGACCGAGCTCGTCGCCGAAGCGGTGCTGGCGCTGCGGCTCGAGTGCACGGTCGAGGAACTGACGAAGACGATTCACGCGCATCCGACGTTCTCGGAGGCGGTGGCGGAAGCAGCTCACGCGGCGCACGGTGCCGCGATACATATCTGATGGCCCGAGGCCGGGGGGCTCTGGTCTTTTCCGAGGGCTGGAGGCCGCCGGGCTGAAGACCGAAGACCAGGAGACCATGCCCACACCGGTCGTGATGCCCCAGATGGGGGAGTCGATCGCCGAAGGCACGATCGTCCGCTGGATCAAGCAGGTGGGCGATTCGGTCGATCGCGACGAGCCGCTGTTCGAGATTTCCACCGACAAGGTCGACGCCGAGATCCCGGCGCCGGCGGCCGGCGTGCTGACCGAGATCAAGGTGCCGGCCGGCGAAACGGTTGCGGTGAACGAGGTGGTCGCCACGATTGCCGACCCGTCGGAAGTCGCCAGGCCCGCCGCGGCGCCCTCCGAGGCGGCCGCCGCCACCGCCTCGGCGCAGCCCCAGGCCGACGGAGCAGGACCGGCGCAGAAGAAGGTGCCGCCGACACCGCGGGCGAACGGCCGTGAGGCGGCGCCGCCCGCCCAGGCCGCACCCGCTGCTCCGACCGGCCAGGACGAGATCCGCCGGCAGCGCTCGTCGCCGCTCGTCCGCCGCATCGCCCGGGAGCACAACGTCGACATCTCGCAGATCCACGGCTCGGGGCTGGGCGGGCGCGTCACCAAGCACGACATCCTCGGCTACATCGAGTCCGGCGAGGCCGCCCGCAGGGCAGCTGCCGCGCCGGCCGAAACCGCGCCGCGTGCCGCGGCCAGAGCCGCGGCGCCCGAAGCCGGCAGGGCGGCGCAGCGCCCGGAGCCGCGCACTCCCGCGTACCGCGAGGGCGACCGCGTCGTCATCGAACCGCTCTCGGTGATGCGCAGGAAGATCGCCGAGCACATGGTGATGAGCCGCCGCACGTCGGCCCACGTGCACTCGGTCTTCCATGTGAACTTCTCGACCGTCGCCCGCATTCGCGAGCAGAAGAAGGCCGAGTACGCGGAACTGGGGACGAAGCTCACCTACATGGCCTTCATCGCCAAGGCCGTGATCGCCGCGCTTCGCCGCTTCCCGATCGTCAACGCCTCGCTGGACGAGGACAACATCATCTACAAGAAGGACATCAACCTCGGCATCGCGGTCGCGCTCGAGGGAGGCCTGATCGTGCCGGTGATCAAGCACGCCGACGAGAAGAACCTGCTCGGGCTGAGCCGCGCGATCGCCGATCTCGCCGAGCGCGCACGGTCCAAACAGCTCAAGCCGGAGGAAGTGCAGGGCGGCACGTTCACGATCACCAATCCCGGCCAGTTCGGCTCGCAGTTCGGGATGCCGATCATCAACCAGCCGCAGGTGGCGATCCTCGGCGTCGGCACGATCGAAAAGCGCCCGGTCGTCGTCGACGATGCGATCGCGATCCGGACGATGGCCTACCTGACGCTCGGCTACGACCATCGGCTGATCGACGGCGCCACCGGCGACCAGTTCATGGCCGAGGTCAAGCATCAGATCGAAAACTTCGATATCAGCTCGGCGTAGGAAACGAAGGAGACGGAGGTACCCTCCGCCGCTCCGTTGCCCCTGCACATGCGCGAGATCGAAATCAGGCGCCTCGGCACCGTCCCCTACGATGAAGCGCTGGCCATGCAGCGCCAGCTCCTCGAGGAGCGCCGCGCAGGGCGTGTTCCCGACCTGCTCCTCCTCCTGCAGCATCCTCCAGTCATCACGCTGGGCGTGAAAGGCGACGGCGGCCGCGGCAACATCCTGGCCACCGATGCGCGGCTGGCGGAGCTTGGCATCACCGTGCACGAATCCGGCCGCGGCGGCGACGTGACGTATCACGGGCCGGGGCAGATCGTGGGCTATCCGATCCTCGACCTGAAGCCCGATCGCTGCGACGTGCATCGCTACGTCCGCGATCTGGAGGAAGTGATGATCCGCGTGTGCGCCGACTACGGCGTCACGGCAGGACGCATCAAGGGGCTGACCGGTGCATGGGTGGGCGCGGAGAAGATCGGTGCGATTGGCGTGAGGCTCTCGCGCTGGATCACGATGCACGGCTTCGCGTTCAACGTGAGCACCGACCTGGATCACTTCAAGCTGATCGTGCCGTGCGGGATCAGCGATCGCGGCGTGACGTCGCTCGAGCGCGCCACCGGACGCCAGCTCTCCCTGGGCGAGGTCGAAGAGAGGTTCATGGAGCGCTTCGGCGAGGTCTTCGAGCGGCAGCCGGTCTACGCACCGGTATCGCCGGCGTGAGCCGTGCGGGCAGGACCCTGCGGCGCTGACGCCGTCGTCCGCGTCATCAGCGCCTCGGCCACGCCGCGGCCGGCAACCCTGGTGACCTCGATGCGGATGTGATTCCAGGTGACGACGTCGCCGAGGAACGCCGGGCGCCCGAGCAGCAGCAGCACGAGGCCGCTGATGGTGGTCACCTTGGGATGCTCGAGCGGCCAGCCCAGCGCCTTCGACACTTCGTCGAGGCGTACCGTGCCGCGCACACGGATGCTGCCGTCGGATTCGCGAACGATCGCCGCGCGGCCGCGGCCCTCCTCGATGTCGCCGACCACCTCCTCGAAGAGGTCCTCCATCGTCACCAGCCCGGCCGTGCCGCCGTGCTGGTCCATCACCACCGCCATCTGCGCGCGGTAGCGGCGCATCGCGGCCAGCACCTCGTCCACGGGCGTCGGTCCCGGCACGTACGGCAGCGCCCTGGCCACACGTGCGGTGACCGGCTGGTTCGAGATGAGGTGACGCAGGACATCCTTGATGTGCAGGCTGCCGACGATGTGATCGAGGTCGCCGCTGTAGACGGGATAGCGGGTGTGCGCCTGCGTGCGGACGATGGCGCGGAGCTCGTCGGGCTCGCAGCCGACCGGAATGCCGACCACCAGCACGCGCGGCACCATGGCTTCGCCGGCCGTGCGATCGCCGAAGGCGAACAGGTCGCGGAGGATCTGGCCCGACTCGCCGCGCAGCAGCCCGCCCTCCTGGCTTTCCTGCACGATGTACTGCAGCTCCTCGGGCGTGTGGTAACGCTCGCGCTCGACCTCCTGCCGCCGCACGCCGACCAGCCGCAGCAATCCGTTGCCGAACGAGTTCAACGCGACGACCAGCGGCAGCAGCACGCGCTCGAGGGCGCGGATGATGGGCGAGACGTACAGCACGGTGCGATGCGGCCGCTGCAGGGCCAGCGCCTTCGGCACCATCTCGCCAATGACGATGTGCAGATACGTGAGCGCGCCGACGGCGACGATGCTCGCGATGGTGTGGCTGGCCACCCAGGAGGCCTGGCCGAGCGGCGCGAGCAAGCTGTCGATCCGGTCCGCCAGCCAGTGCTCGCCGTACATGCCCAGCCCGAGGCTCGCGACCGAGATGCCGATCTGGGTCGTGGCGATGTAGCGATCCTGCAGCTTCGGGTCCTCCAGAATCCGCAGGACCGCGCGCGCCAGGAAGCTGCCCTGCGACGCCTGGTGCTCGATGTTCGCGCGCGGGGCGCCGACGATGGCGAACTCCGCCGCGACGAACAGCGCGTTGGCGAGCAGCAGCAGGGCGATGACGCCGATGGGGAAGAGCAGCCCGCTCACCGTTCCGCCTCTCGCACGGCGGCTGGCAGCCGCCTCACCAGCACTGATTCGACGGCGCGGTCGGCCACGCGCTCGACTTCGAACTGGAGCCGCGCGATCTCGACGCGCTCGCCCGCATGCGGCAGATGGCCGAGCGCTTCGATGACCATGCCGCCGACGGTGGCGGCGTCGGTGTCCCACTCGGTGTCGAGGACCGCGGCTGCATCCTGAATCGCCATGCCGCCGGGCAGGCGGATGCGGCCGTCGGGGAGCGGCTCGGCCGCTGGATCGGCCGACTTGAACTCGTCGCCGACGTGCCCGAGGAACTCCGCGAGCACGTCTTCGAGCGTCAGCAGACCCGACGTGCCGCCGAATTCATCGATGACCAGGGCCTGATGCGAGCGGCGCTCGCGCAGCTCGTGCAGGACGCGGTCGGCGGTCACGCTCTCGTGCACCGTGGGGATCGGACGGATCAGGTCCGACAGCTCCATCGGTTCGCCCTCGCTCACGAACCAGCGCACCAGCTCCTTGGTGTGCAGGACGCCGACGATGTTGTCGAGCGAATCGCGATAGACCGGCAGCCGGGAATACGGGCTCTGCGCCACCATGCCGACGACTTCGTGCAGGGGCGTGTTGATGTCGAGCGCCGCGATGCGGCGGCGCGGCACCATCAGCTGCCTGGCGTGGCGGAGATTGAGCCGCAGGGCGCGCTGCAGCCGCCGGTGCTCGTCGGGTTCGAGCAGCCCGCCGTCGCGGCTCTCGGCGATGAGGAGCTCGATCTCGTCCGGCGAATGAATGTGGCGGTGGGCCTGGAACCCGGAGCCGAGCAGACGCAGGAGGAGGAGCGCCGTGCCGTTGAGGAACTTGATGAAGGGCCGGTAGATCCACAGCGAGCCGATCATCGGGATCAGCGTGTACAGCGACGTCTGGGTCGGGTATTGCAGCGCCAGCGATTTCGGCACGAGCTCGGCGAACACGACCTGGGCGACGGTCAACGTCAGCAGGACGACCACGGCCGAGGTCGACTGCGCGGCGAGCTCCTGCAGGTTGCCGAGCGCCGCGAAATACGGCGTCAGCCAGACGGCGAAGGTCTGCTGTGCGTAGGCGCCGAGCACCAGGCTCGACAGCGTGATGCCGATCTGACAGGCCCCGATGTAGCGGTCCAGCGTCTTGGGGGATTCGAGGACGGGGAGCAGCCAGGCGGCGAGCGGATTTCCGTCGTCCGCCAGCTGCTGGATACGGCTGCGCCTGACGCTGACCGCCGCGAACTCAGCCGCCACGTAGAGGGCGTTCACGAGGATCAGCGCAACAACGACGAGGATGGCCACCAGGACCATGCGTGGTCAGTATACGCACCCTTGTGAGCCGACGGCCTAACCCTCGACGGTCCAGTCACTTGGGAAGGGGTGTGTAATCGAGGGAATAAGACCGTTTTGGTCGGTGTTCTTCACAGCAGAGGAACGAAACCCCATGGACAGAACCCAGGACCGACGTCTCGTGGCTGGGCTGCAGGCCGGGGATCAAGCGGCGGTCCTGGAATTGGCCGCGCGCTATGGCCCCCGCATTCAGCAGCTTGCGATGCGTCACATGAAGAATCGGGAGGACGCCGAAGAAGTGACTCAGGACGTCCTCGTCAAGGTGCACCGGAAGATTCACGCCTTCCGCGGCGATGCCGCCCTGTCCTCGTGGATCTATCGGATCACCTTCAACACCGCGATGTCGCGGCTGCGGCAGAACCGCGCGGCGCGCATGGCGGCGCAGGAGCGCGACCGTGTCGAGGCGCTGCTCGAGAACGGCAGCGAACACGCCCGGACGATGGGCGAGCCCGCCGACTGGTCACGCATGCCGGATGAGCACGTGATGCGGGCGCAGCTGCGCGAAGCGCTTGCCGCCGCGGTGCGGGAGCTGCCCGAGATCTATCGGGCGCCGGTGGTGCTGCGCGACATCGAAGGGCTGTCGACCGAGGAGGCGAGCAGCCGTCTGAAGGTGAAGGACCAGACGCTGAAGTCGCGTCTGCACCGCGGGCGGTTGATGCTGCGCGAGAAACTCGACATGTTCCGCAGCGGCCTCGGTCTGCATCGTCCGACGCCGGCGTTCAGCGCCTGACGAACTCGGGGCGCGTCGGCCGTTCCGCCAGACGGGCCGCGAGCGCGAGCGCGAGCGTGGCGACCCGCCTGGTTCCCGCCACATCGATCTTCTCCCAGTCGTCGCCGGGACGGTGATAGTCGGCGTGGAAGCCGGTGAAGAAGTTGATCGCCGGGATGCGCCGATCGAGGAAGTTGGAGTCGTCGCTGCGTCCGGCACCGGGGCCTTCGCGCTTGATCCGCAGCCCCACGCCGGAGGCAGCCGCGGCAGCATCGAGGTCGGCCTCCATCGACGGTGAGACTTCGAGCCCGCTGACGTCGACGCCGCCGTTCGCGCGGCCGACCATGTCGAGGTTGATCATCGCGATGGTCTGCTCGAGCGGAACGACGGGATGCGCGGCATAGTGGGCCGAGCCCAGCAGGCCGCGCTCTTCGCCCGCGAACGCGATGAAAACGAGCGTGCGGGGAAAGCGGCCGCGGTCGGCGGCCGCGGCCCGCGCCATTTCGATGATCGATGCCGTGCCCGACGCGTTGTCGTCGGCGCCGTTGTGAATCTCGCCGACGCGATCCGGCGTCACCGACAGGCGTCCGCCGAGACCGACGTGGTCGTAGTGTGCGCCGATGACGATGGCCTCGCGCGCGCGGACGGGATCGCTGCCGGGCAGGATGCCGATCACGTTGCGCACCGTCTTGCGGGTCCTGCTGATGCTCTCCACGTAGTCGACCGTCGCGCCGGTCAGCTCCTGCGAGCGGGGAACCAGATCGTTGTCGATGAGGCGGGCGATCGCGTCGAGCCGCCAGGCATCGAGAAGCGGCTGCATCTCGTTGCGTCTGGCGCGGAGCACCGGAAAGCCCTGGTCGTCGGCGTCCGGGTCGCTCTTGAACAACGAGAACTGGCCGTCATCGTAGCGGTGCGCCGGATCGGAGACGGCAATCAGCATCCGCGCGCCCTTGCTCAGCGCAAGCTGCGCCTTGGCGTTCAGGCTGGTTTGCGGCATCGGCCGCGTGCCGTTGAGACGGCTGCCGGCGTCGCGCTCCTGCGGCTCGTGCGTGAAGATGAGCACGGCCTTCCCGGACACGTCGATGTTCCTGTAATCGTCGTAGCCGATCTCGGGAACCGCCAGGCCGTAGCCGGCGAACACCAGCGGCAGCTTGTCGAATCTCGCTGAGGGCGTCCGGTCGCTTCCGGTCGCAGCGAGCGGGTAGTAGCTCGTGCCGAGGGCCAGCGAGATCGTCCGGCCGCGAAACTGGAACGACAGCGTGTTGGTCGGACCGATCGAAAGTCCCGCGCTCAGCTCGAAGGGCTGGAACCAGCCGCCGTCGACCCCGGGCTGGAGCCCCGCCGCCTTGAACTGCCCGGCGATGTAGTCGGCGGCGCGTTCGAGCCCCTCGGACCCGTTGCCGCGGCCCTTCAGATCATCGGAGGCGAGGAACTTGATGTGTCCCAGCAGCGCATCCTGCTCGATGTCCCTCTCGCCGCGGACGAGCGTGACGGCCGCGAGGACAAGGCCGATGGCCGCGAGGACGTTTCTCATGCCTCGATCCTATTACGCCCCCAGGGCGGTTTCGAGCCGCACGCGCTCGCGGGTGTTCAGAATCGGCACGCGCGTCTGCGCGATGCCTGCGGGCGACAGAACGGCCGGAATCGCGCCGATCCGGCCGCGGATCCCGAGCTGGCCGTCCAGCACCATCAGGACGCTCAGCGCGCGCCGCGAGTGGTTAATCAGTGCTTCTGCAACGCGGGCGGCGGCCAGCCCGAGCGCGAACGGACCCGGCGGCCAGAGCCGCGCCGTCCGCGCTTCGAGCCGCGACAACTGCACCTGCGACAGCACGCGCTCGAGGCAGTAGCCGCCGATCGAGGCCTCGCTCCACGGCACCACGAATCCGTCGGGGGGCGCGCCGAGCACGGTGAGATCGACTTCGGCCGGCGCGCAGCCGGCCTCCACCGCCACCATCGCCCGCACAGCTCCGGCCAGCGCTTCCGGCGCCGAGCCGATGAGGCGTCTGCGCGCGATGTGTGATTCCTGCGCGCCGCTGCGCAGCAGCTCGGCCTGCATCGCGCCTGCAAACACGAGCGGGGCATCACCGGCGAAGGCCGCGGCGCGCGTGGTCATCGCCAGCCCGTCCTCGCCCTGCCACTCGGCCGGCGGACGGCCGAATCGATCGGCGACGATGACCGCCGCACATCCGGCCAGCCGGGTCGGATCGTCGGTCCCGTCAAGCCGCACGTGAAAGTGGTCGACGGCGCCCGATTGCTGAATGTCGAGCGCCTTGCCCGCTGCAGCTCGAACCTCGGCGTCGACGAGGAGCACGCGCGAGACGCGCTCGCCGCGAGCGAGCGCATGCGCGGCCGCGCCGGCGATGTCGCCCGCGCCGAGGATGCAGACGGTGGCCATGAGTGCGTGAGTTATTCTAGTGGACGCAATGCCGCTGACCGGGAAGATTGCCCTCATCACTGGTGGCTCGCGCGGAATCGGGCTGGCCACCGCACGCGCGCTGCTCACGCAAGGAGCCTCGGTCGCGATCGCCGCGACGGACCGGGCCAGGGTCGACGCGGCGGCGAGCGAGCTGGCGCGCGAGGCGGCGAGCAGCCGCGTCCTCGCGCTCACCGCCAGCGTCCGCAATCCCTCCGAGGCGGAAGACATCGTCGCCCGGACGGCGTCGCACTTCGGCGGACTCGACATCCTCATCAACAACGCCGGCGTCGGGGTGTTCCGTCCGGTGGCCGACATGACCGTGGACGAATGGCAGCGGGTCATGGACACCAACGTGAGCGGCGTCTTCTACTGCTGCCACGCCGCCATACCGCGCATGAAGGCGCGCCGCGGCGGCTGGATCATCAACATCAGCAGCCTCGCCAGCAAGAACGCCTTCGTGAACGGCGCCGCCTACTGCGCGTCGAAGGCGGCGCTCAATGCCTTCAGCGAGGCGCTCATGCAGGAGGTCCGCTACGACGGCATCCGCGTCGCCTACGTGCTGCCGGGATCGGTCAACACCGGCTTCGGCGGGCTCGCGAACACGAAATCGGACTGGGCGCTGCAGCCCGATGACGTCGCACAAGTGATCGTGGACCTGCTGGCGCATCCGCCGCGCAGCCTGCCGAGCCGCGTGGAGATACGTCCTGCCCAGCCGCCGCGCAAATAGCGCGTCCTGTCATGTCGGTCTTCGACAAGCACCACGACGAGCTCGAGCGCCACGAGACGATGATGGGACAGTCGCGTGGCCGGCTGGCCGTGGCGCTCGATCTGCTCACCGACGCCCTGGCCATGATCGGCCAGCACGGCGTCTACTGCCAGAGTGCGCGAACGCCCGGCCGCCCGGCGATGGACATCGCGCTCGTGCTGGAGCAGATTGGCGACGCCAAGGAGCTCGTGCAGAGCGTGATCGAGGCCAGGCCCGCGCCGGAGGACGGGTCGACCGGGCGTCCATGAGCGGAGCACCGGCGCCGATCGGCGTGGTCGCCCACTATACGCTGCTCGAGCAGCTCGAGCCGTCGGGCCCCGGCGATCTGTATCGCGCGCGGGACACGAAGGCGGGCCGGACGGTTGCCGTGCGGCTGCTGCCCGCCGACTACACCGACGATCGCGCCGCGCTGATCGAGCGGGCGCGCGGCCTGACCGCCCTCTCGCATCCCAACGTGACGACGCTGTTCGACGTGGGCGAGCACGAGGGCCGCGTCTATCTCGCGTTCGAGTTCCAGAAGGGCCAGTCGCTGCGCGCCGAGGCCGCCGGCCGGCCGATGAACGTGCGTCGCGCGGTGGAGATCGCGATTCAGATTGCCGATGCCGTGGCCGATGCGCACGCGGCCGGATTCTTTCACGGCGGCCTGAGCCCGGAGTCGATCGTGATCAGCGCGAAGGGCCGCGCCAAGATTCCGGCCTTCGAGCTGGCCGCGCAGGGCGGCTTCGATCAGGGCGGCCGCGACGCGCGGCTGCGCGATTACGAGTCGCCGGAGGAGGCCGGCGGCAAGCCGCCCGACGATCGCTCCGATGTCTATTCGGTCGGCGCCATCCTCTACGAGATGCTCACGACCCGGCGGCCGCTGCATCGCGGCGCCTCGGCGCCGAGCGCGTCCAATCCCAAGGTCCCGAAGGAAATCGACGCCGTCGTGCTGAAGGCGCTGGCGCCGAATCCCGACAATCGCTACCAGTCCGCCGTCAGCTTCGCCGGCGAGCTGCGGGCATCGCTCGCGCTGCTCGATCAACTGGGCGTGGCCGGCGAGGAGGAAGAGCTGGTCGAGAAGTCGTCGACCAGCGCTGCGCGCGTCGCGGCGACGGCGGCGGTGATGCTGCTTGCCGTCCTGCTGGCGTGGTGGATGTTCTTCAGGGCGTAGCGAGGCCCGTCCCCCCGCGAGACGCACGGGACGAACGCGTCATTGCTGCGAGGACGACGAGGCGGATTGCAGGATGGCGGGGAGCTGCGCCGTGAACGCCGATCGCGCCATCACCTGATCGATGCCCGCCCGCCGCGCCGCCGCGATCGCCTCCGAATCGACGTGCGACACGTAGCCGAGCGTCTGAATCCGGCTCAGCTTCGGGTCCGCCTTCATGGCCGCAATCACCGTCATCGGATCGAGCCGCGAGCTGTTCAGGTCGAAGATGACCAGCGACGGCTGCTTCTCCCGAATCGTCGCCAGAACCCGATCGCGGAACCGCTCGAAGTAGATGCTCACGCCCAGCTGCCTGGCCGTGGTCGAGATCTTGATGGAGAAGAGCAGGTCTTCGATGGCGCAGACGATCATGGTCAGTGGTTCGTGGTCGGGTTGGTGGTGGGTGTTCAGTGGTTAGTGATCATGGGTTCGTAAACTTCGTGGTTAGTATAGTCACTCGATGCTCCTCGAGGTTCGTGCCGTTCCCCCTTTCTACAAGAACGGCTTCGTCGTCGGCTGCAAGCGGACGCGCGAAGCGGTGCTCATCGACCCCGGCGACGAAGTGGATGAGCTGATGGCGGCCGTGCGTGATCTCGACGTGGACGTGCAGGCCATCCTGCTGACGCACGCGCACGTCGATCACGTGACCGGCGTCGGCGCGGCGAAGGACGCGTACGACGTGCCGGTCTACCTGCACCGCGACGATCTGTTCCTGTACGAATCGGCCGTCCAGCAGGGCGCGCTCTTCGGATTCAAGGTCAGACAGCCGCCGCCGGTCGACGTCTTCTACGACATGACGCCCATCGCTTTCGGCGAGTACGAGGCCCTGCCGCACCACACGCCGGGCCATTGCCCGGGCGGCGTATGCCTGCAGATCGGCCGCCGCGGCACGCCCGGCGAGCACCTGTTCGTCGGCGACACGCTGTTCGCGGGCTCGATCGGCCGCACCGATCTGCCGGGCGGCGACTACGACACGCTGATGGAGTCGATCACCGGCGTGCTGTTCCCGCTCGGCGACGACCGGATCGTGCACCCGGGCCACGGCCCGGATACCACGATTCAGCGGGAGCGCACGACCAACCAGTTCGTGCTCGAATACCTGGCGGCGAGACGCGCCCGCCGCTAGCGCCGCGCGACGCTAGTCCGTTTCCCGGAGCGCCACGAGCTCGATCCGCCCCACCCGCAGACGATCGCCCGGCGCGAGGCGCGCGCTGACGATGCGCTCGCCGTTCACGTAGGTGCCGTTGGTGCTTTCGAGGTCGGTGATCTCGAGCTCGCCGCCGGCCAGCGCCTTCACGCGGCAGTGCACGCGCGAGACGAGCGCGGCGTCGAGGATGAAGTCGGCCCCGGTGGCGCGGCCGAGAGTGCGTTCATTGCCGGGCAGGATGCGGAAGGTCTTCTCCGGGTGTCCTTCGGTGACGGTCCTCAAGATCCACATGCTGGAGCGCTAATAGCTTACCAGCAGGCGCGCGGCGCGTTCGATCTCCTCGTCCGACGGCAGGAAGTACCGTTCGAGCGGCGGCGAGTACGGCACGGGCGTGTCGAGCGCGCCGACGATGCGGACCGGCGCGTCGAGCGATTCGAACGCCTGCTCTTGGATGATCGCCGCGAGGCTTTCGCCGATGCCGCCGGTCCGCGAGTCCTCGTGCACGATCAGGACGCGGCTGCAATGACGCGCCACCTGCAGGATCGCTGCGGTGTCGAGCGGCGCCAGCGTCCGCAAATCGAGGACGCTGGCCTGGATGCCGTCGCGGGCGAGGGCCGCGGCGACGCGCAGCGCCGCATGAACGTAGGCGCCATACGAGATGATGGCGAGGTCGTCGCCGCGACGGCGAAGCGCCGCCCGGCCGAGCGGCAGCGGCGCCGGCGGCGTCGAGGGCAGCCGCTGTTTTATGCGCGGATCGCGATAGAGGGCGATGTGCTCGTAGTAGAGCACGGGATCGGGATCGGCGACCGCGGCCGCCATCAGTGCGCGTGCGTCCTGCGGCGTCGACGGCACCACGATCTTGAGGCCCGGCGTGCGATAGAACCAGGGCTCGGTGTTCTGCGAGTGATACGGCCCCGCATGACGCAGCCCGCCCCACGGCATGCGCACCACCATCGGGATTGCCCCGCCCCATCGATAGCGGATCTTGGCGGCGTTGTTCACCAGCTGATTGAAGCCGGTGGCGACGAAGTCGTTGAACTGCATCTCGCCGATCGGACGCTGCCCGGCCAGCGCCGCGCCGACGCAGACGCCGAGCACGCCGCCCTCGGCGATCGGCGAGTTGATGATGCGGTCGCCGAACTCCTCGAGCAGCGGCCGCAGCAGCAGGAAGGCGTTGCCGTAGCGGCCGCCGACGTCCTCGCCGTAGACGAACACGCGCGGGTCGGCGCGAAGCGCATCGCCGACGCCGAGCGCCACGGCCTCGAGAAAGGTCTGACCCTTCGTGTCGAACGGCAGCCCCTCGTCCAGGTCGGGCAGGCCGGGATTGAGATTCACGGCGAGCCGCGCGGCCGGCTCCAGGGGCTCGATACGGACGCGCGGCACGTCCTCGGCCACGACGCCGCGCGCGGCATCTTCGCCGGGCGGCCACGGCGCGTCGATTACCGCACGCGCCTCGGCGTCGACCAGCGCGACGGCCTCGTGCTTCATGCGCTCGAGGTCGTGCTTCCCGATGACGTGCTCGGCCTCCAGCCTCGCCGCGTAGGACGCGATCGGATCCTTCGCCGCCCAGCGCTCGTAGGCGTCGCGATCGGCGTACGCGCCGGGCGCCAGGGCCGGATAGGTCCACGACGGCGGCACATCCCTGCCCAGATACAGCATGTCGTCGTGATGGGCATGTCCGCCCATCCGCATCGACACGAGCTCGAGCAGCGTCGGCCCGAGCCCGGCCCGGGCGCGGTCGGCGGCCCAGGCGAATGCCGCTGCGACTTCGTCGGGATCGGTGCCGTCGATCGTGACCCCCGGAATGCCGTAGCCGCGCGCCTTGTCGGCGAAGACCCGCGCCGCCGTTTGCGCAGCGAGCGGTGTCGACAGCGCGATCTGGTTGTTCTCGATGCAGAAAATCGCCGGCAGCCGGCGCGCCGCACAGAGGTTGATCGCTTCGTGCCATTCGCCGAGGGACGCTCCGCCGTCGCCGATGAACGAGACGGCGACGCGCTGCGTGCCTTCGCGCCAGAAGGCGAACGCGATGCCGGCTATCGACATGGTGCTTACCGCCAGCGGCGCGGACGCCGGCAGAATCCCCCACTCCCAGTCGCCGATGTGGAGATCCTTGCCGTTCATCGGCGGACCCTGCTTGCCCATCTGCGCGTTGAGCACCATCCGGACGGTGGCCGGATCGCGCCGCATTGCCAGCGCGACGCCGAGGTCGCGGATGATCGGGCCGACGACATCGCCCTGCCATCCGCGCCGGCGATCGCGCCACGCTTCACCGCGTCTCAGCCTGATGGCGGCGGCGTAGATCGCCTCCTGCCCGAGCGAGCGGAATCCCTTGCCCTGGAATGGAACGCCCGCGAACCGCACTTCGCTGCCCGTGAAGAACTGCTTCAGGCGGTTGTCGAGGGCGCGCGTGAGCACCATCCCGCTCAGGATCTCGCGACGCTCGTCGGGGGTCAGCGACGCCGCGATTGCCGCGCGCGCAAGGAATCCGTCGCAGTCATCGGTCAGTTCCTGAACCGCCGACTTCAGACGCGCCTCTGCCGCGACGCCAGGAGTCGTCTCGGGGAGCCCGTCGATCGAGAGCCGGCCGGCCGCCTCGCGCAGCGCCGGAATGAACTGTCTCGCGAACTGCTCGATCGCCGCCGGCTCCCGCACCTCGGGCGGCGCCGGCACACGTTCGAGAACCTGATCCACGAGTGAGAGCGCGAACGGATGACGCTCGAGCACGAATGCGCGAAGACGAGGAATCACCGCCGCCACGCGAGACATCCTAGCGTTCCGCATTGGAAATCCGCCGTCGAAGCCGCGCAGCACGGCATGCCCGCCGGGGAGGCTGGTGGCGGCTCTGCAATCCGGGGACACTAATATCGTGGAGTCCCACTTCAAGGGTTGGGCGAAGCCCGGCCCGATTCCCCCCGGCGCATCGTCGCCGCCCGATGTGCCCGCGGATGAAACCCTGGACGCGATCAGCGGCTACTTCCGATTGTTTCAACTGCGGCACGGCCATCGCTTTTCGACCGACGACGTCCTTACTGCATGGTACGGGACGACGTGGGTGCCGCGGGCGGAATCGATTCTCGACCTCGGCTCGGGCATCGGCTCGGTGGCGACGATTGCCGCGTGGCGCCTGCCCTGCGCGCGCATCGTCGCGGTCGAAGCCCAGGAGGAGAGCGTCCGGCTGGCGCGAAAGTCGGCGGCCTACAACGGGCTCGAATTACGCTTCGAGATTCGCCTCGGAGACTTCCGCGACCCGGGGATCATCGCGCCGCACGAGCGCTTCGACCTCGTCCTCGGCAGCCCGCCGTATTTCCCGCTCGATGCCGGCGTCCATGGCGACCATCCGCAGAAGGTCGCCTGCCGGTTCGAAGTGCGCGGCGATATCGCCGACTACGCACGAGTGGCCGCCAGGCATCTTGCCCCCGGCGGCATCTTTGCGTGCGTTTTTCCCCGGGAGCAGCGGGCCCGCATCGAAGCCGCCGCTCGCAACGCGGGGCTCGTCGTCGTGCGATCCAGGCCGGTCGTTTTCAAGGAAGGCGAACCGCCTCTCATCGACCTGTTCGTGACGATGCGCCGCGACGACCTGCCCGACGGGATGCGCGAGCGCACCTGGGTCGAGCCGCCGCTGATCATTCGCGCCGCCGACGGGCGCATTCACCCCGAGTACTCGGCGGTCAAGCTGGCGATTGGGTTTCCACCGTGAGCGGGCGTTCCGTCCCCGGAAGCCGGAACGGGTGAAAGGGTTCGCTACAGACGAGGTAGCATTGGCCGATTGATCGGAACGCTCGACTCGTCGACCGCCCCCAGTCGTCGATCGCTCGCGGCCCGGATTCGGGCAGGCCTGCCCCTGGTGTGCGGCGCGATTTTCGTCGCGCTGCTGACGGCGGCCTGGCGATTCCTGACGTTCACCGGGTTCAACAACGACCACTACATCTACCTGGCCGGCGCTCAACAGATGCTGCTGGGCGAGTGGCCGGTCCGTGATTTCGTCGATCCTGGCTGGCCGCTGATGTATGCGGTGCCCGCCGCGGCGCGTGCGCTGCTGGGCCGTGAGCTCTGGGTCGAACTGCTCGTCGTGAGCGGTGCGTTCGCGATTGCCTCGGCGTTCACGTTCGCGGCCGCGGCGCGGCTCTCCGGCTCACTCGTGATCGCCCTGCTGGTGACGCTCCTGGAGATCGCGATTAACCCGCGCTCGTTCGGCTATCCGAAGCTCCTGTTGTATGCCGTCGCGGGCTGGGCCTTTGCCGCCGCTGCCCCACGTATGACGAACCGCCGCGCAATGGCGCTGGCGGCGTTGAGCGTGGTGGCGTTCCTCTTTCGCCACGATCACGGCATCTATATCGGCGCGGGGGCGTTGGTCGCGGCGGCATTGGGCAGCGCGGCCGACGGCATGCGGGCCGCTTTCAGGCGGGCCGCTGTGTTTGCCGCAGCGGGGCTCCTCTTCGTGCTGCCGTGGGCGGGCTTCGTCCAGTACCACGTCGGCCTGGTGGACTACTTCAAGCCGGCGCTCGAGTTCTCGCGCGCCGAAGCCGAGGGCACGCTGCTGCGCTCGCTCCCGTGGTTCGATCGATCCGCCGGGCTCGCGGCGCGTGAGAGCGCCGAAGTCTGGCTCTTCTACCTGTTCTACGCGGTCCCGCTCGCATCGCTGTGGCAGGCGTGGCTGCGCGCGCGCGACGGCCGCGAGCGCACGGCCGGCGAGTCGGCGGCCGTGGCCGCAATCGCCCTCATGGCCGTCGCGATGAACGTGGGTTTCATCCGCACACCCTTGAGCGCGCGGCTGCCGGACGCCGCGGCACCGGCGGCAATACTCGGCGCCTGGCTGCTGGGCACGGCCTTCGACGTGCGTGCGACGAACCGCCGCCGCGCCGCGCTCGTTGCCGCCGCGGCTGTCGCCGCCTTGACGGTACGGACCGTCTCAGTGGTCGCCGACGTGCCCGGTGAGCTGAATCGCGCCGGCGTGCTCGCCCGCGCCGGGGCGATGAACGACCGCATCGACGATCTGAGCCGGCGGCTCCGCAAGACCATGCCCGAGGGCAGCCACGTGCCGAGCCGCAACGCCGAGGCGCTGCTGCCGTTCTTCGACTTCGCCGCGCGCTGCACGTCGCCTGACGATCGGCTGATCATGACGGGACTGTCGCCGGAGGTATTCGTCCTCGCCAACCGCGGCTTCGCGGGCGGCCGGATGGCCTACCGGCCGAACTTCTACGACAGCGAGCCGGAGCAACGGAAAGCGATCGAGAAGATCGACGCGCAGTCGGTGCCGTTCGTCATCGTCTCGCTCGAGGAGGAAGCGGGATTCCGCCGGACGCTGGGGCTCGTGGCCGCATACGTCGACGAGCACTACGAGCCAATCGCCCGCATAGACGTACCGGACACGCGCGGGCTGCAGTTGTACGTCGAGAAGGGCCGTCGTCCGTCCGGCCTGGATCCGGCGACCGGATGGCCCTGCTTCGCGTTCTGACGCGCTCCCTTTCCACGCGCGCGACGAGCTCTCACGGGCGCGACGTGCTCGCCCCGGATTCTTCTACTCCAGGATGATCGGCAGCTCCGCCTTCGCCTTTTCGTTGTCGAGGACGAGCCGATAGGTTCCCGCCGGCCACTTGTCGGCCGTCGTGCGAATGAGCAGCGGTCCAGTCGCCACGCGATCGTTGTCGACAATGGCCTCGTCCGAGATGGAGCGCGTGAACGGGAGCGAGAAGAACCTGATCGGCTCGTGCCTGTCGCGCTGCGAGAAATACGAGTCGATGTTCCGGCGGTATATCCTCGCGTTCTGAATCAGCAGGTTGATCCGCTCGGCGTCGGCTTCTCCCTGCTGCTGTGTGGCCAGCGGGATGGTCTCGCCGCCCGGGGTGACGAGCGTGAAATCGTTGCGGTGGAGCACGAAGCGGTCGGTCGAGCCCAGGGCAACGTCAATCAGCAGCCACGGGCCGTCGTGGTGCGTCTGCGAGTAGTCGTAGTTGACGACGACGGCGAGGCCCTGGTGGCGGTACTCGTACGTCGCCCGGCCGTACTTGTTGGTGTAAGGGAACGATTGACCGACCTGGGCGCTGACTGTCAGGGTCGCGGCGAGGACGAGCGCGATCATTCGCATGGCCGTCTCCAGGAAGGAGGACGCCGGAAGGACGTCTTCCACCGCGTTATCCAAATAACGTGCCTCAGGCCGGCTGACGGCTGGCCGCGGTCATCGCCGCCGCGACCGCTTTCGTCATCTCGGCTGTCGTTGCCTTGCCGCCCAGATCAGGAGTCTTCACCTGCCCACCCGACAGGACGCTCTCGATGGCGGCCAGCATGCGGTCGTGCGCCGCCCGTTCGCCGAGGTGGTCGAGCATCATCGCACCCGCCCAGATTGCGGCAATCGGATTGGCGATGCCCTTGCCGGCGATGTCGGGCGCCGATCCGTGAATCGGCTCGAACATCGACGGCGTCGTGCGATCGGGGTTGATGTTGCCGCCGGGGGCGACGCCCAGGCTGCCGGAAATCGCCGAGCCGATGTCGGTGATGATGTCGCCGAACAGGTTGGAGGCGACAATCACGTCGAGCGTCTGCGGATGCGTCACCATGCGGGCGCACAGCGCGTCGACGTGGTACTTCTTCAGCTCGACGTGCGGGAATTCCTTCGCCACGCCGGCCACGACTTCATCCCACAGCACCATGGCGTGCTGCAGGGCGTTGGACTTCGTGGCGCTGGCCAGCATCTTCCGCGGACGTGATTCGGCGAGGCGGAAGGCGTAGCGCGCGATGCGCTCGATGCCGTTCCGCGTGAAGATGCCGGTCTGCTCGGCCAGCTCGTACGGCGTGCCGCCGTGGAGGCGGCCGCCCATGCCGCAGTACTCGCCCTCGGAATTCTCGCGCACGCAGATCATGTCGATGTCGGCGGCAGTGCGGTTGGCGAGCGGCGACGCGATGCCGGGCATCAGGCGCATCGGCCGCAGGTTCACCCACTGGCCGAGCTTCTGCCGCAGCGGCAGGATCAGTTCCCGTGCGGAGATGTGGTCGGCGACGCGCGGATCGCCGATGGCGCCGAGATAGATGGCGTCGAACTTCATCAGCTGATCGATGCCGTCGGGGTCCATCATGCGGCCGGTCTGCAGGTAGTAGTCGCATCCCCACGGGATCTGGGTGAACTCGCACTTGAAGCCGCCCTGCTCGGCGGCCAGGTTGATGATCTCGATGCCGGCGGGAATGACTTCCTTGCCGATGCCGTCGCCGGCGATGACTGCGATGCGATGTGTTTTCATGGTCGGTCCGCGGAGGCTGCGGCCTCCGCTCTACGAGTCCCGAGCGCCAGCATGCCGGAGAACGCGAGCGCCGAGGCGATGATTCCGCTCAGTGCCGGATCCACCCAGGGATAGCGGCCGGCAACCCCAAAGCGTACCACGGCCAGCGCCGCCACACCCGCCCAGACGGCCGCCATCGCCTCGCGGCCCGTGGCGCGTTTCACATAGAGCCCGCCGAGCACGGGCACGAACAGCGTCACGACGAGCAGCGAGTAGAAGACCGTGATCGCACCGATCACGGTCTCCAGCCAGATCGACAGCAGCACGCCCGCCGCTCCACCGGCCACGGCCGTGGCCCGTCCGACGCGCAGGAGCTGCGCATCGGAAGCGGCAGGGTTCAGAAAGCGCTTGTACAGATCCTTGGACGCCGATGACGAGAGCATGAACAGGATCGCGTCGCAGGTATCGACTTCCGTCGAGAACACCGCGGCCAGCGCGATTGCGCCGAGCCACGGCGGCAGCTCCCGCGTCAACACGGTCGGCAGCACGGCGTTGGCGTCCGTGATGTCGGGAATGGCGACCCTGGCGATCATCCCGAACAGCACGGGCACGAACGCGAACGCGGCGAGCGCGAGCGCGTTCATCGCGATGCCGGTTCGCACGGCGCTGGCGCTGGCCCCGCCGTAGGCCTTTTGAATCAGCCCGGGCGAGATGATGAATGCCGGACCGAGCAGGAAGAGCAGCGTCCATCCGGACCCGGATCCGGAGGAGTAGAAGATGTCGCCGAAGTGCGGCGGCGCCGCGGCACCCGTCAGCGCGTCGAGGCCGCCCACCGCCCCCATCGCCACCGGCAGCGCCGCGAGCAGACCCGCGAGCATCACCACGAGCTGCAGCGTGTTCACCCACGCGGATCCCAGCAGCCCGCCTGCGGTGAAGTAGATGGTCATGATTGCCCCGCCGGTCAGCGCGCCGGCCCAGCGCGGCATCCCGGTCAGGACGTTGAGGATCGTCGCGCCCGCAATCAGCTGCCCGGCGAGCAGAGCCAGCACGCCGAGCGCGATGAGCGCAGTGGTCACGCCGCGGACGGCCGGACCGAAGCGGAACTCGAGGTAGTCGCCTGTCGTGTAGAAGTTGTGTTCCTTGGCGAGGCGCCACAACCTGGGCGCGACGGAGAAGGCGAACACCATCGAGCCGATCCCCGCCGACCCGACCCACCACCATGCGCTGATCCCGTCGCGGTAGGCGAGGCCCGCCGCGCCGACGGTCGAACCGGCGCCGATGTTGGCGGCGAGCATCGACGCGAGGATGAGGCCCGGCCCCAGGCTCCGGCCGGCGACGAAGAACTCGCTGCTGCCGCGCACGAGCCGCGCCGTCCAGATCCCGAATCCGACGATCGTGCACGAGTAGATGACGAGAAGGGCGAGGTGCAGCGACATCAGCACGCCGGTATGCGCACCTCGACTGCACAGCCAGGCGTGTGCCCTTGCTGATCGTCTGTCGCTCTCCGCATCTTGCGTTACCGGTACCGGGAGGGCACGGTGTTCATGTCGCGGGCGGACGGCAGGCCGCCCGAACCGACGGCCTGAGTGGCCGCGCGCACGATCGCTTCGGACAGCGCCTCGGCCGCCAGCGCGCCGATTGTCGTGACGTTGGCCTGGCCCTGCCAGCGCCCGGTGGCCAGCGCAAACACCGTGTCGCCGTCCGAGGGCGTGTGCGCCGGGTTGATCGATCTCGCCAGGCCATCGTCGGCCATCATCGCCATCCGCGTGGCCTGCACTTTGGTCAGCCGCGCGTTCGTGGCAACCACGGCAATCGTCGTATTGGCGCCCGGCGAAGACTGCGGCGCCTGCGGCTGCGGCGATCGCAGGAGCTTTCTGGCGTCAGCGAGGCTCCTGCCGTCCGGCGTCCGTATTCCGGCGACGACGGCGCCGGTCGTGGGATCGATGATGTCGCCGACGGCATTCACCGCGACGAGCGCGGCGACAACGAGACCGTCCGGCAGCGTGATCGCATACGTGCCGATGCCGGCTTTCATTGCGCGGGCGCGGCCGCCGAACAGCTTGCCCACGGTCGCGCCGGCGCCGGCGCCGATGTTGCCTTCAACCACCGGTCCATCGGTGGCCGCGGCTGCGGCGCGATAGCCGCAGTCGGCGTCCGGACGGATGTCCGAGCTGCCGCCGAATCCGAGATCCATCAGCACCGCTCCCGGCACGATGGGGACGATGGTGCCGGCGACCTTGAAGCCGACCTTCTTCTCTTCGAGATAGCGCGTCACGCCCTCGCCGACGCTGAGGCCGTACGCGCTGCCGCCGGTCAGGAACACGGCGTTGACCTGCTCGACCGTGTTCTGCGGATTCAGCAGGTCTGTGTCGCGCGTGCCGGGCGCCGCGCCGCGCTGTGCGTATCCGCCGACGGCGCCGTCACCATCGACGACAACGACCGTGCAGCCGGTGGGACGCCCGGTCAGCGTGTGATGTCCGACCCTGATGCCGTCGACGGCGGTAAGGCCTTTGTTCGCCATGGCCAGACTCGAGGACGACGCTGGTCCGCGCTGCGCGCGCGATACCACGGACCCCGCGACCGCGAGCACGCCGACGAGCCCGGCCGTCGTCCACGCCAGCGCGGTCTTCATGCGCACCCCGGCGGCGCGCATCGAATGTTGTCGATGAGCCGGGTCTGGCCCACCCAGAGCGCGCCGGCGGCGACGACAGGCCCTTTGACCGATGCGACCGGCTGGAAGTCCTCGGGATCGACCAGCTCGAGATACTCGAGCCGCAGCCGGTCGTCTGCGGGGATGAGGGTTGCAGCGTCGCGGACGATCTCGCGTGCCTCGGTCGCGCCCGCGGCGATCCGGGCCTCCACGTGACGGAGCGCCGCGTAGAGACACGGGGCGAGCCGGCGTTCCTCGGCGCTCAGACGGAGGTTGCGCGAGCTGAGCGCCAGGCCGTCCGGCTCCCGTACCGTCGGAACGCCCACGATGTTCACCGGAACATTAAAGTCCGTAACCAGGCGGCGCACAACCGCGAGCTGCTGGGCGTCCTTTTCGCCGAAGTAGGCGACGTCGGGCTGCACGATCTCGAACAGCTTCAGCACGACGGTGGCGACGCCGCTGAAGTGGCCGGGCCGGAATCGGCCGCAGAGATGGTCGGCCAGCCTGCCGACGTCGACGCGCATCTCCAGAGGCCGCGGATACATCTCGGCGACGGACGGGGCGAACACCAGGTCGACCCCCTCGCGCCGACACATCTCCACGTCCGCGTCGAGCGATCGCGGATAGCGCTCGAGATCGTCCGGACGGTCGAACTGTATCGGGTTCACGAAAATGCTGACGACCACGACGCCGCACTCCTGTCTCGCGCGCCGGATCAGGCTCTGGTGTCCGGCGTGCAGGGCGCCCATGGTCGGAACCAGGCCGACGGGCGCGTGCGCGCGGCGCTCGCGGACCGCCGCCCGCGTCGCAGCAATCGTCTCGAGGATCTGGAGCATGGGTCAGCGCGGCGCGGCGACCGGTGTGCGCGCGGGCGGGTACGCGCCGGTTCGCACGTCCTCGAGATACGCGCGCGCGGCGTCGGTGACCACGGTGGCCAAATCGGCGTAGCGCTTGACGAACGGCGGCACGGGCCCCTGGAACAGGCCGAGCATGTCGTAGCTGACGAGCACCTGTCCGTCGCAATCCGGTCCCGATCCGATGCCAATCGTCGGCACGCCGAGGCGGGACGTCACCGTGCGCGCGACGTCGGAGGGAATCGCTTCGAGGACGATGGCGAAGGCGCCGGCCTGTTCGAGGGCGACGGCGTCCTCGATGAGCGCGTGCGCCTCGGCCGGGTCGACCGCGCGCTGCTTGTACCCGCCGAGCGTGTTCACCGACTGCGGCTGCAGACCGAGGTGGCCCATCACGGGAATGCCGACGTCGACGAGCCGGCGCACCACGTCGAGCACGGGACGGCCTCCTTCGAGCTTGACCGCCGCTGCGCCGCTCTGCAGGAGCTGTCCGGCGTTGCGGACCGCCTCGTCGACGTTCACCTGGTAGGTCAGAAACGGCATGTCGCTGACCACCAGCGCGCGCTCGGCGCCGCGCGCCACGGCCGCCGTGTGATGCCGCATCGCCTCGAGCGTCACGGTCAGCGTGTGCGGCTCGCCGAGGATGACCGTGCCCAGCGAGTCGCCGACGAGGATGACGTCGATTCCGGCGCGATCGAACAGGCGCGCCATGGTGGCGTCGTAGGCGGTGAGCATGGCGATCTTCTCGCCGGCCTGCTTCTTCTGGCGGAGGTCGGGAACGCGAACGCGCCTGACGTTCATCGATCTCCTCTCACCGGTCCCTACTTGATCGCCTTGAACGTTTTCGTCAGCCAATCGGTCAGGGCACCGCTCAGGTCCTTGCTGACGCTGCGATCCGGCAGCGAGTTGTACTCGCTGACCTCTCCCGTGATGGCCGGCACCAGCAGGTGGTTGACGCCGCGGACGACGACCACTTCCACCGATTTCGAATCGCTTTCCTTGCGTGCCACCTCGGCAAGGCGATCGGCGTGCGTCACGGGCACCTGCTTGTCCAGCTCGCCGTGCACGAACAGTACTGGCTGACGGAGGTCCTCCACGGCCTTGGCCGGATCGAAGTCGAGCAGGCTCTGGAACCACGGCGTATCGGCGGCTCGGCGCTCGTCCTGCGGGATCGACTCCCAGCCCTTGCCGGTGATGACCGCCGCCTGAATCTGTTTCTGCAGGGCCACCTTGCTGGCGCGTTCCTCGGGCGTCAGCGGCATCTGCGCGAGCGCCTGCCGCTGCTGATCGAGCACGAGCTCGGCCCCCGTCATCGACGCGGCGGCAATCGACGCAACGGCGGCAATGCGGCGCTCGCGCGAGGCCGCCAGCAGCGCGATCCATGCGCCTTCGTCGTGGCCGACCACGGCAATCCGTCTCGGGTCGACGTCCTTCCGCTGCTGCAGCCAGCGCACGACGGAGCGGACATCCTCGGCGTAGTCCTGGATCGTCGCCGACTCGGCCCGTCCGCCGCTCTGCCCGAATCCGCGCTTGTCGTAGCGCACGACGAGGAATCCGGCGTCGGCCATTCGTCCGGCGAGGTGCGCGAGCGTCGGGATGCCGTAGGCGACACCGTCGCGATCGGCGGTGTTCGCGCTGCCGAGCAGGATTACCGCCGGCAGGCGGGTTGCGGCAGCGCCCTCGGCCGCCGCGGACGCGGGCCTGGTGATCGTCGCGCCGAGATTGAAGCCGGCGGCGGGGATCATCACCCCTTCGTCGCCGGGGTTCGAGAACACCTGCATGCGCGAGGTCGGCGAGGCGACGTCCTCGCGAACCACGTCGAGGGCCTGCGCCGGCACGCTGAGCCGGATGAGCCGCCCGCCCTCGCCGACCGTCAGGCTGACGGCCAGATCGCCGCCGGGGTTGTTGAAGAGCAGGTCGTAGCGCTGCACGTCCAGGAGCGTCGTGCCGACCTGGATGCGCTCGGGCTGATCGCTGACGACTCGCACGCCGATTTCCGCCTGCGGCAGGATGTAGGCCTTCAGCTCGGCGCCGGCGTTGACGCGCGAGAGACGATCCGCCAGCGCGGCGTAGAGGCTGAAGACGCCGTTCGGCAGCACCACGGCCTGCGGCGACATCGGATGCGACGTGTCGATCTTGGTGGTGCCCTGATTGCCCTCGGTCTTCGCCGCACCGTCGGCGAACGAGGTCCGCAGCGAGACGTCGACCCCGTTCACCGAGCTGTCGAGCGTGAACCGTTCGGGGAGGCCTTCGGCGTTGTACTTGACCTCGGCACGCCGCGTGACGACGTTGAACGGAGCGTTGAGACGGCCCTGCGCGGCCATGGTCGTTCCGGTCGCGTCTTCGGTCACCACGAGCTCCTCGCGGCCGACCGGAGTGCCGCGCAGAAAGATGGTGTAGCCGGTCGGTCTGGCGGTGGAGGCCTGCTGTGCCGAGGCCGGCTCGGCCAGGAGCAGGGCGAGCACGCAGCTAAGATAAAGAAGGCGCATCTGGTGCGATCGTATCAGGTCCGCACGGCAACGCATGGCTCCGCACGAGGATTACCGCCGTATCCGGGAAGAGGCCGCGATCGGGGCGATTGCGGCGCGTCAGCAGGTGGCTGTGGGGGGCGCCGATCGGGCCTCGTACCTCCAGGGACTGCTGACCAACGACATCCAGGCGCTGCAGCCCGGCACGGGCTGCTATGCCGCCTGGCTGACCCCCCAGGGGCGCATGCTGACCGACATGCACGTGCTCCAGTCCGAGGACATGATCCTGCTGGACGTCCCGGCGGAAACCGCAGCCGCGACGCACGAGCGGCTCGAACAGTTCATCTTCACCGAGGACGTCAGGGTCGAGCTTCTGGCCGGCAAGTTGACCGGCGTCTGGATTCACGGCCCCCAGGCCCCTGCGGTCCTTGGCCGCGCGCTTCGCGACGCGTCGTCGTTGGACGGCTGGCGCGGCTATCAGCATGCGCGGCTGGAATTTCAGGGCCAGCCGGTCTCGGTCGCGCGCATCGATCAGCTGGGCGTGCCCGGGTTCTGCGTCTACCTCGAGCCGCCGCGCGAGCCGGAGCTGATTGCGGCCCTCACGGCGGCCGGGGCGCACCAGGCCGCGGCGGAGGCGATCGAGGCGGCGCGGATCGAAGCCGGCTATCCCGTGTTCGGCATCGACCTGACCGACGACACGATTCCGCTCGAGGCCGGCATCGAGGAGCGGGCGCTGTCGATGACCAAGGGCTGCTACGTCGGCCAGGAGGTCATCGTCCGCGTGCTGCATCGCGGGCACGGCCGTGTCGCGCGCAAGCTGGTGACGCTGCGGATCGAGGGCGCGGTGCCGCCGCGCGGCGCCCGGCTGTTCGCGGCCGATCGCGACATCGGCTTCATCACCGGCGCCGCGGAGTCGCCGCGGCTCGGAGCGATCGCGATGGGCTACGCGCATCGCGACTTCGTCGCGCCGGGAACCGCGATCGAAGTGGCCTTGGAAACGACGCGCCTGCGCGCTGTCGTCAGCGAGCGGGTGATTCTGTCAAAAGCCTGATCAGCGCCGCGTCGGCCGGCGGAAAGCCGAGCGTCGCAAGCTCGCCGCGCGGTACCCACCGCATCTCCTGCCCGAGGCGCGGGCGAGGCTCTCCACGCAGCGCGCATCGATAGAAGTACAGCGCCACGGTGCGATCGTCGTAGGCGTGCGTGACGTTGAGGAGCAGGCCGCCGATCTCGATCTCGGTATCGAGCTCTTCGCGCATCTCGCGCGCCAGCGCCTCGGCGTGCGTCTCGCCTGCGTCGATCTTGCCGCCGGGAAACTCCCACAGACCGGCAAGGTGGACGCCCTGCGGCCGGCGTGTCACGAGGAATCTGCCCTCGTCTTCGACGACCGCCGCGACGACGACGATCATCGCTGAGAGGCGGCGGCTGCGCGGGTGCCGCGCGTGCGCTGGAACAACCGGCAGGACTTCGTCATCGGGCACGCCTCGCATTTCGGCTTGCGCGCCGTGCAGATCGTCGCGCCGAAGTCCATCAGCGCCTGGTTGAAATCGAACACGTGCTTGTAGGGCACCAGCGCCTCGGAGATCGCCCACAGCCGCTTCCGCATCTTGTGTGCCTTGATGTCGCCGCGGGCGACGAACACGCGATAGAGGACGCGGGCGACGTTGGTGTCGAGGATGGCGGCGCGCTGCCCGAAGGCGAAGCTGCGAATCGCGCCGGCGGTGTAGGCGCCGATGCCCTTGAACGACAGCAGCGTCTCGGGATCCGAGGGCAGCTGTCCGCCGAAGCGGGCCACCGATTCGCGGGCGATCGACTGCAGCCGCCGCGGACGGATGTTGTAGCCCAGCGGCCGCCAGGTCTGCACCACGTCGTCTTCGGCCGCCTCGGCGAGGGCGGCGAGCGACGGGTACTTGGCCAGCCATTCGTGATATTTCGGCAGCACCCGGTCGACCTGCGTCTGCTGCAGCATGATTTCCGAGACCAGGATGTGATACGGGTCGCTGGTTTCGCGCCAGGGAAGCCGGCGGCCGTTGGCGCGGTACCAGGTGAGCAGCTGCCGCCTGAACCGCCGTCGGGCGGCCGGCAAGGGCAGAAGAGTCGCGGGCATCGAGCCCCTATAATTCCACGCGTGCGGATCTACACAAAGACCGGCGACGCGGGTGAGACATCGCTGTTCGACAACACGCGCGTATCGAAGGCCGATCCGCGCGTCGACGCGTACGGCGAGGTCGACGAGTTGAACGCCAATCTCGGCACCGTTTGCGCGTCCGGCGTGGACGCCGACCTGGCCGCCGAGATCGAAAAGATCCAGAAGGAGCTGTTCGCGATCGGCGCGCGGCTTGCCGATCCCCGCTCACGGATCGCCGATCGGGTGGCCAAGGCCGGGGTCAGCGCCTCGGACGTGGAGCGCCTCGAGCGGCTGATCGACAAGCTGGAGACGGAGCTGCCGCCGCTGCGCCGCTTCATCCTGCCGGGCGGATCGCACTCTGGTGCGCTGCTGCACCAGGCACGGACCGTGTGCCGCCGCGTCGAGCGGCGGGTGATCGCGCTCGGTCCCGGCGCGGTGGAGCCGATCGTCATCGTCTACCTCAACCGGCTGTCGGATCTGTTGTTCGTGATGGCGCGCGTCGCCAACCATCGGGCGGGCATGCCTGAGATCGAATGGTAGATGTGGCCGCGGCCTACGCGTCGTGTGCGCGCGAGGCGCAGACGCACTACGAGAATTTTCCGGTGGCGTCCCGGCTGGTGCCGCCGCGGATGCGCCATCACATCGCCGCCGTCTACGCCTTCGCCCGCGCCGCCGACGATTTTGCCGACGAAGGCGAGCGCACCGTAGAGGAGCGGCATCGGCTGCTCGACGGCTGGCTGCGCCGGCTTCGCGAGTCAGCGGCGGGAGACGGGCAGGCGGCCGGGTTTCCGGGCGAGGGCGAGCCGTCCAGCACGCGCGAGATCTTCATCGCGCTGGGCGCGACCATCCGCGAGAAGAACCTGCCGCTCGCGCTGTTCGAGGACCTGCTCAGCGCGTTTCGCCAGGATGTGACGGTGACGCGCTACGCGTCGTGGGGCGATCTGATGGATTACTGCCGCCGTTCGGCGAACCCCGTCGGGCGTCTCGTGCTCCGGATTGCCGGCTATCGCGACGCGCAGCTCGACCGCTGGTCGGACGCCATCTGCAGCGCGCTCCAGCTGACCAACTTCTGGCAGGATCTGAAAATCGATTTCGACCGGGGCCGTGTCTACATGCCCGAAGCCGAGATGCGCGCGCACGGCGCCGCTCGCGGCGAGCTTGCCGCGGCGGCGCTCACGCCTGCGTGGGTACGGGCCGTCGCGGCCGCGGTCGCGCGGACGCGCGAGCTGCTCCGTGAGGGCCGTCCGCTCTGCGACGCTCTGCACGGCCGGCTCGGCTACGAGCTTCGCGCCACCTGGCTCGGCGGCGTTCGCATCCTCGACCGGCTGGAAGCCTCCGGGTACGACATGATCCGTCGCCGCCCGCGGCTCGGCGCGGCCGATGCGCCGTGGTTTGCATGGCGGCTGTTAGCCTGGCCGTTCGTCCGATGAGCCGCGACACGAGCTTCTACTACTCGTTTCTGGTTCTGCCGGCGCGCAAGCGCCGCGCCATCGTCGCGGTGTGGGACTTCTGCCGCGCCGTCGACGATGCGGTCGACGAGGTGGTGCCGGATCAGGAATGGGCCGGCGGCCTGACCCAGGAGGCACGGGCGCGCGCCGCCCTGCAGGTGGCGTCGTGGCGCACCGAGCTGAACGCCGTCTATACCGGGGCGCCGCGCACGGCGCAAGGAACGGCGCTGCAGCCGTTCGTGCAGGAGTTCAACCTGCCGCGCGCCCGCTTCGAGGAGTTGATCGACGGCGTCGAGATGGACCTCTCGCGCGAGCGCTACGAGACGTTCGACGAGCTGCTCGAGTACTGCCGGCGCGTGGCCTCGTCGGTCGGTCTGATCTGCGTCGAGATCTTCGGCTATCGCGATCTCGGCAGCCTTGCCTACGCCGAAAGCCTCGGCATCGCGCTGCAGCTGACCAACATCATCCGCGACATCGCCACCGACCTCCGGCGCGGGCGCATCTATCTGCCGTGCGAGGATCTGCGCCGGTTCGGCGTGACCGAGGACGACCTTCACCGCGGCGAGGTGACGCCGGCCGTTGCGGCGCTGCTCGAGTTCGAGTGCGCGCGCGCGCATTCCTACTACCAGCGCGCGGCGTGGCAGCTCCCGGCGGTGGACGCGGTCGATCTGGTCGCCGCCGAGATCATGGGCGGCATCTACTACGGCATCTTGACTCGCATCGAGGCCGCGAACTACGACGTGTTCTCGTCGCGCATCCGTGTGCCGCGTCCGCAGCGCGCGGTCATCGCGCTGCGCATCTGGCTGCAGACGCTGAGGCGCGCCCGCCGGCGCGCGCCGGTTCCCAGGCCGACCGATTCGAGCGTCAAGCATTGAGCGCGCGGCGTGCCGGTTGAGGTCGTCGTGATCGGGGGCGGGTTCGCCGGTCTCAGCGCCGGCACCGCCCTCGCCGAACAGGGCATCGCGGTGCTCGTCCTCGAGGCCCGTCCCACGCTGGGCGGACGCGCCGGCACATTCACCGATCCGGCAACCGGCGAGCGCGTCGACAACGGCCAGCACGTACTCGTCGGCGGTTATCACGGGACGTTCAGGTTTCTCCGTCGCCTGAAGACCGATGGGCACGTGTACCTGCAGCCCGGTCTGCACGTCGAGGTGATCGATCGGGACGCGCGGATGTCGAGGCTGAAATGTCCCTCGCTGCCGGCGCCGCTGCATCTGCTCGGCGGCATGCTGGCCTGGACCGGCATCGGCTGGCGCGATCGCGCTGCGCTGCTCCACATGCGCCACATCGCGGAGGCATCGCCCGGCGAGACCGTCCGTCAGTGGCTCGTACGCCATCAGCAGACGCCGCGGCTCATCGAGCTGCTGTGGGAGCCGCTCGCGGTGGCGGCGCTGAATCAATCGATCGACGAGGCGTCGGCGTCCGCATTCGCGAGCGTGCTGCGGCGCATGTTCACCAGGAATCGCCGCGACAGCGCGCTCGGGCTGCCGCTGACGCCGCTCGACGAGCTTTACGCGATCCCCTCGCGAGAGTACATCGAGCGGGCCGGCGGTTGGGTGCGCGTCAACGCTCCTGCGCAAGTCACATGCGATGGGCACCTCGTCGTCCGCGTTCGCGACGAGGTGCTCGAGCCGCGGGCCGTCATCTGTGCGGCGGGCTGGTATGCGCTGCCGGCAGTGTTTCCCGATCGTCCCGCGGCTCTCGAACCGGTGCTTCGTGCCGCCGAGTCGACCGCAGCCTCGCCGATCGTCACCGTCAATCTCTGGTTCGATCGCCCGGTGACGGAGTGCAGGTTCGTCGGTCTGCCCGGGCGCGCGATGCAGTGGGTGTTCGACAAGCGCGCGCTGCTCGGCGGGACGGCTTCGCACCTGTCGCTCGTGTCGAGCGGCGCCGGCCGTCTGGTCGGGCGGACCAACGAGGAGATCGTCGATCTGGCGCTCCGCGAGGTGACTCAGGCGCTGCCGGGGGTGAGGACGGCCGAATTGCGGCGGGCGGTCGTCGTTCGCGAGAAACGTGCGACGTTTTCGGTGGCGCCCGGTCAGCCGAGGCGTCCCCCGGTCGAGACGCCGATCCCGGGCCTGTTCCTCGCCGGCGACTGGATCGATACCGGACTCCCCGCTACGATCGAGGGCGCGGTGATCAGCGGGCATCGCGCCGCCGCCGCGGCCGCACGATATATCGGCGCGGCGCGAACGCCGAAACCAGGACCATGAACTCGCTCGTCGTCCACTATCAGGAGCTTGCGCTCAAGGGAAAGAACCGGCCGTGGTTCCTCGGCCGGCTCGTGCGCAATCTCCGCCGTGCGCTCGCGGACCTCGACGTCCGGGCCGTGCGGCCGTTGATGGGACGCATCGAGGTCGTGCTCGGCCCCGGCGCCGCGGCCGCCGAGGTGAGCGAGCGTCTGTCCAGGGTGTTCGGCATTGCCAATTTTTCCTATGCCGGCACGAGCAAGCTCGACCTCGACGCGATTGCTGCCGCGATCCTCGCCGACCTCGGCGATCGCACGTGCACCAGCTTCCGCGTCTCGGCGCGGCGCGCCGACAAGCGCTTTCCGCTGACCTCGCCGCAGATCGAGCGCGAGATCGGCGGCCGCATCAAGCGGGCGCGCGGCTGGACGGTGAATCTCGACGAGCCGGATCTCGAGATTCACGTCGAGCTGCTGCCCGATCAGGCGTTCTACTTCTTCGGCAAGGAGCGCGGCGCCGGCGGGCTGCCCACGGGAACTGCCGGGCGCGTGGTCTGCCTGCTGTCGGGGGGCATCGACTCCCCGGTTGCGGCGCACCGCATGATGAAGCGCGGCTGCACCGTGACCTTCGTGCATTTTCACAGCTATCCCATCCTGTCGCGCGCTTCGCAGGAGAAGGCGCGCGAGCTGGTGTCGCTGCTGACACGCTGGCAGCTCCGGTCGCGGCTGTACCTCGTGCCGTTCGGGGAAGTCCAGCAGCAGGTCGTGCTGGCCGTGCCCGGACCGATGCGGGTCGTGGTCTATCGCCGGCTCATGATGCGCATTGCCGGAGCCGTCGCGCGCACGCGAGGCGCGCAGGCGCTCGTCACCGGCGAGGTCCTCGGCCAGGTGGCGTCGCAGACGCTGGAGAATCTGTCGGTCATCAACGCGGTGGCCGCCATGCCCGTCTTCCGACCGCTGATAGGCATGGACAAGGACGAGATCACGGCCGAAGCGAAGCGCCTCGGCACCTATCCGATCTCCATCGTGCCCGATCAGGATTGCTGCACGCTGTTCACGCCGCGCCACCCGCTGACCCGGGCGCGTCTCGACGAGGTCGAGGCCGCCGAGCGGGCGCTGCCGATCGACGACCTCGTCGCCCGTGCGGTGCGCGAGGCCGCCATCGAGCAGTGTTCATTTCCCCGTCTGCGTCAGGACGCCGGCGAGGTAGGATCGACGATCAACCAAGAGGTGTAGGAGTGGCTACTGCAGTTTCCGGTCTCAGCGGCATTGCCTCGCTGCTTGGCGACGACGCCAGGCTGCTGGAGCACCAGTGCAAGACGATCCCGAAGGACATGCTCCTGCTTCCCGGTCCCGACTATGTCGACCGCGCGTACGGCATGTCGGATCGGTCGCCGCGCGTGCTCGCGGCGCTGCAGAGCATGTTCGACACCGGACGGCTGAAGGGCACCGGCTACCTCTCGATTCTGCCCGTCGACCAGGGCATCGAGCACTCGGCGGGTGCCTCGTTCGCCCCCAGTCCCGCCTACTTCGAGCCCGAGAACATCGTCAAGCTGGCGATCGAGGGTGGCTGCAACGCGGTGGCGTCGACGCTCGGTGTGCTCGGCGCCGTGGCGCGGAAGTACGCACACAAGATTCCGTTCATCGTGAAGCTGAATCACAACGAGTTCATCTCGTATCCGAACTCGTACGATCAGATCCGCTTCAGCAGCGTAAAGCAGGCCTTCAACATGGGGGCGGCCGGCGTCGGCGCGACGATCTACTTCGGGTCTGAGGAATCCAAGCGGCAGATTCAGGAAGTCTCGGCGTGGTTCCAGGAAGCCCACGAGCTCGGCATGTTCACCGTGCTGTGGTGCTACCTGCGCAACTCGGCGTTCAAGACCAAGGAGGCCGACTATCACCTTGCCGCCGACCTGACGGGTCAGGCCAACCACCTCGGCGTGACGATCGAGGCCGATATCATCAAGCAGAAGCTTCCGGAGACCAACGGCGGCTATACCGCCCTCAACTTCGGCAAGACCCACAAGGGCGTCTACTCGCAGCTGACGAGCGACAACCCGATCGACCTGACGCGCTACCAGCTCGCCAACTGCTACATGGGCCGCGCCGGGCTGATCAATTCCGGAGGCGCCTCGGCGGGCGAGAGCGACCTGAAGGAAGCGGTGAGAACCGCCGTCATCAACAAGCGCGCCGGCGGCATGGGGCTGATCTCGGGCCGCAAGGCGTTCCAGCGGCCGATGAAGGATGGCGTTGCACTGCTGAACGCCATCCAGGACGTGTATCTCACCAGGGAGATAACGATCGCCTAGGGAAGGGCGAAGAACTCCCGCAGCGCGTCCGTCGTGCTCTGGAACGCCAGCTCGTCCCAGGGGATGGTCTCGCGCGGGAACCATCTCGCCTCGAGCCCTTCGTCGTCCACGGCCAGCTCGCCTCCGGTTGCCGTGGCGACGTAGACGATGATTACCGGAGCCCGGCCGGGGTACGAGTAGACGTTCAGCAGGCGCTCGAGGCGGATCTCCAGCCCGGCTTCCTCGCGCGCCTCGCGCACCGCCGCACTCATCACCGGCTCCCCGCGGTCGACGAACCCTCCCGGGAACACCCATTTCCCGTAGCCGGGGTGGATCGCCCTGCGGACGAGCACGATGTGGTTCTCCTGGTTGCGGATGATGGTGCCGACGGCGACCTTGGGATCCTGGTAGAAGATGAAGCCGCACCGCGTGCAGACGAGGCGGTCGGGCTCGGTCGGCTTCAGCGACCGCAGCTCGAGGTCGGCGCCGCAGAGCGGGCAGTAGCTATACGGACGCTCATCGTGCGGCAGCATGCGGGAATCTATAATTTACTTCTATGTCCATCCTCAAAGTCGCGCGCATGGGGCATCCCGTGCTCCGCGAACGCGCGCGGCCGCTCGACAGAGCCGAGCTCAAGGATCCGCTCCTGCAGAAGCTCATCGACGACATGATCGAGACCATGCACGAGTATCACGGCGTCGGCCTGGCCGCCCCGCAGGTGCACGAGGGCCTTCGCCTGTTCGTCGCGCTGCTCGACGACGACCCGGATTCGAAGAGCGAGGCGGTCGCGATCATCAACCCGGAGATCACGCCGAACACGTCGGAGAAGCGCGAAGGCTGGGAGGGCTGCCTCAGCATTCCCGACATTCGCGGCCTGGTGCCGCGGTTCACCGACGTCACCCTCGCCGCGCTGGATCGGCACGGCAAGCGCGTGGAGCGGCGCCTCAGGGACTTCCCGGCGCGCGTCGCCCAGCACGAAACCGATCATCTCGACGGCGTTTTGTTCTTCGACCGAATGTCCTCGATGCAGTCGCTGACCTACCTCGAGGAGTACTCGCGGTATCACGCGAGGGATGACGACTGACGCCGCATTTTTCGATTGCGGGATCTTCGAGTGTCGATCGAATTGTCGATTTGTGATTCATGAGGGTTGAGTGATCGGGCATCCCCCGGGGTGGCCGCAATCGACAGTTCCCCCTCATCAGTCAGCAAGCGAATCTCCAGTCCGGAATCAGAAATCACCAATATAATTGGCCCTCCAGTGCTCTCCACCGGGTCGCCGATCGTCACACTGCGAACCGCACCGACGACGCCGTTCGACGGCGCGATCGCGGCGGCGCGCACGTGCTACTCGCCGCGCGTGATTTCGGCGGCCGAGGTCACCGAGAAGCAGCGCGAGTCGATCGGCGCGTTGACGTTCAACGCCGGCCACCACACCGTCTACCAGCACGCCAACTTCGAGTTCGGGCTCGAGAACATCTCGCGGCAGCTCGTCTGGACGTTCCTCCACTCGTATCCGTTCTACAACTCGGAGCAGTCGAGCCAGCGCTACGTCAGGCTCAAGGAGCCCAGGGCCTTCGTGCCGCCGATCACCGGCCGCGCCCTCGACATCTACGAAGCCGCAATCCTGCGTGCCTGGGATCGCTACGCGGAGCTCTCGGCCATTCTCAAGGACGACGCCTTCGCCATCCTGAAGGAGCTGCGCTACGTCCGCGCCAACACCAATCCCGAGCGGCTGAAGCAGATCGAGAAGGACGCCGAGAAGCGCGCGATCGAAACCGCCCGCTATGTCGTCCCGATCGGAGCCTTCACCTCGATGGTGCACACCGTATCCGGCATCGTCCTGCACCGGCTGCACCGGATGATGAACACCGGCGATGCGCCATACGAGGCGCGCGCCGTGATCACGGCGATGGTCCGGCGGGTGAAGGAGTGGGACCCCTACTTCTTCGACAAGGTCGGGTTGGCGCCGATTGACGAGAAGGACGTGCCGGAAGCCGCGTTCCCGGCGCCGCGGCTGAACGCCGATTGCTTCGCCAGGGAGTTCGACGCCAGGCTCAACGGACGCTGGTCGCGGCTGAGGGACGTGTCGCCTGAGGCGGAGGAGATCATCGCCGAGTCGGTCCGCACCGTGTTCGGCCTCACCGCTTCGGAGATGAGCGACGACGAGGCGCTCGATCGGGTCCTGAACCCGGCGCGAAACCGGTACCGCCTCGATGTCCTGAACGTCTCGTATCACTCGCCGCTGATGCGCGCCCTGCACCACGCGACGTATGTGTTCGAGAAGAAGCTGAGCCACACGGCCGACTCGCAGGACCAGCGCCACCGGATGGTGCCCGCCTCGCGGCCGCTGATGACCTTTGCCGATACCGCCAAGCCCGACTACATCACGCCGCGGCTGATTGCCGCGAACCCGCGGGCGAAGGCGGTCTATGACGAGGCGATGCGCGAGGCGTGGACGGCCAAGCACGAGCTGCTCGCGCTGGACGTGCCGATCGAGTTCGCGTTGTACGTGCTGCCGAACGCCAAGACGATTCGCTTCGTCGAGTCGGGTTCGCTGCTGGCGCTCCTGCACAAGTGGACGATGCGCAGCTGCTTCAACGCGCAGGAAGAGATCTATCTGGCCACCATGGACGAGATCGAACAGGTGCGATCGGCGCACCCCCGCATCGGCCGGCATATCGGCCCGCCCTGTGTGATCCGGAACGGGCTGGTGTCGCCGCGGTGCACGGAGGGGTCGCATTTCTGCGGCGTTCCGGTCTGGCGCGATTTCCCCAACGCCGTCCGCAGGCTGTAGGCCTGTGCTCGCCGCGGCCTGGCTTGTCCATCTCTACACCGCCAGCGGCATCGTCTTCGCCTTTCTCGCCGCGCGCGCCTTCATCGAGTTCGACTACCGCACGGGGTTCTTCTGGCTGTGGGTGCAGGTGCTCGTCGACGCGACCGACGGTCTGCTGGCGCGCCGTCTGCGTGTGCGCGAGCGCGTTCCCTGGTTCGACGGCGCCAAACTCGACGACATCACCGACTATCTGACGTACGTGTTCGTGCCGGCGCTGTTCGTCTGGCGCGGGGCGCTGGTGCCGAACGCGTGGGCGCTGCCGGTGGCGGCGGCGATGCTGGGGTCGAGCGCCTACGGATTCAACCGGACCGACGCGAAGACCGCCGACCACTTCTTCATGGGGTTCCCGTCGTACTGGAACGTGGTGACGTTCTATCTCCTGGTGGCCGGGTGGGACGCGGAGGTGAACGCGGCGATTCTGGTCGTGTTGGCGGTGCTGGTGTTCGTGCCGATTCGCTACGTGTACCCGTCGCGAACGGAGCACTGGGCGCTCTTCACGAACCTTGCGGGTGTCGTCTGGGCCGGGGCCCTGCTGGTGATGCTGTGGCAATACCCGAGGGTGTCGCCGGCGCTCTTCTGGGGGTCGCTGGCCTATCCGGCGTACTACATGCTCCTGTCGTTCCGGCTCCATTTCAGGCGGATTTCCTAGGAAACTTGACATCATTGTGAACCGATTCACACAATCGGGCTTGTGAGACCCGCCCTGGCCGCGCTCTTCTGCCTGCTCGTCGGTCTCGCGGACCAGGCACCCCGGGCCTGGGGGCAGACCCCGGGTCAGACCCCGAACCTGACCCCGGAACAGGTTGCGCGGCAGGTGCGCGACCGCGACACCGGACGCGATTCACGCGCCGAGATGCGGATGCGCCTGTTCGATCGGCAGGGCCGCGTGCGCGAGCGGGCGCTCGTCCTGCAGACGCTGCGCGGCACGAAAGGCGCCGGCGACCGCACTCTCGTGCGCTTTACCCATCCCAATGACATCCGCAACACGGCGTTTCTCGTCTGGGAGCACGACAACGCCGATGACGAGCGCTTCCTGTATCTGCCGGCGCTCGGCCGCGTCCGCCGCATCGCCGGCGAGGAAAAGCAGGAGAGCTTCGTCGGCAGCGACTTGAGCTACGAAGACATCGGCGGCCGCGACATCAGCGACTACACCTACTCGTTCGCCGATCCCGACGCCTCGTGGACGGCGCCCGACGGATCGACGCACCCTGCCTGGGCGCTCGAATCGCGCGCGAAGGATCCGCGAGCCACCTACCCGCGATCGGTCAGCCTCGTCCTCGAGGATCGCTTCATCATCGTTCATGCCGAGACCTTCAACCAGCGCAACGAACGGGTCAAGGTCTTCGACGTGCGCAGGCTCGAGCGTGTGGACGGCATCTGGACGGTGCTCGATCTCGTCGTGGTCAACGAGCGCGACAGGACGCGCACCGAGCTGACGACGACGTCGATCCGCTACAACACCGGACTCACCGAAGCCGACTTCTCGCGCCGCGAGCTCGAACGAGGCGCCAGGTGACCCCGCCGCAGCCGTCACGGCCCAGGCAGCTCGCCGAGTTCATCTTCCGGTTTCGGTATCTCCTCTGCGGCCTGATCGCCGCCGGCTTCGTCGTCCTGCTGCCGAACACGAACTTCACCGAGATCGACAACGACATCAGCATGTGGATCTCGAAGTCGGATCCGGTCTACCAGACCTACGAGCGGTTCCGGCGCGAGTTCGGCGGACAGCGGACGCTGCTGATCGCGCTGCGCTCGGACGATCTGTTCACGCGGGAGTCGCTCGAGTTCATCCGCGCCATCACCGACGACATCCAGCGCGTCCGGCTGGTCGAGCGCGTCCAGAGCCTGGCCACCGCCAACATCGTCGCCAGCCTGCCCCCGGACGGGGCCGACGACGGGGGCGGCATCGAAGTTCAGCCGCTCCTCGACGAACGCCTCGACGAGCCGGGCGCCCCCGAGCGCGTGCGCGATCGCGCGCTGAGCGATCCCCTCCTCCGCGGCGACCTGGTGTCCGACAACGGGATGGTGACCGCGGTGGTGGTGGGCTTCGACGAGGACCGGATCGACGATGCCCGTGGAGACGTCATCGAGGAGATTCACCGGATCGTCGATCCGCGGCTGCCCCACGGGATGCGGGCCTTCTACAACGGCAGCCTCGAGATCAGCGAGACCTACAACCGCGTCACCATCGCCAACACCAGGAACCTGACGCCGCCGATCCTCGCGCTCACCATCGCCGGGATCTATCTCATGTTCCGCTCGTGGCGGATCACGGCGCTGCTGGTGGTTGCCGTGCTGGTCAGCGCGGTCTGGACGATGGGCCTGTACGTGGAGATGGGGTTCACCTACAACGTGCTGGCCAGCATGATGCCGGCGCTGGTGCTGATCCTCGCCGTCGCCGACGACGTCCACATCGTGCAGCACTTCAACCACGAGCTGCGCGCCACCGGCAGCAGGGAACACGCCTTCAAGTCGAGCATCGAGCACATGTTCAAGCCGCTGCTCGCGGCCAGCGTCACCACGGCAATCGGCCTCGCCTCGCTCGCCACGAGCGAAGTTGTCGCGGTGAAGTCCTTCGGCATCGGCGCCGCGGTCGGCGTCATGGTGGATTTCGTCATGTCGCTGGTGTTCGTGCCGACGCTGATGATGTGGCTGAAGCCGGAAAAGGGCGAGGCCCCGCAGGAGCGGTATCTGCTCGCGCCGATGCGGCGGGTGGCGCGATTCTCGATGCGCCACGCGCGCCCGGTGATCGTGGGGACCCTGGCGGTGATGGCCGTTGCCGCGGCCGGCACGCGGTGGCTCCATGTCGACACGAATCACACGAATTTCTTCGCCGAGGACTCGCCCATCACGCAGTCGGCGAAGATCCTCGACGAGGAGCTGTCGGGCATCTACAGCTTCAACATCCTGCTCGAGGGCGAGCCCGACTCGATGAAGACGCCCGATGCGCTCGAACGGATGGAGGAGCTGCGCCGCCGCGTCGAACGGCTGCCGTTCGTCAGGAAGGTGGTGTCGCTGGCCGACTACGTCAAGCGCGTCAACCGCGAGCTGAACGGCGGCGCCGACGAAGCGGCGGTGGTGCCGGCCAGCGCCGAGGCGATCGCGCAGGAGCTGTTCGTCTTCGGGCTGTCCGAAGAAGGCCGCCGTGAGCTGGAGCGGATGGCGGCGAGCGACTACTCCCGGGCGCAGGTGTTGGTGAAGCTGGCCTCGATGAGCTCCGACCTGGTGTTCGAGCAGATTCGGCTCACCGAGCAGATCGCCGAAGAGGTGTTCAGGGGCAGCGGCATCACGCCGACGGTGACCGGCTCGGGGCGGATTTTCGCCTCGCTCGATCACTATCTTGTCGTCTCGCAGTTGAGCAGCTTCGGCACCGCGTTCCTGTTCGTCTTCAGCGTCATCTTCGTCGTCTTCCGGTCGGCGCGGTTCGGCATCCTCGGCATCATCGCCAACGCCCTTCCGGTGTGCGCGGTACTGGGCCTGATGGGATGGCTCGACATCTCGTTGAACGTCGCGACGGTCATGGTTGCCAGCGTCGCGCTCGGCATCGTCGACGACGACACGATCCACTTCATCGGCCGGTTCCGGCGCGAGGCGGCGGCGGGAGCGACGACGGAAGAAGCGATCGAGGCCGCGACCATGCACGAGGGGCGCGCGTCGCTGACGACGGCCATCATCAACAGCCTCGGCTACGGGATCATGGTGTTCTCGGCCTACAGGCCGACGGCATGGTTCGGGGGGCTGCTGGCGCTGACGATGATGGTGGCGTTCCTGGCGGAAGTGCTCGTCGTGCCGGCGGTGATCACGCTGATGCCGCACACCTTCGGCGCGCCGCGCTTCTCGCGCGCCGGCGGCGCGGTATGAAGCGGGCGGCGGCGCTTGCGCTCGCGGTCCTCACCGCGGCGCCGCTCCATGCCCAAGTCACCGGGTCGGTATCGGCGATGGTCGACGTGCTGCCGGATCCGGACGAGGCGCAGGGGCGTCAGCCGGCGACCGAGCTGCGCGTTCGAGTGTTTGCGGAGTACAGGCGCGACCTCGGCCGGCACCTCCGGGTGAATGCCTCGGCCTACGTCGACGGGCTCGCCGGCGACCGCGGCAGATTCGGAACGGTCACGGATGCCGTGGTGCAGCCGGTGGATCTGTTCGCGGAGTGGTCGTCCGAACGGTTCGACGTGCGCGCCGGCGCGTCGCGCATCGTGTGGGGCCGTCTCGACGAGTTCCAGCCGACGGACGTGGTCAATTCGATCGACTTGACGAAGTTCCTGCTCGAGGGCCGGAGCGAGGCGAGGCTGCCGGTCGGCGTCGTGCGAGGCCGCTGGTTCCTGCCGAAGTCGTCGACACTGGAAGCGGTCGTGGTGCCAATCTTCAGAGCGGCCCGATTCGATCAGCTCGACGAAGGCACATCGCCGCTCAATGTCGCAGCCGGAATCAGTCCGGTCGCACGCGAGGAGCCTGACGCGGCATGGCGGAACGTGCAGGGCGGCGTGCGGTTGACGTCCACGGTGGCGCGCGTCGACTGGGGGCTGTCGGCGTATCGCGGGTTTCGATCGTTTCCCATCGTGACGGCGCTTGCGTCGCCGGGCGGCGTCAGCGTGACCGAGACGTTTCCGCGCTTCACCATGATCGGCGGCGACTTCGAAACCGTTCGCGGACCGTGGGGCGTACGCGGCGAGATCGCGGCGTTCGTCAGCGATGTGCTGCAGGCGACCGCCGCCCCTCGCGGCGTGGCGGGGAAGTCGATCGAGGCCGGCCTCGGCGTCGACCGTAGAGCCGGCGAGTATCGAGTGGCTGCGAACGTGCTGTGGTCGTGGCGCTCGGCGGCCGAGGCCGCGCCGGCTGTGCCTGACGAGGCGCATCGTGGCTCCGATCTGACACTGGTGGTTGCCGCGGACCGAAGCTTCGCGCGCGAGACGCGGACGCTGCGGGTGTTCGGCGTGTACGATCCGGAGGACGCCGCGGCGTTCGCGCGTGTGATCGGTGCCGTCAGCGTTCGCGACAACGTGTGGGTCGAGGGCTCGGGCGGGCTGTTCACGGGGACCTCGTTCGATGCGATCGGACGGCTCTCGCGCCGCGACTTCATCTACGGGCGCCTGAAGGTGTTCTTTTGAAGCCGATTCCGATCCACGCCTTCAACCCGGGTCCGTACACCGGCGGCGGCAACTGGACGTGGCTCATTCGCGGCCGCGTGACCACGCTGATCGATGCCGGTACCGGCGAGCCGCAGCATCTCGAGGCGATCGAGCGGGCGCTGGACGGAGCGCCGTTGCTGCAGGTGCTCGTCACGCACGGGCATTCGGACCATGCGTCCGGCGTAACGGCGATCGCGGCACGGTTTCCCGGGGCTCGCTTCTTCAAGCGGCCGTGGCCGGAACGGGACGGCAGGTGGCCGGCGCCCTGGGAGCCGCTCGAGGACGGGGCCGCGATCGCGGCCGGGGACGAGGCGCTCACCGTAATCCACACGCCGGGGCACGCACCGGATCACCTGTGCTTCTGGCACGAAGGCTCCCGAACGCTGTTCGGCGGCGATCTCGCGCAGCGGGGCACCACGATCTACATCCCGTCGAAGCTCCAGGGCGATCTGAGCGCCTACCTTGCGTCGCTCGAACGCGTGCTGGCGCTGGAGCCGGTGCGGCTGCTGCCGGCGCATGGACCGGTCATCGACGATCCGGAGCGCGTGCTGCGCGGCTACATCGAGCATCGCCGCGAACGCGACGCGCAGATTCTCGAGCAGCTGCGCGGCGGCACGCACACGCCGGACGCGATCGTGGCGCGCATCTATCGCGGGCTCACCGACGCGCTCGTGCCGATGGCTCGCGAGACCGTGCTCGCGCATCTGCTGAAGCTGGAACGCGAGGGACGCGTCCGCAGGGCGGCGCAGTCGGGGCCGGGCGACGCGGCCGGTCGATCCGATGCCGGGGGAGACGCGTGGCATATCATTGAGCCATGAATCAGGTTGTCGATTTCATCAACGTCAACCGCGATCGATACGTTGACGAGCTGAAGCAGTACCTGGCGATTCCCAGCATCAGCGCGCTCCCGCAGCATGCCGCCGACGTGCGTCGCGCGGCGGAGTGGACGGCCAAGGCGCTTGAGTCGGCGGGTTTGCAGAACGTGCGTCTGATCGAGACGCCGGGCAATCCGGTGGTGTACGGCGACTGGCTGAACGCGCCGGGCAAGCCCACCATGCTCTTCTACGGCCACTACGACGTGCAGCCGGTGGATCCGGTGGATCAGTGGACCAGCCCGCCGTTCGAGGCGACGGTGCGCGACGGCGAGATCTACGCCCGCGGCGCCGCCGACGACAAGGGCCAGGTGTTCATGCACATCAAGGCCATCGAAGCGCACATGAAGCAGACCGGGAGTCTGCCGCTGAACATCAAGTTCTTCATCGAGGGCGAGGAGGAAGTCGGCAGCGTGCACCTCGACGACTTCGTCCGCTCGCACAAACAGGAGCTGTCGGCCGACGTCGTCGTCATCTCCGACTCGCCGATGTTCGACCGCGGCGTGCCGTCGATCTGCTACGGCCTGCGCGGGCTCGTGTATTTCCAGATCGACATGCGCGGCACGAAGACGGATCTCCACTCGGGATCGTTCGGCGGTGCGGTCGCCAATCCCGCCTTCGTGCTGGCCAGCGTGATCGCGCAGATGAAGGATCGCGGCGGCCGCATCAGGATCCCCGGCTTCTACGAGGACGTGCGGCCGCTGAGCGAGGCGGAGCGCGCCGAGTGGAAGAAGCTGCCGTTCAACGAGACGAAGTATCGCAAGGACCTGGGGGCGCCGAAGCTGTTCGGCGAGAGCGGCTACACCACGCTGGAGCGCGTGTGGGCGCGGCCGACTTTCGAAGTGAACGGCCTGCTTTCGGGTTTTACCGGCGAGGGCGCCAAGACCGTGCTGCCGGCGACAGCGATGGCGAAGGTCAGCATGCGGCTCGTTCCCGACCAGGATCCGAAGAAGATTGCCGATCTGTTCGAAGCGTACGTGCAGAAGATCACGCCGAAGACGGTGGAGCTGAAGATCACGCGCATGCACGGCGGCAAGCCGTGGATGACCGAGTTCGACAACAAGTACGTGCGCGCCGCCGGCCGCGCCATCGAGAAGGGCTTCGGCAAGGCGCCGGTGTTCACCCGCGAGGGAGGCTCGATTCCGGTCGTGTCGACGTTCCAGGAGGAGCTCGGCGTGCCGAGCGTGCTGTTCGGCGTCGGTCTGCCCGACGAGAACGCGCACGCGCCGGACGAGCGTCTCGATCTCGGTAACTTCCACAACGGCATCATCGCGTCGGCGTATCTCTATCAGGAGCTCGCGGCGTTAGAGTAGTGCACCGTAGTGTCCGGCTTCAGCCTAATGCCTTTCGGAAATTGGTGACCACGTAGCTACACCAGTTGGAAGTGCGGGGCGCCTTTGATCGATCGTGTCTGCAGCACGCGCGGCCAGGCCTGAACGGGCTGGCGCACGGCGCGTGGACAGCTGCGGGCGCGTCGCGGAGGCGTGACATACCGCCGCATCCGGGCGTAGCCGCGCTTCA